>Ga0209101_1000014_pt1 | contig 157318 bp, 145 predicted proteins | sample ConPoolayeCmetaG_FD_185481 | JGI IMG/M metagenome (GOLD analysis project Ga0209101, IMG submission 185481) | Hot spring microbial mat communities from California, USA to study Microbial Dark Matter (Phase II) - Cone Pool mat layer C metaG... ... | reverse complement strand
GGCTGTGAGTGTTACTGCTGACAAAGTAGACTCGTCTTCTCTCGTAGTCAACTTCGGGTGTGCGCTCGCGAATATGAAGCCACCAGTACCTTATAGCCTTGCGATAATCTGTCAGGGACCCTGCCAACAGCCGGAGAGCCATCCGTTTGGGGGCGGCTGAGATGGCCCGCAAGGTAGAGGCTGTCTCTCTGCCCCATACTATACATAGCCTCTCTGCCTCCTCTACCTCGGTACCGATTATCTCTGCCAGCACTACCTGTTCGTCATGAGATAAAGGCGTATCAGTTGACAGCCGTCCCACGAGGGCACGCCCTTGTGGAGAAGCAAGCGCCCGATGGAGTTTGTTCCATTCGATCTGATAGGCCGTGAGGGTGGGAATGATGTCATCAATATCGGAGCGGCTGGCGATGTACAGGGCCAGCGTCTCGTGTCCGTCAAAGTAGGCCCGCCTCCGCCTCGCTCGTGCCGAGACCGCCTGCCACTCCTCCACTGGATAGCCCCATCGCTCAAAAACGGCGCTCCGTTGCCCCAGCAGAATCAGCCGTGCCGCCGTGATGCAGGAGGGTAGCCGAAGCGAGGCATAAATGAGGGCCGAGATGTCAGATGCGGTATGGCGGGCACGAGGATGGAGCAAAGACTCCATGCCCTCATGTGTCTCGACCAGCGTTTCGATCAGAATCTCCCCACTGCTCCGAAGCAGTGAGTAGTAGGTTCGGACATACAGGTCGATCTCGTCGCTGTCGGTACGAGGAACTGTGCGCTCCATCTCAATCCTTAACGGCGGCGCTTGCGCTTAGGCTTGTAACCGCGTGCATCTGACTCACTGCCGGCGGGTTTCATCACCGCCAGCATGGCAATCATGACAAGGCTGAATACCAAGCCAAAGAGTGCCACAGCGACTGCCAAACGTGCCACGATGGGCGGCCATGTCTCAGGGAAACGGAATGGCAAAAGTTGCCAGCCTGTTGCCCCAAAGACGAAGTTCGTGTTTGCCATCCACACGATCACATCGGGCGCAACTAGAAAAGCTCCGCCCCCGATCACCAATAACAGGACGAAACCAATGAACGGGACCAGCGGGTCTCCTTTCTTCTTCTCATTGGCCCTCTTGTAACTCATAGTCCTCTTTCCTCAGCCGCTATCTCAGCCGCCCGCTCAAATGCGCTCACGATCTTGTAGTAGCCAGTACAACGGCACAGGTTGCCGGTGATACTCTGCTCGATCTCCCAGCGCGACGGCTTGAGGCGCTCCTCTAGCAATTTTGCCCCTGCCATCAGGAAACCGGGCGTGCAGTACCCGCATTGTACTGCACCTGTCTCAATGAAGGCTTGCTGGATGGGATGGAGATCATCTCCATGAGCCAGACCTTCGACTGTGACAACCTCAGCATGGTGAGCGCGCGGCGCGGCGACCATACATGCCATCACAGCCATCCCGTCGAGGAAGACCGTACAAGCGCCGCATTCACCCTCTGCACAGCCCTCTTTCGTCCCGATCAGGCCGGCATCCTCGCGCAACATACGGAGCAGCGTCTTGTGATTAGCCCCTTTAATGGTATATGGCTGACCATTGATGGTCGTTTCAATAGGCTCATCCTCTCCATGTTTGAAACCGTGGGGCAGTGGCCGAGATAGATGCCCCTGGTTGCCTCCCCACAGCATAACCGGCCTCTCAGGATACTCCTCACGCTCTGTACCCTCCCGGATCGCGTTTAGGGCACGGCGTGTCAACACCTTAATCAGCTCACGGCGGTACTCAGCAGAGCCGCGCACATCGCTGATTGGAGAGGCCGCAAGGGCGGCTAGTTCTGCCGCTTCCCGGATAACCGCCGGCGTGAGGCTCTTACCGACCAGCCACCTCTCTGCTTCGGGTGAGGTGATAATGGTCGGGGCTACACTTCCTTGAGTGATGCAGGCTTCGATCACCACATCGCCATCAAAGCGCAGGACAGTTGCTACATTAACAACCGAGATAGCTTGGGCGCGGCGCAACCCGAACTTAATGAACATGCCGCGCTGACTGGCTGGGTCAAGCGGTTGGAAGCTGATGTCGGTCAGCATCTCATCAGGGCGCATCACGGTCTTCCGCACGCCGGTATGAAATTCTCTGATTGGGACGACCCGCTCCCCCGATGTTGAGCGCAATGTAATCTGGGCATCAAGTGCCCGTAGCGGGGTGATGGTGTCGTTGGCTGGCGAAGCGGTGATCACATTGCCTGCTACAGTTGCACGGTTGCGTATCTGAGGAGAAGCCTCACGCCACGAGGCCTGTGCCAGAGGCAGTGCCCTTTCTACGATCAGGGCAGAGCCGGCCACTTGGTTGTGAGTGACAAGCGGCCCAATATGGATGTTCCCATCCTGACCAAGCTCGATCTTGTCTAAATCAGGGATACGGGTGATGTCAATCAGTGCTCTTACGCCGGGGCGTAGACCTCGTTCAAGCTCAATGATCAGATCAGTGCCTCCGGCAATGATCCGAGCGGCCTCGCGGTATTCGGCCAGCAATGCCAATGCTTCGTCAAGCGTAGATGGTGTAAAGTATGTCTCCCACATGGAAGAACTCTCATCCTTTCTTTCAGCTACCGGAAAGTTGCGATGGAGAAGAAGTCTCTTTGGCCCGATCGGTATTCCCCTTCTGCCGCCCTGAACTGCCGCGCCATGAGAGAATAACTTCGGCCATGATGCTGACCGCGATCTCACGGGGTGTCTCGGCCTTTATATCTAGGCCGATGGGAGCATGGATGCGGCGCAGTGCATCTTCGCTGACTCCCTGCTCTTGAAGCTGTTTAACTGTAGTAGCCCACCGCCTTCGGCTGCCGATAACCCCAATGTAGGGAGCAGGCGTATTGAGCAGAGCGGGTAGCATGGCCACATCGAATGGGACTCCGCGTGTGACAGCTACAATGAATGTCCGATTGTGAATGACAGCCGTTGAGGCAACCTTGTCTGGAGGAACTGCCAAATACTCGTCAGCATGTGGTATCACCTGAGGGTTGCACAAATCTTGGCGGTCGTCTGAGACAATGACTCGGAAGCCCAGCCAGTGAGCCAGATCGGCCACTGCCTGTCCTACATGTCCACAACCGATCACCAACACTGCCGGGTCAGGCAAAATCGGCTCCATGAAAACGTCTACCTGCCCGCCGCATACACCGGGGTCCCCGCGCTCAGGATCAACCAGCTCATAGTGTAGTACAACAGGCTGGCCGTCTTCAAGCAGTTTAGGCACCTCGGCAATGACACGGCTCTCCAGCTCGCCCCCGCCAACTGTGCCAACGATCCGGCCATCTGGATAGATCAGCATCTTAGAACCAGCATGGCGCGGCACTGAACCTTTATCACGGATGATAGTTGCCAGGACCGCCGATTGTCCCGTTCGCTTGGCTTCCAGTACAGCCTCATACACCTCGTAGTCAGACATAGCGTACTGTTCAGGGTGTCTGGTTCTTTTGCTGGAGCGCCCGCCATACCTTCTCTGGGTAGAGTGGCGCATCTTTGATTCGCACGCCTACTGCGTCATAGACGGCGTTGGCTATAGCTGGACCTGCACCGTCAAGTGGAATTTCTGCTACAGCCTTAGCCCCGAAGGGACCGCTCTCTTCGTAGGTTTCAATAAAGATCGTGGTCAGCTTGGGCACATCATCCGAACGAAAGAGCCAGTACGGCCCAAAGCGCGGATTAAGCATCCGGCCAGTGTCGTCGAATGCCATTTCTTCACATACCGCATAGCCCGCGGCCTGTACCATGCCGCCCTCGATCTGCCCGCTGGCCGTGACTGGATTGATTATAACACCAGAATCAACCGCCATAACCAGCTCATCCACAGAAACCTGACCAGTCTGAGTATCCACCGTGACCGTAGCGAACTGGGCCGCGAATGGGGGGGGCGACTCAGGTGAGACATAGCTGGCTACCCCCATGATCTGATGCTGAAGTTCGTGGTGGAGCGAGTTATAGGCGACTTCGCGGAAGGTCACTGAACGTCCGTCCGGCGCCCAAGCGGCTCGGTCGCGCAGTGTGATCTGGTCTTTCTCTACTGGTTCGCCCTGTTTGGAGAACATACGGCTGGCGACGGCCTTGATCTGATCAGCGACTTTCTCGGCGGCAAGCACAACGGCTCGACCTGAAACGTAGGTAGTGCTACTGGCGTAAGCGCCTTTGTCGAAAGGCGTGAAGTCTGTATCAGACGAGTAGGTGATGAAATCTTCGGGAGGACAACCCAGTACCTCAGCGGCCATCTGGGTCAATACAGTGTCCGAACCTGTGCCAAGGTCAGTAGCGCCGACCAATAGATTGAATGAGCCGTCGTCGTTCATTTTAATGCTGGCCGCGCCCATATCAAGGTTAGGGATAGCCGTTCCCTGCATTACTGTTGCCACGCCGATACCGCGCCTCAAATGCGGCTGGCCCGGCACTATGTGCCAGTCCGGGTTTCCAAACCGTTCATGCCAGCGGATAGCCTCTGCACCCTTCTTGACACATTCAGGCAGCCCGCAGGTGTGGATATATTCCGCCGCTCCTTCGCGGCCCTCGCTCCAAATCTTGCTGATAGGGTGCTCATCCCCTGCCTTGATTGCATTCTTCAAACGAAACTCCAGAGGATCAAGCCCAAGCTCACGGGCAATATGCTCCATGTGTGTCTCAAGTGCCCAGAAACCTTGCGGCACTCCATAACCGCGATAGGCGCCGGAGGGCGGCTTGTTGGTGTAAACCACATCAGCGTGGAACTTGATATTGGGGGCGTTGTAAAGCGCCATCGCCTTATGGCCTGTATTACCGGCGACTGTCATAGCATGGGAGCCATAAGCCCCGGTGTCAGATAGGACGTACATAGAGTTGGCCACAATCGTGCCGTCCTTCATGACTCCTGTCTTCATGGTGATGAACATAGGGTGACGACTGCGGCTGGCGGAGAATTCCTCAGCCCGTGTGTACTCCATCCGTACTGGACGCCCAGTGACAATCGTCAGGTGCGCGCAGATGTCCTCCAGCAGAATCTCCTGCTTGACGCCGAACCCTCCGCCAATGCGGGGCTTGATCACTCGAATACGTTTCTCAGGCAGGCCCAGCACTGGCGCCAGGATGCGGCGCACGTGGAAAGGAACCTGCGTGCTGGTGCGGATGACAAGACGGTCGTCTTCATCCCACCACGTCACTACCACATGGGGTTCGATGGGAGCTTGCTGTACCTTGGGGCTGTAGTAGGTATCCTCGAACACGTAATCAGCTTGTTTGAAACCTTCTTCTACACTGCCCAGCTCCCAATCAATCACAGCGGCAAGGTTGCGTTGCTTATCCTCGATGTGCCAGCTTTCTTCCTCATCATGCAGGAGAGGGGCCCCCGGTTTCATTGAGTCGCGGGGATCGAGTATGGCCGGCAATATTTCATACTCAACCTCAATTAGGTCGAGAGCCTGCCGTGCAATTTCCTCTGTCTCGGCGGCGACAGCCGCCACACGGTCGCCCACGAAACGCACCCTGGAATCCAAGCTGAAGTTGTCGTGAGGGCCAGGCTCAGGATGGGATTGGCCAGCGGTAGTGAAGACAACACGCGGCAGGTCCTTGTAGGTCAGCACAGCATGCACCCCCGGCAAAGCACGTGCCTTGCTGACATCAATGCGTTTGATACGTGCATGTGCGTGCGGACTGAGCAGTAGTTTCCCAATCAGAGTCCCACGTATCTCGATGTCATCGGTGAAGGCCGGATTACCCTGTACCAATTTCAGGGCATCTACCTTTGGCTCTGGCTTGCCTACGTATGCGTGTGACTTTTCCTCAGCAACGACCATAGCTGGCAGGGGAGTAGTCTTAGTGAGCGTACCGCCATAGCCGCTGGCTGGTTCAGGCGGCTCAACCCTCTCAGTGGGTGGTGCGAACAGGCCCGGCGGGGCAGGTATAGCGCCTTCCTCAGAGATGGGAGGTACTTCCTCACCGCGTAGCACAGCCGCCGCACGCAGAACCGCTTGGACAGGCTTGAGATAGCCTGTACAGCGGCAGAGGACACCTGATAGGGCCTCACGGACTTGTTCCTCTGTTGGATCAGGCTCCTGATCCAGCAGGGCTTTAGCGGCGATGATCATCCCCGGTGTGCAGTATCCACATTGGATTGCTCCCGTTTCAACAAAAGCCGTCTGCAACGCATGGAGCGGCTCACTGCCACGCCACCCTCGTTGTTGTTCCCCGCCCAGCCCCTCGATGGTCGTGATCTCGTGGCCGGCGGCCTGAGCGGCCAGCATCACGCAACTGTTCACCGGCCTTCCGTCGAACAATACCGCACATGCCCCGCACTCGCCTGTTTCACAACCATGCTTAGCGCCTACGAAGCCATTCTCACGCAACACAGCTAAAAGTGTCTGGCTGGGCCGCACGTTATCGAAAGTCACATCCTTACCGTTGAGTTTCAAGCTGATCTGCATGATCCTCACCCCTCTGCTTGAATGCCGATCTGACCAAGCGCGTCAATCAACGCACGTTGTGTCAGGAGCGGAGCCACACTCCGGCGGTATTCGGCACTGCCTAAGAAATCAGAGATATATGCTGTATCCGGAGCCTCATGGGGGACGACTTCCGCCACTATCCCTTCCACTGACCTACGGGGGATGCTCGCCTCGACAAGGCCGCTGATCACGATCAGGTCATGGGTCAACCCGCCAATGGCGGCGCAGACCTGACTACCTCCATTGCCGGATGGGTATGTAACGGCGGCCACACATACGATAGGATAGTCAGCAGGGGTACGTCCCACCTGCTGATAACTCGCGCCTATAGGGTCGTCCGAAAGACCAACACAGACGGCTGTGATAAGATGGCCGTCCATCCCCTGACGTTGAATCTGCCCTGCCAAGTCAGCCCACAAGGGCATCTCGTTGGCCTGTCCATCTATCTCGGTCTGCGCTTGAAGTGCGGCCAGTGAAACACTAAGGGGGGAATGTATCTTTCTACTTCCTAACGCGCCTCCCAGTGTAGCCATGTTGCGGATATTTGGCCCTGCCATCTGGCGGGCCGCTTTTGCAAGCAAGCCGCCGGCAACTTGCTCCATCTCATCCACAAGAGTCTGCAGACGCACCGTAGCACCTATACGCAGAATACCGTTCTGCTGTTCGATAAAATCAAGACCAAGGCCGTCGAGATCAACCACCGCCTCAATGTCCGGCTCGCCCTCCCCAACCACACTGACTCCACCGCCTAGCGCCACTGTCCGGACATCAGAGCGTCGGAGCAACTGGAGAGCCTCGTTTATGTCTGTGGGGCGGTGATATTCCCGCAGATTGTACAGCATGGTAGTTCCTCCTTAAGCAGGGGTACTGACCCGATCACCCTACAGCAAAGGCGTCAATCATAGCTTTTACATCAGGCCCCAGCGGGTACAGGATCGGGCAGGTTGCGCCGGCTCTGATGTACTCCTGCACTTTAGCACGGCATTCCTCCGGTGTGCCCGCCGCGGCAACCATCTGGACCATCTCATCCGGCACAAACTCCATAGCCGCTTCGATCTGCTCCTCCGTGGCAGGCCAGCCCAGACGGGCTTTGATCTCACTGACCATTCCCTCATCTGCGCCAAGAGCCTTAGCAAAGTGTGGCTGTTGTGCCAGATATTGCGTGATCAGCTTGCGGGCGCCATCAAGACCGCGTTTCCGATCGGCATCCATTGAACACACAATGAGCTGAGGACGATCGATCTCATCTATGTTACGTCCAGCACGTTTTGCGCCGATCTCCAGATGGTACATGGCTTCTTCGTTGTACTCAGGCTTTACAAGATAGTTGAGCACAACGCCGTCGGCGATTTCGCCGGTTAGCTCCATCATCTGCATTCCGGTTGCCCCAATGTAGATCGGGACATTACGCGGCCCTTTCCGTCCGTGAACCACATCCAACTGGATGTCAGTCACGTTGACGAACTCCCCATGAAAGGTAACTCTTTCAGCATTCAGCAGTTTCCGCACGACCGTCACGACTTCGCGCATGGCCTGTAACGGCTTGCGGCGGTCAATGCCCACATTCTTTGCCAGAGGGTCCCACCATGCCCCGATACCCAAAATCACCCGGTCAGGGGCCAGATCATCAAGCGTGAGGAAGGTAGCGGCAATCAGGGCGGCGTTTCGCGTCCAGTTATTAATAACGCCAGAACCGACTTTGATTCGGTTGGTTGTTGCGGCAAAGGCGGCCATAGGGACTATCGCATCACGTACTAGACGCGACTCAGCCTGCCACACAGCCTCAAAACCTTTCTCTTCAGCATACCGGACATACTCGATCCCATCGCGGATAGGATGAGCGTCCTGTAAATATAGTGCAACACGATCAGGCATGGCTTGCTCCTTGATCTAACTTCTAGAACAGGCTTTCATACACTGCCCAGCCAGAGCGGCTCTTTTAACTCACGCTCAATCAACATTTCACGATAGAGGTCGAGGTCCGCTGGCGTATCCACATCGAGAGCCAGCGTAGGCGAGTGGTAGATGTGAACGTCTGCCCCTGCTAGACGGGCTTCACTCAGATGTCTCTGGAAGCTCCCTTTGCCAAAGCGGTAGGGAATCAGGGCAGGGGGATGCATCAAGATAGCGTTAGTTCCCTCTTCCCGGCGGTCAGAAGCGATGACAACGCTGTTCGGTCTCTCCCCCAGCGCCAGCATCTCCTCGATATCCTCAGGCCGTAACAGGGGAATATCGGAGGCCAGCACCATGACGCTCCATGCGTTCCACGCAGAGACTACCTGCGTTGCTCGCGTCAGGGCAATATTAAGTTCCGGCGTGCCGCTCTCCTGAATGGTTTGGGCCTCAAAACGGCGGGCCAGCGACAGGGCCGCGGTATCCCTGCTGACAACCAGAATACCGCCCAATCCCTGGACTTGCCTAAGTATGGAAAGGGTATGTTCCATCATCTCACGGCTTAGCGCCTCGCGTTGAGCATTACTCAACACACCCGATAGACGGCTCTTAGAACGGTAGAAAGGTTTGATTGGCAAAATAGCCCAAGTGTTCACAGTAAGTTATCCTCTACCCAGTCTAACAGTGATTTCGCTAAGTTTACTTTATCAGACAGGTTTTCCATCACAATACACTGTGCTGTGCAACGAATCCCCAATGCCTCGATTGGCTGACATAGGTGCTGGTCAGCAATATCCAGTATAATTCCGCTCAACAAGTCCTGATAGTATTTTGCAACCCCAAGCGGGGAGACCTCTAAGCCGAGTTCGGTCATCAATTTAGCGGCTGGTCCCTTGAGCGCTTCCCCTCCAACAATCGGGCTGACAGCCACACAAGGTGCTTCTGATTGAGCGATCAACTGGCGGATGCCCGGCACCGCCAGAATAGGGTCAATGCTCAAGAAAGGGTTGGATGGGCCAAAAACGATCAAGCTGGCTTGTTCCAATGCCTTGGAGACTGCTTGCGTGGGGCGGGCCTGCTCGCTCCCTTCAAAGTGAATTGCCCTGACGGCTGGTTGCCAGTGCTGATGAACAAAGTACTCCTGAAAGGCCAGCATGCCCTGATCGGTATCCAGCAGGGTCCGTACCGGCTGATCGGACATTGGCAGAATGGGGTGCTTGAGGCTGAGTCTAGTGCACAGATACTGCGTCACCTCGGTGAGACTTTGTCCTTCACGAAGCAGGCACGTGCGCATCAGGTTTGTTGCTAGGTCTCTATCACCCAAACGGAACCATGCCGGCCCGCCGTAGCGCTCTACCATTTCGATTGCCTGAAACGAATCATTGGCGATCCCCCATCCTGTCTGGGGATTAGCCAACCCTGCCAGCGTGTACATGACCGTATCGAGATCGGGGGATATATACAGCCCTAGATGCTCGAAATCGTCGGCAGTATTCACAATGATGGTTAGTGTGTCAGACGGCAGAATGTAGGATAGACCCAGTGCTAGTTTAGCCCCTCCTACTCCGCCGACCAACAGCACCACATGCTCGCGGATGTTCATCTGAGTAGTTGGGAGTCTTTAACGATACAGGTCAAGGTCACGCGGCCTGATTAAGTCTGCGGCACAGGCGCTCTCTTCAACCGGAAAGTTTAGCCCTCGAATGATCACAACCGGGATGCCCTCAGCGGCCTGCCCCAGTACCAATCCTGCGGCGGCGGCCAGCTCATCGGCAAAACCGACTTCCGTAGCCTGTAAGGTTGTCCCAAACAGATCAGGATGGCCACGCAAGTCCCATAGAGCCGGCAGACCAGCGGCCCCAACCGCGACGCCCACTGTCCCAAGACGGAAAGGACGCCCATGGCTGTCACTAATCACCACACCAACCTTCACCCCAAAGTGGAGGTTGAATGCCTCTCGGAGTCGCCGGGCTGAGGCATCGGGGTCAACGGGCAAAAGAAGCCGCCATTCTCCGCCGGGGCGTGTGTTGGAGTGATCAATACCTCCGTTGGCGCACACAAAGCCTAACCGATGCTCGACGATCAGAACACCCTGGCGCATCCGTGATACCCGCGCCGCCTCGCTCAGGATCAGCGCCACTTCGCGCGGGTCTTTGCCGCATTGGGCGGCAACCTGCTGGGCTTCCTCATCCGGCTCTATGGTTGCTAAATCAACCCAGCGGCCCTCGGCTTTAGAAACGATCTTCGATGTGACGACTACTACATCACCATTTTGCAGGCTCAATCCGTCTGATTGGATCGCCCTGATAATCACGGCCGCAAGGTCATCGCCGGTCTCAATCAGCGGAATACTCGGTACTCCGATTAGAAGAACTTGTGGAGCTGGCATGCGGGCTACCCGATCTCGGTGATTCGGATTCCTGCACCTTTGACACCATAGCGCTTATTGATGCCAAGCAGTACCGGGGTCAGGCTTTCAGCAACAATGGCATTGGCCAGCGGACCGGCATCAATACCACGCATCCCTGCCGCCTCAGCCAGCGCTGTCACGACCTGTCTTGCCCCTTTGTCGTCACTACAAATGAGCACGTCACAGTTGACGGGATGAGACACATCTATCAGGTGGGTGGCAGATACATTTTGGAAGGCCGAGACAACACGCACATTCTCACCTAATAGAGCCTGAGCCTCCTCCGCCGCAGTGCGTCCAGGAGGCAATGTCACCACTGTGATTTTGGGAGGCTGAATAGGAACGGTGACATCAACCAGTATCTTACCCTGTACCTGCTCACGCACACTTTCAAGGGTAGCCCGATGGGCCGCGTAAGGGACTGTCAGGACGACAACTTCTGCCTCGTAAGCGGCAAGTGGGTTGAGCATTCCCCGCACGACGTCTTTTCCCAGCAGACCGTTTAGCTCGGCGGCGGTGCGTTCTGCTTTTTCCTGTTCGCGTGAGCCAATGATTACGTTGTACCCGGCATATGCCCACCGGAGGGCTAACCCCCTGCCCTCGTTGCCGGTTCCTCCCAGCACAGCCAGCTTTGGAAGTCCAGAGCGGTCAGACAAGTTCTCTCTCCTTGCTCAGCTTGCTCCCATCTGGATTATAACGGTTTGAATCTGGGTCTGGCAAAATCCAGCCCCGAAAGATGCCAATCGTTCACACTTGCTGGCTGGCAACTGCGTAATAACGCTTCCAAACTTCAGAGGCCAACTCGCGTGACCGTGCAGTGATGGCGGCCTCGTCCAGCGTGAGAAGGACGCGGTCGCGCATCAACACCTTGCCTGCACAGATAGTCGTCGTAACCATGGAGGCCTCAAAACCAAACAGGATGTGCCACGGCAGATTGCCTGCGGTAAGCGGGGTAGTCGGGTGGTAATCAACCAAAATGAGATCGGCGGCCGCCCCCGGAATCAGCAGGCCGGGCGGTGAGTCAGGGAAGAAGGTGCTTGCCAGCGCCGCGTTGTTGTAGATGGCCATCTGAACGATGTTCATGCCGTTGGCCCGCCGGGGGTCGCGGTGTACAACCTTATGTAGCAGGTAAGCCGCCTTCCAGTCAGCCCACATCTGGTTGCTGAAACCATCATTACCAAGGCAGACACGCAGACCAGCCCGCAACATACCATCTATATCTGCCGCACCGACAGCGTTATTCATGTTTGAGCGCGGCTGATGAGTCACCCAAGTGCCCGTGTCGCGCAGTAATTCCATCTCATGCATATCTACATGGACACAATGCGCCGCGATGCTCTTTTCTCCCAACAACCCTGCCCGGTGTAGTCGGTCAATGACGCGCAACCCTGACTTGTGCAGGCTGTCATACTCGTCTGCCTCATGTTCGGCTACGTGGATGTGAAAACCCGTACCCAGCCCTTTCGCGGCATCAACACAGGCCGCCAGCGTCTCATCTGAGACAGTCAAGGAAGCATGAACTCCAAACGAAGCGGCGATGTTAGGATGCTGGCTGGCTGTCTTCAAGAATCGCACGTTTTCCTCAATACTGGCTCTGGCACTTTGCGGCCCGTAGCGGTCGGTGACCTCATAACATAAGACAGCCCGCAGCCCTGCTTGATTCACGGCTTCCGCGATAATATCCAGCGATCCCGGCAGGGCATTGGGGCTGGCATGATGATCGAACAGCGTCGTTGTGCCGTGCTTAATGGCATCCACCAGGCATACCAGCGTGCTGTAACGCACATCTTCTTCCCGTAATGCCTGATCAAGCGGCCACCACAGCCGCCGCAGGATTTCTGGGAAGTCCTGCGGGGCCGGGCCGGGGATCGAAAGCCCGCGTGCAAATGCGCCGTAGAAGTGAGTATGGGCACAGATGTTGCCGGGCATGATCAACTGTCCGTGTGCATCCAGACGTTCCGCCGATGAGTAGCGCCTCTCTAGATCACTGGTAGCGCCTACTTCGATGATCCGGCCGTCCTGAATGCAGACTGCCCCCTTTTCGATCAGTTCGGTGTCTGCCTCCCAAGTTACAACAGTACCGTTTGTGATCAAGAGTGTCTGTGACATTTTCCCCCCATTAATGGCTTGAAGCCTCAGCGGCTTGTGCCCGCCGCTCAGCGAGCATTCGGCGAACCTCGGCATGGTTTTCACGTGATAGCGGGTAAAGCAGGACAAAAACGATCCCGCCGACCAGCAGGACTGGTGGAACCAGCCCTACCAGCCATCGGATCACCCCCAACGCGGAAGGGGCTTGCTGGGTTGTCTCTGGTATATAGGCTGAAAGGCCAAGAGAGACAAGGGCAAGCGGTATGGCTATCGAAGAGGCAACCTTCTGCGCCAGACTAACCATGCTGTAAAAAGCCCCCTCATGACGGTTGCCAGATTGCCATTCATCCCATTCAACTGCATCCGGCAGGATGGACCAAGGGATGACATGAGCCGCTGATACGCCGACACCTAGCAAGACAGCCAGCCCGATCACATAGGGGAGGGGTGTTGAGGATTGTACGAAACTCAACACAATCATCATGAGAGCAAAAAAGCCGATACCAACTACATAAGCAGTCCGCTTATTCCATCGATGTGACAGCCAGTTCCACACCGGCAGAAAGATCACGGCGCTGACGAACAATGTTCCCATGATCAGACTTTCAAATTCACCCATCTGGAGCCAGTAGCGGATGAAGTAAAGAAGAACCGCCATAAGCAGGTCAATGGTTGTCCATGTGAGCAAATACATCCCCAGTGCGAATTGAAAGGGCTGATTATTGCGTATGACGGCCAACGATTCGCGTATGGTCGGCTGTGCCTGAGTTTGATACTCTGGCCGCTCGCGTGTTCCAAAGAAGGTTAACAGCAGGGGCAACACCCCCAGCGTGCCAAAGATCAATGCCATGGCAAGATGCCCCAGGCGTGCGTTGGGGAAGCTATTGACGATCAGCGAGGGAAGGGTAAAAGCGAGAATACTGCCTACAATTGAAAATACTGCCCGCACTGTGCTGAGCGAGGTGCGTTCATCATAGTCAAGCGTTAGTTCTGGGGTCAAGGCGAAGTAGGGCATGTACACGAAGGTAGCTACTGTATCAAAGAACATATACATCACAGCATAATAGAGTGTCAGGATAGACTGGTTGTTAAAAGGCGGCACCCAGTACATTAAGACAAACGCAATCGCCAACGGAGCCAGCCCAAACAGGAGAAATGGCCGACGGCGCCCCCAGCGTGAGCGCGTGCGGTCTGAGAGGTAGCCGACTATTGGGTCATTGATCCAGTCCATACTGCGCCCGACAAAAATGGCCGCACCAGCTAACACTGGGTCGAGCCTGACTACATCTGTCAGAAAGATGGCAAAGTATACCCCGATGATCGTCAGCAACAGGGAGTTCGTCAGATCGCCTGCACCATACATGATCTTTGTGATAAGCGGGAGACGTTCGTTTTCCATAGTACAACCTTGGCGGCTTTGGATGGAGGTTTGCACCTCCTTCATCATAAGGAGAAGTCAGAGGGAGGCAAATCAGATGTCAGCAGACCACCTCTCTGTTCGATAGCCGTCTGAATAGCCTGCATCGCTTGCTCTTCTCCGCCTGTCAGGGCTAGTACACCAGCAGGAGGCTCTTCTCCAGCCCCCAACAGGAGCATCCCTTTCCGGCAGGGGATCGCAAGGTCTGCAACGTAACGAGCCTTTCCCTGCCAGACCTCTACTTCACGCTCTGGCTGAATACCCCGGCTCTTCAAGGCATAATACACGCGATCTACAAACGTATCATCACTGCGAAAGAGGTCGTTGATCTCCGTAGCGGCCACGAAACGATCCCATGTGGTCTGGATAAAAGTAATTCTCCGCCAGCGCAGGCTGATGATGGGCGGGTCTTTCTGTTTGAGCGGCCCCAGTTGGAGCTTATAGTAGACTTCACGGGCGCGGGGGTGGTTAATTTCGTCAGGGAACAAATCAATGCGGCGCACCAGCTCATGACCGGTGCGCCGCGCATAAAAATGTATCGCCCAACGAAGGTCTGGACCAAACTTTCTGGTGAAGTAGAAAGCCACATACTCAGCATGGATTCCACCGGTGGCGTGTCTGGCTGGGACGCGGTACCAGTGTTGCTCGCGCGCGATCTCTAGGTCGCGCGGATCGGGCATCACTCCCACCAGCACACGATCCTCAGGGTACATACTGCAGGAGCCTGCTACTTCTGGGCCTTACGAGCCTCCAAAATACGCCGGTCAATTTCAGACACCATCTCCTGATGTTGTCTCCACCAGCCCGGATCGCGCTGGGCCTCCAGTTCTTCAACGGTCTTGCCCTGTTGCTCAACCCATGTGTAATACTTGAGGTTGTGCCAACGCTGGCGGGCCTCCAGGCTGCCTTCTTGGATATAGTCCAGCTTCTGCCCTAAAAACGTGCTTGCCATGCGGGCCGCCGCCATTCCTTCGTCCATCCGGCCCTCGACACCTTCCAGCCATTCCATGACGGAATAATAGCGGTCAATGGCATCGGTGCAGATGGTGACAATCACATCATCTGGACCAAAGCGATAGAACTTGGCAGTCTTGATAGCACCCAGAACATTACACACCCCAGAGATGCCGAAAAACTGGCTCATGGCCTCGACATCGGCCTCGGGAACGCCAAAGCGTTTGATCAATGTCTCCTGACCAACCGGGTTGGTCAACAATGCCAGGCCGCGCACACAGGACATATCATCAATACACATAATGGCATCCATATTCAGCACATTATGTATCCATGTGACATGCTTATCGCCGATGCCCTCAATCCGATGAGAGCCATAGCCGTTATTGTACAGGGTCGAACACTGAATAGGCTCTAGGCCAACAATCTTATGTTCGGGCCATATTTGCTTCAGACGGTCACCGGCGGCAATTGTACCCGCCGAACCCATCGCCGAAACATAGGCGGAAATCCGGCCATTGCCAATCCCCTGCTCTTTCAAGATGCCGGCTAACTCCGCAATGGTGTTACCTGTCACGTAATAGTGGAAGCGGTAGTTGCCCATGACCTCAAACTGGTTGAGCACCCGTACCTTGGGGTCTTTACGGAGTTCCCACGTTTTGTCATAGATTTCCTTGACATTACTCTCCGAGCCGGGGGTTTTGATCACCCGTGCGCCGTAACTCTCGATCTTTTCAAAGCGTTCACGGCTCATATCCTGCGGCAATACTACGACGCTGTCGAAGTTCATCCTACAGCCTACAAATGCGCCGCCTATCCCATAGTTTCCGGTCGAGGGCCATACCAGCGTGTGAATGCTGGGGTCAACTTCGCCGAATAGCTCTTTTTCGACTACGACCGAGTAGGCCGCTCCTACTTTATGACTCCGAGTCGGGAAGTGGACACTGTGCAACACCACGATATTGGTGTTGACGCCTGTCATCTCGCGCGGCAGGACATGGTAATGAGCCTTGTTGTGTTCATCTTTCCATGTGATGTTGAATAGATTGATAGGGTCGAGCGGGTCTTCATTCATCATCCGGAGTGCTTTAGCGCGAATTTCAGGGTCTATCTTCTCCGGGTGAAGCATTTCCTCGAAAGTCGGCCCGGTGATCATTTTCTTGCTCATGAGATTGACTCCTATTGTCTATGTTAGGTATATAAGGGGCATCAACCAGTTTCCCCGTCCTTGAACTTAGGCCGGGGGAAATGCCCGGTTGAGGCCCCCGGAATATCATCCAGCAGGGCACGCTCCAGATGGCGCATCCGGTCGTAAGCGGCATCACGGCCTGCCGCCGCCTCTCGGTAGGCCAACATATCCTCAGGCGTCAGGTCTTGGACACGCCGTCCTTTCAGCAGTTGCTTTACCTTCTCATCCCATTCTCGATATGCCTGCAAAGCGGCCTTATGCTCAATCAGCAGTTGTTCCACATCCTCTTTACCGGCCATTTCTTCTCCTCCATGTTCAGCATTTACCTCTAACTACCCCCCTGTTTGTGTTCTTCGAAGCCGCGGGTGCGGCTTAAGACATATAGAGGACGCCCCTTGACCTCATTGTAAACACGACCTAGATATTCCCCAATGATACCTAAAGAGATAAGTTGTACCCCTCCCAAGAATAGCACCACAATCAGCGTGGTAGCTTGTCCTTCCAGCGGGTGAGCGTGAGTGAAGACGCGCAGGTAGACCACGATCAGGATTGCCAGCGCGCTGAGGATAGCTATACCAAACCCAAGATAAGTAGCGAGCTGAAGCGGAAAGTAGGAGAAGCCGGTAATCCCGTCCCATGCGAAACGAAGCATCTTTCGGAGGGGGTATTTGGTCGTACCGGAAAGCCGCTTGCTACGGGTATATTCCACCCCTGTCTGGCGGAAGCCAACCCAGCTTACCATTCCCCGGATAAAGCGGTGCGTCTCCCGCATGGACTTGACGGCGTCCACCACACAACGGTCCATCAGCCTGAAGTCTCCCGTATCTACCGGGATGCTGACATCGGTGATGCGGTAGAGCAGACGATAGAACAGCGAAGCAGTAACCAGCTTAAACCAGCTTTCGCCCTCCCGTTTCGCCCGTACCGCATAGACGACTTCGTAACCCTCACGCCATTTCTTGATCAAGTCTAGGATTACTTCTGGCGGGTCCTGCAGGTCGGCATCAATCAGGATGACCGCCTGACCGCGGGCAAAATCCATCCCTGCCGTCACTGCTACTTGGTGGCCGAAGTTGCGGGCAAAATGGATTACCCGTACATGCTCAGGGTCCTTTTGGTACAGCTCGTCCAGTGCTTCAGCAGAGCCGTCTTTGCTGCCGTCGTTGACCAGCACAATCTCCCATGGCTCGCCGGTGCTGGACATCACATCGCGGATGCGCCGATATAGTTCATCTATGTTCCCGACCTCATTATAGACCGGTGCAATCACGGAGAAGATTGGGCCAGTTGACATCTTATGTTCAGCCTTGAGAGAGTGAGCGTATGTTTGGTCTCTATTGTACTCTCTTGCTCAATCTCTAAAAATCCTGCTGACCACCCGCGCCACATCATCTAGATGTGGGGAGACTTTATAAGCCTGAGAGACGGCTTTTCGGGCCGAGGCAACATCCTTCAGACCGTTGCCAGTGATCAGGACGACCACGCTCTCCTCCCTGTCCAGCAAACCAACTTGGGAGGCTTTCAACAGCCCGGCATAGGCCGCTGAGGCCGCTGGCTCAGCGAAGATGCCTGTTTCGCGTGCCAGAGCAGGGATAGCGGATAGGATTTCTTCGTCGCTGACCGTTAAGAAAGTACCGCCAGTCTCCTTGACGGCGTTCATGGCTTTAACCCGGTCGCGCGGCAAGCCTGCCGAGATACTGTCTGCCACTGTGTGAGCGTCAATCGGTTGCATGTCAACAGGATTGATCCCCATTTTCCATGCCTGATAGAGAGCCGCTGAACCCTCAGCCTGTATGCCGATCAGGCGGGGCATGTGATCAATCCAGCCCAGCGCCAGCAAATCCTTGAACCCCTTATGAACCCCGCTGATGATGTTTCCGTCTCCGACACTGACAAAGAGCGTATCAGGGGCCTTGAACTGCCCCGTCTGCCCGGAGAGTTGCTCGCATATTTCAAACGAGACGGTCTTTTTACCTTCAGCCGTATAAGGGTTGTAGCCTGTATTGCGGCAGTACCAGCCATATTCGCGGGTGGCCTGCAAACATAGATCAAAGGCATCATCGTATGTGCCATCCACCAGCAGGACATGTGCCCCATATACCAGCAGTTGGGTGATCTTGGCCTCGGGCGCAGTAGCCGGCACAAAGATCACCGTAGGCATCTGGACACTGGCGGCTAACCCTGTCAGAGCCGCCGCCGCATTGCCAGTGCTGGCAGTCGTGATGATCTGCCGTCCCTCAGACTGTGCTCTCGCAACGATCAGCGCACTGGCCCGATCTTTGAGCGATGCAGTCGGGTTGCGCCCATCATCCTTGAACCAGACCTCACGTATTCCTAGTTGCGCGGCCACTCGCTCCGACTGGTAGAGCGGCGTCGCCCCGACAAGCAGGGGCGGTACGGGAGCCTCATAGTCTATAGGCATGAGTGCCTTGTAACGCCAGATGCCATGCCCCGTCAGCCCGCTGGCTCGGACTCGATGGGCAATACGGTTGTAATCATATTGCACGTCAAGATTGCCGTCATCGCCATGATCAGGACAGACGTACTCAACTTGATCAGGCGGATAAGTCTGCCCACAGATGGTGCATTGAAGTGCTGTAATGTGATCCATTCAATCAAACCTCGTCACGGTACAATCGGGGCTTATTCTTACAGGCCGCGCTCGCCTCGAACATAAGGGACTCCAAGAGCCGCTGGCGCTCCCAACCGCCGCCGCATGGCCTCACGAGAGCCAATCACAAGCACGACAATGGTAAATAGGTAAGGTATCATCTGCAGGAAGAAGCCCAGATAAGGGTTGTAAAAGAAGGGGTTGCGGAAACCCAGTAAGACGGTCGGCCCTTGAAGATCAAGGATGAGCCGCCGCAGTGCACCGAACAGGAACGCCCCGACCGCCGCCCGAATTGGATTCCACTGGGCAAAGATCACCAAGCCTACAGCGATCCAGCCTAACCCTGCTGTGGTCTTCTCACTGAACCAGCCCGGTGAAATGGCAAGGCTGAGCGTTGCCCCCGCTAATCCGCAAAACATTCCGCCGATGATCACGTATAGATAGCGCAATCCATAGACATTGACACCAAGCGCATCGGCGGCGGCAGGGTACTCGCCCACTGCACGCAGATGCAGGCCGGGGCGGGTGCGGTTGATGTAGAACCAGACCGTCGGGATAAGCAGGTAGCCAATATACGTCAAAATCGATTGCTTGGTGAAGAAAATAGGACCAAGGATGGGGATACTGGACAGCAGAGGGATGCTATAGGTGGGCAACAGGGCAATTGTTCCGGCGTCGCTTAGGCCCTCGCCTAAAACCAGGCTGATACCTGTTCCCAGGAAGGTTAGAGAGAGGCCGCTGACCACCTGATCAGCCCGGAAGTGAATCGTCACAATGCCATGCAGGATTGAGAGCACCCCCCCAGCCAGCATCGCCGCTACTAGAGCGATCCACGGATTGCCGGTGCTGACTGCGATGCTGAAAGCAGTCATTGCTCCTATAAGCATCATCCCCTCAACACCGAGATTGAGCACCCCTGCCCGTTCGGTTAAAAGCTCACCGAGAGTAGCAAATAGAAGCACTGTGCCTGTCGCTACGCCTGCCTGTAAGGTGATGATAGGGTCCATGATCTATGCCTCCTGCCTGCGGATGCTGAAGCGATAGCGTACCAGCACTTCACTGCTAATGATGCAGAACAGGATAATGCCCTGCAACATGCTAGGGATACCTGAGGGCTGGATTTCGCGCCCCGCCAGTATCAGGCCGCCAAACAAGATTGAGACCAGTACCACTGCAAAGGGATTCAACTTTGCCAGCCATGCTACTATGATGCCGCTGAAACCATAGCCCGGCGAGATGCGTTCCTGAAAGCGATGCACTACGCCTGCGATCTCGGCCATCCCTGCCAGGCCGGCCAGCCCGCCTGACAACATCATGACCAGCACAGTGTTTCGCACGATATTCAACCCAGCGTACTGAGCGGCTCTGGGGTTGTCGCCGATCAATCGTATCTCGTAACCCCACCTGCTCCGGTATAGGATGAACCAGATCAGGAACACAGCGGCCAGACTGAAAACGATCCCCAGATGAAGTGTCATCCCTGAGAAAAAGGGTACCTGCTCCGCATAATCCGCCAGACGCGGCAGCCAGGCAGAGCGGGGAAAGGTGGGAGACATCTGGAAGCCGCTTTCGTTCCAGTGGGCGAAAATCCAATAGTTGTTCCATGCGAAGGCAACGTAGTTCAGCATCAGGGAGGTGATGATCTCATTTACGTTGAGCTTGGCTTTGAGAAAGCCGGGGATAGCCCCCCATAATGCACCCGCCAGAATGCCGGCAACCATCATAGTGGGTAGCATGATCCAAGGGGAGGTATCCGGCGGCAGTAAAGGTATCAAGACCACTGCACTCGCGCCAAAAGCGCCCATATATAACTGGCCTTCGGCACCAATGTTCCATAGCCGCATCCGGAAGGCTAATGAACAGGCTAACCCAACCAGCATCAGAGGAGCGGCCTTGACAAGGGTATCGTTGAGTTGCCCAATGCTCCCAAAGGCGGCCTCGAAAATATGGGCATAGGCTCTGATTGGGTTACCGCCCACAAGCCGAAGGATTATCCCGCCGATAATCAGTGCCACGACGACCGCACCAATGGAGGTGACCACAGGCAGCCAAGCGGGCGTTTCCATTCGCTGTTCGAGGCTGATCCTGAATGGAAGATACAGAGTACGTCGTGGACTTGAGGGCTGAGCGGCTGTCATGCGTTACCTCCTCTCTGCAAGTTCCGACTGACGGGTGCCCGTCATCATCAGGCCGATCTCTTCCATACTGCCATCATGTACCTCACCCATCACCTGACCTTCATATAGCACATAGATTCGATCACTGAGGGCAATCAGTTCTTCCAACTCTTCTGAGACAAGCAGGATCGCTTTGTTTGCTTCCCGCTGGGCCAGAAGCATGCGTCTTACGCCTTCGATTGCACCCACATCTAATCCGCGTGTCGGTTGAACGGCGATCATCAGAGTAGGTTCTGCAGATATTTCCCGTGCCAAGATCACTCGTTGCAGATTGCCGCCCGATAACAACCGTACCGGTGTCTGGACATTGGGAGCCATGATCTCGTATTGCTCTTTGAGTCCCTCAGCCTGCTGTCTGGCCGCGATTCGGTCAATAGCCCACCCCTGCGCCAGCGGAGGACGCCGGTAGCTTTTCATGATCAGATTGTCGGTAATGCTCAGGTTAGGGGCAGTCCCTACCTGAGTTCGGTCTTCAGGGATATGAGCTACTCCAGCGTCAATAGCTGAGCGGGCCGAGCGGTTCTGTACCTCTTGGCCATTGACGAGGACACGGCCTTTGGTGCATGGTCTCAGCCCCGTGATCACTTCAACGAGTTCGCTCTGACCGTTGCCCGCAATGGCCGCTAACCCAACAATCTCCCCTTCACGAATATATAGGGAGACGCCACGCAGGGCTGGCAGTCCTCGATCATTTTCTGCATGCACATCCTCGACAACAAGGACCTTTTTGCCGGGTGTCTGTTCCTTCTTTTCCATCGTGAAAAGCACTTCACGCCCCACCATCAGGCGGGCTAGCTCAGCCTTGTTTGTCTCACTGGCCCGCAGGCCTGCGGCAGTGACTTTGCCCCGCCTCAGCACAGTGATCCGGTCAGCGATGTCCATCACCTCATTCAGCTTGTGGCTGATGAAAATGATGGATTTTCCTTCCTCTGTCATGGTGCGCAATGTCTTGAAGAGTTCTTCGATCTCCTGTGGGGCAAGTACGGCGGTTGGCTCGTCCATGATTAAGACATCAGCGCCGCGGTACAGCATCTTCAGAATCTCAACACGTTGCTGCTCGCCCACTGAGAGTTGCCATATCTTGGCCTTAGGATCAACCTTGAGGCCAAAGCGCTGACTCAGCTCAGCCACCTGTTGGTCATATTCGGGCAGGCGCAGCCAGAAGCGCGGCTTATCAAGACCCAGCAGAATGTTTTCGGTGACTGTATGCGACGGGACTAGCATGAAGTGCTGGTGGACCATACCGATCCCTGCCTCGATGGCTTCACGCGGGGAGCTAAATGAGACCCGCCGCCCCTTGACCCAGATCGCCCCTTCATCCGGCTCATACAGGCCGGTCAGGATATTCATGAGCGTGCTTTTTCCTGCGCCGTTCTCACCCAGCAGGGCATGGATTTCGCCTACCCGCAGATCGAAGTCAACGTGGTCGTTGGCCAAGACGCCGGGGAAATGGCGTACAATGCCTTTCATCTCAACTGCAAGTGCCGGTTCCGCCATAGTCTGTATCCTGTTTCTGAATGACTGTGATGGATATACATAAGCGGGGCCATACCAACTATGGGGAAGCCGGGCATATGAGCGGCCCGGCTCCCCTTAAACTAGACCAGTGTGATGGAGGCAACCGCCCCCACTTGAAACGACTTCAAAAAACTACTCCAGCGGCGGCAGTTCGGCTGTGACACCCTCAGCCCACCAGTACATGCAGTATTGGCACTCATGGCCAGGAGCACCGGGCGGGAACTGATCGAGGTCAACCTGCTCAAAGCTCAACCCCTCACCAATGATCAGATTGCCCTGATTGTCATAAATTGGCCCGGTGAAGATGTCAAAGCGGGTGAACTCGCCAGCCAGCATTTGTGCGAGTATGTCCCTGACCAGTTGTATGTCTTCTTCGGGCAGGCTGGCAACACCCGGTTGCAGGGTCTCCCCTTCCATGAAACCATACAGGCCCAGGCCGCCCGAGTCAGCATCAAAGTATTCGCTGGTCCCAACATACTCTCCGGCCATTGAGCGCCGGACAATATCCGCATAGACCGGCCCCCAGTTCCAGTATGGGGCGGTGAGGCAGGCGTCAATACGGCAGGAACCATAGTAGTCATAAGTGATGCCCCACTTGCCCCGCTCTGCGGCCACATCAGCCGGAGCAGGAGTATCGGCCCCTGTGAAGACTACCTGAACGCCGGCGTCGAACAGGGAGGCCGCCGCCTCTTTCTCAACTACCGGGTCGTGCCAGGTGTTGATCCAGCGGACGTCCATGGTGCATTCTGGGCAGGTCCTTCTCATACCAAGAGCGAAGGCGTTACCAAGACGAAGCTCCTCTGGGATCGGGAAGGTTGCTATGTAACCAATGCGGGGGTTGCCATCTTCTCTGGCGCGTGCACCAGCTATCATGCCGGCCAGGTACTTCATGTTCTCCATCGCGCCAAATAGGTTGCCGAAGTTTGTCCCATTGGACTTGTAGCCGGAGATATGGACAAAGTCAATGTCAGGAAACTCGCTGGCAACCGTTTCAGTCGGATCCATGTAGCCGAAGGAAGTTGTGAAGATCAGGTCGAATCCCTTGCGGGCCAGCGAACGGATCACCTGCTCACTGTCGGCGCCCTCAGCGACCAGCTCGACATAGGCGGTATGCACGCCTTCTACGTTCTCCTGCACGTACTGGCGGCCAACGTCATGGGCCTGGGTCCACCCGCCATCGTCATGGGGGCCAATGTACACCCAAGCCACATTGAACTTGCCCTCGACGATGTTGGGGATTTGATAGGCCCCCGCCTCTTCTTCCGCAGGGGCGGCTTCCTCAGGGGCAGGTGTTGCCCCTCCGCAGGCCACCAGCAGCACACTGGCGATCAGAAGCACAATCAACAAGAATGCGTGTTTGCTTGACATAGCCTCTTTCTTCTCCTTGACTAAGGGCTATTAAAAAGCTACAGTGACAAACTTGTTCACTAATGGTTGCTGGACTTCCCGGCTATCCTCCTCCCTTCCCCTGCTCCTTACTACGTTAGGACTTAGTCGGGGACGATCCATGTCCCCGTTTCGCCGGCAAGCGCGCGAGCCAGATTCTCTGGATTCGTGATCAACGCTTGCTTTCCGCCCTGCTCCAAGAATGAGATCACTGCTTCTATTTTAGGCTTCATACTGCCTTCAGCAAAGTGACCTTCTTCCATATACTTGCGTGCTTCTGATAACGTCAGACGATCCAGCCATTGCTGGTTTGGCTTGTTGTAGTTGAGTGCCACCTTTTCTACAGCGGTAGAGATCAGGAATAGGTCGGCCTTGATCCCGTTGGCCAGCAGAGCTGTCCCGCGGTCTTTATCAATCACGGCATAAGCGCCGCGTAACTCCCCCTTCTCATTTTGGATCACAGGGATGCCGCCGCCGCCTACCGCGATGACAATGAAGCCCTCTTTGATCAGCGCATTGATCGCGTCAATTTCGATGATCCTTTGCGGGATGGGAGAGGCGACCACACGGCGCAACCCACGCCCGGCATCCTCAACGACCGTCCATCCCTCGGCGCGGAAATAAGCCGCTTGCTCCTCTGTCAAGTATCCACCGATCGGTTTGGTAGGGTTTAGAAAACCGGGGTCATTGCGATCAACAAGGGTCTGGGTCACAACAGAGACAGCCTGTCTCCTAATGCCCCGCTTCAGGAACTCGTTGGAGAGCGCCTGTTGCAGCATGTACCCAATCGATCCTTGTGTATCTGCGCCGATAATGTCCAGCGGGACGGTGTGAACCTGCCCTGCCGCCAGCTCTGAGCGGCGCAGGATGAAACCGACCTGAGGACCGTTGCCGTGTGTGATGACCAAATCCCAGCCCTGCTCGATCATGGTTGCCAGATGGGTACATGTCTCCCGGACTGCTTCCCACTGGTGAGCCACGTCGGCCTTATCTTTCTCTTTAATGAGAGAGTTGCCACCGATGGCAATGGCCGCCAGTTTGCGTTTTTCTGTCATAACATCCACTTCCGTTCAAGCGGGTAGAAAGTAAGCCTATCCGGGTTACCGCATGGTAAGAGCCATCACAGCTTTCTGAACATGCAAGCGGTTTTCTGCCTCATCCCATGTTACGCTGTGAGGGCCGTCAATGACGCTGTCTGCCACTTCGATCCCTCGATCAGCGGGCAGACAATGCATGTAGATGATGTCTTCCTTGCCCAACGCGATCCGCCGGTCGTCGGCAATCCAGTCGCTGTATTTCGCCCCGATTCGCGCCGATTCATCCTTATCCGTTGTGGTCAACATACAACCCCAGCTCTTGGGATATACCACATCGGCATCGCGGAAGGCATCGTCCATATTATGCGAGATCTCCAAACTGCCGCCTGAGCGACGGGCGTTCTCTTTAGCCTGCTCCACAATATCAGGGACGACTTTAAACTCCGGTGGATAAGCAAAGGTCACGTTCATCCCAAAGCGGGTCATGAGCAAGATTAATGAGTGAGGCACGGACATCGGCTTCTGATAGCTTTTAGCATAAGCCCAGCTCACGCCAATCTTCAAGCCGCGCAGGTCACGCCCCTTATGTTCAATGATCGTCATCAAGTCAGCCAGAACCTGAAAGGGGTGATACAGGTCGCACTGCATGTTGAGCACCGGCACACGGCTGGCGGCGGCTACCTCGCGGATATATTGGTTGCCGAAGTTCCAGTCGCACTGGCGAATGGCGATCCCGTCGCAGTAGCGCCCCAGGATTTCGCCCATTTCCTTAGGGGTGTCGCCGTGAGCGATCTGGGTAGTCTCACTGTCAATAAACATCCCATGCCCGCCAAGCTGGGCTATGCCTGCCTCGAAGCTGGCACGGGTTCGTGTACTGCTGAAGAAGAACAGCATAGCTAACACTTTATCCCGTAGCAGGGCATGAGGCTCACCGACCGCCCGCTTACGTTTCAGGTCAAAGGCTACATCTAAGACAGTTTCGACCTCATTCTTGGTCCATTCTTGTACCGTGATCATGTCACGGCCACGCAGATCGGTTTGCATCTTAGTCAATCTCCACGTTAAAGTCTGACAATAGAGGGGGCATGACGCCTATACACCCCCCTGAGATTAGTCTATTCCACTGCGCCCAGCACCAAGGCCAGCAGGGCCATGCGCATCAGCACACCGTTATAGGCCTCTACCCAGTAACGCTGATGGCGGGTGGTGTCCACGTCGAGAGAGAGTTCATCCATGCGCGGCAGTGAGTGCAACACCATAGCATCTGGCTTGGCCTTGCGGAACAGTAAATCCTTCGTGATCTGATATTCCTTAGGAGTCAATCCCACATCGCCCTTGCGTTCATCACGGGATTTGGTGTAGTCAGGTTGTACGACCGGCTCCATGTAGATCACATCTACCTTGTCAACAACCTGCTCAACCGACTCGGCTTCCTCGAACTGCAACCCCATGTCCTTGATCTCAGCCTTGAACTCTGGGGTCAGGGCCATATCAGGGGGGCAGACGTAGTACGCCTTGATGTCGAACTTGGTCATGGCATAGCTGATCGAGTGCATGGTGCGCATACGCATATCACCAACCAGCAAGAAGGACAGCCCATCCAAACGCCCCTTCTCGCGCCAGATAGTGAACATGTCTGTCAACACTTGTGTCGGGTGTTCACCCCAACCGTCACCGCAGTTGATGACCGGGACACTGGCATACTTGGCGGCTTCAGCAGGCGCCCCTTGCTGGTAGTGGCGCATGGCGATCACATCGCCATAATATTCCAGCATGTTCACTGTGTCTTTAATTGATTCCTGATAGAAGTCGCCGGCACGGGTCATCTTGGCATCTGAAAAGCCGGTTACATGCCCTCCCAGCCGGTGCATGGCGGCCTCCGTTGCCAAGCGTGTGCGCGTGCTGGGCTGGTAGAATGCTACGACCAGCGTCTTCTCCTTCAGGAGGTCCCCATTGCGGCGATCGCGCGCGTACGGCTCAAGCCGCTGAGCTACCTCGAAGCAACGGAAGAATTCATGACGTTCAAAGTCCTTCAAAGAGAGGATGTCACGTCCTGCAAAGCTGCGCATAGTTATCTATCTCCTGAAAAATATGTTTATGGGGCAGGGAGTACTTATCCCTAGTATGTTCCCCATTTTAACCATCAACAAATAGATCAACCACTTTGAATTGATCCACATCTACCAGCCCTATATCGGTCAGCTTCAGGCTGGGGATAACTTCCAATGCCATGAAGCTCATTGCCATGAAGGGATCATGCAGGGGCGAGCCGAGTTGCCGGGTGGCCGCCAGCAGTTCATCTACCCCTCGGCGGACCTCACGGATGGGACGGTCGGACATCAGGCCTGCAACAGGCAAGGGAAGTTGAGCTACTACTGTGCTTCCTACTGCCACAGCTAATCCACCGCCCATCTGGCCTACAGCACGGGCGGCGCTCATCATACTTTCGTCGTCTGCTCCGATCACAACCAGATTGTGATGATCGTGTGCCACTGTGCCCGCAATAGCACCCCGCTTCAGACCGATCCCTTGAATGAAGCCCTTGCCCATCCTGCCGGTTGCGCGATGGCGCTCGATGACAGCCATCTTGAGGATGTCGCGTTCCGGGTCGGCTAAGGCGTATCCGTTAGCGCGTTTGATCTCCAACACACGATTCTCTGTGACTAGCTGATCGGGGATACTGCCAATGACCCGTGCCTGTGTTCCATGAGCGGGGATGGAAAAGTCAACTGCCTCCCAGCGGATGTTAATTGAACTGCGCAGTTCGATTGAACGGGGCGGTTCTTGGGTGGGTAATGTCTCACCGTTCTCTGCTACTAAGTACCCTCCCCGATAAACCTGTTCTGGCACTGGATTATTCAAATCGGAGAAGATGATTAGGTCAGCCCGCCGCCCCGGCGCAATCGCGCCCCGATCGCGTAACCCGAAATACTCGGCGGGGTTGATAGTAGCCATCTGAATCGCGGTGATTGGACTGATCCCCTCTTGGATGGCCACCCGCACCATATAGTCTATGGTGCCCTGATCAAGCAAATCAGCAGGCTGACGGTCGTCAGTGCAGAAACACAGATGCCGGCTGTTCTCTGGAGTAACGAGGGGCAACAAGTCGCGCAGATTATGTGCGTTGGTTGCCTCTCGGATGAAGATGGTCATGCCTAGCCGTAGTTTCTCTCTGGCCTCCTCTACTGTCACAGATTCATGGTCAGAGCGAACGCCGGCTGAAACATAGGCATTCAGCATCTTGCCCGCCAAGCCGGGACAGTGCCCGTCAATCACAGAGCCTTCGAATGCTTCCAGTTTATCCAAAATTCCCTGCTCCGCGTAGATCACACCGGGGTAGTTCATCACTTCAGCCAGACCCAACACCCACGGATTGGAACGCAGGTTGACAATATCGTAGGCCTCCAGACGAGCGCCGGCTGTTCCCATATGGGTAGCCGGCACACATGAGGAGGCCATCACGTACATGCTCAAGCGCCCATACTGGGCTTGATCCAGCATGAACCCGATCCCCTCCAGCCCCAGCACATTGGCGATCTCGTGAGGGTCAGTGACTACTGAAGTGACGCCGCGCGGCAAGACTGCCTTAGCAAACTCCAGCGGGGTACACATTGAGCTTTCAATATGCACATGTGCGTCAATGTATCCGGGCGCGACAAACTTGCCGCCTAGATCAATCTCGGCTTCGGCCTCGTATCCTCTCCCCACCCCTACAATGCGGGAACGCCGGATGGCTATGTCCGTCTCATAAACTTCTCCTGTGAAAACATTGACCAGACGGGCATTTTTAAGTAACACAGCCGCTGGCCTGTCACCTCGCGCGATCTGGACGAGTTTCTGACGTTCCATAGGGGATGATTTTTTCCTCCTTACTCACTGACCAGCCCGGACGAGAACGGGGCACACGGCACGAATCTGCCTCGTCCTGCCTGCCCTGATATTTCCCCCTGCCGATAGATCATCTCCCCTCGTGAAAAAGTCATCCGTATCTCGCCCTTCACGCGCATTCCCTCGTATGGGCTGTAGCCGGACAGGTAATGCAGGTCCTGATGGTGGATTTCCTTTTCGGGGTGGGGGTCGTACAGGACGATGTCCGCGTCACTGCCGGGCTGTAAGAATCCCTTCCGTGGGGCAAGCCCAAACAGACGGGCTGGATTCTCGCACAGCAGACGGACAAGATCGGGTAAGGTGATCCGGCCTGCATCCACGCCATAGGTGTAGATCAACGGCAACAGGGTCTCAATGCCCGGCAGGCCGCCCGGCGTCTTGGTGAAATCCGGATGTGCCTGTTTCTGGGCCAATGTGTAGTCACAACTGTCGGTTGAGATCACACTCACCGCTCGTCGGGCGACCAAGTCCCACAGTTTCTCAGGCTCTCCAACCGGACGGAGCGGTGGCTGCAGGATGTAGTGCTCTGGATGTTCCCCTAGGTAAGCCCGCTCATCCAGTAGAAGATACTGCGGGCAAGTTTCGCACCATGCCGGCTGTCCAGCGCGTGCCGCCTCGTGTACCAGCTCTACGCTTCGGCCAGTCGAGCAGTGAACGATGTATACCGGCGCATAAGCCGCTTCGGCCAAGAAAAGCGTGCGGTGAATTGCCTCTTGCTCCGCCAGAGGGGGGCGGCCAAGCGGATGAAAGCGCCACCCCGTCCGCGATGTGTTGATCAAGTTCTGCGTTGCCTCGGTGACCATTGAGTCATTCTCGGCATGGACAAGCACCAGCCCCCCGATTTCACGGGCTTTCTTGAGCAGGCGCAACAATGTAGCGTCATCCATGTAGTAGTTGGGGCGATAGGTGGTGTAAACCTTGAAGCTGGAGATGCCCAGGTCAAGCAGGGTGCGCAATGACTCTTCTGTGCCTGCTGGCAAATCAGTGATCATGCAGTGCAATGCATAATCTACGATGGCGTCCTGCGCCTCCTCTAGACGGCTGTGTACGGCCTGTTGAAAGGTCTGCCCGCGCATCTGGGTCGCAAAGTCAATCACGGTGGTTACGCCGCCCGCCGCCGCTGTGCGTGTTCCAATCAGCCAGTTATCCGCCGTCTGGTAAATGCCTGTATCAAGCTTAATGTGTGTGTGGGCATCTATCACACCCGGAAGCACAAGAAGGCCGGATGCATCTATAACTACATCTTCTGGGCCGCTCTGTGCGTTCGCGACAACTTGGGTGATGATTTCCCCTTCACACACCACGTCACCAGAGAAAGTTCCTTCCGAATTGACAATGACGCCGCCCTTGATGATGGTTCGCATGGTTCTTGACTTCCTTTGGCCAATAGTGCTTATTCACCGTTTACCATTTGCCGTGCGATGTGATTGTGTCTTTGGATGATTGGCTCAAGTTCGATGGTAGTCAGGTGCCCCTCCTGAACAATCACCTTTCCGTTGATCATAACCCAATCTACGCCAACCGGCGCACAGAAGATGACTGCCGCAACCGGATCGTGTAAAGCCCCGGCATACTCCAAACGGTTCAGCTTGATGGCGATCAGATCAGCGGCCTTGCCCGGCTCCAGTGAACCGATGTCATGACGCCGCAGTACCTTAGCCCCGCCCAACGTCGCGATCTCCAGTGCTTCCCGCGCGCTCAACGCACTGGGGTCACCTCCTACCCTCTGAAGCAGCATTGCTTGTCTTGCCTCACCTAGCAGATGACTGCCATCGTTGCTGGCTGATCCATCTACTCCCAGCCCGACTGGCGTCTTGTGTGCCAGCAGGGCTTTGATGGGTGCGATACCGCTTGCCAGCCGCATGTTACTGCTGGGGCAATGGGCTACCCCTGTTCCGGTGCGCCCGAACAATTCAACTTCGCGCTCGCTCATGTGAACACAGTGAGCATGCCAGACTCTCTGGCCTACCCACCCTAGCTCTTCCATGTACTCAACGGGCCGTCTGCCAAACCTCTCAAGGCAAAACTGTTCTTCGTCGAGTGTCTCGGCTAGATGGGTGTGCAGGGTTACATCGTAGTGCTCCGCCATCCTGACCGATTCACGCATCAGGTCGGCAGTCACTGAGAACGGTGAACAGGGGGCCAGCACGATCCTCAACATCGCATAGGGATTCGGGTCGTGATAGGTTTCGATCACCCGCTGGCAGTCAGCTAAGATGTCCTTTTCGTCCTCTACGACGCGGTCAGGAGGCAGGCCGCCCTTGCTTTCACCCAAGCTCATCGAGCCGCGTGCGGCATGAAAGCGCAATCCGATCTCCTGCGCGGCCCGAATCTCATCATCCAGTTTGCAATCGTTAGGATACAGGTAAAGGTGATCGCTGGAGGTGGTGCAACCGGAAAGAATCATCTCAGCCATGCCGATCAGCGCTGAGACATAGACGCCTTCGCCAGTCAGGTTAGCCCAGATGGGGTAAAGCGTCTTGAGCCAGTTGAACAGATTTGCGTTCTGGGCGGCAGGGACGGCACGGGTGAGTGTCTGGTAGAGGTGATGGTGGGTGTTGATCAGTCCGGGCAGGACGATATGGCCGCGCAGGTCAATCACCCGGTCGGCCTGCGGAGGCAGTTCGCTGGTAGGGCCTACTTGCTCGATTACATTATCACGGATGAACAACCCGCCGTCCGGGATCTCACGGCGAGCGCTATCCATCGTGACAAGGGTGCGGGCATAACGTATCAGAGTGGTAGGCATAAATCACATCCTTCTATTTCAAGGTGCGCAAGGGCGATTGTTGCCGTCTGAGGTGAAAGCAGAGGTGTGAAGAAGCTGAGAAGTCGCGGCCCTCAGTTTGAAGACGCCAGACCCGCAAAGGCGTCTGGCGTCTCATACGCTGACAGGTTTTAGGGTTTGATACCCTTCTCTATGGCGATTTCGGCACCATGCAGGGTGTTCCTGAGTAGCATCGCGATAGTCATGGGGCCGACGCCGCCGGGTACGGGTGTGATGGCGGCCACTCGCTCCTTAGCTACCTCGAACTCGAAGTCACCTTTCCATACGTAACCTTTCGGGGCAGAAGGGTCATCTACCTTGACGGTCGCTACGTCAATGCAAACAGCCCCCTCCTTGAACCAGTCCCCCTTGATCATCTCGGCCCGGCCCATAGCACCGATCACAATATCTGCCCGGCCAACGATCTCTGGAATATCTTTCGTGCGGCTGTGGACGATGGTCACGGTGGCGTCGGCCTTGACCAGCAACAGCGACATAGGCATCCCGACAATGTTGCTCCGCCCCAGTACCACTGCATTAGAGCCTGCAATCTGGAATCCCGGAACCAGCTTCTCAGCCTCCTGCAACAAGACCATACAACCATAGGGTGTGGCAGGGATGAACTGGGGATCACGGCCTTTCATTGCCAAGCGGCCTATGTTGATCGGGTGAAAGCCGTCTACATCCTTATCGAGGCTGAGGTTCTGCAGGACAATTTGCTCGTCGAGATGCTTTGGCAATGGAAGCTGAACAAGGATGCCATGTACCCGCGGGTTTTCATTCAGCTCATGGATGAGCTTGATCAGGTCATCTTGGCTGGTTTCGGCAGGCAACTCATAGCCGAATGATTCGATGCCTACCTCGGCACAGCGATTACGCTTCATCTTGACATACATCTGAGAAGCGGGGTTATCGCCGACTAAGATAGCCGCCAAGCCGGGGGTGATACCATGTTCCTGTTTCATCTTTGCAACAGCATCCGCCACCTCTTGCTGGATGCGTTGGGCAACCACTTTGCCGTCCAGAATAATCGCAGTCACAGGCTTGCCTCCATGAGTAGCTTTGGATCAAAATCAGGGAAGGATCAGGTATAGGTTGAAGCAACAATACACTAGCAATGATCCTTTTTGCCAGTGGCGAATGTCACGATTCTTTCTGCCAACGGTCGTGCTCGCCGGGTATAGGAAACAAAAAGGCCGCCAGCGGCGGCTTTTTTGTGGCCCCAATAAGCTTGTGTTTTAAGGAGTGGTCTTCTCCGGCTGAAGGAGCGGGCGGAACTTATAGCCATACACGATCATGCCGGCATCGCCATCAGTACGGAGACGGCGGGTGACCATCTCGACGCGCATCCCGATCTCTGGTTCACCTGTCAGATCGGTCAACTGGGCGGTAAGCATAGGGCCTTCGTCTAGCTTGATCAAAGCTACCACATAAGGGGCTTGCCATTCAAAGCCTTCTGGTGCATCAATGACTGTCGTGTAACTGTAGATCGTGCCTTTGCCAGAGAAAGTGAAAGGCTCCTGTGCTGGCCGCGCACAGGATGGACATACGTCACGTGGAGGGAAGATAGCTGTCCCGCAGTGGGGGCATTTCTCTCCCGTAAGCTTGTACCTTTGATCGCCTAATCGCCAGTGTTGAGAAACTCTCATAAGCCAACTGTTAGTAACAAGAACATGAATTAGCGCTGGGCCAGCATTCGCACCTGTGTGAGTTGCCGGTCTGCTGATTTCTGCTCAAAGAGAGTCGAACTCACTACAGGAGCGTTGCAGGCATCGCAGATTGGCCGCGGTGTAAAGAAGGGCTTGCCGCACTGAGAGCAGACTGTCCCATTCAAGCCGTAAAGTTGTCCTTTAAGCCGCCAGTAACGTGGTATTCTCATCTCGTCCTTATCTCCTGTTCGATATGTTTGCCTGCCAGTATTATCTCTAATTGCAACTCTCAGAAGCTATATCGGAACTGTCAAAACCTATCAAAGTTCCCAATTTGGGTAAAATCTTAGTCTATGGCTTCAAGGATGTGGGTGAAGGCAGTCCCGCCCAACCCTCCTATGTTTTGGATCATGGCGATCCGGGCCTCTTCTACCTGATTGGAGCCTGCCTGTCCTCGTAGTTGGAGTGTTGCCTCAACAGCCTGATAGACCCCTGTGGCGCCGCCAGCGTGGCCTCTGGCCTTCAGGCCGCCAAAAGTGGAGATCGGGATTTTACCCTTTAACCCGATCCCTTCTTCACAGGCCAGCTCATAACCTGCACCTCGTCCGGCAAAGCCACAGGCCTCCAGCGTCAAGGCAGACAGGATGGTGAAGCTGTCATGTAGCTCGAATAGATCGAGGTCAGCAGGGCCGACGCCGGCCTGCTGATAGGCCTTTTGCGCTGAGATATTGGCCGCTGTGAGAAAGAGAGGATCGGGGCGGTCATGCAGGGCAAGTGTGTCCGTCGCGACTGCTGAAGCACTGATGCGCACTGGTCTATTTGTCACTCCTCTGGCCCGCTCAGTTGTGGTCAGGATGAGTGCCGCGGCGCCATCCCCTTCAGGAGCGGCATCGAACAGGCTGACCGGGGGCGCAATTAGCGGGGCTTTCACAAAGGCTTCCGCTTTGATCCGATTGCGGTACATGGCGTTCGGGTTCATCGCACCATTGGTATGGGCGTTCACGCTGAATCCGGCAAAGGCGCTGGTATCAACTTGATATTCATACATATAACGGCGCATCAGCAGAGCGGCTTGTGCGGCGGGCGTCAAGCCCTGGGCGGCCTCATAGTCTGCATCCAATAGGGTAGCAGATGCGGCCGCCCGCTGACTGCCGACTACATCTGTAAACTTCTCGATGCCCAGCACCAGGGCGAAATCTACTGCACCCCCTGCTACAGCAAGGTAGCCATACCGCAGTGCCGCCCCGCCTGAGGCGTCGGCGGCTTCGACCCGAACAGCCTCGATCCCTCGCAGACCAGCAAAGTCGGCCAGTAACGAGCCGAGATGCGCCTGCCCTGAGAGTTCTCCTGCCAGCATGTTACCGATAACCAGCATCTCGACCTGGATACCAGCGTCGCCAAGGGCGGCCTGTATGGCATGCAAGGCCAGCTCGCGTAGTGAGACTCCCCAGTGTTCTCCAACGGGGGTTTGTCCCACTCCAATGATGCTTACGTCCCTCATGATGGTTTCCTACTTGGTCAACAGCTTGCCCCGATAACGCACGTAGGTGGCATAATCAACCTCAACACGGCGGGCGATGTAATCTTTGGTTCGGGGGGCGAGGCCCTGCCGTTCTGTGATAAGGTCGGTCACGCGCAGCACCATTGCATCAGAGCCGGCACCAGAACCATAAGAGACCAACAGGATGCGGTCGCCGGGATTGGCCTCATCCAGAATAGCTGTCAGCCCAAGCAGGGAGGAGCCTGCGTAGGTATTACCAACCCTGTCGGCCAGCAACCCTGTCCTGATCTGTTGCTCGGTGAAGCCCAGTGACTTGGCCGCCCGCTCTGGGAACTTCACGTTAGGCTGGTGCAGGACCACATAGGTAAAGTCACTGGCTCGAATGTCCAGCTCTTCCATAATGACCTGCGCCGCTGAGGTGACGTGCTTAAAGTAGGCTGGCTCGCCAGTGAAACGATCCCCGTGTGAAGGATAGGTCTCGTGTGGCCGCCGCCAGAAGTCTGGCGTATCAGTGACATAGGAGTACGTCGCCTCGAAAACCGCAAGGCTTTCTTCGCCGGGGCCGATCAGGTAAGCCGCTCCGCCGGCGGCGGCGGTATATTCCAGAGCATCGCCGGGGCGGCCCTGAGCGGTGTCCATCCCAATACTGAGAGCGTAACCTGCCATGCCGCTGCCCACAAAGCCGATGGCCGCCTGCATTGCCTCACTGCCTGCCTTGCAGGCGAACTCCCAGTCAGCCGCTACCGTATTAGGGACTGCCCCGATGGCCTCAGCGACAATGGTAGAAGTAGGCTTGACAGCATAGGGATGCGACTCGCTCCCTACCCAGACCGCGCGGATCAAGGATGGATCAATTCGCGCACGAGCTAGCGCATTCCGGGCCGCCTCAATAGACATAGTGGCTACGTCTTCGTCAAGGCCCGGCACCGATTTTTCCCGTATGGGTGTGCCGCCCAAGCCGCCTGTCCAGACGCGCGCAATCTCAGAGGCAGGCAGACGATAGCAGGGTACATACGCGCCATATCCCACAATCCCTACTGGTCTGGAAGGCCTCATCAGCCGTCCGGTTGGTGGCATATTACCGCTCATGAGTTCATCTCCTTTTAAAAGGCTCTATTTCTCTTCAGCTTGTAGTTCGCGTAATATTGACTCTGCATGGGCCAAACTGATCCGCCCCTCGGTCAGCATGCGGTTGACAATCTGATCAATCTGTGTGGCGCTCGCTCCTGCCGCAATAGCGAGTTGACGAGCGTGAAGGGCCATGTGCCCTTTCTGAATGCCCTCTGTAGCCAGCGCCCGCAGAGCGGCCAGATTCTGGGCCAACCCTACTGCGACAATGATCTCGGCTAGCTCACGTGCAGACTGGACCCCCAATATCTTGAGGGCGGCCTGTGCCGACGGGTGAGCACGGGTAGTTCCACCGACGATGCCGACAGCCATAGGCATCTCCAGCGACCCGATTAGATTCCCATATTCATCCTTGCCCCAAGTGCTCAATGAGGTATATCGCCCGGAGCGGGCCGCATAAGCATGTGCGCCCGCTTCAATAGCCCGCCAGTCATTGCCGGTCGCAACGACCACTGCATCTACGCCGTTCATGATCCCCTTGTTGTGCGTGGCGGCACGGTAAGGATCGGCGGCGGCGAACGCCCATGCCTCAACAATCCCCTGAACGACACGCTCACCGGGGTAGTCTTCGAAAGCAAGTGCCTTGGCGGGGATGGTGCATTCTGCGCGTGCCAACCGGCGGTCGGCAAGGTTAGAGAGAATACGCAACCCAACCCGTCCGCCAGTGATTCGCTCTATGGGTTCAGCGAGCTGTTCACAGGCTGTGTTGACTGTGTTGGCTCCCATCGCGTCACGGCAGTCGAAAATCAGGTGAACAATCAGCATAGGGCCGGTGGTGGTCTGTTCAAGAAGACGTACCTCTATGTCGCGCGGGCCGCCCCCCAGCCGAACGATAGTTTGGTCGCAACAGGCGGCAATTTCCAGTAGTTCGTCTTTGTGAGCCAGTATTGCCTCACGAGCTGAGTCCAGGTTGTCCAGATCGAGCACCTGTATTTGCCCGATCATCTCCGGCTCACTACTGCTGGTGCGGAAGCCCCCCCCCTCGCGGGCCAGCTTGGCCATGAAGCTTGCCCCGGCGATAACGGAGGGTTCTTCAATGACCATCGGCACAAGCACATCGCGTCCATTGATCTGAAAGTTGGCGGCGATGCCAAACGGGAGGCTGTAGATGCCGACAACGTTTTCGACCAGCCGATCAGCTAAGTCTATGGAAAGCCCAGCTTCGCCGGTGATAGCCGCTAGGTCGGCGGGAGTAAGGGCGGCCCACTCAGCGATAAGGGCGGCGCGTTCAGGCAGAGACTGCCTATAAAAGCCAGACAGACGAGAACTGTGACTCATAGCACTCTTCTTCTGCAACATACAAAAGCCCACGGAATATACGTGGGCCACAAAACCTCCAGCCAGTGATGATGTTAGCAAAAAGGCTCTGCCAAAAGCTATCAGGGTTGTCTTTTGTGGAGGAAACCTTCAGGGTTCAGATAGTCTTCTTATCCACCCAGACTACCTCTGCGGAATCGGGCAGGTGGCGCCTGCGCCATTCGACACATCGCTGTGCCAGCTCCCTAACAGCGATGTAATAGTCAGGCTGATTGCGCCGCCTGCTCTCGTAGTCAATATAGGGGCCTAGCTTGGCCCATACCTTAACCACAAAGGGATTGACCCACTCAATGACCGCTTCTTCCGCTTCTTCTGTGACCCAGTTCTGGCGCATCAGGAATCCGAGATGGTCAAGCGAATTCAGGACGCGCTTGACATGAGCCTGCCCCTTGGGATCAAGTTGATCCAGCCCTTGTTCTGGGTTGTCAGGTAATTCCTGATAAATCCAACGTCGTGCCTCGATATCCTCATCGGACATGAGCTTTTCAAAGACAGCGTTGTAAATATCCAGGTTGCGTCCTTCTGAGGCGTCCTTCAACTGCCACAGGGCGACGATGCCGCCGCCAAAAACCTGTGCCACAGCGGCGGCGGTGGACAACGCTTCGAGCATGCTCCACATATCGAACTGGACTTGAAAGAGCCTGAGCATGCCCCACAGGGAGATACAGAAGGCAACCCATCCTATAAGGGCAACAAGGCTGATTGTTGCCGCCAGCACTACCACGCCGGTAGTAGACATCCGCTTCAGTCTGGCTGATAGCTTCTTGAACATGGACTCCTCCCCCCCTACTTTGAAAAAAAGGGGCGGTGAGTTTGCCGCCCCCTGCTAACCTGAGCCTGTTTACTATGGCCGTGAATACATCCAGACCCCAGTTACCGCGTATGCGTAACCGCTGGAACTCAAACGGGTGATCTTTCGTCTGGAGCATCCCATACCTTGTCGTAACTGCCCCCCAGTATCCGACTTCATGGGCAGTCGAGATGACAAGCTCGTCATAATTGCCTGCCGGATAAGAGAGGAAGCGGGGCTGATAGCCCAGATTGGCCTCTATGGTCTGGGCCGGTCCAAGCAGATGGAAGATCAGCCAGTCATGGTCGCGCCCTGTCATGTCCAGATGCTCACGCCCGTGTACCTCGATGCTCATCCCCGCCTGACTCATCTCCCGTAGCATATCCCAAGTCATATAGTTAGGGTCATTCCGGTCGGTCACATCGGTGAGGATGAAGAAGGTGGCCGTGAATCCGAATTCCTGCAAGATCGGGAAGGCATTCTGATAGTTATCTACATAACCATCGTCAAAAGTGATGATAATGGGGCGATCCGGCAAGGGAGGCCAGCCAATGTTGAGGGCGTATACCAGATCATAGAGCGAGATTGTCTGGTAGCCGCTGCTCTTCAACCAAGCCATTTGCTCGCGGAAGTTGTCTGGGGTGACTGAGAGGTCAAGCCGGTATACGTCGGCATCCGGCGGCGGCTCACTGATGTAGTGGTACATCAAGATTGGGATGTAGAACTCCCGATCACGACCATCAGGGGTAGGCTGGGGAGTAGGCGTGCCTGTAGGCGTTTCCGTAGGTGTAATGCTGGGTGTCAGGGTCAGGGTTGGGGTGTAGGAAGCGGTGGGCGTTCCCGTAGGGGTTGGTGAGGCCGTGTCAGTAGCGGTGGGTGTCGCCGATGCGGTTGGGGTAGCAGTGAACAATGCGGCTATCAGACGGGGCCGTTGATCAATTGCGTTGGCCGGAGCAAAGGCAACCAACCCAAATGCCACACAGCCTACAGTCAAAAGGGCCAACAGAACGCCAATCGGCATTCCCAGACGTTTGCGCTTGGTCTGAGCCACGGGCCGGCTGGATGGACCAGAAGCATTCTTGGGCCGGCGCTTTCGACTGCTACTAGCCTGAGCAGATGTTTTAGCCTGTGATGAGTTAATTGTTTTCTCTGTCATTGGCATACTTTTCAGAGCATACCGTAGACGAAAGCGGACGTCAACGCCACTCCCAGCGGGTTCGGTAGCGGCTGTCTGCTCATCTGCCAGCCAGTTTCCTTCCTGTTTCTAAAAGTTCTTATAGCCATTTGCGCCTGTCTTGGTTATAATAGCCTCGACCCCGCAAAGCGTAGAGGAGTCCGCATGGAGAGTAATGATGATGCCCTCAGCCAAGCCGAGTTGACTGTACAGGCAGATCAGGCTGAGGACGCCCAAACCGGCCTAGCGCCGGAAGAAGTTTCCCCTGTCAGCGCCGCACCCGATCAGGCTAGTTTGCCAGAGGAAGATGTTCCCCCCGCCGGGGCCGAAGCCGTGCAGGAAGGCCCTGATGATCAGGAACTTTTCCTTGCGGCGCTGGATGGCGAAATGCCAATGGGAGAGGAGCTGGATAGTCTCGTCTTCGCGCCGCCTAAGCGCGGCCAGATTGTCAAGGGGACTATTGCCAGCAAATCGGACAGCGAGATACTGGTGGACGTTGGTGCAAAGTCAGAAGGCATTGTTACCGGTGCTGAGCTGGAACAGTTAGACCCGGAGTATAGAAACTCGCTTCAGGTCGGCGATGAGGTGTACGTATACATCCTCACCCCGGAGGATCGGAACGGCCACATCCAGCTATCACTCCGTCGGGCTATGGAAGAGCAGGACTGGCGTGAGGCTCAGGAATATCTTGAGCAGGCGCGCTCCTACCGAAGTAAGGTTGCCGGTTATAACAAGGGCGGGCTGATCGTCCGTTTTGGTAAGTTGCGCGGCTTTGTGCCTGCCTCGCATATCAGCTTGGAGCGCCGTCGTCGTGCCAATGGTGCAACACCGGAAGAGCGCTGGGGGCAGATGCTCGGTGAGGAGATCATGGTCAAGGTGGTTGAGGTAGATCGCGGGCGTAACCGCTTGATCCTCTCCGAACGTGCCGCCGCCAAGGAGCTGCGTGCTGAACGCCGTGCCCAACTGATGGAATCGCTAGATGTCGGACAGGTCTACAAGGGCCGCGTGATCAGTCTGGCTGACTTTGGCGCTTTCGTGGATATTGGGGGTGTGGACGGGCTGGTTCACCTCTCGGAGCTTTCTTGGGAACATGTTGCACACCCTAAGGAAGTGCTCAAGATTGGTGACGAAGTGGAAGTTGAGGTCATCAATGTTGACCGCGAGCGCCAACGGGTAGGGCTGAGTCGCAAGAAGTGCCTGCAAGACCCATGGGAAGTACTGGCCGCCACTTATCGGCCCGGCCAACTCGTGCAGGGCACTATTACCAAGATGACCAAGTTCGGTGCTTTCGCCAGCCTCGTTGAGCGGCCCGAAATCGAGGGTCTGATCCATATCAGTGAGTTGTCTGAACGGCGCGTCAAGCACCCTCGTGAGGTTGTCGAGGAAGGGCAAGTACTGACTCTGCGTGTCATTCGCATTGACTCGGAGCGCCGCCGTCTGGGGCTTAGCCTGCGCCGCGTTGACTCGGAAGAGTATTTGGACGAAGACTGGTATGATGTGATCGAGCCTGCACAGGCTTCGGTATCGCCGGAAGTACCTGATGATTGTAAGGAAGCTGAGCCTACAGAGGCTCCTACGGCTCCGGAGAGGCCCGATGCCGATGAGGAAGCAGGTAAGGATACACCTGAATCCGAAGCATGAGTTGTCTGTTGGACTTGACATGCCCCGACTGATGCCCAGCCGGGGCTTTCTTTTTGGGGGGCAGGCCAGCCGAGGATAGATCGTTGAGTGCCGCAATATGGTTGACGCTGTCCCCGCCCATAGCTAAAATGCTCCCTCGTGTGAGGATCAAGCCGACCGGGCTTTGTACAGCCTGCCGGCCAGGGAGGAGATCGAAGAGAAGATGACAGTCCTGTATCCCATCCTTGATGAGATTCGTCTTCCAGCGCGGATCAGCCGTCTGCGTGAGCTGGCATATAACTTGTGGTGGAGCTGGAACGAGGAAGCTCAATGGCTTTACAAACAGGTTGACCCGCTCCTGTGGGAAAGTGTCGGTCACAATCCGGTTGCCTTCCTGAGACGTGTCAGTGCTGATAAGCTTAGCATCGCGGCTGAGAATGTTGGTTACATGGCCGCTTACTCCAAAGTTTTTCGTGCTTTTGACGTCTATATGGGTGAGAGCGATACGTGGTTTGCCACTACTTATCCGGACCTCAAAGATCAGGTCATTGCTTACTTCTCAACTGAGTTTGGCCTGCATGAAAGTCTGCCCGTTTATGCAGGCGGATTGGGCATCCTCTCAGGTGATCATGCCAAAGAGGCGAGCGATCTGGGCCTGCCTTTTGTAGGGGTTGGGTTACTCTATCATGAGGGGTACTTTACCCAGAGGATCAACTCCGATGGCTGGCAGGAAGATATATATACGGAGTTCGCCCCAGAGGACCGTCCCATCCGCTTGGCATTGACGCCAGAGGGTAGAGTGGCAAGGGTTACCCTTGAGCTGGGGTCTGGCCTCACAGTTTCCAGCACTGTCTGGAAGGTGCAGGTTGGGCGTGTCCCTGTCTATTTACTTGATACCGAGCTTGAGAGTAGCAATCCTGCCCTGACTGCCGACGTTCCACGCTTGTACGGTGGCTCGCATATGACCCGGTTGTTGCAGGAAATCCTGCTTGGTGTTGGGGGGGTGCGTGCCTTGCATCTTCTGAATATTTACCCTCAGGCGTGGCACATTAACGAGGGGCATTCCTCTTTTCTGACACTAGAGTTAATCCGCGAACTTGTCTCTCAAGGTGTCAGTTTCGAGGAGGCTTGCGCTCGTGTTAAGGCCGCCACTGTGTTCACCACTCATACGCCGGTGCCTGCCGGCCTGGACATGTTTGAGCTGGATCAAGTGAGTCATTACTTTCAACCCTTCTGGGAGCAGATGGGTCTGACACGCGAGCAATTTCTCGATCTGGGGCGCCAGAATGCAGGATGGGGCGAGAAGTTTAGTATGCCGCGTCTGGCGCTCCGGCTCTCTTCCCTGCGGAATGGGGTCAGCCAGTTACACGGTCAGGTTTCGCGTGAGTTGTTCCGCCATGTTTGGCCTGACCGCAAGCCTGAGGAAGTCCCTATTTTTCATATTACCAATGGTGTTCATGCCAAGACATGGCTTGCCCCAGAGATGGCGGCTTTATTTGAAAAGTATATCGGCCACGACTGGGTCTATTACATGGACGATCCGGCTCTGTGGAATGCCATTGACGCGATCCCCGATCAGGTGCTATGGGAGACACGCCAGAAGCTCAAAATGGATCTGATCTGGTTCTTGATTGATCGTGCTCAGAGCCGCTGGGCCAGCGGCGAAATTACGCCTGCCCATGTGGTCTGGGCGGGTGCACTACTGGGCCGTGATGTGTTAACCATAGGCTTTGCTCGTCGCTTTGCTACATATAAAAGGGCTACACTGTTATTCCATGACATTGAACGGCTCAAGCGCTTGGTTGGCAACCCCGAACAACCAGTTCAATTTATCTTCGCCGGCAAGTCGCATCCCCATGATCATGGCGGAAAGGCCTTGATTCAGGAGATCTGCCGCCGCGGTCTTGACCCTCAACTAGCGGGCCGCATTGCGTTCCTAGAAGACTATGACATGGGTGTTGCCCGTTATCTGGTCCGCGGTGTGGATGTGTGGCTTAATAATCCCCGCCGTCCCCGCGAGGCCAGTGGTACCAGTGGTCAGAAGGCGGCCTTGAACGGCGTGCCCAACCTCAGCATCTTGGATGGATGGTGGGCTGAGGGATACAACGGATATAACGGTTGGGCTATTGGAGACGGCTACGAAGGCAAGGATGAGCACGATCAGGATCGTGTGGACGCGGAGGCTCTCTACACGGTGCTTGAGGAAGAAGTCATTCCGCTCTATTATCTGCGGGCGGACAATGGCCTGCCCCGCGCGTGGCTCAGCATGGTTCGTGAGGCGATCAAGTCGGCGGCGCCGTATTTCACCACCCGCCGTATGCTTAAGGAATATACTGAGCGGATGTATATCCCTGCCCTGCGCCGCCTGACCTATGAGAGGGTCCTGACTGATGGGTGATCAAGCAGGCGCCCTGAGGGTGCTTCAGGGCGGGAAAGTCGTCACGCCGGACGGCATCCTTCGGGCTGACATTCTAATTGACGGGCAACAGATTGCCGCTGTGGGCGAGCAGTTGGCAGAATGTGTGCCGCAGGCCGTTGTGCAGGACATCAGTGGCCTGACTGTCCTGCCCGGCCTGATAGATGCGCATGTCCACTTGCGTGAGCCGGGCGGTGAGCATAAAGAGGACTTTTACAGCGGCACGTGTGCAGCACTGGCGGGCGGGGTTACCACTGTGCTGGCCATGCCCAACACAACTCCCCCGATCACTGATGAGGCTACATTCGGCCTGGCGAGTTCCCGCGCCGCGGCGCACGCCGTATGCGACTATGGCTTGTATATCGGCGGGACACCCGATAACGCTACGGAAGCCGCCACCCTAAGCGACCGGGCGGTAGCATTGAAGCTATATATCGGCTCCAGTACAGGTGATCTGCTGGTTGACCGCTTCTCTGCCCAGATCACCCATTTCGAGCAGTATCCTCCTAACCGGATCATCGCCGTTCATGCTGAGGATGAATCGGCTGTGCAATATTATGCCGCCCGCGGCCTGCGCCGTCCCCCGATATGTGCTGGGCTTGCAACGGCCTACATCTTATCGCTGGCCGAACAGACGCAAAGGAGAATACACATTTGCCATGTCTCAACAGGCTACGAACTGGCCCTGATACGGGATGCGCGGCGGCGTGGTCTGCGTGTGACCTGCGAAGTGACCCCTCATCACCTGTTTCTGACGACTGAAGATGAGAGCCGTCTTGGAACTTTGGGGCGGGTTAATCCTCCCCTCCGTTCCGCGGACGAAGTTGCGGCGCTGTGGGCGCAACTCGATCAAGTGGACATGATTGCGACCGATCATGCCCCCCATACGTTAGAAGAAAAGGCTGGTCCTGTCCCCCCTTCGGGTATGCCCGGCCTCGAAACAATGTTGCCGTTGTTGCTGGAAGCGGTCAAGAAGGGCCGGCTCAGTCTGCCAGATGTAGCCCGTTTGACGGCAACATGCCCTGCTGAGGTGTTCGGGCTGACCGGCAAGGGACGCATCGCGCCGGGCTGTGATGCCGATCTCACTCTGGTTGATCTAGATATAGAATGGACGATTGGGAGTGAGGGACTGTACACCCGTTGCGGCTGGACGCCGTTTGCCGGCTGGAAGGTGCGCGGTCGCGTGGCGCAGGTATACTTACGTGGAGAGTTGGTTTTCGACAGAGGACGTATCCTAGCTGAGCCGGGAAGCGGTCGTCCTGTAACACATAGAGCCTATGAGAGCACCCATCCTCCAACCTGAAATCCTTGTGATCGGAGCCGGGCCGGGCGGTTCTACGGCGGCTTGGGCGCTGGCTCAGGCCGGACATGATGTCCTCCTGGTAGATGGAGCAGAGTTCCCCCGTGATAAAACCTGCGGTGACGGGTTGACTCCTATGGCTGTCAGAACCCTCAGACAGATAGGCGTTTTGCCGCAGGTTGAAGCGGCGGGGGCGGCTCGTATTGACCGGGTATTCATCAGCGGCCCGCTGGGGGTTTCGGCCATCATGCCGTTTGCCGATCACCAACCGGGGGCCTCTTATGCGCTGGTCCTGCCGCGTTTCAAGCTGGATGAGATTCTACGCCGGCACGCCGTCGGGGGCGGAGCAGAGTATCTGGGCGGGGTGCGGGTAGGACAGATTGAGCGGCAGGCCGACCATGTGGTGGCTGTGCGGGGTGACACCCCTGCCGGGGTGATCGAGATCAGGGCACGCCATGTTGTTATTGCTGTCGGGGCTAACATGGGGTTGCTTAAACGTGAGGGGTTTATTACTCACAGGCCGCGTTTCATCCGGGCCGCACGTGCCTACTATGATAACGTCTTCATTGAAGCAGATCGTTATGATTTCTATTTTGATCTGGAGCTGTTGCCAGGCTATGGCTGGGTGTTCCCAACCGGTGATGGCAGGGCCAACATTGGCGTCGGTATACTGCCTGTCTTCTGGTCAACCCGCAAGCCGGCGGCAGTACTGCTTGAGGAGTTCATTGCACGGCGTAGCAAGGAAGGTGTCCTGAGGGGCATTCGTCGTGCGAGTCCGATCAAGGGCTACCCGCTCCGCATAGACTATCCAGCCCAGCGCACAGCAGGGGCCAACTGGGTGATTGTCGGCGAGGCGGCAGGCTTGGTCAACCCTGTCACCGGTGAAGGGATTGATCTAGCGATGGAAAGCGCCCTAATTGCCGCACGCACACTCCACGAGGACATCTCTACTGGGCGGCGTAATCACCTTGCTTACCAGCGCGAATTATGGGAGCGTTTTGGGCCGATGTTCAGCGGTCTCCGCATTCTGCGTGACATCTTGATCACGCCGTTCTTTACGGATTATGCATTATGGCTGATGCGCCAGCATGGGTTCTTGACACGCACGGTGATGAGCATTGCCCAGGGCTTCTGGCCCCCCCAGGAAGTGTTCCATCCGCTGTTCATCTTGCAGTTTTTCACTCCCATCTCCCCTCGCCTGCTTGCTGGCGGCCTTGGCCGGTTGTTTCAAAATGGGCGCAGAGGGAAGCGTATGGCAGGCAGTGGTTGAGGTAACTGTTCTGGTCACGGCTTACCGTGAGCCGTTAACGATAAGGGTAGCCCTTGAGTCCATCCTGCCGCAGATCGCTGGCTGGGAGGCTGAGGTTATTGTGATCTGCCCGGACGAAGAGACCGCTCAAGCGGCGGCCTGTTCTGGCGTGACGGTGTTGCGGGACCCCGGTCGCGGCAAGCCTGTTGCCCTAAACATGGGGTTGAAGCGGGCTAGCGGCAACGTGATCGTTATGACTGATGGTGATGTATATATTGGCGCAGGGGCAATACGAGCATTGCTTGAGCCGTTCTCCGATCCCCATACTGGGGCAGTCAGCGGAAGGCCAATTTCAATTAGCCCTAGAGAGACAATGTTAGGTTACTGGTCACATCTGCTGACTGAGGCGGGAGCGCACGCCGAACGGCTTAAGCGTGATTCGGCAGGACAATTCTTTGTATGTTCAGGCTACTTGTACGCAATCCGGAAGGGGCTGGTAGAACACGTCCCAGAGGATGCGTTGGCAGAAGATGCGGTCGTATCGCACCTGATTGGTGAGCAGGGCTACCGCATCCGCTATGCGCCGCAAGCGGAGGTTTTTGTTCGCTATCCTTCCACCTACTCTGATTGGTTGAAGCAAAAGGTACGTAGTGCAGGGGGATATGCCCAGCCTATGATTGCCCGTTCCCCACTGCGGATGCGCAGCTTCTGGCATGAGCTGGCGGCAGGCACATGGCGGGCGGTTCGTTATGCCCGTAACTTGCGTGAGCTGATCTGGACGCTGGCCTTGATGGCGGCGCGGATGCATCTGTGGTCGCTTATCTTTTGGCGGGTTTATGTCAGGAGAATGCCCTTGGAACAGCTCTGGCAACGTGTCGAAAGCACTAAGTAGCACAAAACGCAAGTGAGTTACGTATGTCCTTGCCATGCTCCTAGTGTCCAGCAGGCGGAACAATGGGGGTGTATAATCCGGCTGTGAAAGTGAGAGACTTTTCTCCTGCTCTGTTGGCTCTTTTTCCCCTGAAAGGATTGTACCCCTATGAAATGGCATGAGAATGTAGTCAGGGTCTGCATGGGTGTCCAGCCGGGTGAGCGTGTTCTGCTGATCACCGATGCGGCTCTGAGCGCTGAACAGGACCTGCTGGCAAGAACCATAGAAAAGATCAGGCCGGCCGCACTGTGCCGCTGGACTTTGCCTGAGTCGGAACGTCCTCTGCATGTTGCTCCCCCCGAAATCCTAGAATGTGCCCGCACCTTTGATGTAGGGATTCAGTTCTTAGGCCGCACCACTGTTGAAGAACAGCCCTACCGTTTCTCCCTCTTGCAGGCTACCGCTGAAGGGGGGCGAATGCGCTTTGGCACCGGCCTCAACATTGATCAAGCTATACTGGAGCATGAGCTGAGCGCTGATTACGAAGCTGTCTCTGCATTGACACACAGGCTGGCTGAGCGTTTACAGGGATGCTCGGAGGTTCACATTACAACCCCGCTAGGCACTGACCTGACGTTCTCAATCGCTGGCCGTCAGGTCGCTGTTGACCCTGGCATTGCCCGTAAGCCGGGTTACTACAACCTGCCTTCAGGTGAGTGTTACGTTGCCCCGATTGAGACCAGTGCAAACGGCACTCTCGTGGTGGACAAATCCTTCCCCGGCATTTTGATCAAGACCCCGATCAAGCTGACTTTTAGAGACGGTCGGGTCACAGATATTGTAGGGCAAGAAGAGGCCAAGCGGTTACTTCAGATGATCCGCGAGGGCGAGCAGAAACCTGATGGTAAGGGTTGCCGGATTATTGCCGAGTTGGGTATCGGCACAAACCCAGCCGCCCGCATTACCGGCAACGTCATGACTGATGAGAAGGTGATGGGGACAATCCATATCGCCATCGGGCATAATGCTGTTGCCCCTTATGGCGGCCAGAATAAGGCCCCAATTCACCTTGATGGTGTAGTGGGGCAACCTACACTGATCGTGGATGGGCAGGTGTTAATTAAGCAAGGACAATATCTGGTTTAGCAAGATGACACGAGCATTAGTCACGGGCAGCACTGGGTGTGTAGGAGCAAACCTTGTCGCCGCGCTCAACGCGCGGGGCGTTGAAGTGATCGGGTTACGGCGGAAAACCTCACCAGAGGACGCTGTACATGGGCTTCAGATGACTCCGGTAATAGGTGACATCCTCGATCCGGAGTCATTGCGGGTTGCCATGGAGGGGGTAGACTGGGTCTTTCATGTGGCGGCAGTATCGGACTACTGGCATACCCCCAGCGATGTGATCTACAGGGTCAATGTGGAAGGGACTCGCAATGTGCTTGAAGCCGCCCGCTCTGTGGGAGTGAGACGGGTTGTGTTCACTAGTTCGACTGCCGCGCTGGGCGTCCCGCCGCCGGGTAAGGCTCTGATGGATGAGCATGACTCGTTTAATCTAAAGCCTCACGATTTCCCTTATGGGCACAGCAAACATCTGGCTGAGCAGGTCGCGGCAGAGTTCGCCGCTCAGGGGCTTCATGTGGTAAGGGTTCTGCCATCGGCGGTGTTAGGCCCGCGTGATGTCAAATTTATTTCCGGAGAGCTGCTTATACAGGCCCTTAAGGGAGGCATCCCCGCCCTTCCTCCGGGCGGATTAAACTACATTGATGCCCGTGACTGTGCGGAGGGTCATGTTGCCGCCATAGAGAAGGGCAGGCCCGGCGAGCGATACATTCTGTCTGGCCACAACATGACTCATCGTGAGACGATGGAGATCATCAGTCAGGTGTTGGGAACTAAAGTGCCCCGCTTTGATATTCCCCGGTGGCTCTTACCGCTCATGGCGGAGGCGGTTGATGTGTTACACCGTTTGGGCTTCGATCTGCCGGTTGATCGGGGGCGGATGTTGGTCAGCGGTACTATGATGTATTATGACAACAGCAAGGCGGTTAAAGAGTTGGGCCTCAGGGTTCGCCCGTTCATCGAGAGTGTGCGGGATACCTACCAGTGGTACTTAGAGCATGACTATCTGTTGCGCAGACGAGGGATCGCAAAAGGCGTGAGTTAAATGCCTGTTCCTAATTTAGATGCAGGCAAGGGTAATAACGGCTTATGATCACAGATATTGAAGAGTTTATCAAGTATTTTCACGGTCAGCGCCGTCGCACCCAGTGGGTCGTGGACGCTGTTCCTCCCGACAAAGCCGGCTGGCGTCCGTGGCCTGGTGAGCCATCCCCTGCGGAGATCATTTGTCGGATTGCCGCGGGTCATCTCATGTATGCCACTGTAGTTGCCTATGATTACTGGGTCGTTGAAGATTATGAGACAGCCGCTACCAGTTGGGACGCCGCCCTTCAATATTTTCAGGACAAGACCGAAGAGGCACTCGACCTGTTGCGGCCACTGCCTAACTCGGTGCTGAAGGAGAAACGGCGTAAGCCGGATGACAATGTGCCCACAACCGCATGGCGTTTTCTGATGGCGATGCTGGAGCACGAAATCTATCATCGCTCTCAGCTCAATACCTATTTGATGTTGCTCGTCATACGCCAGCCCCGTATGGACGGGGTGACAATTGAAGCTGTCCGGGCGGCACTGAGCAAAAAGTGAAAAGAGGGAGGGGATATCCTATGGCAGAACAGCAGCCACCACTTGACTGGCGGGCTATCTTTCGTGTTGCAGGCATTGTCACGGGAGCGACAGCCCTGTTTGGGATCGCAATTCCTCTGATTGGGGCTTTGATAGGTGAAGCTGTCGGGGGGACAGGCCCCCTTAATACCCGCGTCATTTCAGGTCACGAACTCTATCGCTGGCTCTACTGGGCAGTTTCGTGGGGGGTGATGTTCTGGCAGGGTCAATGGATGTTGCGCCGGGTTGGGAAGCAGAACATCAACGATATGCTGGTAACAGCTATTATCACTGCTGTAGCCCTGATGATCGTCAAATTTGTCGTCTGGATTGTTTACGACCCGGTCAATTCAGGGCAGAGGTTGTTTGCAATAACAGCGATTGATGCGATGGGAGCGCTGGCTCTGTTGATAGTAGGTTTTATCGCGGCCCGCATCAATGCCTTTTGAGTAGCCTAGAGGAGAAGTACGGCTAGCCCTTGACAAGGGCTAGCCGCCGTTTTTGAGGGGGTTTTTGCTCAAGGCAGTGCTGACAATCGTAACCATCTGAGCAATATCAAGCTCTCCCTTGTTTAGCACTCCAACAACCGGCCATGAGCCAAGTTGCTCTTGATCGGATTGCTCAAGCACTTTAGCCGTTGCTACCAGAACCCGTATGGGCTTGCTATCCATTTCTTTGCGGATGCGGGCCAGCAAACCAAAGCCGTCCAGATGAGGCATCATCAAGTCAAGCAGGATCAGATCGGGAATATCCTTCTCCAACTTGTCAACGGCCTCAAGACCATCTTTGGCAGTGTCTGTTGCGTGCCCGGCCATCTTGAGTGTGATGTTGAAGAGTTCCCGAACATCAGGTTCGTCATCCACTACAAGAATACGCGCCACAGTGTCTTTCCCTCACATACACATTCTTTGTCAAGATTCCGTCTACTGGTCTGTGAATACAGGCAGATGCCCCAGAGCGATGATGTCCTGCCACTTGGCCCGATCCCCTTCGGTAAAGATCGCCGCCTGTGCCACGACTTTGCCCCCAGCCTTGTTGACCAGTAATTGCATGCTCTGAAGTGTACTGCCTGTTGAGATAACATCGTCAACCAGGACCACTCGTTTTTCTTTCATCAGGCTTCGGTCTTTCTCGTCCAGAAAGAGAGTCTGCGGCTCCCCGGTTGTGATGGACATAGTCTCAGCCCGTAGTGCTTCCCCCATGTACGGCTTGTAGCTTTTGCGCAGGACAACCCATGGCTTGCCCAGCTCCGTAGCCAGCGCATAGAGCAGAGGGATACTCTTAGCCTCGGCTGTTACCAGCACGTCGCTTTCTATCTTCCGTAATTCTTGGGCGAGCGCTTTGGAAGTAGCCTCAACCAGCTCAGTATCTCCAAGGATGTTGACAATGGCGATCCGTACACCCGGTGCGACCTCAAAGAGGGGAAGTTCACGCTTAACCCCTGCAACTTCAACCGGATAGACATCACGAGGCGGCTTTGACATCCTAGAGTTCTCCTTGCTTCGCATGTATCCAGATCATGACAATTCTACTATGGAATCCTAAAAAGTGGCTAAACTTGGTGACGCAATCATGGCGGTTGTGTTGAAATTGTTAGGTTGGAAGGGGAGCGATCAGTTGCCAGGGGCGGCAAAAGGCTGGAAGCCGATGACAGTCAGGGCCTGTGTAGCGCCAAAGTCGTCATAGACAACTAGAAGTTGTCCCCCCCGCTCGGCGGCATGGCGGACGATCCAGTAGAGCATCTCCTCCATACGCTGTCCCTGAAAATAGACCTGCTCATCCGGCAGGCGGGTTGTATTGTCCACATAAACGGCAGTTAAGAAACGTGTCACAGATGAGCCGGTTGGATCGTCAGCATCCAGGACATAGAAGTTGAGGCGGCTGGCCCGAATGACGGCTGTAGGCCGCCCATTGATCTGAGCGCCGGTTTCAGTCCAAGTCAGGAATCCTGCCATCGGATGATCGCCAATGGCTTTTGCGGTAAGCTGCGGGCTGAACAAAAGAGCGGAATCAATAACCGGGTCTATCTTAGCGGCCAGCACAGTTCCCAGATACGGCTCAGGGACGCGGGTTGGAGTCGCGCTGGGGGGTACCGAAGGACTGGCCGCCGGGGCAGGGGTAGCAGGCCGAGGTGTTGGCGTGATGTTGAGCGGGTATGCACCAGCGAGGGCGAGTTGGGCCTGCCCGCCGGGGTACTGGACAAGGGCGGCATTGAGCGCCAAGTCACGCAAGCGGGCCTGATTGATCAGTGCCTCCAAGGCCAGCGCCGGTTGAGCATTGCTGATGCGCCAATAGAGGGTCGTATGAGGTGCTTCGAGGCTGGCCACACTCAAAGAGAGGGTGGAATCAATCAATTGGATGCTGGCAACGTGATCTAGGCGGTTTGGATTGGTTTGATTGGGCACCACCACCTCGATCGCGGTGACTGTGCTGAGGTCCGCTGGTTGACCGCCTAGCGTCACCTGGCTTCCCATCAAAGCTAGGACCCCGCTTGTCCCGCTCCCTTGCCACCATGTCAGACCATCGGTTGGCAAGGGTGGCTGTTGGATCAGGGGAAGCACAAGGTCCAGAACGGCATTAGCCCATCCATCCGCTGGAGTAGTTGGGCCGGGCGGCGTCCCCGTTAGATCAATCCCCTGCTCAGATATATCGGGAGCAGCTCTGCTGTTGGGGGAAGCCCCCCCGCTTTCGAATGACTCTCCTTCTGCTGGCGGCGACGCATTAGCGATAGGGTAAGATGAGGGAGATAACTGACCAGTCCAACGTATGATCAGGACTCCTAGAGCCGTCAAGCCTAGTATCAATGCTATTCCCTTCAGCCATCGCACACGGCGCCGCTCAATCACGTTACTGTGTTGCCCACACCTTCAAGTTATCAAATGCAACCTTGAGAACACCAGAGCCTTCGCTGACAGCGTAGATGGCTACATCCCCTTGCTGGAGGCGGTCGTCGCTGAAGCTGGCGATGGCTTGTCCGTCAAAGTACAGTGTGTGAGTGTTGGCTCTGCTCAGTACACCTAATGTGTGAGTAGTCAGGCTGGCGGCATCTAGCCCTGCCGGTAATGTACCAGTCAGCGCTACACCGCCCGCAAACGTACCACCGATCCTGGATACAACCGAGAAGCTGTTGTTACAGAATATGGTTAGTAAGTAGTAGTTCCCGGCATCCGAGAAGCGGAACATGAGGCCGTATCCCCCATTGGTTACGCACTCAATAGGTGTAGCCTCCACCTGAGCGTAGAGATCACTCCGATTGACGGCTGTGGTTGCTATGAATCGCCCGTCATAAGGTCCGACCTCGAAGATGTACTGTCCATTGGAGAGGTAAATCTTTGCACTGGTGTCTTGGATGGAGGGCCAGCCTTGGTAGAAATCAGCCGAGAAGATCACCTGGCCCTGTTGGACTCCCGCCGGCAGGCCGCCTGCTCCAAGCGTGGGGATGCCAGCCGGTTGCGTGGGAGAAACTGGAGATGGGAGAGTAGAGGATTCGAACGCCTCAGACGTCGTTGTGGGCATGAGGGTCACTGAGTCCGCTGGCGTGGCCGTAGGGAAAGGCGTCACGGTGGGCGGCGGCAGGGGAGTTGATGTGGCCGTCGGTCGGGCGGCGGTTGGGGCCGGTGTTGTGGTCGGCAGGACAGGAGAGGGTGTAGTGGCTCTGCAACCGGCTAGGGTCATAACCAGCGCGGTTACGGCACTCATTACAAGGGATCGATAGGACATGATGTTCTTAGACCTGTGCTTAATGTTTCGTTCACGGGGCGATGATAACGCAGGCTGGCGCGATTGTACAGACAAACCCCGTTTCGCCATTTGTTTGTTTGGGGAGTGCTCAAAAGGGTGGACATGGTGTTAACGGGTCAGGCGATTTTAGCCCTTCATATCCATTCTGTTAGCCACTCCCGTTTGTTTGCAACTTCTTGTGACCTCAAGGTACAATGCCTGTCATGACATTCCCCCGTCCGATCATAACCTTGTTGACCGACTTCGGCGAGGCAGACGCCTACGTTGGGATCATGAAGGGCGTTATGCTTGGCATTCTGCCAGAAGTACAGTTTGTGGACATCAGCCATCAAGTTACCCCTCAGGATGTCCAGCAGGCGGCCCTGATCCTGTCCACTGCCTATAGCTATTTCCCTGCTCATACGGTTCATCTGGTTGTGGTAGACCCGGGCGTTGGTGGCCAGCGGCATCCTATTGTGCTTGACACACCCCATGGGCGCTTTGTCGCTCCAGACAATGGGGTATTGACTTATGTCCGTCTCCTAGAGCCATCTTCTAAACCATTTGTGTTGGACAAACCTTGCTTCTGGCGTACGTCACCCAGCCATACCTTCCATGGGCGCGACATCTTCAGCCCGGTAGCGGCCCATCTCGCCAGCGGCGTATCTCCGCGAGAGATGGGTTCCCCCCTTGAGCAGATCAATATGCTCCCTCTGCGTCCATTGGAAGTCACGCCGACGGCGATTCGCGGAGAAGTGATCCGTGTGGATCGCTTCGGGAATGCTATGACCAACATTATGCGCTTGAGTTGGGTCAGCGAGCATGAACTTGAACTTCAGCCGCTCAGTGTCGTTCCGGGGCTTGAAGCCCCCCTGCGTATTGATGCTCGGCAGACTCGCGTTACCTGTAGCTGGCATACATTAGATCGCATTTACCGGACATACAGCGAAGTAGCAATAGGTCAGGCGCTGGCACTAGTAGGAAGCAACGGTGAGTTAGAGATCGCCGTTAACCGAGGAAGTGCCAGCAGCGCTCTGGCTCTGAAGGCGGGTGACCCGGTCACTTTACATCTGCTTTCCTGATCGCTGTTTCAACGTGACCGGTGCCTGACTGGTTTTCTTTCTCCAGTATATGAAGCATAAGGAGACACATGGATCGCTTTATCATCCAAGGCGGTACTCCCCTTTATGGCACGATCACAGCTAGTGGAAATAAGAATGCCGCATTGAAGCTTCTGCCAGCCTGCCTGCTGACTGAGGAGCCGGTTGTCCTGCACAACGTGCCGGACATTGCTGATGTTCATACCATCATCGCTATCATCCGCAATCTTGGCGTTGACGTAGAGCGTCTGGGCGAGAATAGCTGGCGTGTACATGCCAAGCAGATCACCAGCCACGTTGTAGATCGCAAATTAGCCTCCCAGATACGCGCCAGTATTGTATTGGCCGGCCCGCTGTTGGCCCGACTCGGACAGCTTGAGCTTCCCCCGCCGGGCGGTGACGTGATTGGCCGCCGCCGCGTGGATACCCATCTGTTGGCTCTCAAGGCGCTGGGTGCGAACTTCGAAGCAGGTGATCGCTTCGTGTTGACTGCAAAGAGGCTGACTGGGGCAGACATTCTACTGGATGAGGCCAGTGTAACGGCCACAGAGAACACCATTATGGCGGCCGCTCTGGCAAAGGGGACTACCATCATTCGCAATGCGGCCTGCGAGCCGCACGTGCAGGATTTGTGCCACTTTGTGAACGCGCTGGGCGGTCAGGTTGAGGGCATCGGCTCAAATGTCCTGACAATTCACGGTGTGGACCGCCTGCATGGAGGCGAGTTTACAGTCGGTGCAGACTACATTGAGGTAGGAAGTTTTATTGGGGCGGCGGCGGTGACTCATGGCCGCGTTCGGATCAAAAATGCCGCTCCGCAACATCTTTCCATGATCGCGCTGGTATTCAATCGTCTAGGTGTCCACTGGGAAGTGGAAGGGGATGATGTGATCGTGCCGGAATACCAGCCCCTCAAAGTGATCCCCGACATAGGCGGCCTCATACCAGAGATCAAGGCACAGCCTTGGCCCGCCTTTCCCAGTGACCTTCTCAGCATTGCCCTAGTGATCGCCACACAAGCAGAAGGCACAGTCCTGTTCCACGAATGGATGTATGAGAACCGCTTCTTCTTTGTGGACAAACTGATCTACATGGGCGCACGGGCGGTACTCTGTGACCCGCATCGTTGCCTGATACAGGGGCCAAGCCGGCTGCACGGTGAGCTGGAACGTATCACCAGCCCTGACATCCGTGCCGGCATGTCGCTGTTGCTGGCGGCTCTGTGTGCTGAAGGGACTACTATAATCCGTAACGTGGCGCAGATCGATCGGGGATACCAGAACGTAGACGGCAAGCTGCGCTCTCTCGGCGCGAAAATAGAGCGTGTCTCAGACGAGTAGAAGTGTTAAGCTTGCCACTTCTATCGCATCTAGATCGGCCCCCTACCCCAAGGGGGCTTCTTCTTCATCCTCAGGGCTGGGTTGATCAGATGGTGCTGTTCTCTCCTCTGATTCATCGTTTGGGGAGTTGACGAGAGACTGCCCCGTCATATCCGCTGGCTGTATATCTAAACTGCTCTCAGCCAAGAGACGCGCCTCAAGCTCAGCAAAACGTTTGAGGATGTCCTCTGCTTCTGGGGGTGAAGTAACGGGGGCCTCACGGTAAGGCTCGAACTCTTCAGCCTCTTCAGAGAATGCCAGCAGGTCGGCGTCCGTGAACTGCCGGGAGTTATACCTCTTGGCTAGTTCAGGGTTGACAAAGGGGTCAATGGTATACCGCCACAGGCCGGGGCGGACCTGCCTCAGCACTGAACGGCACGAGTCACAACGCACCGAGCGCCGCATGCGCGGAATCCCGGCTGGCCGCTCGATATGTTCGTCGAGGTAAAGACGCCCAGACTGACAGACCGGGCAGGTCTTGATTGGGAATCCCCTTGAGTAGCGGTGCGTCTCACGCCACCCCTGAATCCAGATCAACCCGTAAATTGCAAGCGCAAAGACAGCACTGCCTGCCCAGAAGATCGGCCCCGGAGATTGCAAGCGCGGCAGGGAGATGCGGGGGGGCGTCTGGGCTGTTATGGAAGAAGGGACAGCAGTGGCAGAGGGTAAGGCTATGACGGCAGGCTCTGGCGTACCGGTCATAGTTGGGGCCGGCATAGAAGAGGGTTGAGGGAGGGCAGGTGTGACCGTAATTGTCGGCAATACAGAGGTAGCTGTCAGCTCGTCTGTTCCCTCTGGTTGAGGAGCGGCGGGTGTGCCTGCTGTACTCAGGGGTGTAGAAGTAAACGGTGGGAGGAAAACGGGCAGAGCTTGGAGGTCGAGGGCAGGGTCCCATTCGACCAGCCTCGCCAGAATCCAGCCGATACTGCCAGCCCATTCCCAGTCAATGACGATCCAGTTGCCGTTAGCACTGCGTCCGCGCGGATAGACCTCTGTGCCGTATGTCAGCCCGCCAACGGCAGGCCAGTCGCTGGAGGGGCCGGCACGCACAGCCAGTGTGCCTACCGCTACGCGCCCTCCCCCAGATGGCGGCGGGAGGAGCGTTGCGGTGGGGGTTGATGTCGGGCCGAAAAAGGGACGCGGCGTGTCAGTGGCTGTAGAGTCCGGAGGGGCAGTTGGTTCCCCTTCCTGAGAGGGGGGCGCGGCCCACACTGCTGAGACAGATACTGCCGCCAGCGCCAGCGCTACAGCCCAGATACCTCCCAGCACTCGCCTGACCATACAAAACTAGTCCTTAGTCCCCTCAGTCGAAGAAGAAGATGTTGAAGGTGTACTCCCCTGAGAGGAGGATGTGTCCGTCGCGGCGACGTACTCATCTTCCTCTTGCGGCAAGACCGTCTTGATGAAGCGGTTAATCAACGCCCAGAGGACATTCTGGTTGAAGCCGACCACAAGGCATAATGCATAGATGACCAGTCTAGAGGCCAATGGCAGGTTGAGTTCACCCGCCCCTACAATGTTGGTAATAATGCCTCCACTCCCCCATACCAGCAGATAGGCTACTATGCCTAACGCCAGCCCCATGAAGGGATTGGTGACATACCAGGGTGTGTGGATCGGGTCGAAATCACGCTTTTTGGCCGTGTGTTTTATAAGCACCCACAGCGCCCCGATGACGCCTCCCAGGCTTCCGAAGAAGCCAGCAAGAGCGGCATCTGTGACCCAACTGGGGACGAGGGCAGTAATAAACCGCTGGGCCTGATTGGTCAGCAGGTAGGTCACGAGAATCAGGATCAATAGTAACCAACACACCAGATAAACAGCCAGCCATGTCCCTTGTGTCTGCGACCACTGGCGGACCTTCTCTTCCAGCCGCAGGCGGGCCTTGACCTCCGCAACCAGTTGCTCAGCGTTATCAAAGTTTTCTGTGCCAGCCAGCAACAGTTCACGTGCTTTCTTGAGGTCGCGAATGGCCCTCTCCGTCGTGTTAAAGTGACCCCGCACATCGTTCACGACCAGATTGTAAACGGCGTTGATCTCATCCCACAGGGCATCAATACGTTCCTGTGTGATAAGCCTCTCCCCTAGAGCCTCATCAGGAGGCAGTTCAGCTTCTTCCGACTCCGCAGGCTGTGGTGTCAGCTCGGATTCTTCAAATGGATCATGGAAGCGGGGCGGTGCCATAAAAGTTGCGGCCCAAGCCGGACCTCCTACACCCTCCAAGCCGGTCGGGAGCACAGTTGGCCCGCCGGCAAGTGGAGGGGTAGTCACCGCAGGAGGCTCTACCTCCCACGGCGGCCTGAGCGGTTCGACGCTCGCCTCTTCGCCAATCGCTGGGGCCGGAAACGGTTCGCCGCCCACAGAGGAAGCAGGCATCGTGACAGCCTCGCCGGCTTCAATGGGCGTAATGGTGACCCCTTCGCTCAAGCCGGGCAGGGGGGGTGAAGCAGGTACAGATGGCGCAGGGGGCAAAAGGGTCTCAGGCGAAACAGCAGAGGAACGGGGGGGAGCCGCTTCAGCCTCTGCCAGCAAGAGTAATTCCTCAGGACTCAGGTCACGGGGGGGCATGGTCTCCGTCATCGGCTCAGGAGACAGCGGCGGTCGTGCTGTTTCGGTGCCCAGCCCCAGCGCACTTAGAATATCTCCTGTAGGTTGCTCGGACGAGAGCGGCTCGCTTCCTGCTGTGCCATGACCACGATCCCAAAAGGCTTCTGGAGGGATAGCCTCCCCTCTGGCCTCAGGTGTCTGCAAACCGCCAGCCAGTATCTCCTCAACCTCCTGATCGCCGCTGGGGGCGGCAGAGGAGCTGGCCGCGGCGGCTTGGCCATGCATGTCGAAAGGGTCAGAACCGCCTATTGTAAAGGGGTTATCCTTTCCTCCTACCAGAATCTCCCATCCCTTGCCTTTGATAGAGGCGAATTCATTGTCATCCTGCTCTTGCAGGTTGTTCTCTTCAGGGTTATCGGACATCGTTGATAATAACCTCCGCTAGCCTCCGATATGCCATTGCGCCAGGGTGGCGGGGAGCATAGTCAATGAGCGTCTGGTTGGCAACCGGAGCCTCAGCAAACTCCATACTGTTTTCGATCAACACATCAAATACCTTCGTATTGAACACGGCACGCAGCTCACTGACAACCTCAGCGGCGTGCCGGGAAGAGGGATCATACATGGTGGGCAACAGCCCCAGCAGGCGGAGTTCCGGGTTTAGCCGACGCTTGACCCGCCAGACGGTCTCCATGAGCGCCCGCACTCCTCGCATAGCCAGGTAGTGGCACTGAACCGGTATGAGTACCTCAGTTGCCCCTACCAGCCCATTCAGCGTGAGGATGCCAAGGCTGGGCGGGGTATCAATCAGGATAAAGTCAAAAGGAATACGATTGCGCTCAATAGCCCGGCGTAACCGATGGGCACGCCCTTCAGCGTCAGCGAGTTGTACCTCTGCCGCCGCTAAATCTACACTGGCGGGGGCAATGGCCATCGTGATACTGTTGCCGACCGGACGCAGGACTCGTGCTAGAGACACATTTTCATTCAACAGAACGGAGTACATACTCCGGGGCAGTCTGTAGGGGTCAAGCCCGAAAGAGGCAGTCAGTGCGGCTTGCGGATCGAGGTCAACGAAGAGGACACGTTTATCCAAATCTGCGAGAGCTACTCCCAGATTGGCAACGGTGGTCGTCTTTCCGACTCCCCCTTTTTGATTGGCAACAACAATTGTGCGGGTCAAGGTGCTCCCCCTGCTATGCAGACAACCTCGCCAGCATTATAGCATACCTTTGCTACCAGCAAATACGAGGTCTTCTACATGAGCATATCTATTTGATCCGGGTTATAAGAGGGTTTGTCTGAACGCCGCTTGACGTGTTCAGTAGGTCAGGCTATCATCACTCGACGTGCGTAAAGAAGATATTCTCCGAGAATTATACGAAGCACGCGCCGAGTTGCTCGGTGCGTTAGAGAGCCTCTCTGCCGATCAGATGCTCATGCCGGGCGCAGTCGGTATATGGTCTGTCAAAGATGTTCTGGCTCATATTGCGGCGTGGGAATCGGAGCTGGTGACGGCCTTGAATGAGGTCCAGAACGGGCGTGTCCCCTCTATGCTGGCGATCGAGGATATTGACGACTGGAACGAAGACCAGTATCATGCCAACGTGCAACGCCCGCTTGAGGCTGTGTTGGCCGATCTGGAAGGTGTTCACAGGATGCTCTGCCGGAAGATTGAGGAGTTTGATGAGCGTTCTCTGATAGATAACCGGCGCTATAAGTGGATGGAGGGTGAGCCGCTGGCTTATCTGATTCAGGAGACGGCCTCGTGGCACGAGCGTGAACATGCCGAAGAGATTCGTGCGTGGCGACAGCGGCAGGGGCTATGATCTTGCCCTCTGAAGGAACACGTCAAGACATTCAAAAGCAGGATAGAGTTCACCAAGGCTGGGCGAAAAGTCCAGCCCTTAGACATTATTTCACAGGAGAGGTTCATGAGTCGGGTTGTAAACACGGATGGCCCCGGCAAAGCCCGCAATCAACTTATGCGGACAGCCGCTGAGGTGATCCGTCGTCTGAGCCAGAAAACGAGAGCGGATGAAGAAGTATGGGATATGGCGGCTCTACTGGTCTATTGTTTCCGCCGGATTGATGAAGGAATCGATGAGTCTGTCAGTGCATGGGAAAAGCGAGATTACTGGGTTAAAGCGGCTCAGTTCAGAGCGCGCTGGGCTTGGGTATCGCAGGCCGCCGCCGAATTGGATGGGCTTGTCCGTAGCGCTGACTGGGATCGCCTCCCCGCTACATTGGTAAAGTTGCTTCCCTACTTTGAGGAAATCAAGATAGTGAAACTGACTCGTGATCCCAGCCTCTGGCGCGGTGCCTATCAGCGCTTACTGCGCGAGACATCATCGAACAGGGAGGTGTGATCAGTCGGCCATGTACCTCCGGGATTCCTTGCTTCTGCTCAGGCTGATCTCACTTACTGTTGTTCTGCTTACCGTGTCTGCTTGTGGTGGAGGGAATGAGACCAGCCCTGCACCAACGGCTACATGGACTCCTACTGCACCGCCTGCGGAAGAGCCTCAGCCGGTTGTCCCTACCGCGACGGCAACAGCCTTCCCGTTTGCAGGTGATGGCAAATGGGAGGTCTCCTTCCAGACCAGCGACGGGGTCTTGCTGAGTGGTACATTGTACGGACAGGGAGAAAGCGGGGTTATTCTGGCCCCTGCCTATCCGGGCGGTCAGGAGGGGTGGAAAGCATTCGCTGAGACCGTCGCGGCACAAGGTTATCGGGCGTTGACCTTTGACTTCCGGGGGCACGGAAGTTCTGAGGGAGTAGCCGATACCGCTCATGCCACCATTGACTTGATGGCCGCCGTAACTTTCATGCGTGAACAAGCCATGGTAGACCAGATTGTCTTGATGGGGGCTGGCTGGGGGGGAACTGCGGCCATTCGTGCGGCAGGTCAGGATGCCAGCCTAGCGGGTCTGGCGGTGCTTTCTGCGCCCCGTTCTGTAGGAGAACTTGAAGTCTCTGACACCGATCTGGCCAGCTTGACGCTCCCCACTCTGTGGCTTGCGGCCCGCAACGATCTGGGGCAGGATATTGAAGCGATGGCGGATCAGACCGCTAGCCCTGACAAGACTATCTGGGTCTATGAGGGAAGCAGCCTGCACGGCACTTTCATCTTTGAAGGAGCTAATGGTTCTGACCTGACGCGGCGCTTGCTTGAGTTTATTAACCGCCTCTTTGGTGCTTAGGTCATTTATCAGAAAGGGGCCGACGATGGAGCTGAGAGACTTCCTTTCGCTGTTTGCTGAGGCCTTGCTGATCGTCGCTTTGCCGATTGTCATTGCCGCCGCGATCCAGCATCTGCGCCTCACTACACAGCGCCTGCGGGCGGGAATGGGCGAGCAGAACCAGCAGGCTGTCGAACAGGCCATCCGTATTGCCGTCCGGGCGGCTGAGCAGTTGGGCCTTTTAGATCAACTGGCCGGGCCGGAGAAACGCCAGCGTGCTATTGAGATCGCACAGACATTTTTGCAGGAGCGCGGCATCAGGCTCGACCTTGATAAGATCGCCTCGCTGATTGAAGCTGAGGTACTCTCCCAGTTCAATAATCCAGAGACTCTAGCCGATACCGCACAGGCACGTCAGGCCTTGATTGACAAGGCCGTAGAGGCCGCTGTGCTGGCGGCAGAGCAGAGCGGCATGTCTGGCCTGATCCGTAACATCGGGGTTGAGAAGAAGGCCTATGCACTTCAAATGGCCACCCAGTATCTTCGCCAACATGGTATTACGATTGATCCCGGACTGCTTGGCGGGCTGATTGAAGCCCAACTACTCCGTCTGATGCTGGCGGCACGAGGGGAACTTCCGGACATGAGTCCTGCAGGGGCCGCCGCCGAACCAACGGAATATGCCTGACGGCGGACGGGCAGGCCGGGCATAACGTGGTAGAATAATGATATAAGAACCTCATGAAACTACATGGAGCGGCAGGGTGATGGGAACTCAATCAGACCTTCCTCGTTTGTCGCCGCCTGTTGAACGCAACCCAGAGACAACGGCCCGCTTCAGACGCCAATCGTGGTGGCAGATCACCTTCCCTGTGCTGGCTGTTGCTCTGCTTTCGGTTGCGGCTGTCGTGCTGGTGTTCCTGCTGAGCGGCCCAGAAGGCACATCTGTCGTTGGCAGTTACTCGCTGATACTTGTCATTGTCCCCACGCTGATTGGCGGACTAGTTGTGCTGGGGCTGGTCATTGTGCTGACGCACTGGATCGGCAGGCTGATCAGGGCTATCCCTCCCTATGCTTACAAGGCCCAGCAGGGCACAAATCGGGTCTATCAATGGGTGGACAAGGCAACCGACCGTATTGCCGGGGTTGTGATCGCTGTGCGAAGCACGCTAGTCGGGATCAACGTGTTTCTCAGGGAGCGGGGTATCATCCCGTCGGTGGAGACGGCAGGCCCGGCAGATGGGTCTCGCCCGGAGTCACGCTCCAGTTAGTGGCAAACAGGAGAGGCAAATGGCAGACCAACAGAGGGCTATCGCGCCAACAGAAGGTAACTGGCGGCCACGCGTTTTTCTGATCGGTGGGCTGGCAGGTGCACTGATCGGCCTTCTTTCTGCTTATCTGTATGTTCGCTCGGTTGAGGAAACACACGGTGAGGCAGTATCTCCCAGCTCTCCTAAGGCCAGCGATGCAGTCAAACTGGGCATTTCCCTGCTGGGGATCATCCGCACCATCACGGAGTGGGGCCGCCGCTAGGTTGCCGCCCTTTAAGCATCCTTGCGCACACAACTAGCTCGATTGATCCGCCGGAATGAATGGAGCGGCGTCAGGGTCTGGTTGCCACGCGGCTTGCTTCTGCTGGCAGTTTTGACCTTGATGATTCGTCCTGCCCCTCCCTATGTGGTAATTGGCCCTCCACGGCAGGTCGAAACTCAGCATCCAATTACTTGCGTCCATACCCGCCTGACTGACGAGGTAGAGGAGTGGAAAATCCAGCGCACCCTTCAGATGGTACGCGAGATGGGTGCAACTACAATCGTCGAGTTCTTCCCTTGGGCTTACATTGAGCCGGAACAGGGTGAATATACATGGCAACACAGCGACATGATCGTGACCCATGCCCGCGCTCAAGGCTTGCGCATTATTGCCCGGCTTGGGCTGGTGCCGGCATGGGCGCGCCCTGATCCGGATGAGACCGAAGCCAACACCAGCTTGAATTATCTCACCCCTGAGCACTATCAGGATTTCGCCGACTTTGTGGAGGTCTTCACTGCTCACTACGGCGATCAGGTGGAGGCTGTCATCATCTGGAATGAGCCTAATTTGGGCTTTGAGTGGGGCTTTCAAGACCCGTCGCCGCAACGATATGTGGACTTGTTACGCCTTGCCTATCCAGCCGCCCATCGGGGCAACCCAAATGTTATCGTGCTGGCAGGTGCTTTAGCCCCCACACTGGAGCCGGCGGGCAGTCCTTACGGCGTGAATGAGCTAGATTATTTAACGCAGTTTTACCGGCTAGGTGCGGCGCAATACTTCGACGCACTGGCGGTGCATACTTACGGCTTTCGCTTCCCGCCTGAAGAGCTTCCGGCTTCAGATGTGCTCAACTTTCGCCGTGTTGAGTTGCTCCGTGACATTATGGTTGCCAGCGGTGACGCAGATAAACCGGTCTACATTACCGAGTCGGGCTGGAACGATCACCCCCGTTGGACGAAGGCTGTCCACCCCGGTCAGCGTATTGCTTACACGCTGGATGCTTTCAGGTATGCCGAGGCGAACTGGCCATGGGTTGAGACGCTGTGTATATGGGCCTTCCGCTATCCCGCCCCTGTTCACAGCTACCCGGATTACTATACACTGGTCTCACCTGACTTCACGCCTAAGCCTATTTATGATGCCATTCAGGCTTGGGCGCGCGGCTGGCCGCTGGAGTTTCCAGAGCCTTAGGCCCGATAACAGGTTACGTGCATGGCAAATGTGGATTGACAGGCTAGGCAGTGCCTTTTATACTCCAGCACATGGACTCCCAGACGCGAGAGTGGCTTGATTATCAGGCTGATCTGATTGAGGCGCTGTTAGCCTCTCATAAGATCGAGGCATTAGTCACGGGAGTGCAGGTCTCCCCGCGCTGGGTGCGCTTTGTCCTCCAACTAGGGCTGAGTACCAAGATCAACAGCATCCAGAATCTGTCGGAGGAGATCGCGCTGGCATTGGGCGTGCCCTCGGTGCGCTTGGCTCGTACTTCCTCGGCCCTCGCCCTCGAAGTGCCGCTTCCTAATCCTCAGCCGGTCTACCTGCTGGCTCTCCTGCGCGATGTTCCTCCTCTCCTGCCGCCTGTGACAGCCGTGCTGGGGCTGAGTATTGACGGAGAGCCGTTCACCCTGCCCCTTATGGCCCCTGAGGTGACACATGTCCTGATCGCCGGCGTGACAGGTTGCGGCAAGACAGAACTACTCCGCACCCTGATCCTCTCGCTGGCTCTTTATAACCGGCAGGCTCACCTTCAGGTTGCCCTGATTGATCCTAAGCGGCGCGGCTTTGCGCCCCTAGCCGGGTTGCCTCATCTGCTCGCCCCGATTGCAAATACGCAGGCGGAGGCCCGTGAGCTGTTGGCCTATGTGGTCAGTGAGATGGAGCGCCGCGACCGTGAGGATGCCCCTCCCACCCCTCGCATCATTGTGGCGGTAGACGAGGTTAGCGATCTGCTGGCGCGGGGCGATAAAGAGATTGAACAGGCCTTGATCCGTCTGGCTCAGCGCGGGCGCGAGGCGGGTTTTCATTTACTGTGCAGTACACAGCGTCCTTCGGCTGATGCAGTGCCCGGTGCGCTCAAGGCCAATCTGCCCGCCCGTTTAGTCGGCAAGGTCGCCAGCGGGCAGGAAGCGCTGACAGCCGCCGGCATACCTAACACGGGTGCTGAGGTGCTGATGGGCAACGGCGATTTTGTGGCTGTCTTGGGCGCGCAGGTGACCCGGTTTCAGGCGGCCTACACGGGCGCCGCAGACATCCGGCGTATCCTCGCACGTCTGGAGGCCGCCTCGCGCGGTGGATCGGCGGCTGTACCGCCTTCGCCCAATGCAGAAACCTATTCGGCCCTCAGGGATCGCCCTGCCGATGCCGATTCTGACCTGAGCTAGATGAGGTTCGGATGGATAGACGGTTCTTGTTGGTTCTGCTGGTAGGGGTATTGGGATTTGCCATCACCTTAGCTGTTATGGTCGGGGCACGCTTAGCCTCCACACAGGCCCTGACCATTGCGCTGGGGGTTGCTGTCGGCATTATTGTTGGTGTGCCGGTTGGGGCAGTGTCTGCTCTTATCGTCCTGCGAGTGGCCTCCCCGCCACGTCAGGTTATGCCCCCATCGCCTGCTCAGGGCAAGCAATCCCCCACTGTGCCGGTTCAGTCTGTGGTACACCAGCAGGTTTCGGCTGATTCTTTTGTCCTTACCCCTGCTGAACGCAAGTATACAGTAGTGGGGGGCGCCGACCTGCTGGAAGAGGACGTCGCCGGCAATCCCGACAGTGCGCCCTGATATTGAGTTGCCTTCTGGGACAATTGGCTTGAGCAGGTCATACCGTTATATCACCACCTTTGTCAGCATAGTCGCCCTGATCGCTGTCGTGGTTGTGATTGGGGCGTGGCTGTACACTCACCAGCCGGAAGATCAAGTCTGGCAGTACATCCAAACATCTGGTGTCTTGCGGGTTGGTATGGATGCCTCCTATCCCCCTTTTGAGGATGTGAATGCCGATGGTCAGATCGTTGGCTTTGACGTGGACCTCGCCCGTGAGATAGGGCGGAGGCTGGGGCTTGAAGTCTCTTTCGCCAACATTCCCTACGATGGCCTGTATGATGCCCTGTTGGTCAGGCAGGTGGATGTTCTGATCTCGGCGCTGGTTGCCGCACCTGAATTTGAGGGCAAAGCCAATTTCAGCCTGCCTTATTTCAATGCCGGCGACTATCTCGTTGTCCCCGTTGATGCATCCCTTGAACAAATGGCGGACCTGACCGGGCATACTCTGGCTGTTGAATATGGCTCCAGCGGTGATGTTGAAGCCCGGCAATGGGAGCGGCGTCTGTCAGCCCTGACCATTCGGCGCTACAGCGACCCTGAGTCAACGCTTCAGGCCGTTATCAGGGGGGAGGCTGACGCGGCCCTGGTAGATGGTATCACCGCGCGGTTAGGGGTGGGACGTTACCCTGAGCTGGCACTTGGTCCTAATGTAACAAATGTCTTCTTCGCGGTAGCTGTTCCGGAAGAGAGCAGTCTTCTGTTGGAAAAGGTGAATGAGGTTATTCAGGCCATAGCTGACGATGGGACGCTGTCACGGCTGGTAGAGAAGTGGTTTGGTCTGTGACGTTCACAAAGAGAGGCGGCTCCGCTCAGCACCCAGAACGGCTGTCTAGTCAAACACAAGCTCAACCCACGTGGTATGGCCGCTTCGAATGTATACCTGCTCACTATAGGTACGCCTCGCTGAGCGGGTTGTGAGGGTGTACCATCCCTCCGGCAAGTCTCCCAGCGTGAAGTTCTCCTGCCATTGTTCATCGGGGATATTCTCCGCGCCGGCGTATGTCCATGTATATCGGGTCGTATCCGGCCCCCGCAGAGTGATGGCTACCTCCGGTAACATTGCTCCGCTGGCGTCCACTACCCGCCCTGCCAGCGTTCCATACCCGTAATAGGGCTTAAGCCACAAATCAGGGTTGCGTGTACTGGTCGTGTAGCTGGTTGGGTCGCCAACCCGCACCTCAAAGTGCAGATGCGGCCCGCCGTTGGCTACACCTGTCCCGCCAACTGCTCCGATGATCTCTCTCACAGCAACAGCCTGCCCTGTCTGAGCGTAAATCTCGGAGAGGTGCCCATACAAGGCATAGATAGGTTGCCCGTTATAAGTGTAGTCGCTCAGTTGCAGGATGATCAGGTTGCCATAGAAGTTCAGTTGCGGCCCGAAGATCATTTCGGTGTCTGTCCCTGAGTAGTAGATCACCCCGTTTCCTACTGCCACTACCGGCGTCCCAATCGGGTTAGGGAACTCTACGCCTGTGTGCGGGCGATACTGCCCTCCTGCTGTGGCGCCGTAAGCGTAGTTCCGATCCAGGAAATCCCGCCACCCGTTGGAAATGGGGCGTTCCAGCCAGTAATGTTCTGGCGGCAGGCTGGCATCAACAGTGGGGGGCGGCTCTGTCTGTGTGCCTGTCCCTGTAATGGACAAAGCAGGCGTTGTCTGTTCTGGTGCGGCTGTCAGCACAGTCGGGGGTGCAAGAGTGCTAGGTATAGCCGCCGGCGGGAGCATCGCCGAAGGCGTAACTGTCGGCTCGGCAAGGGCCAGCGCGTAGGCCGGATCAGGGGTTTTGGTTGGGGTGGGAGCATATACTGTACGAGGACCACAACTCGTCAGAGAGCCGGCTATCACGATTGGAAGCAGGATGCCTAGCCTAAGTCGCATAGCTCAGCCTAACCCCAGACGGCCTGTAGCCAAAGCCACCACCTCGGTCGCCAGCGTTCTGCCAGTTTCTCGAATACGGGCAATCTCTTCACGTAGGGCGCGTGCCGCGGCCTCGTCCGCCAGCTCTTTCGCGTTGACCAACACATTGAGTGCGGCGGCTTCAATCGAGGCCAAAGCCATATGCGCACCTGCGGCGGCATCTGTCGCCGCATTGACGTTGCCCTGTTCTGCCACGATCTTCAGTTGTTCAAGCGTTGCAAGTGCTTGACGCGCCGTTTGGAGGGGGACTTCTGCCGCGTGGCGTAACCCCGACTGGATTGCCCGTTCTCTGTCTGGGTCTTCTTTGGGGCGTTTGTAAGCTTCCATGACAGCCGCGAAGGCAGAGCTGTCCTCGCTGATCCCTCTGAGAAGGCTGGCACGCAGAGCCTCTGCCTCAGCAATGACTGACTGCATAGCCGGCTCAACCTCGGCATACTTCTTCTTACCGACCGTTGTGCGGGCTACCATGGCGGCCAGCCCTGCCGCTGATGCACCTGCCATAGCCGCTACCGAGCCGCCGCCGGGTACAGGTTCGCCGCTGGCTACGGCATCGAGAAAGGCATCCGGCGAGATATCTTCAGCCTTAGCGGCTTGAATACGCCGCTCTAGAATTTGATCCTCAGTGAAGAGATCGAGTTGCAGATACCAACGGGCTGTGTCAATCAGCGCCTGTTCTGGGATTAGGCCGACCAGTTCGGCATAGGCGATCTGATAGCCATAGCGGGCCGCTTCAACCCGGATCAACTCCTGTACGCGATGGATGGGCGTCCGTGTGAAGTCGGTTAAGTTCATTGAGACCTGCGCTCGTCCGCCAACCAGCAGTCCGAGTGCCTTAACAAAACGCAGACCGCCGCTGGACTGTCGAATGGCTTTAGCGATCTTGTTGGCGGCCTCTACATCGTCCGTGTTCAAATAGACATTGTAAGCAATCAGAGGGGCACGCGCGCCGATGACGGTTGCTCCAGCCGTTCCCAGTTGAGGCGGCCCAAAATCCGGTGCACGCTCCGGATCATGCTGGATCGCCTCACGCAGACCTTCGTACTGCCCTTTGCGCAGGTTCTCTAGGTTGCGCCGCTCTGGCCGAGTAGCCGCTTCTTCATACAGGTAGACAGGAATACCCAGCTCACGCCCGACGCGCTCGCCCAGCCGGCGGGCGATGGCCACACAATCCGCCATCTTGACGCCTCGGATCGGCACAAAGGGCACAACATCGGTAGCACCGATGCGTGGATGCTCCCCCGTATGGCGGGTCATGTCAATCAGGCCGGCGGCAGTCTGAATGGCGGCAAAGGCCGCCGCCTCTACTCCCTCCGGCGTGCCGGCAAAGGTGATCACCGAGCGGTTGTGGTCGGCATCTGAACTCTTATCCAGCAGTGAGACGCCGGGCGTGCGGCGGATAGCATCTGCAATAGCCTCAATTACTTCGGGGCGGCGCCCCTCGCTAAAGTTAGGGATGCATTCGACAAGTGGTTTCACCGGGAAGTCCCTCGCGTTGGTTCTGCCAGAGCTGACGGGCGGATTATAGCGTGAGCAGGCAGGGGGAACAACTAGCCGGTACAAACAACCAGCAATAGGCAAAGGAAAGAAGAAGAGGCCGGAACGAGAAGGACTCCGGCCTCTTCAGCACTGAGCGCAAGGGGAGTCTACTCCCCTGCCTTTTCCTTGCCTGTTGCGGTCAGATAGTACACCTCATCGCGACTCTCAAGCAGGCCGGCCTCTGTGAGTTCGCGAAGACTGCTACGGACACGAAACAGCGGTAATCCTGTTCGCTGTGCCACCTCAGCCGGTGCCGCTGGTGTCTCCAGCGCTTTCAGGATCGTCTTAGCCGCTGGAGCTAGCGTTCCATCTGGGTTAATGCAGGCCATCTTTTACCCCAAAGACTTCTTGCACAGATACCAGTCTATGCACTCGTAGCCGGCACGCAGTTGCTCATCCACCATCTCAATTGTCTTAGGGGCGGGCACGATCACCTTGTCTCCGGGTTGCCAGTTGGCCGGGGTCGCAACGCCATGTTGGTCGCTGGTTTGGAGTGCATCAATCAGCCGCAGGATTTCCTGCATGTTGCGGCCAGTAGTCAGGGGGTAGTAGATCATGGCGCGCAGTATCCCCTTGGGGTCAATAATGAACACTGCCCGTACTGCTTCGGTCTTGCTGGCGCCCGGCTGAACCATCCCGTACTTGGTAGCGACCTCCTTATTGAGATCAGCGATGATCGGGAAGTTAATCTTGACACCGGTCTTTTCTTCGATGTTCCGTACCCAAGCAATATGCGAATAGACGCTGTCAATACTCAGGCCCAACAGTTCGACACCGCGCTTCTGGAGTTCAGGGTAGATTTCAGCGAAGGCTATGAACTCAGTTGTACAGACTGGTGTGAAGTCAGCCGGGTGGGAGAACAGGATAAGCCATGAATCTTTGTAGTCAGACAGCCTGATCACCCCATGAGTGGTTACCGCCTCAAACTCTGGTGCAGGCTCATTCAGACGCGGGAAAACCGGTACAGCGGTGCTGACCATTTCTTCGGACATTTCTTACCTCCTAGTTCTGCGCTTACAACGGGTGGATATATTAATATTATAGACCACATTGAGGGCTGAAGGCCCTCACTCTATAGTGAACTAGTCCTGTTCTCCACTACTCTTAGATGCAGTTGGGTCGGAATGGTTGTGCTGGAGGAAGCCCTCTCCGAAGCTTTTTTATTGGAGGGACAGCCTAGGCCTCACTCCCAAGGAGCCTGCTTTTGCTCAATCGAGCTGTCACCACTGCTCGTATATCCGCCTGCACGGCATCAACCGGACGCTCTCCGTTGACTACGACCCACCGGGCTGGCTCTGCCGCAATCAGCTCATGGTAGCCGGCATGAACCCGCCTGTGGAACTCTAGCGCCAGCGCGTCAAGACGATTCCATTCTGCCTCTTGATCTTGCTGACGGCGGCGTAGCCCAACCTCCGGGGCTACTTCCAGGTAGATGGTCAAATCCGGCTTCAGCCCGCCTGTGGCAAATAACGTGATCTGCCGTAACATATTCAGGTCAAGCCCATGGCCGTAGCCCTGATAGGCGAGGGTGCTGTCGTAGAAGCGGTCGCACAACACAACCTCCCCTGCCGCCAGCGCGGGGCGGATGACCTGAGTTACGATCTGCGCACGAGAAGCGGAATAGAGCAGGATTTCCGTGCGCGGGTCCATCTCGCGGTTGGCCGGGTCGTGCAACACCTCACGGATTTGTTCTCCAATGGGTGTTCCGCCGGGTTCTCTTGTGCGGCAAATGACATAGCCCTGCCGGACTAGAAAGTCAGCCAGCAGGGCTAACTGAGTGGTCTTGCCACAGCCGTCAGGGCCTTCAAAGGAGATAAACATCCCGTTACCCACGATAGATTCGAACGTGGCGTTCCGGCTCCTTACCGTAGCTGTGTGAAAGCAGGTTGGCCTTGCGGGCCAGCTCATGCTGTTGCCGCCGGATGCTTGCCTTCTGCGGCGAGAGGTCCACCGCCGGCGACCCGTTGAGGATAGCCTGTATGCCTTCCTGAGCCTCCCGGATAGCCCGCTCAAGAGGATTGTCCTGATCTACCTGTTCGACCTCCAGTTGGAACAGGTCAACAAGGAAATCTTCGATCTGGGTGACCGTATTAGAGCGCAATACATAGATCGAAATGCCGCCCTGTTCAGCATCGGAGACAAGGCGCGGACGCCGCCGGTAGAAGTTCTTGAGTGTCAGCAATACATCTGCCTCATCCAGTGTATCTACCACTCGCAGGGGCAACTTAAATCGTCTGGCCGACTCGATCAGCCTATTCCGTGCGATCCCATAAGGATAGACGTTGACTGTTTGCAGAGAGCCTCCACTCCGCACCCGCGGCTCCCATTCGTTGCCGGGGCCTTCATTTCCTTCGGGCAGGTGCTGATGATGGTTGTTTCTGCCCTCACGCAGTCCGTCAACCCTGCGGGCCTTGCGCCCATTTCCATCCATGTTGTGTGGCTGAGCTTCAGGCTGTGCCGTCTCGATGGTTACCTCGCCGTTTGGCCCGCGCCGTCTGATCTCTGGGGCGAGGGGGCGTCCCCGCAACAACATATCCACTGCCGTCATGACATCGTGATGGATGATCAGGGTGTTTCGATCTTGAAGCTCAATCAGTACGTCGAAGGTCGGAGGTGCACGGCGCTCCAATACAGTCTTTTGCGTGCCCCGCCGGCGTGCCTCTTCATCTGAAAGCGTGACACTCTCGATGCCTCCTACCAGATCGGAGAGGGTCGGGTTGAGCAATAGGTTGTCAAGAGTGATACCGTGTGCTGTAGCGATCAACTGCACACCACGCTCTGCGATGGTGCGGGCCGCTTGAGCCTCCAGTTCACGCCCGATCTCGTCAATGACGATCACCTCCGGGTTGTGGTTCTCGACAGCCTCAATCATCACCTCATGCTGGAGGCTGGGCATGGGAACCTGCATCCGGCGTGCTTTACCAACTGCCGGATGAGAGATGTCACCATCGCCGCCAATCTCATTAGAGGTATCCACGATCACCACACGCTTGGACTCCGCTAGTACGCGGGCCGCTTCACGAAGCATGGTCGTTTTGCCGACGCCGGGCTTGCCAAGAATCAGGATACTCTTGCCTGATTCAATGATGTCTTGGATGATGTCTATCGTCCCGAACACGGCCCGCCCAACCCGGCAGGTCAGCCCGACCACTTCGCCGCGCCTGTTACGGATTCCGGAGATGCGATGCAATGTCCGCTCGATGCCTGTGCGGTTGTCAGCATCAAAGTCGCCAACCTGCAACACAACTAGATCAAGGTCGTCCTGAGTCACTTCCCGATCAAGCAGAGTGTATTCCCCGTCCGTATAACGTGCCGTCGGTACACGGCCTAGATCAAGAATGACCTCCAGTAACTCGTCACTGCGATCAAGTTGCACAATCACCTGAGCAATGTCAGCAGGCAAGACAGCTAGCAGGCTGGATAAGTCATCTGTAATACGTCGTTCCATAACCCTTCTACCAGTTCCCTCGCTGTCAGAATAGTCCATGAAACTTACAATTTTTTAGTCGTCCCTTCTAATCTAACTTCATTAAGAGTTATTCTCTTGGTCTGGCAATCGGCGTGGCCATTGGTACTCCCCCTTCGATATCGGGCAGAGGCTTAAACGCCTGATGCGTCACCCGCGCCACCGTATGTCTGACCATCACTGCCTGAGAAGCAAACACATGGAACCCCAGCTTGGCAAGAGCGCTGTCCGGGTAACCCATGTAGCATCTGAAGCGGCAGACAACAGGATATGTATCTGCTCGTACAGCGGCCAGGACGCTGGCGGCGAAAGGAAGCGCTTCATGATAGGCCTCAGGCAACAGGTAAAGCTCGATGAGCACCCCCTGGCTCCCCCGGTAGACCGGCGCCATGCCGATGACATCCCCTGCGCTTTCGTAGAGATAGCACGTATCTGCCTGATTGGGCGGCGGCTCAACGTGTTTGATCAAGCCGGGTGAAAGCATGTTGTACAGGGAGAGCACAAGAGAGGTATCCGCTGGGGATGCAGGGCGCAACGGGTAAGTTGCGGCATCCAGCGGCGCTGGAGAACGCAACCACAAGTCTTGCCGGGCGTAAGCGGCAAAACCGGCCCGCCGTAAAATCTCCAGTGCCTGAGATGTCTCATCTACTTCGGCAGTGAGACTGACAGCCCCCTGTTGCCCTGCCGCCGCTGTCAAGCCATCTAGCAGGGCCAACCAGAGTGTCTCATCCGCACCGTCTTCCAGCGCCGGTGCTATATAGGCCAAGCTGGCATAGCGGCCATCCGCTGTAAAACGAAGCTGTCCTAATCCCCTGCCGTCCGGTCTACGCAATACGTAGATTTGCGCACGGCCAGTGCCGGTCAGTAAAGCATGGTAGACGCTATCCCCGCCGGCTGTCAGGCTTAGCCGTGCATCGAAGCTGACTCCATGCCCGGCCAGCCGATAGACAAATGGCAGGTCATGCCAGCGTAAAGGGCGAATCTCCGTCACCTAATGTGCCTTGGCTCGTCCTCAAAAATTGACCTGTCGTCTTGGCCTGACAACAGGCGCATTGGGGATATTTCCCCGTCCCTGAACAGCCAATTTCTCTTTCCTGTGATTGATTCTAACACGTGAATGTGAAGCTGCAACCGCTCTTTTGTTAAGGTTCTGTGTAACTCTCCACTATACCCGCTCATGTTTTTTTTCTTTTGCAGTGGATTCCTAGTACGGGTACAATCGGGACAGGTCATGACTTGTTTGCCCCAAGGTGGGGATTCTGTTGAACCGGAGGGGACTGTGACAAAGCGCACATCTCTCATTTTGTTGCTGGGTATACTTGTTCTGTTTGCGGCGTTGAGCGCGGGGGTACATGTTGCTACCGCCCAAAGTGAAGGTCGTATCGCTGGGATTGTTTACCACGATAAGAATGGAAACGGCACCCGCGAGGAAGGCGAAGAGGGCCTTGCGGATGTTCAGGTAAAGTTTGATTCAGGCGGCTGGAGTACAACAATCACGACTGCGGAAAACGGTGCGTTTAGCATCCAGTTAAATCCCGCTACTTGGACGGTGACCGTTATCCCTCCCAGCGGCTATACCGCTCCTGAACCAAGTACACAGGCTTATATTGCCTTTGCAGGTGACGCGGTCACCAATATCGAATTTGGTCTGGTTCGATCTACTGCACTTCCCGCTTCCGGCGGTGTAGTCTCAGCGCCGGTGATCATTGCAGGGTTGTTTGGGGTAATGGTGATTGGTGTTGTGATGATTATTGCAGGCCGCCGTCAGGCCGGGAAGGACCTTCCGGCCTGAGGTCGCCAAGTGATATGGCTCGTCAGCGCCAGTTGCCTCACAATCCGAATCACCCGTTTCAGCAGCATTCCCCGGCGCGGTTCATTGATCCTTTGACCGCCGCCGGGGTGTTGTTAGTTCTGGTTGCGGCTGTTGCCCTGATCACTTACGCCGCCCTCGTTATACCAGGCCGGCTGGCGGCGGAGGGTGGGCCGCCAGAATCACTCCGCGCGGCGGCAACCTCGCAGTCTCAGCTCAGCCGTACCCCTGAACCCGGCATTGAAGCTGGCACCGGTACGCTTGCCCCCCCAACGGCTACTGAATCACTGTCCACCGCTACCCCAACAGCAGGGGCGCCGGTTTCTGGCTCGTCCGCTGGCTCTTCTGTAGCCGGCGGCGGGGGCGGTATCCCGACGACGCCTAATCCGCACGGCGATTGGCCACTGCCAAGCTGGATGGAGCCTCGCTACTGGATTTCAATCCCAGCCCTGAATGTTGAGGCGCCGGTTATTGCACTAGCCCCTCGGCTAGTTGAGGAACAGGGGGCAATGGTCTGGCGCTTGCCTGTGCCTAATTCCTATTCTGTGGCTTGGGATGAAACATCGGCAGAGCCGGGGTTTGTCGGCAATGTGATTATGACGGGGCATAACAACCTATATGGGGCAGTATTCGGCGACCTGGATAAGTTGTCCTACGGAGATGAAATTGCCATCTGGAGTGAGTACGGAGTTTTCTCCTACTACGTTTCAGTCATTCAGTATCTGGAATACAAGGACCAGCCCCTCGAAGTGCGCACCTCATACACTCAGTGGCTCAGCCAGACCTTTGACCAACGCCTGACACTGATCTCATGCTGGCCTCGTCGGACTGCCACCCATCGTATCGTCATCGTGGCCACCCGCTGATACACAACCAACGGCAGAGCTGTTGCATCCAAACTAGTGAGAAAGATGTTCTCCAGTGGAGAGAAGTATGGAGCTGACAGCCGATATCCCTATTGAAGAATTGGTTAATGCTTATCCTCAGGCAGCGGGCTTTCTTGCTGACCGGGGGCTAATATGCATCCGGTGCGGAGAACCCTTCTGGGGAACACTGCGTGAACTGGCAGACAGTAAAAACATGGGCGGCCAGATTGAGGTGATCGTCCGGGACCTGAAGGCCGTCCTTGAGAAAACGGCAGGCGGAACATAGGTCTCTATGAATCAGGTTGTGCTATGATCAGGTAAAGAACGATTGGTTATAAGGAGCATGTTGCTATGCGTGCCTACATCCTCTTGAAGGTCAGCCCCCAGGAGACTATGAGCCTGATGCGCAACCTGAAAGAAGAACAAGGCATCACGCAGGCGAGTGTGATCCATGGGCCTTATGATTGTCTGGTTGAGGTAGAGGCCAAAGACCTCGATGAGATCAACCAGATCATGATGCGCATCAGAGCGATGGCAGGTGTGATCGAGACACTGACCTGTCTGGTAGTTCAGTCGTGGCGGAGGTCGAAGCCTTAGCAGACAGCAGAGCTTGACAATGACCGCCTCTGACCGGCTGGCGGATTTGGTCAAGCCTCTATAAGGGGTACGGCTGGCGTCAGCGGGGAGTGGGGTCGTACAGAGCTTTCACCACCAGCACAGCGCCCAGCTCGACGATTGCAATGATCAGCCAAGGCAGTTCTACACTGCCGCCTAACAACCGCTCAATAATGCCAGCTAATCCGGTTGCCACCACGACAATTGATAGAGCATAGATCGGCCAGCCGGCGTGCCAGTCTGGCTGCATATCCTGATAGATCGCAGAGCCAAGCAGGATCAGGCCGGGGATGAACAGCATCAGTGAAGGGAGTGTCTCCCGGAAGAGGATATATATTGCCGCCGCGGCAAGAAGAACTATCCCCCACGTCAGTAACTCGAAGCGAAGTTCCGCTTCTGACTTATGGCCTCTCAGCATACTTTCCTCCTCCCCCTGCATTGATCTAGCTAGAATCAATCCTGCCCTGTTCCATCTAAGCTAAGTATAACCAAAAAGGCGTTCACACCAAGCATAGGCACGAAGCCGATAGACGACAGGCTAGGGATGCCAGACTATAAGCTTCCCGTCAGGAAGTGAATTCGACAGCCGATGTGATAAAATGAAAGCAACGGGAAAGTGTCAGCGGAGTAAGCCGATGGCAACACGCAAGCAAACTCTAGGCGAAATACTCGATAGCCTGACCGTTGAAGGTGAGCTGTATGAACTTGTCAATGATGACTCGAAAGCGGTCCGGTGTTATGCCTGTGCCCACCGTTGCCTGATCAAGGATGGGCGGCGCGGCATCTGTCAGGTACGGTTTAATTCTGGCGGTGTCCTGCGTGTGCCGCACGGATACGTAGCCGCTTTACAGGCCGATCCGATTGAAAAGAAACCCTTTTTCCATGTACTGCCCGGCTCGACGGCGTTTAGCTTTGGCATGTTGGGGTGCGACTTCCATTGTGACTTCTGCCAAAACTGGCTGAGTTCTCAAGCTTTGCGCGACGATCGGGCCGGCACTGCACCACAACCGATCTCCGCCGCAGAGCTGGTAGGGTTGGCACGGCACTTTCGTTCTAGGGCCATCGCCAGCACCTATAATGAGCCGCTGATCACAACAGAATGGGCGGTTGAGATATTCAAGCTGGCCCGGCAGGCAGGGATGCGCACATTGTATGTGTCCAATGGCAATGCAACACCAGAAGTGTTGAAGTATCTTGCCCCTTGGCTGGATGGCTACAAAATTGACCTCAAAACGATGAGCGACGCGACCTACCGCCAGATCGTCGGCGGTGTGCTTCAGCATGTGCTGGATACGATCAAGCAGGCAAAGGAGTTAGGTCTCTGGGTTGAGGTCGTGACACTGGTCATTCCGGGTATGAACGACAGCACTGAGGAATTGTGGGATGCCGCACGCTACATCTACTCGGTTTCACCTGACATTCCATGGCATGTGACCGCTTTCCATCCTGATTACAAGATGACAGATCGAGGCTACACGCCGGTTGACACCTTGCTCCGTGCCGCTGAGATTGGGGTAGAGGCTGGCCTGAAGTATGTCTATGCCGGCAATATACCCGGACGCACCAAGAGCTGGGAAGATACACGTTGCCCTAACTGTCAGACGACCTTGATCCGCCGGCTGGGGTTTCAGGTTTTTGAGAACCGGATCACCTCAGAGGGGGGGTGTCCAAAGTGCCAGACAAAGATACCCGGCATCTGGGCTTGAGGCAGGTTAGATCGTGCGCTAAGCTCAAATGAATTGCCTGCTTCAGGGGGAGCCATGCCGGGTCATGGATCGGACTTTATCATTCCGCGTTATAAAATGATTCTCTCGTATGATGTGCCGTCTGCCAGCTATGAGTCCTACTACCAATTTGTCTTGAGAGAGCTTGTCCCTGCCCTCCAAGAGGAGGGACTGTACATGGTTGAAGTCTGGCATACAGCTTACGGAGATTATCCTCTGCGGATGGTAGGTTTTGTCGCCGAGGACTTTCATACCATCCAAGAGTTGCTGAGCAGTAAACGGTGGCGCGACCTTGAGCACCACTTCCTGAGTTATGTCCGCAATTACTCATGTCAGATCGTCCGCTACCGGCAGGGTTTCCAGTTTGTACGCTAAGGCCGTACATATTTTACTTACATAACCGATCTCAGTTTCATGCTTGCCTCTTGACCCTATCTAATTGCGTCTGTAAGCAGGGGAGTAAGCAATTATGCGTTTTCTAGTTACTGGCGGGGCAGGGTTTATTGGCTCTGCGTTGTCAAATCGGCTGGCACGAGATGGGCATGAGGTGCTTGTCACTGATAACCTGATAGCCGGTGACCCGGCTCGCCTTGATCCACGTATTCTGTTCACACGGGGCGATGTAGCCGACATTCCCAAACTGTGGACGCTTCTACAGGGAGTCACCTGTGTCTATCATCTAGCGGCGCGTGTCTCAGTGCCCGAATCGATCAAGTACCCGCGTGACTATAACCACGTGAACGTAGGGGGAACAGTCAGTGTCATGGAAGCTATGCGGGATGCCGGCGTACAACGGGTTGTGCTGGCCTCGTCCGGAGCAGTCTATGGGGAGCAACCTGAGCAACCCCTGCGTGAGGATATGATCCCTAACCCGGACTCGCCTTATGCGGTCAGCAAGCTGGCGGCTGAGACCTATGTGCGCACCATTGGGATGTTGTGGGGCATCGAGACGGTTTCTCTGCGCATCTTCAATGCTTACGGGCCGGGGCAACAGTTGCCGGCCTCTCATGCGCCGGTCATTCCACGTTTTCTGAAGGCCGCCCAGAGCGGCGCTTCTGTGGTGATCTTCGGAGACGGTAATCAAACACGGGATTTCGTTTACGTGGATGATGTAGTCGAGGCGCTGATCGCCGCCGCCAGCGCTCCCAATGTAGATCGGCAGGTGATCAATGTGGGAAGCGGTGTTGAAACAAGCCTCAATGGGCTGGTCTCCGCCATAGAACAAGTTATGGGGCGGCATCTGGAGCCGATCTATAATACAAGCCAGCCGGGAGGTGTGCGGCGCATGTGTGCTGACTTAAGCCGCGCCCAGACCCTGCTCGGTTTTACGCCCAAGACTACTTTGCTGGAGGGGTTGCGCCAATTCTTGGAACATGACCCTCGCTTTGCAGACGGGGGAGGATGAAGAAGGTTCGGATGTAGGTTTCTCTAGCATTCGTGACAGTGCCGTGATCGTTGCAACTGGCCCAGCGTCAGCCTGCCGTTTACTTCGGGACAAGTCAATAACTTACTTATGTCATACCGTCTGAAGCGGGATTTCTTTGCCCGTGATACGCTCATTGTGGCCCGCGAGCTGTTGGGTTGTGTGCTGGTCCATCAAGCCGGCGGCCAGCGTATGAGCGGCAGAATTGTTGAGGTGGAAGCCTACACAGGCTGGGGTGATATGGCTTCTCACGGCTATCGTGGGGTGACGCCAAGAAACGCAGTAATGTTCGGCCCGGCAGGGGTAAGTTACGTTTATTTTGTCTATGGGATGCACTGGTTGCTCAATGTGGTGGCTAAGCCCCCCCACGTAGATTATCCTGCCGCGATCTTACTGCGTGCCTTAGAGCCGCTTGAGGGGTTAGAATGGATGTCTGTCCGTCGTGCAGGCCGCCCCCTGCGCGAGTGGACGAGCGGTCCTGGACGTCTGACGCTGGCACTTGGCGTAGATGGCACATACAGCGGGCTGGATATGACTGCGCCGGAAAGCCCCCTTTTTTTTGAAGAGGGTATATCTGTGCCGGATGAGCAAGTCTGCACCGGCCCGCGTATCGGGATTAATGTGCCAGAACCATGGAAGAGCCAGCCGTGGCGTTACTGGATAGATGGTCATCCATATGTTTCGCGGGTGCGCTGAAAGGCACCCAGCATAGGAGGAGGAAACAAGATGGGCCTGTTTGAGGGGAAGACCGCGCTGATCTTCGGCGTGGCAAACAAGTATTCGATTGCGTGGGGGATTGCGCAGGCACTTCATGCACAAGGGGCAGAACTGGCCTTCAGCTATGCTATCCCTGAATTAGAGAAGCGTGTCAGGCCGCTGGCTGAGAGCGTGAACGCTAAGCTGGTCGAGGAATGTGATGTAACCAACGATGAGGCACTTGATCGTGTCTTTCAGCGGGTGAAGGAAACCTACGGCACTATAGATGTGCTGGTCCACTCGATAGCTTACGCGGAACGTCAAGACTTGGACGGACGATTTATTGACACAAGCCGCTCAGGTTTCAGGACAGCGTTAGAGATCAGTGCCTATTCACTGGTGGCGCTGGCCCGGCGGGCCGAGCCGCTCATGGTCAATGGAGGCTCAATTGTGACGCTCACCTACTACGGCGGGGTAGCTGTGATGCCTCACTACAATGTGATGGGCGTTGCCAAGGCGGCGCTGGAGTCCATTGTGCGCTATCTGGCATATGATCTGGGGCCTAAGGGAATCCGGGTCAATGCTATATCAGCCGGCCCCATCAAGACGCTGGCCGCCTCTGGTGTGGCGGGGTTCCGCAAGATGATGCATTACCATGAGCAGGTTGCGCCCCTGCGCCGCGCTGTCACCCAAGAAGATATCGGCAATACAGCCGTCTGGCTGTGTTCTGACTGGGCACGGGCTGTGACCGGCGAGATCGTCTATGTAGATGCCGGCTGGAACATCATGGGGATGACTGTGCCTTTTGAGGAGTTGGACAAAGAGGATGAATAGCCTCACACGAGGAAGATGAACCCAAAAACTTTAGCCAAGTTAGAGCTGGATAAGATACTGAGACAACTATCTGCCTACGCGGCCTTTTCGGCTAGCGCGGCCTTGTTAAATAACTTAGAACCTGCCAATGATCTGGATGTAGCCCGTCGCCGCTTGCAGGAGACGACTGAGGCCCGCAACTTGCTTGAGGAGCAAAGCGGCGTAACTATCGGGGGCGCACACGATGTGCGCCCCTATGCACGCAACGCTGAACGGGGATTGACACTCTCTCCAGAGCAATTGCTTGAGATCAAGGCTACTTTACAGTCGGCTGGTGCTCTTAAGCGGATCATCTTGCGAAGCGGAGAACGTTTCCCTTTGCTCTCTGAGATGGCACAGAGCTTGGACGAGGGTAAAACTATTGTCGCGGCGATCAATCAGGTCATCAGTGAGCAGGGTGAAGTACTTGACTCGGCCAGCCCGCGCCTGATGCAGATTCGAAACAGCCTGCGCATCGCACATGATCGGCTACATACCAAACTGCAATCTCTGATCACCAGTAGTCAGGCCGCCCCTTATCTTCAGGAAGCCTTGATCACAATGCGCAACGGGCGCTATGTGATTCCTATCAAAGCTGAGCACAGGGGGCGCATCAAGGGTATTGTCCACGACCAGTCTTCTTCTGGAGCTACCCTCTTCATTGAACCGCTGGCCACAGTTGAGATCAACAACCAGATCAGGGAGTTGGAACTAGAAGAAGAAGAGGAGATTCACCGCATTCTCAGCGAGGTAACGGCCCTGATCGGCTCGGAGGCTGATCACATTGTGTGGACGGTGGAGGCGCTGGCCGCGCTGGATGCCGCTTTTGCCAAGGCTAAGTATGCCGGTGAGCTTCGGGCTAGCCCGCCAGAGTTGGTTGACTTTGACCCGTACCGCACACCGGGTAGTACGATCCGCCTGTATAGCGCACGCCATCCATTGCTTGACCCGCGTACCGTTGTTCCAATTGACTTAGAAATGGGTGATGATACCTATGTCTTGATCATTACCGGGCCGAACACGGGCGGCAAGACCGTATCGCTCAAGACAGTGGGCCTGATGGCATTGATGGCCCAGTGTGGACTTCATATTCCGGCGGACCCCGGCTCAACGCTGACGGTGTTTGACTCCATCTATGCAGACATTGGAGACGAGCAGAGCATTGAGCAGTCGCTCAGTACGTTCTCAGCACATTTGACTCACATCAAGGAAATCCTCCAGTATGCCAATGAGCATTCGTTAGTCTTGCTTGATGAGCTAGGCTCTGGAACCGACCCTACAGAAGGGGCGGCCATTGCCCGCGCTATCCTGAATGAGTTGCTGAGGCGGGGAGTGACTACCTTGGTCGCTACCCACTATCCAGAGCTAAAACTCTATGCACACAGCACGCCCGGTGTGCGTAATGCCAGTGTCGAGTTTGACGTAGAGACGCTGTCACCTACCTACCGGTTGATTGTTGGCCTGCCGGGCCGCTCCAATGCCCTAGCAATCGCTGAGCGGCTGGGACTGCCCCAAGCTATTGTTCAGGAGGCACGTTCGTATGTCGGCGGGGCTGATCTGACGGCTGATAACCTGTTGGATGAAATCCACCGTAGTCGGGAAGAGATCCGTCAAACCCAGAGCCGCCTGGCCGCCGCAGAAGTTGAGGTCCATAGATTACGAACCGAGTTGAAGACAAGGCTAGAACAGATCGAGGAGGAGCGCCGGCGGGTCATCGAAGAGGCCCGCGGGCAGGCGCAGTCCGAACTGGAGGTTCTGCGGGATGAGATACGCGAAGTGCGGCAACAGTTACGTTCTCTGATGCCGTCCCGTGACACTCAGCAACCAGCACCTACCGATGTGCTCAAAAAGATAGAAGAAGAGGTCAAGTTACTTGAGGAAATAGCCCGTGAGCCGATCAGGCAGGCAATTGTTGTTCCAGCTCCGTCCTCTGCTGAGGAAATGTCCCCTGCTCTACAGCCCGGCGATCGCGTGTTTGTGCCCGCGTTAAAAACGGAGGGCGAGATTGTGTCTCTCGGTGAAGGGCAGGCAGAGGTACAGATTGGACACTTCCGGGTGAAAGTTGATCCTAGCACGCTGGAAAAGCGGGGCGGTAAAAAGAGGGACGGTGAAAATGCATTCCGCCATGAGGGTGCTTTGATCAAGACGCCGCGACCGGAAAGCCCTGGGCTGGAGCTTCATCTGCGCGGCCTGACGGTAGAAGATGCTATCCCCATTCTGGAGGAGTATCTTGACCAGGCTTACCTCTCCGGCCTGCCATGGGTGCGGGTGGTACACGGCAAAGGCAGTGGCATATTGCGGAAAGTGGTTCAGGACACCCTGAGGAGTCATCCGCTGGTCAAGAGTTTCTCCCGTGCCGCCGACAACGAAGGCGGCGACGGGGCGACTGTGGTCTATTTTGTGCCTTTGGGGTAACGATCGAGGGGACCAAATGAGGGAGACAGTTCTCAGAGGTCTGCCGGTGAACTGCCTCCTGTGTCTGCCTCCAGGGGAAGTGACTGCTCGATTGCCTCCGGGCTTTCGCCAGCCTCCAGTCGTTCGATCACCTCTTGCATCTCTGGGCCTGCATCCTCGCCTAGCTCGCTTGCCATCTCTCGCATCAGACGCCCCATCGCACGCGGGTCATTTTCATCCAAGCCGGCTAGGCGGGAAGGATCAGATAGACGTTCGAGCCGGGCCTCTTCGCTGGTCAGGATGGCAACCCTGCGGATCAGGCGGCTCAAGTCACCTGAGCCACAGCGGGGACATCGGGGTTCGGCGCGATCAATCTCATCAAAGGTTGTGTAGGTAAGCGTGAAGCTATGGTGACAGGCCTTGCAACGGAAATCGTAAGCGGGCAAAGTGAATCACCTCCGCTTATCGAGTATAATCGGTGCGTTTTCCCACAGCAACATCCTGTGAGGGAGGGGAGTGGCCAAAAGGGTGGACATAGTGTTAACGGGTCGGGCGATTTTAGCCCTCCATATCCACTCTATTAGCCACTCCCTGAGGGAGCAGCTACTGGCCGCAATCCCCTTCCAAACTCTCAGGCGGCCGCAAATATAGGTAGAGCATGAATACTTCTAATGAATCTTTTGAGCAACCCGAACGTTCCCGCCCTGTCCATCCCTTTGAACAGCCCCCTCCCCCGCCGCCGCCCCCTGCGCCGGTCATGCCTTCTATGCGGCGGGTGGAGATTCCCCAGAGCGTACCCATCCTGTGCTATGTCATTCTGGGTACAAATGTGGTGATCTTCATTCTGGATTGGTTAACAGGCGGCACACTCACAAGGCTGGGCGCTAAGGATAACTTTGCCATTCTGCAAGGGCAATACTGGCGGCTGATCACACCGATGTTCCTGCATGGCGGCTGGATACACTTGGGCTTCAACAGCTACTTTCTGTATGTGATTGGGCCGCAGGTGGAACGCCCCTTTGGGCATCTGAGGTTCGCGGCAATCTACATTCTCTCTGGTATGGCAGGGGTGATCGCCAGTTTTGCGTTCAGCCCATTTCCTTCTATTGGGGCAAGCGGCGCACTGTTCGGGCTGATCGGGGCGTTAGTGCCGCTCCTGTACCGCAATCGGAATATCCTGGCAAATACCATACGCGGGTTGCGGAGTATTCTGTTGGTCATTGCGGTTAACTTGATCATCGGCCTGTCTCCCGGCATTGACAACTGGGCACATCTCGGTGGTCTGTTGACAGGGCTGGCAGTGTCATGGTTTACTACGCCCCGTTATGCGGCTCAATATGACCTGGGCGGCTCGGTGCGCATTGAGGACCAGACTTCCCCCCTTGTGTCGTGGGTGGTGATCGTGGTGACAGGAATAGGGCTGGCCGTGCTGATGGGGGTGCTGGTGATGGCAAGGCAATATGGGTGGTTTTAACCAGCAGGGAGTTTTATCCCCCGCTATTCGGTGATCTATACCGTTGGAGGTGTGATAGAATCTCGATCAGGATGAAGCTGAACGTTTAGGGTTACATAGAGTGAGATGAACGATGAGCGAGCAAGTCTTTAGCGATGTACGCCCCTCACCCATTGCGGGGCAGTGGTACCCCGGTACATTTGAGCGGCTGGCGGCCTCTGTGGATTCAATGCTGGATCATGCCCCTTCTACGGATGTGCCCGGCCAGATTATAGGGCTGATTGCGCCCCATGCAGGGTATATCTATTCCGGCCCTACGGCGGCATGTGCATTCAAACTGGTGCGCGGTATGGACTTCGCGCGGGTAGTTGTCGTCTCGCCCATGCATCATCCCTACTTCGAGCCGGTACTGACGACAGCCCATCAGGCCTACCAGACGCCGCTGGGGCTTGTGCCTGTTGATCAAGAGGCGCTGACGGCGATAGGAAAGCGGGTGCCTCTCAAGGCAGTGCGCCGTGACCAGGAGCATTCACTGGAGATTGAGTTACCGTTCTTACAACGTGCACTGAGCAAGCCTTTTTCGCTTATCCCCCTGATGCTTCGGGATCAATCCTATCAGATGGCAGAAGTGCTGGGGAATGCTATTGCGGCAGTGGTCGGAACAGACACCAAGACCCTGCTGGTGGCCAGCAGTGATCTATCGCACTTTTACCCTGATGCCAAGGCCCGCCAGCTCGACCGCATTATGCTGGAGCGTGTTGCGGCATTTGATCCGCAGGGAGTTATCCGGGTTGAGGATGAAGGGCTTGCCTTCGCCTGCGGCCGGGCGGCTATCGCAACGATATTGGTAGCGGCCCGTGCCCTCGGTGCGGACGGTGTGCAGATCGTGGGCTATGCTACTTCTGCCGACACGGCCGGCGACACCAGTCAGGTAGTTGGGTATGGCGCGGCGGCTATCTACAGGAGTCGGCAGGGTTAATGGACGAAGCGGCTCGCTTAATTACAGACACGCTGGGGGGGCTGTTTATTGTTGCCCTGCTGGTTCTAGTCAATGCCTTTTTTGTTGCGGCAGAGTTTGCACTAGTCAGCGTGCGGCGCACTCGCGTTGAGGAGTTGGTCGCACAGGGCAATCGCACAGCATCAGCTTTGCAGAAGGCAATACAAAACCCGGACCGTTTTATTGCCGCTACCCAGCTTGGCATCACGCTGGCCAGTCTAGGGCTGGGTTGGGCGGGAGAGCCGGCCCTAGCTCATCTAATAGACCCGCTGGTGGCTCTGCTTCCTATCCCTGGTACGTGGACTAACCTCACAGCGCGTAGTATCTCGGCGGTGATCGCGTTCATTTCTATTACATTCCTACATGTGGTGGTAGGAGAACTCGCGCCAAAGTCCATTGCACTTCAAAGGCCTGAACAGACAGCGTTGTTTGTGGCACGCCCTACTATGTGGGCTGAGCGGATATTTAAACCGGCGATCTGGGCGCTCAATGGGGCAGGTAATTTAGTTCTGCGTCTACTGGGATTCCAGCTTGCCTCAGGCCACGAACTGGCTCACTCTCTGGAAGAGATCAGAATGCTGGTTGCGGCCAGCACCGACCGAGGGATATTTAGCGACAGCGAACATGATATGCTGGACGCGATCTTCGACCTGCGGCAGATGACAGTCCGTCAAGTCATGGTTCCGCGTACGGAGATGGCCGCATTACCCTCCGACTCCACTCTGCGGGAGCTTCTGGCCCTGCGCAAAGTGTCCCCTCATGGCAAGTTTCCTGTCTATGAGGAGGATATAGATCACGTCATAGGCATTCTGTATGTCCGGGACGTGGTAGAAGAAATCGCTGGCGGGCGTCTTGACGCCCCCATCCGCCCGTTCCTACGCCCTGCCATTTTCCTGCCTGAAGCGGCACGTATCAACACAGCATTGGCCGCCTTTCGGGCCGGGCGGCAGCATATCGCCATCGTGCTGGACGAGTATGGCGGCACGGCTGGCATCATTACACTGGCCGACATCATGGAGGAAATTGCCGGCGAAATACCTGATCAGTTTGACACTCAAGGCCCTGAGGTCACTCGTCTGCCGGATGGCGGGTGGCTGGTCAGCGGCCTGATGTTGATCGAGGATGTGAACGAAGAGCTGGGGCTTAATCTCAGCGATGAAGTCTATGACACGATTGGCGGCTATGTGATGGGCAAGTTGGAGCGCATCCCTCGAAAGGGAGATCAGGTGACAGTGGATGGTATCCAGTTCCGTGTGGAACAAGTGGATGGGATGCGGATTGATCGTCTGTATATTGCCCCGGCTGGTGAAAGCCGTTCTTAGTCTTACCATCAGTTCCTAGGCATTCAGGCCAATAAGGGCTGGTGTGGGGATCGCACCAGCCCTTTCGGTTCTCCAAGCACTCTGATCAGTCTATACGTACCAGCTTTTATTTAAGGCGGAGCCGTCGGACAACCAGCACAACAGCGACAAGGACAATTGCCAGAGCACCAGCACCAAACAGCCCCATTGAGCCTACAAACCCCGTCTGAGGCAGAGTCGGCTCAACCGTCGGCTGGATAGGGCCGCCTACCCCTGTGGGCTGGACCCCTCCGCCCGCGGCGATTGCAGTTGGGGTGGCGGCCAATCCGCCGCCCAGCGGTGTCACTTCGATCAGGCCGGAGGTTGGGGCGGCAGGGGGTGTGGTAGGTTCGGAGGGTGTACCTTCCCCTTCTGTTTCAGCCGGCGTAACCTGAGCGACTTCGGGACCAGCCGGCGTTGGGCTGGCGGCCACTGTCACAGCAAGAGCTGAGGTAGGCGTAGCCGAGGGAACAGGCGCTGGGGTTGTCGCCACTTCCGCCGGGGTAGCAGTCGGTGCCATCTGTGTCTGGAAGCTGGCAGTCTGAGTGGCCGCAAAGAGCGCCTCATTTGTCATGTTGATGATCTCATTCTCAGAGATTGCCGGAGTGCCTCCGCCTCCCAACAGCCCCAGCCGAGGCGCAAGAACCAGCACAATAACCACACAGATGCCTATCCCGAAGACTGCCGCCAGAGCAATGGCGCCGATCAGGAAGGCGCGGTTTTTAGACTCTGCCGCCTTGATCTCTTCGCCTTCTTCGCCGGCTTCCTCCTCTTCGTCGAAACTGAAGTAGAGATCATCTTTGTCGTCCATTCAGCTTACTCCCTTATATAGCGCCTGCTAGCCTGCCTACAGGCTAAGTTAGAAGTTCTAGATTGGTCAGGGGTACATACACTGTCTCACCCGACGGCATCTCCACCAACGCTCCCGGCATCCATAAGCCGCTACCCAGCCGGCGTGGACTGTCTGACAGGGCGGTCACTGTGCCAACCTCACCCAGATAGGGGTTCTGCAGGACACGGACTTTTCTGCCCGCCTTCAGTACCAGAGTGGAAGGCCGCGCCTCAGGCACGTTCTGATGAGATGACAATGGTATGATAATCTCAGGTCGTTTCTCGCGCCAGTTTTGCGGATCAGGCATATCAAGTGCCGCTTCGTGACCGTTGTAGGTGTTGAACAGTGTCAGGAGCTGTGCGCTCATGGGCAGATGGCCGAAGCCCTGCGTCAAACCAATAGGAAAGCCGGCTTCCTCGGCCAGCGGTACAAGGCGGGCGTGCATGCTGGCGGCTAACAGCCCTTTGACACGAATATCAATGGCGGCCTTCAGGAACTCCTCGCTCAGTGGAGTGCCGATGATGACAACCGCTCCCCGGTGATCAATGTTGAGGCGGGCTGGATCAGCGGCAGGTAGAGGTTCGGAATCCATAACCCTGATTGTTCCCCATACCGCACCTCCACAGCCCCACGCAATCTGAACCGCCACGCCTCCCGTTTCAACAGTGACATATTCCCCCGGCTCGATCTCAACTACACGCCCCGGAATGGAAGAAAATACTTCCTGCCGGACACGCTCACCCTCAATGATCAGTTGGCCATCACCAACATAAACGATTGTCCCATCAATAGGGGCGGTCGCCCGCCGCTTGCGTAATCCTCCCCGAACAGCCAGGACTTCCCCCTCACTAACTCGTTCCCCCACTCCCTTGAGTAGACAGTTCTCAGCTTTCTGGGGACTGAGGTTCAGGATTTCTGACAGGTCAATCAGGCGATGTTCCTTCGAGACTTCAGCCGCTCCCAACTGTTCGAGTGCCTTAACGTGCTGGGATGGGCCTACCTTGTGGACACCTCCATGTGGTAGCTTATGCACCCGCCGGACAGTGGCAACAGTGCTCACCCGGCCATAGGAATGGACAAGATTCATGGTTGCCCCTCCTCGATCAATGCCTGTTGCCATTTGCGTAGCATTTCACGGCGTTGCTCCGGGTTGCGTGGGAAGCGCCATGGGCGCCCGCGAGCATCCACAATCAACCCCAGCTCGCCCCCCGTCACAGTCATCCGGCGTGGTATCTTTCCGCCGGCAACTTCGATTTCGCTCCGGCGGGGGTGAAGGGTTAGCTCCGCCCGTGTACCATAAGATAGAGGGAGACGGACGAGTGTGCCATATCGGATCTCGAATGGCTCACCGGTAGCAGATTCTTCTGAGCGCAGCATGCCTCGTAGCACGATCTCCCCTTGGCGTGCTCTGCCTGAGATAGAGAGCACCGTTCCCAGATCAATAAAGGCGCCTGTGTCAAGAGTCTGCACGACAGCCCGCGGATTGATAGGGGCTACTACGCCCAGAGCGGCGGCCATGCCATACGGGTCGAGCAGAAGGCGGGTAACGCCAACCGGCATCAGCGCATCGAGAGCAATGAGGGCACTCCAGCCATAGTGGGGAGTGTGAGTAAGCGTCATGCCGCTCAAGAGAATGGTCTCAAACGGTGGAAGCAACCCGCGTTGTCGGACCTCTCGCCAGCCCTGACGGGCGTTCAGTACGGCGTTGCGCATGATCTCGCGGGCCATGGCATACTCGATCTCAAGCTCACGCTCAGTACTCGGCACAGTATGGGGGAAGAGCCACTTATTCCAGACGTAGTCTATGACTTCGTCCGTGTTTTTGGGTTCATACGTCAGCCAACGGGTCAAGTTTTCAGGGCGAATCTGGTTCAGCAATTCTTTGGCAGAGTGGCCGATCCCAAGCTGGCCGAAGACATTCAAGTAATGACTACCTTTGATGGAGGCCGCAACTGTGGTAGCATTACTGCCTACATCGAATCCCAGCACGTCCCTGTTTTCCAAACCGCCCAGCAAGCGTACCATCCGGCTGAAACCGTGCGCAGTTGGATAGATGCCCTCGTCTGTCCAGCCGCCTAACTGAGCGAAGCCCGGTGTATTATTGGATTTCTGTGTGTGATACAGGGAAGCAAGCTGAGATTGCGCGCTGTCCAGACGTTCAGTATTTAGCTCCGGACGCACATTGTCTGCCAGCAGGAGCCGTACCCCTGCCTCTTCGCGTAACTTCTCAGTTACTTCTTCCCTCAGGTCGCGGTTGCCTGCATACAAAACGGTTGGTCTAGAAAATTCTTCCATCAGAGAGCAGGCCAGCGCAATGGTATTAATTTGCCGGCGCATCGAGCGCACTGCGCCGCCGTCAGTGCCTCCCACGATCAGGATGAGATCAGGCTTGGCTGTGAGAAGAGCGTCAATGCGCTGATCCTCTGTCCTGCTGTCAGCCAAGCTGAATGTATCCGTGAGCTTCAGGTATGTACTGTCGGCGGCACGTTTCCCGCTGCTCAGGCTTACATCTGGTACCAGCCCTACCAGCACGGCTTTGATCGGCTTCCCCGCGCTGGAAGTTGCAACGAACTTGCTGACCCCGTAGAAATCATCCCGCTCCGGCATAATCAGCTCGTCGCGTTCGTTCAGAAGTTGGCGCCCGGTTGCGGCAGAGAGATCGTGTAGAACACGGAGCACGCCCTCCATGACGTTGTTCCATGGTGCATCTGCCGTTGTTGGGGCTTCGGCACGGGCCACAAAGCGATACATGCCGTCTACTGTGTCAAGCAGAATGGCGCGGGTGTAAACAGTGCCTACATCAATCGCCAGAATGGCGCCTGTCTCCTCCGGTGGTTCGGCGGGGGTACTCTCAGCAGTTTTATCTTCTCGAAGGAAATCAAGGAATGACATGACCGCCCATCACTTAGCGCATCACAATATTGATCCAATCAGAAAGCGTTGAGAGACGTTCGCTGAAGATAGCAATTCCAGACAGAATCATGCCGCCATAGATCACACCCAGCGTGAGGGTTAAGAACCCTTTTCCAATGTTGATCAGGACACGGGTCACAGCAATGTGACGGGGTTCGCCGGCTGGTGTACGCCCTCTCAGCCAGTATTGGAAGTAGATGAGCGTAGTCACCGTGCCAACTAGGATGATCAGGTTGCTGAATAAAACGCCCAATGAACCGGGCAACAAAGAGACCCACGCTCCCCGGATTTGCGGCAGGAGTGTGCCGGTCAGCGCACCGCCGGCGCTCACAGCCGCTCCCACACCAATTAGATAGGCAATGCTGATGTTGCCCAGTACAGCGGTACGAGGGCTGAGCTTAAAAATCAGAAAAATGAACAGAACCAGCGGTATACTTGCCAGCCCGACCACCATGGGGTCACTGCTGGCGAGAGGAGCAATCAGGCGCGGGACAAGGACCTGATAAAGCACCACCAGAGCCGCATAGCCGATTGCAACACCAATGAAGGTATGAAGTGCCAGCCTGTAGAGCGGGTTATCACCAAGCAGGTAGCTTAGTAACGCCACAGTGAACAGAAGGCCCAGCACAGCACCGAAGAACTCAGCTTGAGAAGGAGACAGTGTCAGGTTCAGAGCCATCAGTCTTGCTCCTGTTGCTCACGTCGGGTTGCCAGACCGTAGATGACGCCCCCCAGCGCGATAACAAGCGCCGCTACCAGGGCGCCGCTTGCCTGCGCATTCCAGATTGCTATCACGGAGGGCGCAGGGTTGTTTCCGCTGGCTGTGCGATAGGCTATAGCCTCGTTGACACCGCTCAAGACGCCCGCTAATTGACCGGTTTGCTGGTAAGGGTAGGCGGTTGGTGCTGAACTGGCACTCATCGCGGCCAAAATCGGAAGGCCTGTAGGCCGTCCAGCCTGTTCAATCCAGATACGTAGATCATCCGTGCGTGAGGCCAGCACGATAATGAGATCGAGCGACAGCTCAGTAAGGCGCGTAGCTGTGATGCCGGTAGGCCGGCCCAGATAGTCAAAAGCCAGCGGCGAGGGTACTCCCGGCGAACTGCCAACTGCGAGGGCGCTGACACCGTTGGCCTCTCCCGAAATATAACCCAAGTTGATCCATCTGCCGCCCGGCTCATCATCGCCTATATGGGTAGGGGTAACCTGCCCGAAGGCAGACTGAGCCATAGCTGGTCCAGTAATCCGAGTGCTGATGGCATAGACAGTGAGATCAGGCCTTTCAGCAAGATGTTCAAGGAGAGCCTGGGCAAGTATCTGCATCTCCCCAGCGGTATCCGGCTCATATTCAAAGGCGACCAGTACATGACCGCTCGGAGGAAGAGCCTCAATGAGCTGGTAAATGGCTCGAACTGAATCTGGCTGGGCCAGGGAGGGGTCAAGCAGAGTGAACCCCAGCATATTGGGCAGGATGATGGCCGCCGCTATGACTATACTGACCAGCCAACGTACGATGGGCAATGCACGGCGGCGCCTCCCGGAAACTGATACCCCCTCCGATTCATGACCCAATAGCTTCTGTACCAGTTCAATTCGCCGTGTCTGGTCTTTTGTGATAACCGTCCCGTCTACCAGACTGCGGGTTTGCAGGGTTACACCGTCAAACAGCAATTCGGGCCGAATAACACCGGTGACATCCTTAAGTGCCCCTACTGTTTCAGGGGTAGTTTCGGCCTTGCCTGCCGGCTGGCCGGTGATCGCTTCAAAGCGAAGGTCTCCAATCTGGGCAAGCAACTCGGGCGCCGCCTCTGGAAGCTCATCGGCTGGCTTCTCTTCAGGTATGCCTTCTGCCAGCAATTCTGAAATGTCCGCCGCGCTGAATAGCTCCTCGGGCACCTTTTCTATGTCGGGCAAGACCGGTGGGGGGGCCAGGTCAGCAGACAGCCCCAACAAATCTTCTCCGGCTACAGGCAGGCTGGGGCCCGGTTGTTCGCTGAAATCAATCAAGCCGAGCCAGTCTGGAGCAGTTGCCCCGCGCGGCTCGCTGGTGATGTCAGGGGCGGGCGCCACAGGGGGAGGAGATGGTTCAGGCGAAGGAAAGGTTTCGCCTGAGGCCGGCTTCAGGCCAAGAGCGCTGATCCAATCGTCCCCTTCCGGCGTCACGTGAGCCGGCGGCTTCTCTGGCGGTGCGGGAGACGGCGTAGAAGGAATGAGGTCACGCAACCAGTCGGGCGCCTCGTCTGACGGGGGAGCTGGGGGGGGTGTGGCAGGTTCAACACTGGCGGGCTTGGACAGGCCAATCTGCGCCAGCCAGTCAGCCTCACCTTCCGAGCTGGGAACAACTGGAGGCGAAGGCTCGGCGCTCAAGGCAGAGGGCGGCTCAGAAACTCCGATTCCCTGCAACCAGTCGGGTATCTCTTCGGCAGGAGGCTCGATGGCAGGAGTTGGAGACGAGGCCTTTGGTGATCCTAGCCCTTCAACTTCTGCCAGCCAGTCCGGTATCTCGTCTGCAGGGAGTTTTGCCGGCTCCTCCGACGGCCTGGTCGGCCAATCTGGCTCTTCAGGCATTGCAAGAGGTTGGGGCGGGGGCGGCACAGGCATAGCCGGCTTGGCGGTTTCATTCAGCCAGTCCGGTACCTCTTCGGCTGGAGATGTGGTAGGGAGTGCTGAGGGAGCTTCAGCCAGCCAGTCAGGCAAGTCTGGAGGGGGCGTTGAAGCAGACGGCTGGGCTGGCCGCTCAAGGTCTTTGAGCCAGCCCGGCGTTTCATCAGTTACCGGTGCAGGTTGGGCGGGCACGGCTGAAGAAGGAGCTTCGATGTCTTGTAGCCAGTCGGGTATTTCTTCCTGTGAAGAGGCTGGAGGCAGGGGCGTCTGAAGAATGTCTGATAGCCAATCAGGCGCACTTTTTCCTTCAGCAGGTCCGTAAGAGAAATCAGGCTCTGGCTCTTTAAGGGGGCTGGTCGGTTTCTTGGTATCCGTCAAGCCCAGTTGGGAACGCAGGTCGTTCAGGTCATCAAATGGGGATGGCTGATCTGCCCCACCAGACAGCGCGGCTGAACCCAGCCGGGTGCCGCAGTAGGCACATACCGTCGCCCCGGCAGGGTTCTCCTTCCCACATACACTGCAACGAACCGGAGGTTCAGTCTGACCCATCTAATCTTCTCCTGCGCCGGACTAGTCCTTGTAGGGACGTTCTGAGCCTGTCAGCACACGAATTCCGATGGCGATTGTGCCCAGCGCAACACCAATTAGGATACCGCGCGCCCCTGCAGAGGCAGGTACGCGGATCAGCCACTCCCGAAAGCCATTCAAAGGGGCGATGAACTGGAGCGGAATCCACCCGATCAGGGTGATGATCACAACAGCCAAAAAGCCGACAGACCACAGATCAGCCCTTGACCTTAACATACGGACCGCCCCTACGATTAAAAAGAACATGACAAGAACAGCCAGCGCCGCCTGAGAGGTTACCAGCACCCCCGAAAATAACAGACGTGTCACGCTGGTTTGCTGATAGAGGGCGGGAGTGTCCCTGCCTATTCCCTCAACGATGCCTAGTATCAGCGTCATGAGGGCGGCACCGGATGTGATCAGGCTGTAGAACCAGCCTCGCGCCTGAGCTTGAATGCGGCGTGTGTGAACCAACAGCAGGTTAATCAGCCCAACCAGTACAGCCAATCCACCCAGTATGACTGCCCAGTCGGTCAAGATCAGGCGGATAGCCAGCAATTGGGAGTTCTGGACCAGGTAGCTCAGCAGAGTAATCAGGCCGACCCCAATGGCGATGGCGGCAGGGATAACGTATTTCATCTCGATACCTTGCGGGCACTAACGTAAAAGCCCAAATGTCTGTAGGACAGCCCCAACTGCAATAATGCCTGCAATAATCCAGCGCAAGATGTCCAGCGCGATAAGACTGCCTATAGCAGCCGAGTCTTCCGTCAGGTAAGCACGGGCAACGAACATCTCCTCTCCGATCAGTGCCTGATCAGCCATAACGTAGCCGACAGCCTGAGCTTCCAACCGGTCACTCCCAATGGTCTGTGAGATGCCATGCCGCTCTCCCGCCTCCGCTATCAGGGCTACCTCCGGGCCAAATGAGCCGATCAGGACGTTAGCGCGCACGTCGTCGTCAGCGACAACGCTGGTTGCTCCCCCTGCCAGTGCAATAGGGTCGAGGGCAACTAACCGGGCCGCTGTTGACTCGTATCTTTCCAATGTTCCCTTCTGGCGATAGGCCCGGCGGACAAAATCTCCCGCCACCAACAAAGTTGCGGCATCGGCAGTTGTTGCTACAGGGGACAAATCGCTGATTGCCGAGGCGTGAGAAGCGATGTCTAGAATGGATAACCCTGCCAGTGTAACCCCTGCTTTTTCCCCGATTAGGCTGTTCGCGCCAAGCGATACATGCACCCGCCCGCCGCTCTCTATGGCTTGCCCTACCTGTTTAGGGAGCATGTCATATCCCCTCAAGGGGCGAAGAGTGGGCTTAAGCCCTCGATGAGCTAGAAAGGTAAAGGCAATATACGCCAGTACACCTATACTGATCAGGATCAAGCCTAGCAAATCAGGAATCACGATGTTGAACACGGTAGCCTACCTGCCTTCACGCTCTGACTCTGGCGCCCTGGGCGGCTCGCCCAGCCCATGCAGGTTGTCAGGGTTATCCAGCAATTCAGCCAGCTCCCCGACCATGTCAAACCTTCCAATCAGGGTAAAAGCTGGCTGGACGAACCACAGCAGTTGGGCGGCAAGGGGGGCAAGAGGGCGAACGGCTTCAACAATGGCCTGTGCCGGGCCATATAATCCCGTCCTGATAAGGCGGCTCTGCCAGTTGGCGGCTTGTTCCAGCCAGTAAGGTTTGTTGTCTAGCATGGTTCGCAGTATAGCATGGCGGACTGCTGAACAAAAGACTACAGATCGTTCTCTCTGTCAGTATAGCACTATGCCGAGTACGGGCAAGCCAAGTTAGAGTAGTCTCTAGCTGGTCATGTATAATTAGCGTGTGTGTCTCTCTCATGTCAAGGAGTGTGCTGAAAGCGTTATGGCGCTCAACCGTTTAGTCTTATTTGATGTAGATGGAACGCTACTGTGGCCGGATGGAGCAGGCCGTGCATCCATGAAGACAGCACTCGAGTCTGTCTATGGCACAGCGGGTCTGATCGAGAGCCATGACTTTGCAGGACGTACCGATCGGGATACGGTCTATACGTTACTCCGTGAGGCAGGTTTGCCAGACTCCCTGATCTGGGAACGGTTCGAGCAGTTCGGGGCCAGCATGGAGGCCGAGCTAAAGAGGCGGCTTGCACTCAGACTACACGACATCCGCCCATGCCCCGGTGCACAGCATCTTGTCTCGATTCTGGCCGCCCGCGATGATGTAGTGGTCGGACTGGTGACAGGCAACTTGAAGCCCATAGCCCTCCTTAAGTTGGAAGCGGCTGGGTTTGACCCATCGCTGTTTCGCGTGGGCGCTTATGGAACTGAGTCTATTGACCGGGCCGGTCTGCCGCCTCTGGCAGTCGAGCGGGCGGCCCAGATAACGGGAGTGTCATTTAGAGGGAAACAGATCGTTATCGTGGGAGACACACCAGCCGACGTGACCTGTGGCCGGGATTTGGAGGCGCGGAGCATCGCCGTTGGGACGGGATGGTGTGAGCGGGCAGAGCTTGAGGCAGTCAGCCCGGACTTCTACTTTCAGGACCTATCCGATGTAGAGGCGGTGCTGGGAGCGATTTTCTCTGAATTCGGCGCCGGCTAGACAGTATGGTTATCAGGGAGTTTGACACACAGAGTAAAAGACCCTATTATAACGGCGTCTGAAATAATGTTGATGTTTATCTGTGCGAGGAGGCGTATACTATGCAACCAGGCGCTAGCTTCCGGCTCATCGTCCGCCGCGGGCCCCAGCCAAACCAGCAGTACGAACTGACCCGTGACACCATTACTATAGGCCGTGATATTACTAACGACATCGTAATCAATGACGCAGAAGTTTCGCGCCATCATGCTCGTCTGGTTCGCACTGCCGCCGGGTTTACCATTGAGGACCTGCGCAGTACAAATGGTACGTTTGTCAACCGGCAACGCATCACCGCGCCATACCAGCTCTCCAATGGAGACCTGCTTGGCCTGGGTGAGACGGTCACGCTGGTATATGAGGTGGTTGGCGCAGGGGCGGCGCCAACTATGGTGGGCACGGCGGTAGGTGCAGGGGCTCCTCAGCCTGCGCAGGCAGGATGGTCTCAACCTGCCTATGTCTCGCCCCCTTCTACGCCAGCGCCTGTTGCACAGGAGGAAGAGACTCAGCCTGATCGTAACCGCTGGATTGTTATCGGTTGTGGTGTGCTGACCTTAGTCTTTTGTTGTGTGCTGGTAATAGCTGTCATCTATATTGACAGTAACAGACTATGGTGTGAGCTTCCGCTCAGCGATATGATTTTCAACAATTGTCCCTGATCTCAACTCAGGCTAACTGGAGATATAAAAAAGCGGCTGTCCCGCTGAAGGGACAGCCGCTTACTTTAATCCGATGCGGTTTAAAACTGAAGGGTGTTAGTCAGGACTAACACAAGGCAGGCACATGCACAGCAGGCAACCAGGGCTAACGCGATTCCCCCAACGATCAGCGCTGTTTTCTGAGAGTTGGGGTCTTTGATGCCGATGTCGCTGAGCAACTTGTTGATGCCGCTTTGCGCCGAGGTGGCCATGCCGGGGGTCTCGGCGGAAGGCGCGAAGGAGGGGGGCGCCTTTTCAGGGCTGGCGGGTGCAACAGGCGGCTTTGAGCCGGCGGAGGCCCATTCATCACCGCCGGCGGCAGGAGGTGTTTCAGGCCGCTTGGCCTTGCTCATCTGGGCTGTAACCCAGTCGCCTGGCTTCTTTTCCTTCTTCTTTTCCGGCTCCGGCTGTTCGCCCCCGCCCATTGCTACTGTCTTTTCCGTTCCTTCGGGTTCTTCAGAAGACTGCGGCTTCTTTTCCAGTTCGTCGTTCTCACTAAACATGAATTCCTCTCCGTTTCACCTTTTGGATTGATCGAGGCGAACAGCCTCTCCTCTCGAACAAGTTGCTCAGAACTATACGACCGATCGTTCATCTTGACAAGTTACTCTCCCAGTCGTGCCAGTTCTTCTTCGGCGACCTTTTCGTCAAGCTTCTTGAACAGCGGCACAGGCTGGCGGAGCTTCTGCCCCGCAGGCAGTGTCTGTGGCTCCCAGCGCCCTATTGCCATTGTCCCGTCGTAAATCAGCGCTTCATGTGAGCGAGAGTCTTCTTCGTAGCTTACGATATGTTGCTCGCCGAATAGCTGGCCTTCATAGCCTAACAGCTCATGCAGTTTCTGGGCTGTGAAAGGCAGGAAAGGGGCCAGTAATGTCTTAAGGTGATCAATGGCTTGGAGGGCTGTATAGACTGTCCTGGCGGCGGCTGGCTTGTCTTCTTTGATCACTTTAAACCATGGGGCGGTATCCAGGTAGACGTTGACCTCGCGTGCGAGTGTCATGGCTTCGTTCAAGGCCGCACGCAACTTGACAGCTTCAAGTAGTTTGCCGACAGTTTCAAATCCGTTCGCTGTCTTGACCAGCAGTGCCTTGTCCTCCGGACCCAGCTCACCGGGGTCGGGTACACAGCCGTCCCAGTGTTTGTAGGCAAACTGAAGCACGCGGTTGGCTAGATTGCCCCACCATGCCACCAACTCATTGTTGTTACGAACCACGAACTCTGCCCAGCTAAAGTCGGAATCACGTGTTTCCGGGATGATGGTACTGACATAGTAACGGATGGCATCCGGATCATAACGAGTCAGGATATCAGGCAACCACACAGCCCAGTTGCGGCTCTTTGAGAACTTTCCTCCCTCAATGTTGACGTACTCATTGGCGGGGACATCATAAGGTAAAGTCAAAGGCTGGGAAGGATTATCGGAGTAGATGCCGGACACACCCATCAACTCGGCCTGCCAGATCACCGTATGGAAGGGTATGTTGTCCTTGCCGATGAAGTTGACAATCTTAGCATCAGGGTTGTACCACCAGTCGCGCCACGCTTCGGGCTGACCGGTATTCTTAGCCCATTCCACCGAAGCCGAGAAGTAGCCGATCACCGCCTCGAACCAAACATACAGACATTTACCCTCCCATCCCTCCAGTGGGACGGGGATGCCCCAGTCAATGTCGCGTGTGATCGGACGTCCCTTGAGTTCCTCGACCATGTTACGGGCGAAGCTGATCACGTTAGCGCGCCAGTGTTCCTTGCCATGGCTCAAATAATCACGTAGCTGTTCCTTAAACTGAGGCAGGTCAAAGAAATAATGTTGTGTAGCCCGCACGACCGGCGTGTTGCCGGTCAGCTTGCTGCGCGGATTGATTAGCTGTACCGCGTCAAGCAGGTGGCCGCAATTGTCGCACTGATCGCCTCGTGCCCCGGCATAGCCGCACAGGTAACATGTTCCCTCGACCAGCCGGTCAGGGAGGAAACGACCGGCCTTCTCGTCGTAGAGAAGCTCCTGTGTCTCTAGGTAGAGCAGTCCCCGTTCCAACAGCTTGAGGAAGAAATCCTGGGCGATACGATGGTGATTCTCAGTGTCGGTGTGGGTATATAGATCGTAGCTGATGCCGATCTTCTGCTGGGTCTCTAGAAAACGATGATGGTACTTCTCAAATACCTGCCGCGGTGAGAGGCCTTCCTTTTCAGCGGTGACTGTGATAGGCGTCCCATGCGAGTCCGAGCCTGATACCATCAGGACCCGATTCCCCTTCAGACGATGGTAGCGGGCATAGATGTCAGCGGGCAGGTAACATCCTGCCAAGTGGCCAACGTGCATATCGCCGTTGGCATATGGCCAAGCAACAGACACATGGATGATCTCAGTCATAGCGGTTCTTCTCCTCACAGCGGTGTAGCGGTTGATCTGGGTGTTTCTGCCCAAACAAAAAGCCGCCAGTGCGGAACTGGCGGCCCGATGGGCCTGATTGACCTTTTTGCCGTGGGTCGTTTCTGCCGCTGACTATCAGCCGCAGATCGCCGCAGGGAGTCCCGCTACCCTGCGGCCACGGCAAGCGAGACATGGACATAGGCAATGATTCTGACATGCTTTTCTGAGAGTAGACTCGCCTTCAGCCGGACTTGCCCATGATTATAGCATAGATTGAGCATAGATTGGCGAGGGGTTAACGGCTCTGATAGTCAGAACGCTTTGACGCTACGATTCTTGTTCCTCCCTCTGTGGGCTTGTTATAATCTGGGCGCATACCGCCCCGCTGACTGAGACGGGGCATACTGTTGTTCAGGGAAGGCTATGTTGTTAGAGAAACTGGCGGGCGTTGCGGCTCGCTATGAAGAACTTGAACGTTTGATGGCTGATCCGGAGATAGCATCGGATTACGAGAGGGTGGCTGAATATGCGCAGGAACGGAGCAACCTCCAGCCTATTGTAGGGGGGTATTACGAGTACAAGACGGTCTTGGAGCAGATCGAGGAAGCAGAGACCCTGATCGAGTCCGATGACCCGGAGATGCGGCAACTCGCTGAAGAAGAACTGGACAGATTACGCTCTCGGCATGACGAACTCGAGAAACAACTCCGGCTGATGCTTCTGCCTAAAGACCCACGCGATGAGAAAGATGTTATCGTCGAAATCCGGGCTGGCACAGGGGGGGATGAAGCGGCTCTCTTTGCGGCAGACCTCTTCCGCATGTACACCCGCTATGCTGAGAAGCATAACTGGAAGACAGAGGTGCTCAGCAGTCACGAGATTGGAGTAGGCGGATTCAAGGAGATCATTTTTGAGATCAAGGGACGGGGGGCCTACTCGCGCCTGAAGTATGAAAGCGGTGTCCATCGCGTTCAGCGCGTGCCGATCACTGAAAGCTCCGGACGCATCCATACCAGCACAGCAACAGTTGCCGTGTTGGCTGAGATGGATGAAGTGGATGTCCAGATTGATGAGAAGGATTTAGAGATAGAGGCTTACCGTTCCAGCGGTGCCGGCGGTCAACATGTCCAGAAAAATGAGACCGCGATTCGTATCATCCATAAACCTACCGGTATGGTTGTGACCTGTCAGGATGAGCGGAGCAAGACCCAGAATCTCATGCGTGCCATGAGCATTCTGCGTGCCCGCCTGTATGAAATGGAACAGAGCCGCCTTCACGAGGAGCAGGATGCCCTGCGCCGCTCACAAGTTGGCACTGGGGAGCGGGCTGAGAAGATCAGGACGTACAATTATCCCCAGAATCGTGTAACGGATCACCGGATTAACCTGAGTAGCTACAACCTGCCTGCTGTGATGGATGGGGAACTGGACGAGTTCATTGATGAGTTAGCCACACGTGATCAGGCTGAGCGCCTGCAACATGCCAGCCTGTAAACTTGTCTATGGCTCTGGTCTGGCCCTCAGCGCAACATATCTACCTTTCGCCACACCTTGATGATGTGATCTTGAGCTGTGGCGGGATAATATATCAGCAGGCCTGCCGGGGAGAGACAGTGGCGGTCATCACCGTGTTTGCGGGCAGTCCGCCTGATCAGAGCCGCCTCTCCCCTTTTGCGCGTGCTCTTCATGCACGCTGGCAACACTCTGCTCCGCACGGTTTAGATTTCTCTGACCCCCCTGCTGTACGGCGCGAAGAGGACCGCCGTGCCTTTACCATTCTCAACCCCTCGATCCAAGTGATTCATTACCCCCTGCCGGACTGTATCTACCGTCTTGAGCCTAAGACTGGCAGGCTACTGTACCCCAACGAGGCCTCTCTCTTTGGGCAGGTTTCTCCCTCTGATCCTGCCCTGTTAGAGCTGGAGAGCGTCCCGCCTTTGCCAAGCGATGCCATGCTCTATATCCCCCTTGCGGCTGGCAGACATGTTGATCATCAGATCGTCCGCCGGGCTGGGGAAGGTTGGAAGCTGGAACAAGGGCAGGTGCGCTATTATGAAGACTACCCCTACGTCACTCAGCTCGGGCAACTTGAGAAGGCACTTGAACGGCCAGAGGAGTGGGAAGCCTGTGTGTTTCCACTCAGCAAAGATGCCCTGAGGGCTAAGATCGAGGCGGTAACAGCATATGCTTCCCAGATCAGCACTTTCTGGCAGAGTGTGGAGGCTATGGCTGGTGCGTTACGATCCTATTGCGAACACACAGGAGGCGAGCGGCTGTGGCTTAGATGTGTTCAAAACGCTCGACATTAAGCACAAACACGGTGGCCCCTCCTACTGGGACCTCCGTGTAGGCCGCTGAGGTAAGGAGCGGATCGGCAGGGTCAATGCTGATAGGAAGAAGGCGGGTGCGCCGCTGGCAGGTAGTCTTGAGGATGCCTAGCACCCCCTCAACTTGATTGTCTTCCACGCCGCACAGCAGAGTCGTATTGCCCTGACGGAAGAAGCCGCCAGTAGAAGCAACGCGTGTCACACGATGGCCTGCCTCAGTGAGGGCCGCCATAGTCGTGTCAACATCGGTGTCCTGTACGACAGCTAGAATCAGTTTCATACCCCCAATTATAACATTTACCTTGCTGGAGTACAGGCTTTCTGTTAAAATCAAAATAAGATAAAGAAGATAGATATAATCTATTCGTTGGCTGGCAGGGGAGGTAAGCAATGAGTGAACTCTCGGCGCGTGGTTATGCCAATCCCGATGTATTGACCTCAACCGATTGGGTGGCTGAGCATCTTAACGACCCCTCCATTCGGATCATTGAATCAAACGAAGACCCTCTCCTTTATGGAACGGGGCATATCCCCGGCGCAGTTGAAGTGGACTGGGTAAGAGACTTAAATGATCCGTTGCGCCGTGACTACCTTGACAGAGCGGGCTTCGAGGCATTGATGTCACGTATTGGGGTCACACCGGAAATGACAGTTGTCTTCTACGGGGATAAGAATAACTGGTGGGCTACCTATGCCTTCTGGGTTTTTCAGCTTTTTGGCCATACGAAGGCCAAGATCATGGACGGGGGCCGGCTGAAGTGGGAAAAAGAAGGCCGTCCTATGACTCGTGAGATTCCGAGCTACCCTCCTACGCGCTACATTGCCCAAGAGCGCGACGACCGCCGGATACGAGCCTTCCGAGATCAGGTGCTGGAGCATGTGCAGGCAGGGTTGCCGCTGGTGGATGTTCGTAGTCCTGCCGAATACACTGGCGAACGGTTGCATATGGAACAATACCCTAATGAAGGGGCATTACGCGGCGGGCATATACCGGGCGCCAAGAATGTGCCATGGGCTACAGCCATCAATCCGGAAGATGGAACATTTAAGCCGGCGGCAGAACTGCGTGCGATCTATCAGGAGGAGCAGGGACTCAAGCCGGATGATGACGTGATTGTCTATTGCCGTATTGGAGAGCGCAGCAGTCATACGTGGTTTGTGTTGAAATATCTGCTCGGCTTTGAGAATGTCCGTAACTACGATGGAAGCTGGACGGAATGGGGCAACCTCGTTGGGGTACCGATTGAGCGATAGGGGTATAGGATATGACTTCCTTAGACGGCTACCCGCCCTCGCTGGAGAAAATACTGAGAGAGTTTTCCCAAATCACGGATCGATATGAGCGCGCCGAGTTGCTGATTAGCTATGCTGGTCAGTTTAAGGGCGTGCCCGATGAGATCGCTTCCCGACCCTACCCTGAGGAGCATCGTGTTCCCTATTGCGAGTCGGAGGCCTATGTCTGGGCCGTGCTCCAGCCCGACCGCACGCTCAAACTCTACTTTGCTGTCGAGAATCCTCAGGGGGTCTCGGCTATGGCTATGGCGGCTATTTTGGATAGGACACTTTCAGGCCTGCCGCCGGAGCGGATTGCCGCTGTGTCGCCGGAGATTGTCCTTAAGATATTCGGGCAGGATATCTCAATGGGCAAAGGGCAAGGCCTCATGGGTATGGTCTCGATGGTGCAGAAAATAGCTCGCCAGCTTTCTACTGTCCAGCCGTTACAACGCGGACAGTACCTAGCAGGAGGCGATTATCTATAATATGACCGTCGCTGGCCACTACATTCAGGCGATGACCATCTGTATCGGAGAACCAGCCCAGTTCGATCACATAAAGGCCCGGCGGCGTGTCAGGGCGCAGGGACAAGGTGCGCACATCTTCATAGATGTCACCAGTTTCCCAGCCGCTTGTCCGCATAGAAGCCCCGACGGGGGGGCCGTCATATAAGCCCCATATGGTCTGTTGATCGTCCAGCACATGCAGGAAGACCTTAAAGTCCTCATCAGCCGGCGGCGTAATAGCCTGCCAGTATAGTGTGACCACCATTTGTTGGCCGGGCGTCAGGGTGCGCGGCTCAATCGTGTAGCCTAGCAGAGCAAATCTATCTTCCCAATTGGTGAAGCCCTGATTGGGGTAGATAGCGGTTGGGTCAGCTTCGATGGCGACGTGACCGACTGTCAGCTTATCCTCTGTAGTACCTAACCTCTCAACGGGCAGACGGCCTGCATCGGGATTGTACAGGCCCAATTCTATGCGAGCCTGTTCAGGGGCGTAGGTTGTTTCCGGCAGGAAGACCCGGTAGGTTTCAGTGAAGATGTGGCCGGGCCGCCACCAGATTGAGGGGTAACTGCCCAGGCCTGTGTAGGTGTCGCGTTGGGCGATCAGTATACCTTGCGAGTCCACGACATGAACAAAGACGGCATAAGGAACAGGGGTAGGTCGAATCACCTCCCATGTGACAGTCACATTGATCTGTTGCCCTGGCCGGACGGCGGCAGGGCTGATGTGGTAGTCAAGGATGCGTATGACATTGCCGACCTCGATGTTTAGAGGCTCTGGCGGGGGCGCGGCATCTGCCGGGATGGCGTAGGCAGGGATGAGGTAACCAACTAGAGCAAGCAATGCCGCCGCCAGCATGAGAATCGCCAGCAGGACAGCAACGACTGCCTGTACCAGACGGGGCCACAATCCAACCAGCCCAGTAGCAACCAGTGTGGCAAAAGCAGGCAGGGCCGGGAAGAGAAAGCGTCCCATCGCACCGAACGGGCTGATCAGGATGTAGCCGCACAGCACAGCAAAGTTCACAAGTACTGTTGCTATGAGAATAACTATCATCCGGCGCTGTGCTTCTGTCATGGGCTGTTCTGCTTCTGAATGGCGGGATGAACGTGCCCGGATCAGGAAGACAGCCAGCCCGATCATCCCCAGCCCGCACAGAACCCCAAAACCATAATAGAACGCCGGCGGAAGCGGTATCTGCCCGTAGCCGAAGCGTCCCCATAGAGTTGTCCACGCATCACGTAGCTGAGGCCCAATCAAGGCCGCGCCGACATGCGGCTCGCGCACACCCCATATCTCGGTCAAGCGGATGAAGCCGGTCGGCTCGCCGTAGAGGATGGTGTTACGGACATACCACCATCCTGCCAGCAAGGCGGATATCCCCAGAATGATCGCGTTGGCCCGCAGGAAAGAGGACCACTTCTTGCCCTGCACAGGAGCCAGTAGCAGGGCCAGCTCGATCACTGCCAGCATGGCAATCAGGTTAAACTTGGTGAGGTTGGCAAGCCCATACAGGATGCCCAGGATTAGGAGCCAGCGCTTATGGGAGCCGTCTTGAACCAGACGCAGGCAGGCATAGGTGATCGCGGCACTGATCAGCGTGGCAGGGACATCGTTGTTAATAGCGCCGCTGAGGTAGGCATACATCGGCCCAAATGCGACCAGAGCCATTGCCATACCGGCGACTGCTGGCTGTTTGGGCAGTAGGGTGCGGGCAATGCTATAGGTGAGGAACACCGCCCCCCCACCCCAGAGCAGTGTGATCCAGCGGGAAAGGTGAGCCGCTAGCGAGGTATCGCGGTAGGGCCATGCCTCGTCGGGGCCGTGCAGATATTGATTCTTGTTATCAGTACCTACTTCCCAATCGCGGAAAGCCCAGTGCGGGTTAGGGAGCGGCTCGTAGAGCGGGTCAGCGGGATGAACCCAGAAAGTCGCCAGTGCCGCTGTGAGGTAGTACAGCGGCGGATGGTGCGCCTGTGCGTTGCCTTGCTCTCCGGATTGGATCGGGAGTACTCCATAGTCGGCAATGTAACGGACGTAACGGTAATGGCGGATTTCGTCCGTTGCTTCCTGAATGGGGTTGGCTATGCTGAAGGCAATACCCAGCCCCAGATACGCTAGAAGGATCAGAACAGGCCAAAGATGTCTGCGGACAGATGAAACAGACATATCAGGCTTTTTGAGCGACCGGGATGAGGCCCTTTTCTTCCAGATAGGCGATCAACCGTGCGGCGCTCTCTTCAGGTGTTTCTCTGTCGGTATGAAGCACAATCTCCGGATTAAGCGGCTCTTCGTAGGGGTCAGAGATTCCCGTGAAGTTTTCGATTTCCCCTGCCAGGGCCTTGGCATACATGCCTTTGACATCACGCTGGATGCAAACCTCCAGCGGCGCGTGGACGTATACCTCAATAAAGTTGGTTGTCTCGCGGCGCACCATATCGCGGACGGCCCGGTAGGGCGAGATAAAGCTGGCGATCACCCCTACCCCATTGCGGGAAAGAAGCTTAGCGACAAACATGACCCGCTCGATGTTCTTATCACGGTCTTCTTTGCTGAAGCCTAGATCACGTGTCAATGACTGGCGGACAACATCGCCATCCAGCCGTTCGATCTTGAGACCGCGTGCCTTGAGTTCCGCCTCTACGATTTTGGCGATGGTAGTTTTACCTGCCCCTGACAGGCCGGTCATCCAGAGGGTGAAACCTTGCTGTTCAGCCACGTGGAACCTCACATATAGGTATTTAAGCAGTCGCGAAGTATAGCGTATCGGTGGCGTTGGATCGAATCATGATTGACAAGTCGGTGCAGGATGCTACAGTTAAAGTAGGGAATGGTGAGCGGACAGGTGAATGAGGAGGGGAAAGATGAAACGACAACCGCGGGTTTGGCTCTGGATCGGTGTGGTGGTGTTAATGGGGCTGGCGGCCCTGCTTCCCGGATCGGTAGCTCAAGCTCAGAATGCTACCAGAGAGGTCGTCATACTGGAAGCCAGCGGGGCAGTGACCCCGCCCTTTGCGGGCTATATTGCGCGTGGAATTGATGAAGCCGACCGGCGTAATGCCGAGGCAGTGATTCTGGTTCTGGATACGCCGGGCGGGAACGTCAACGTGACGCTCGACATTATTCAAAAGATACGCACCAGCGACATACCTGTTATTGTCTTTGTAGGGCCGCGCGGCGCGAAAGCGGCTTCGGCTGGTTTGCTGATCACGCTGGCGGGTCATGCGGCGGCGATGTCTCCCGATACGGCCATTGGGGCCAGTAGCCCGGTTGGTCCGCAGGGCGAAGATTTGCCCAGCACTGAGCAACAGAAGATGGAAGAATATCTCAGCGCTCAGGCGCGGAGTCTTGCCGAGCGCCGCGGTGAAGAGGCTGTCAGACTGGCTAATGAGGCAGTGGTAGAAGCAAGGGCTGTCAGTGCCAGCGAGGCCCTTCAAGCCCATCTGATTGATTTCATTGCTGAGGATGTTGATGATCTGCTGGATCAGCTGGATGGGTTCACAGTCGAGGTCGGCGGGGTATCTAGGACGTTACATACGTCCGGTGTAGTGCTTGTTCCAATCAGGATGAGTCAACTTGAGCAGGTGCTGAGCATACTCACCAACCCCAATATCGTCTTCATCCTGTTGAGTCTGGGTGTGACGGCGATCATTGTCGAGATTCGGACTCCCGGCGGGTGGGCCGCTGGTACGGTGGGCGTCATCTGTGTTGGGCTGGCGTTATATGGGCTGGGGGTTTTACCGGTCAACTGGCTGGGGATTATCTTCATCCTGCTGGCTTTTGTCTTGTTTATATTGGAACTCAAAACCCCTACAAATGGTGTACTGTCAGCCGCGGCGATTATCAGTATGGCTGTCGGGGCAATTATCCTGTTGAACCAGCCTGAGATTGCGCCATTTGGCAGGCTCTCCATCCCGCTGGTGATTGCCCAGTCGTTGCTGGTGGGGGGATTTTTCTTCTTTGTGGTGATCATGGCATTGAAGGCTCAGTCCCGGCGCCCGACAACCGGCTATGAGGGGCTGGTAGGCCAGATCGGGCGGGTCACACAGGACTTAGCCCCCTATGGGATGGTCCAGGTGTGGGGAGAACGTTGGAGGGCTGAGCCGGCAGATGGACGCCCCATACCTGCGGGTAGCCAGATCGAGGTGGTGGAAGCCGGCAGAATGCGCCTACGTGTGCGGCGGGTTGAATCAGAGGTAGAAAAGACTAAGAGAGAGGGCTAGCCGCCTCCTGCTCAGAGTTTGTTTTGCGGCCGTATTATTTTGATGTTACACTATATTGAAGTAGTTCTAGTAGGTCACAATAGTTTGTGTTGTTGAAAACTCCACCAGGCAGACAGACTGCCCTGACCAAATTACACTGAAAGTTTAATGTGGGGCGAGAGATGCTCTTAGCCCCATTTGTCTTATTTGAATTGATGAGAGGTAGAAGTGAGTAAGTTAAAAAATAGGAATTCAGGTAGAGGAAACGAGATTGGACGCAAACAATCAGGTGATCTGAGAGTAATTCCGTTGGGCGGATTGGGAGAGATCGGCAAGAACATGATGCTGATCGAGTATGAGACCAGCCAATCGCTCGACTCGATCATTATTGACTCAGGTATCATGTTCCCCGAAAACGATATGCTGGGGATCGACTATATCATCCCCGATTTCCGTTACATCCTTGATCGGTTGGATTCCATCCGGGGAGTGATCATCACACATGGTCATGAGGATCACACTGGCGCTATTACCCATGTGATGGAGAAAGTGAATGCGCCGGTTTATGCCACGCCGCTGACGCGCGGGCTACTCGAAGTGAAGCTCAAAAATGCCCGCATGTCAGATCAGATCGAGATGGTGACTGTGCAGGCTGGGGATACAGTCCAAATGGGGCCGTTCACCGTTGAGTTTTTCCATGTGTGCCACAGCATTCCAGACAGTGTGGGGTTGGGGATCACTACTCCGGTTGGCTTGCTTGTCCACTCTGGCGATTTCAAGTTTGATCATACCCCCGTTGACGGTTGGCCTCCTGATTTCAGTAAGCTGGCAGAGTTCTCACGGCGTGGTGTGCTGGCGTTGTTCTCAGACAGCACTAACGCTGACGTGCCGGGCTGGACGCCCTCAGAGACGGTGGTTGATGCGGCCTTTGATCAGGTCTTCCGGTATGCCAAAGGGCGTATCATTGTCGCTACATTTGCTTCACTGATGTCGCGTGTGCAACAGGTCTTTAATGTTGCAATGCGCTATGGCCGCAAAGTGGCTATTGCCGGCTTCAGTATGGCTGAGAATATCAAGATAGCCCGTAATCTGGGTTACCTGAATATTCCGGAAACCTCGTTGGTTGATCTGAGTGAAGCCGTCGGGATGCCAAATAACGAGGTTGTCATTCTCGTGACTGGAGCACAAGGAGAACCTTCAGCAGTCTTAGGGCGCATTGCGGCAGGTCAGCATAAACAGCTTGAAGTTGAAGCCGATGATACTGTTATTATCTCGGCGCATTCCATACCTGGCAATGAGGAAACTGTTCACCGCACTATCAACAAGCTGATCCAGCGCGGTGCAGATGTGATCTACGCGCCTATTGCCCCGGTACATGTGTCTGGCCATGCGGCCCAAGAAGAACTCAAGTTGCTGATCAACTTGGTGCGCCCGCGTTTCTTTGTCCCGATCCACGGTGAATTGAGGCATCTTTACATTCATAGCAAGCTGGCCGCCAGTCTGGGTATCCCAAGTGAGAATATCGCCGTTGTAGAGAACGGCCGGATTCTCCACTTTACACCAGACTCGATGACTATCGGGGAACGTGTCCCTGGCGGCTACGTGTTTGTGGATGGAGCAGGGGTAGGTGATGTCGGCCCGATGGTCATGCGTGAACGTGAGCTGTTGGGACGCGATGGTTTTGTCATCGCTAACTTGACGCTGGATCGTGACACACGCAAGTTGATTGGCGAGCCGGAGATTATCTCGCGTGGATTTGTCTATCTGCGTGATGCCAAAGAGCTGATGACTAACGCCCAGAATGCCATATGCAACGTGCTGAACTCCAATGGGCATACTTCTGCAATTGGCATTCGCCGGGAACTCGAGCAGATGCTTGAGAGGTACTTCTATAGTGAAACCAAGCGCCACCCGATGGTATTCGTGTTCGTCAATATGGTCTAATCAATATGGTCTAAAGATTCTCAGAGGAAATCAAGGGGTACATCTCTCAGCCAGCAGGATGTACCCCTTTCCGTTCTCTTAAGGGGACTGCATAGTCTGCCATGGAGTCCACTGGGCGGCTGGAATACCCAAACACTCACCCGCCGACAGCAGATCGGCAAAATCTGTATAAGAAAGCCCCAGTGCCGCCTCAAGGGGGAGGAGGTATTCAGCGTTGCTTAACCCCTCCATAGGAACAGTGCCGGGGATGAAGACGCCGAAGACCGTCACATTCACCTGTTCACTGGACAGACAGACCTCCCGCAGGGATGAGTCGCCAGGCATAGGGCCAGAGAACGCCACCCCAATCCCTTTTTGTGTATAGACAAACTGCAAGAGATAGCTGGGCGGATTCTGGTTGAAGAGCAACGCCAGGTTCAGGCCATCAGGCTGACCAAGCTGTTCCAGCACATGGGAGGGATGCAGATAAGGCGGCAAGTACTCCCAGCCGACATATACATACTGAACCACATTGTCTTGCAAATACACATTCACCAGAGGAGGAACAAGACCCATCTCCTCAGCCTGTAACACGTCGGAGGTCTTGGTCAGCCATGCACTCAGTCGGCCAGAGCCATCCTGCGCCGCCTCGTAGTCTCCGGGAATCAGATCAGTTGCACCGATGCCCAAGTGACTGTAGAACACCAGGACATCCTGCATATTGCTTTGCCCGGCTGTCAGGCCGTTATAGCAGGGCAACGGACAGCTCCCTTCGACCGCTGAAAACGGGTCAAGCCGCTGATGAAGCTCCACGTTGGTGAGGCTCTCAGGGAACAACGGCATTAGAGTCGGGGTAGCAGTAGGGGAAAAGGCGGGTATAGTAGAGGGCCCCGCCTCAACGACTGATGGTGGAGCGCTAGGTTGTGCGGTCGCCGCTGGTCGTGAGCAGGCTGTCAGTACCAGCAGTGTGAGTATCAGGAGCTTGATAGGTCTTCGCATTGGCCTCCCTCTTACCTACGGCATCAGTCAGACGCCACCACGAAGGCAATTGCATTTTCACGGGTGTGGGACAGGCTGAGCGCCCATTCAGTAAGGCCAAGCTGAGCGGCTAACTGAGCCGCTGTGCCATGTAACCTTACCTCCGGCCCCCCCTGGGGGTTGTTCACTACCTCGATCTCTGTCCACTTGACATCACCGATGCCTGTCCCCAGGGCCTTGACAACAGCCTCTTTGGCGGCAAAGCGTGCCGCCAGTGCCGGGTAGGAGTTCCCACAACGCTGACGTTCTGCCGGTGTGAAGACCCGCCGGTAGAATCGCTCTCCGTGCCGCTTGGCGGCCTGCCGAATACGGGCTACTTCAATGATGTCCACCCCTGTCCGTAGCACAGGATTCCTCCGGCAATTAGTAGGACCTTACTCTGGCCCGGCTATAGCCAGCGCGTAGGCGTCCGGGTCGAGGTAATGGCTTGCCGCCGCTTGAACTTCATCAGCGGTGATGGCATCTATGATGTCAGCATATCTGACGAGATAGTCCAACCCCAACTGATATTTTTCCATCAGCATGATACTGCCAGCCATACCCTCGTTGGTTTCAAGACCCAGCACAAGCTGTCCCTTGAAGAAGGATTTGTTATCCGCCAGTTCCTCCGGAGTAACCGGCTCCTCGATCAGACGCCTAACCTCCCGCCGGATGCTCTCGACGGCGCGCTCGACATTCTCAGGAGCAACGCCGGCGCTGATTTGCCATGGCGAAGGGCCAAGCCCGGCATTCAGACTGCTGTAGCAGTAATAGGCCAGCCCCTGTTCTTCACGTACGCTGTCCCCTAACCGCCCCATCAACCCAAAAACGCCCAAAATGCTGTTGGCCATACGGGCCGCCTGGAAATCGGGGGCATTGCGGGCCGGACCGGGGTAGCCCAGCACAATATCGGTCTGTGTCTTGCCAGGGATTGGGACAAACTTGCGCTGAACAGAGGTAAGGCGTGGGGCAGGCGGCGCCTCAGGGGGAGGCGGCTGTTCAGGGTTGCGCCAGTCTCCAAAAGCCTTCTCGACTAGATGGATGGCTTGTTCTGCTTTTACCGCGCCCACTATGACGATGATCGCGCCGCGGGGGCCAAGGTTACGCTGGGCATCCAGCAGGTCTTCTCGTGTGAGTGCCGCCACAGTTTCGGGGTAGCCGATCTGCCGCTTAGCGTAAGGGTGATCGGGCGGGTAAGCCAGCTCGTTGAAAGTCAGGCTGGCCATCGCGCGGGTGTTAAACGAGAGCATTTGCAGGGTCGTCATGATCTCTCCCCGCACCTTCTCGATATGTTCAGGGGGAAAGGACGGCTCACGTAGTACCTCCGCCAGCAGGCTTAACATGAGCGGGAGGTCCTCTGCCAGACTCTTACTGTCGAAGCTGTAAGTATGGCCGCCACTACTTATCCCTAGGCTGGCTCCATTGCTCTCGATCTCTTCATAGAGCTGATCAAAGGTATGCTTGCTCGTGCCGCGCATCAGCATATCGGCATGGAAGTGAGCACGCCCCGCCTTCTCTCGTGTCTCCTGCAGGGCGCCACCACGGGCTAGCCCTTCCACTACGACTGACGGGCTAGTGAAGTTCTCTCGTGCTAGGACAACAATCCCATTGTCAAGCTCGACACGGGTGATGTTGTCAGGGGCGGGTAAGGTATGAGGACGAATAACCTGATTAGTCATCGAGTCAGCGGTCTCCCCCATTTCCAGTTGGCACGTACCAGCCCACAGTACGGCGGTTGGGCTGGAGCACATCACCGGCTACACGTCTCACATCTTCGAGGGTAACAGCCATCAGCTTACCGAGGAAATCTCCGAACCATTGGTAGTCCCTGACCAGTGTCTCGGCAAGGCCTAACCAGAAACCTTGACTGGTGACACTTTCGCTGTCATAGGCAAACAGGGCTTTAGCCTGCTTGCGGGCTTTCTCAAATTCCTCTTCGCTGATCTCCCCTGCCGCTACTTTGTCTGTCTCGGCGTGAATAGCCGCTTCTACCTCCTCGCAGGTGTGGCCGTCACGGACAGTAGCTGAAATCGAATACAGGTAGGGGTCAACAGTGGCGATCAAACCGCCTCCTATACCTGCCGCTAGCTCACTGTCAACCAGCGCCTTGTATAAGCGGGAGGTCTTGTTAGAAGTGCCTGCTGTGCTCATAAAATTGAAACTGCTGGCACCCGCCAGGATACTGTCTAAGATAGCGAGGGCAAAGAAGTCAGGGTGAGTGATCTCATATCCCCGGTAGGCTACCTCAACATGAGCCGTTTTGCCTTCCCGGTTGACTGTAACTCGTCGTTCGCCGTACTGGGGCGGCTCAGGGCGGTTGACCAGTGGAGGGTCTTGCCCTGCCGGTATGCAACCAAACTGCTGTTCAATTGTCTTCAGTGCCTCCTCCGTGTTGACATCGCCGACCAGCACTACAGTCGCGTTATTGGGGATGTAGTAGCGCCGATAGTGGTTGTACAGATCGTCACGGGACATGGTCTGCAAGTCAACCCGTTCCCCAATGACCGTTGTGCGGTAAGGATGGACACGGAAGGCAACCCCCAGCACCTCCTCATATAACAGCCATGAGGGAGAGTTCTCAGAGCCACTGCGCTCAGAGAGTATGACGGTACGTTCAGCCTCGACTTCTTCAGGGTCGAAAAGAGAATTGACCATCCGGTCAGCCTCAAGGTCAATCCCCAGACCGATCTGGCTTGAAGGCAATGTCTCGTAATAGGCTGTCCAGTCATAGAACGTCATAGCATTCCAACTGCCGCCTTCGCGCGAGATCAGCTTGTCTAACATATTAGCGGGGTATTTAGGTGTCCCCTTGAACTGCATGTGTTCAACCCAGTGGGAAGCTCCTGTAATGCCGGGTATCTCGTTGCGGCTCCCCACCCTATACCATGTCCAGAATGTGGCGACCGGCGCATGGTGAATTTCGCGGATCAGGACGGTCAACCCGTTATTCAACTTCGTCTTGAAGACGCCGGTTGCGTCCAACCTGCCCTCCTTGTTCCCTATAGTTTGGAGTTCTTACCGTCATAGCCGCGCCCAAAGCCGCGATAGGCAAAACCCATCTCGCGCATCTTGGCAGGCTCATAGATGTTACGCCCATCCACGATCACCGGCTGGCGCATGATCTCTTTGATGCGGAGCATATCGAGTTGCTTGAATTCGTTCCAGTCAGTGACTACAACCAGCGCATCACTGCCTTCTGCAACTTCGTAAGAGTCCTTGCAGAAGGTAATGCCGCGCATGACTCGCTTGGCAGATTCGATAGCAACCGGATCGTAGCCTTTGACTATTGCGCCGGCGTCGTTGAGCATCTCGGTAATGGTGATCGAAGGGGCTTCACGCATATCGTCCGTGTTAGGCTTGAAGGCTAACCCCAGCAGGCCGATTACCTTGCCGCTCAGGTCGTCACCCAGCAGTTCCCGCAACTTCAGAATCACCTGCCGGCGCTGGAAGGCGTTGATCTCCATGACAGCCTGCAATAACTGCGGGTGCTTGCCTTGAACAGTAGCCATGTGCTTCAGGGCCGCTACGTCTTTAGGGAAGCACGAACCGCCATACCCGATGCCGGCATCTAGAAAGAACTTGCCGATGCGCTTATCCAGCCCCATGCCGGTAGCCACTTCTTTGACATCTGCACCAAGCGCCTCGCAGATGTTGGCGATCTCGTTGATGAATGAAATCTTGGTGGCCAAGAAGGCATTAGAGGCGTACTTGATCATCTCGGCGGTACGCAGGTCGGTGACTACAATAGGGGCACGCAACGGCAGGTGAAGCTGTGCGACCTGATCAGCGGCTTCCGGGTCAAGAGAGCCAAGCACCGTGCGATCAGGGTTCATGAAGTCCAGCAGTGCCGACCCCTCCCGCAGAAACTCCGGGCAGGAGACAACCGAGAAAGGAATCGGCTTGGGTTGAGTCTCGCGCACAATGTCGGCGACCCAGTCACCCGTCCCGACTGGCACAGTGGACTTGTTAACGATAATCAGGGGATGATCCATCACCTGAGCAATAGACTCAGCTACTTGACGTACATACTGAAGATCAGCTTCTCCGTCCACGCCGGAAGGAGTCCCAACACAGATAAAGACGAACTGGGCATCTTTGAGTGCCTCCGGGTAGGAGGTAGTAAAGCTCAAGCGCCCAGCCGACACATTTCGGGCTACCACTTCTGCTAAGCCCGGCTCGTAGATAGGGAGGATACCTTTCTTAAGGTTCTCGATACGTTGCTCGTTATTATCCAGTGCCACTACCCTGTTACCCAGGTCGGCAAAACATGCGCCGGTCACTAACCCGACATATCCGACACCGATAACAGCAATATTCTTCATTCTGTCTTTACCCCTTGCTTATGATGATTTTGCCCATCAGTCGTCCAAGACGGTGAGGCGGGGAACGGCGCTCTATCCGCTCTTAGCCCGTTGCTCACCAAGTAGTGTATCGCAGAGAGATTGGTTTGCCTATTGCGGCCTGCGGTATACTCGCCCTGCGATCAGCACCTTGCCATAAACCGGAGTCCCGTATGGCCCGTATCGGCGTTGATGCCCGCCTGACTTACTATCGCCGGGGCGGCATCTCACAATACATTGAGCATCTGATCCATTTCTTCGCCACGCTAGATGTAGAGAATCAGTACTTCATCCTGCAAAGCCGCAAGGATCGGCGTAACCTAGCGGCTACGCCTAACCAGCATCGTGTATACTGTTGGACGCCTGCTCACAATCGGTTTGAGCGTCTCGCCCTGGCTGTGGAAGTCTTCCCGTTATGGCTTGATCTGTTGCACAGCCCCGACTTTATACCGCCGGTAGGAGGGCGCTATCGCTCTGTCATCACGGTGCACGATCTGACCTTCCTGCACTATCCTGCCTTCCTCACGCCGGACAGCCGCCGCTACTACAACGATCAGATTGAGGCCGCTGTAGCCCGTGCGGATCATATCATAGCGGACTCGGAAGCCACGCGTGTAGATGCCATCAATTTGCTGGATGTGCCGCCGGAGAAAATCACTGCTATCTTGCTGGCGGCAGATGAGCAGTTCCGCCCTGCACCGCCAGAGGAGATTGCCCGTATTAGGGCAATTTATCACCTGCCGTCTGAGTACCTGCTCTTTGTAGGAACGTTTGAGCCGCGCAAGAATCTAGGCGGACTGTTACGAGCCTATGCCCTCCTGTGCACCAGATTGGCGGATGCCCCGCCGTTGATCATGGCTGGCCAGCGCGGCTGGCTGTACGATGAGGTTTTCGATCTGATCAGGCAATTGAAGCTGAGTGAAAGAGTTTCTTGGGTGGAAAACGTCCCCTACCCTGATCTGCCCGCCCTCTATTCTGGGGCAGGCCTGTTATGCCTGCCCTCGTTTTACGAGGGCTTTGGGTTGCCGCCCTTAGAGGCAATGGCATGCGGGACACCCGTCGTCGTGTCGAACCGAGCTTCTTTACCTGAAGTAGTTGGCGATGCAGGGATACTGATTGATCCGGATGACACAGCCAGCATCGCCGATGCGCTATACAGGGTGCTGACTGACTCGGCATTGGCCGCAGACCTGCGGCAACGCGGCCTGGCTCGTGCGGCGCTCTTTACATGGCAGGAGACAGCCAGACAGACATTGGCCGTCTATCGGCGCGTTTTGGAGCAGATATGATCCGGCGAATCTTATTCCTGACTCCCCAACTTCCTTATCCACCTTATCAAGGTACGGCCATCCGCAACTTTGGGCTGATCCGGGGGCTGGCCGAGCGGGGCTATAGCGTATCGTTGCTCTCGTTTGTCGAACCCGATCAGCCCCCTGCATCTGAGACGCCGTTGGTTGATCTGTGCACCTCGATAGTCACAGTTCCTGCCCCGGAGCGCACTCGGAGCCGGCGTGTACGCGATCTGCTGAGCGGCCATGCCGATATGGCCCGCCGCCGCTGGTCTGAGGCATTTCTGGCGGCATTGCGCGAGCGGCTGGATGTTGAGTCCTTTGATGCCGTTCATATCGAAGGACTTGAGATGGCCCCTTACCTGCCAGCGCTCCAGGTGGCGGTCCCTCATGCTCTGTTGATCTATGATGCACACAACGCTGAATATGCACTGCAACGGCGCATTGCCGCCCAGGATGTCCGCATGCCGAAGCGTTGGCCTGCGGCGGTCTACTCGCTGATCCAGTCCAGCCGCCTGACTCGATCTGAGACCTTGGTCTGCCGGCAAGTGGGGCATGTACTAGCTTGCTCAGAGGCAGATGCGCGGATGCTTCGGGCATTACCTCATCACACTCCTGTGTCTGTCGTGCCTAACGGGATCAGCGTCAAGAGCTATGCAGAGGACGATCTGGCGAGCGTGCAGATTCCCCATCCGGCATTGGTATTTACCGGTAAGATGGACTTCCGCCCTAATGTGGATGCTGTGCTATGGTTCACGGAGGACATCTTGCCGCGTATTCAGAAGGAGATTCCGACTGCACACTTTGTGGTCGTTGGCCAGAAACCACATGCTCGGTTGAATGTGCTGCATGGCCGCAAAGATGTGACATTGACAGGCTTTGTGCCGGATGTGCGCCCTTATATGGCGGCGGCAGATGTGTATGTTGCCCCTCTGCGGATGGGTAGTGGCACGCGGCTCAAGTTGCTGGAGGCTATGGCCATGCGGCGGGCCATTGTGAGCACGCGGCTGGGCGCAGAAGGTCTGCCTGTGGATGATGGTGTCCATCTCTTGCTGGCTGATACGCCGGCAGAGTTCGCAGAAGCAGTGCTTCGGTTGCTCCGCGAGCCGCAGAGGCGGCAGGAACTGGGCGAGCATGCGGCTCATTTGGTACAGCAACATTACGACTGGAGCGTCATTGTGCCGCGATTGGAGAAAGTGTATCAGGAAGGCTGATGCCGCCTGCTTGGGCCGCCCTTATTCCAGCGGCTCGGTGTGGATCGTGACCCGCTGTAGGGCCGGCAGGGCCGCCCTGATCTGAGTTTCAGCCATTTCGGCCATGCTGTGAGCCTCGTGGATAGACATATCGCCGGCAACACGGCAGTGAAGGCTCAGGGCATATCCCCCGTTTGTGTCTCCGCGAATGTCAAGAGCGTGCCAATGATTGTCAGGGTAAAGGCGCTGGGCCAGCCGCAGAGCTGACTGCCCCAGTGCATATGCATCGTCCCTGTCAAGGCGGGCGTCTTTACAGGTATGTGCCGGCTCAATGTGAGTGTCTACTCTTTTAAGGTTAGGAATGGCCTGATACAGCCGCTTCTCAAATTCTGATACTGCCTGATGGGCGGAACAAACGGATTGCTCAGGCTCAACTTCTACATGCATACTCAGAGCCAGGCCATCTTCTATAGTGGCGGCTGTGACCTCGTGAATGCTTAGCCCTAGTGCATCTGCCTCAGCGCGGGCCATCAGGGCGTAGTCTGGCGGCCTGTCTCGTATCGGCAGAAAGTTGACCTGAATATCGGTCAGGCTGCCATACCGTTCCCGTAGCCGGGAACGGATCTCCTGTGCAATAGAGGCGCTATGCTCAGCCGTTGTAGGGGCGGCGACATGCACATCCAAATCGAGGTGAATATCATCACTGGAACCTCGGCTTCGAACCCGTGAAACCTTCTGCACGCCGGCTACTGTCTCCACTATCTCGCCGACAGCCTCTGCTTCCAGGGCGGCCCGATCAACCAGAATGCCAACGGCGTTCCGTATGATGCGCCATGCCGCCAGCATGATCAATACCACCACGACCAGTGCCGCCGCCGCGTCCATCCATACCCATCCCAGCCTGACGGCTATCAGGCTGGCCACCACTGTGATAGATACTAGGATACTACTGCGCGTGTACTCAGCATCGGCTAGCAGGAACTCTGAACCAAGCCTCTTACCCTCACGGTGTTCATAAGTTGTGACCCCTATGTTAACTGCCAGCGTCACGAACATGGAGATGAAGTTCATGAGGCCGATCTGGGGAGTCCCTCCCTCTGTCAGGCGGCTGATACTGCTCTTGACAATCTCCCACGCTGTCAGGATGAGAAGAATGCTGACCATCATGCTGGCGAGTGTCTCGAAGCGGCGGTGCCCGTAGGGGTGGTCGCGGTCAGGGGGACGGGCGGCTAAGGCGTTTCCTATCAACCCGATTACGTTGGAGGTCGAGTCGAGGGCTGAATTTGCTCCGTCGCTGATCATAGCAAGGGAGCCTGTCAGCAGGCCTACTATCAGCTTGGCCGTTGCCACCAGCAGGTTGGCCGCCATCGTTATAATCAGGACGCGCTGAATCTCTTTCGAACGGACCGTGTTTTGCATTCTGTTTTCATCGTTAGCCGCATACCAGCGAATCTGACAGTCAGGAGCGATCTTAGCGTATCTGCCTTTTTTCTGCACTACTTGCAGAGATGGGACGATTTTGACCATCACCCCGGAGTGGTTACGAGAGTCGCTTAAAGTGTAAGGTATTAATTTAATCCTTAATGTTTTTCTGGTAAGATGGGGAGTAGTTGCGTTGAGCGTTTTGCTCCCGGCCCAATAAAAAACTAAGAAAGGTCAATATATTGACTTTTCTTCCCCAAATTGCTCAACGCAGAGCCACCCGCCCGGGTGGCATTTTTTTATCTACCCGAAGCCTGAACCTCCGATCATGGCTCTTAGCAGGGAGATGGTCTGTTGCTTAGCTTCCGATCCTGCCTCTCTGACTGGCCCGACACAGGCGGGGCAACCCTCAGCACAGGCACAACTGCATACCAGCTCCAGCGCGCTGGCAAGCATCTCCTCATGCAGATCATACAGGCGAACCGACAGCCCCATGCCGCCCGGTACATGATCATAGAGGGTGATAGTCGGGGCCTGCGTATAAGTTGAATGTTGCTCGACGACTACCCCTATATCCCCCGGAGCGCACATCAGGTAGAATGCCGCTAGGTTGTGCAAGATGTTCGCTAGTCCGCTTAAGGCGCTGTGTGTACCTGCTACAGTCTCAACAGCACGATGACAGCTACGACACAGTGTGACCAGGTTGTCCAGATAGTTGGCCTCGATGTAGGCTTCATTCTGGCCCGCTATATAGCCAAATTCGCGGAAGGGCCGGATGTGGTGGACATCATGCTGTTGGTTGGGCTGTTCGGGTGCCCCGCAGTGTGTACAACGGTAGCCGTCGCGGGCGCGGGCACGATCACGTTGGACTGCCCAGTTAGGACCATAATCATTGGGACGCAACAGGAGAGGAGTGTCTCCTAATTGTGCAATGAGATCGGGAGGGAGGAATATCCAGTAGGCGGTTGTCTCGAACTGTTGGGGTGGAAGGAGAACCTCGCCGTGCCCCAATGTTTCGTGGGTGTACCGCTTAATAATCCGATAGCCGGTTACCTGATGAGTGACCTGCACACGCCCGGTTGCTTTGAAGCAGTTCCCTGACCTGCTACGCTCAAATTCTTCCTGTACCTTCACGGCAGAGACAGAGGTGGCGTCGGTGTAGTAATCTACCTCTGTACTGCGGGCCTGAGCCAGACCATGCTCCCAGTCCAACCTCTCAATCAGGAACTGGCGTCCCTCATGAAGGTAAACAGCGCCCTCATAGACCATAAGGGGAGCGCTTTGCCGATCTAACTGCCCGATCACCTCTGGAGTCTCTCTGCTTATGTCCTGTATGATGACGATGTCACTACTCCCCGTCCGCAGGCCGATCTCTCCTGCCGGGAACACGTTCGAAACCCAGCGATGCATCCCCCCGCTGGAATATACCTCACCGGCCTCGGCCAGAAGGGCAAGCGGCACATCCACGTTGACGAAAGCACCAAAGGACTCACCTGCCTTAAAGGGTAGTTCATAGGCGGCACATCGGAGGTGATTCAGCAGGATCACCAGATTATCAGGGTTGATGAGGGCATGTTCGGGGGAGCGTTCGAACAGATAGGCAGGATGCGTCACAATATACTGATCAAGCGGTGTGGCTGAAGCCACCAGCACCCCCACTGAGACATCAGCGCGGCGTCCGGCCCGGCCAAACTGTTGCCATGTACTTGCAAGTGTCCCCGGATAGCCGGCCAGTATTGCCGCGCCAAGCGCCCCAATATCTACTCCCAGTTCCAGTGCGTTAGTAGCAACCACGCCGCGGACTTCTCCCGACCGCAACCCCCGCTCGATCTCGCGCCGCTCCGAGGGGAGATAACCGCCCCGATAACCGCGTACACTAGATGAGCTACCTCCAGATATACCTACCCTGTCGCGAATGTAACCTAATAGGACCTCAGTAGTCAGCCGGGCACGAGCAAAGACAGCGGTTTGTATCCCAGCCATAATGAGCTGGGTGGCTATATCACAGGTCTCCAGTATGTAACTGCGGCGGAGGCCCAGCTTTGCGTCGAGCAGGGGCGGGTTATAGAGAATGATATGTTTCTCCCCACGGGGTGCGCCATCCTGATCAATAAGCATAACGGGCGCCCCTATGAGTTTCTCCGCAAGCTCTGCCGGATTAGCAATGGTTGCACTGGCACAGAAGAAGATCGGGTCACTGCCGTAAAACTGGCAGATACGCTTCAGCCGCCGGATGACATTCGCCATGTGACTGCCAAAGATACCCCGATAGGTATGCAGTTCATCCAGCACAACCAGCCGCAAGTTCTGGAAAAAGTCAGCCCAGCGGGTGTGAGCCGGCAGGATGCCAACGTGTAACATGTCAGGGTTGGAGATCACGACCCCGCCGGCATGCCTCATCTGAGAGCGGCGGCTCTGTGGTGTGTCACCGTCATAGACTCGGACCGTAATAGCGGGAGCCGTGCCAAGTGAAGTCACCAGGCTTACCAGCGCTGTGGCTTGATCTTGTGCCAGGGCCTTTGTTGGGAAAAGGTAAAGGGCGCTGGCTTTTGGGTCTTGGAGGGCAAACTGCAAGGTGGGTAGCTGGTAAGCGAGTGATTTACCTGAGGCTGTGCCGGTCACCAGAACGACGTTCTGCCCCCTCAACACAGCTTCGACGGCCTGAGCCTGATGGGTATAGAGGGGCAGGTAACGCAGGCGGTCGAGCATATTGATCAGGCGCCAATCCAATACAGAGGGGGGATCGGCATAGCGTGCCGGGCGGGCAGGGACACGTTCCCATACAGTCACGCAAGCCGAAAATCGTGGATCGAGCTTCAACCCGTCTAGTAGGGATGTCAGCTTCATACACTTGATCTTACAGGTAAAACAGATGTTCGCAAAGACAAGCGGCCCCGTCCCTGTTATAATGGCTTCTATGAGCGTATACGCCCATGTTGCGCTGAATGCGCACCTGCTGTCCGGCGAAGCGTCTTATCGCAGTGCCGGAATACATGGCTACTTGTACAACACACTGGCACATCTCCCTGAGGTTGATCCTAGTTTGACCTATACTGTCTTTGTAGGCAGGGGACAGTTGCCTGATCATACTGGCTGGAATGTGCGTCGTTCGCGTCTGCCAACACAACGCCCTAGTGTGCGCATCCTGTGGGAGCAGGTGGTTGCTCCTTTAGAACTGGCACGGCTTCAGCCTGACCTGTTACACGGTATGGCCTTTGCCCTGCCGCTGTTGTGGCCTGCACCCTCGGTTGTCACCATCTTCGATCTGAGCTTTCTTCGCTACCCTGATCGGCTTAGCGCCGCACGCCGCCTGTACCTGCGGCTCATGACTCGTATCTCAGCCCGCCGGGCTCAGCGTGTGTTAGCCATATCAGAGAGCGGCAAGGCAGAAATAGCAATGTTGTTCGGCGTGCCAGCCGAACGAATTGATGTAGCACTTCCCGGTGTCGGTGCAGCTTTCCGTCCGTTGCCCCCGGCAATAGTGGCTGACTTTCGGAGACGGAACAATCTGCCGGAGCGATTCATTCTGCATGTAGGGACGCTTGAGCCGCGCAAGAATCTCGATACTCTGTTGCGGGCCTACGCAAGGCTTCCACAGCGGGGCGCAGTCAAGCTGGTGTTGGTCGGCGGGAAGGGCTGGCAAACGGGGCCGATGTTCACCCTCATGGAAGAGCTGGGCTTGGAGCAGGATGTGCTTATGCCCGGTTATGTAGCCGGGGACGCTTTACCTCTGTGGTACAATGCGGCTGAGGTGTTTGCCTACCCTTCTGTCTATGAGGGATTTGGTATGCCGCTTCTAGAGGCAATGGCCTGCGGCCTGCCGGTAGTTGCCTCTAACACGACTTCCCTGCCAGAGGCGGTTGGTTCGGACGGCCTTTTACTTCCGCCTGATGATGCAGAGGCTTGGGCTGATGCTCTATCCAGGCTTCTGGACGATAAGTCAACACGCGCCGAACTAGCGGCACGCGGACAGCAACGGGCACGGAGTTTTAGCTGGGTACGTACCGCTCAACAAACGGTGGCTGCCTACCATCGTGTTTTGGACAGCAAGAGGGGAAGCAATGGCGCATAAACAGTCCCGTGTGGGCATTACCATTGCATTGGATGTTGTTCTGATCAACCTTTCCTTTGTGCTCTCTTATATTGTACGTTACCAGCTCCAGATACCCTATCCGGTTGAGGAGCAATACTACGCACCCTTCTACCCCTATATCCCGTTTGCGGCCTTGCTAACCCTGCTATGCCTGATGACCTATCGGATTGAGGGGCTGTACGAGATACGCCGGGGCCGCCGCTGGCTGGATGAAGTATATCGGCTGATCAGCGGTACGATGGTCAGTATCGTGCTGATCATGGCAATCACCTTCTTCCTTCAGCCGTTAGTCTACTCGCGCGGGATGCTGGTGCTGGCGGGCTTTCTGATCGTGGCTTCGCTCAGCCTTGAGCGCCTGATCCAGCATGTGATCGAGGCAGGCAGACGGCGGAAGGGAATAGGGGTTGACCGCGTTCTAATTATCGGGGCGGGCGAGCTTGGACGGGCTGTCATGCGAAGTATTCTGGCTGATCCGTCATTGGGTTACCGGATCGTTGGCTACCTTGATGACGATCCTAATAAGGGGAACGGCAGTCTAGGCCGTTTCAAAGGGTTGGGGTCGCTGGACAAGCTGTCTGATGTTCTCTCTGCTGAGAAGGTAGATGAGGTCATAGTGACCCTGCCATGGATGTATCACCGCAAAATCATGCAGATCGTGGATGAGTGTGAGCGCCATAGAGTGCGCGTTCGCGTGGTGCCGGATGTCTTCCAGCAACGCCTGCACTATCTTGATCTTGAAAGCTTGAACGGCATTCCCCTGATTGGGCCAGGCCCGGCCCGGATGAGTTCCAGTGCCTTCATCCTGAAGAGAGTGATTGACCTGTCGGTAGTCATTATTACTCTGCCCCTATGGTCATTGCTGTTCCTCATTATTGGGGTGCTCATCAAACTGGACTCGCGCGGCCCTGTGTTGTACAAACAGATTCGTGTGGGCAGAAATGGGCAGGAGTTTTATATCTACAAGTTCCGCTCCATGATTTTAGGGGCGGATGAGATGAAGGCTGAGTTGGAAGCCCTCAACGAGGCGGATGGGCCTCTTTTCAAAATCAAGGACGATCCGCGCCTGACACGCCTTGGAAGATTGCTGAGGCGTACCAGCCTTGACGAGCTTCCTCAGGTTATCAACGTGTTACGGGGAGAGATGAGCCTGGTTGGGCCGCGTCCCGGCACCCCTGATGAGGTAGCCAAGTACGAGCCTTGGCAACGGGCGCGCATTAGCGTTCGTCCCGGCATGACCGGCCTCTGGCAGGTAAGCGGTCGGAGCAACCTGCCTTTCGATGAGATGTGCCTGCTGGACATCTTCTATATCGAGAACTGGTCTCTTGATCTTGACATCCGCATCCTGTTACAAACTATCCCTAATGTCATTCTGGGGCATGGAGCTTATTGATATGCGATTTCCCTTGCTCCCTTTTTCTAGCTCGACCCAAGATCTTCGGCCTTACCTTGCTCTAAAGGATACGGAACGGGAGTCTATGACGCTTTTTCTGCAAAACCTGATCCGGACTCCCAGCCCATCTGCTCAGGAGCAAGATGTCGCCGCGCTGATCCAGAAGGAACTGCGTTCGGTGGGCGTCGAAGATGTGTTTGTGGATCGTGTTGGCAATGTCATTGGTCGGCTGGGGGACGGAAACGGCCCCGCTCTCCTCCTGAACGCCCATATGGATACAGTCCAGCCTGCGGCAACGGGCTGGCCTTACGATCCCTATGCGGCTGTCATCCAAGACGGGGTCATCTATGGTCTGGGCGCATGCGACATGAAAGGCGCTATCGCGGCAATGGTATATGCCGCTGGGCGTTTGGTTGATGCCAGAGTCCCTCTGCACGGGACATTGGTACTTGCCTTCGTGGTACAGGAAGAACCCTGTGAAGGTTATGCCCTCAAAGTGCTGGTTGAGGAAGAGGGCATACGCCCTGACTGGGTGGTACTGGGCGAACCCAGCGATTTACAGATCATGCGGGGGCATCGAGGACGCGTGCTGTACAGAATCACGGTGCAGGGAAGAAGCAGTCACGCCTCCAGCCCGGAACTAGGGGATAATGCCATCATGGCGGCCGCACGCCTGATCTTTGGAATTGACTTGTTAGCCGGCGAGATGGGAGAAGACCCTTTTCTAGGGCCCGGCAGTATTACCGTCACCCATATCCAGAGCCAGTCCGCCAGCCTGAATGCTATACCGGACACCTGTAGTTTTTACGTTGACCGCCGCCTGACTCTAGGCGAGACTGCCACCCGCGCCCAGGCCCAGATTGAGGGCATCATCCAGCGGGAAGGCATTGATGCTACTATGGAGGTGGTAGAGTATCAAGCCACTTCCTATAAGGGTTACCCCTTTTACGGACGGCAAGCTTTCAACTCATGGACACTGGAGGAAAACCATCCCCTGATACAGGCGCTCAGTGCCATTGTGCGCGGTGTTCAGGGGCGAAACCCTGCTGTCGGCGCATGGACTATCTCAACCGACGGGGCCTACAGTATGGGGGAGGCAAACATTCCAACGGTTGGTTTTGGGCCGGGTAAGCCGGAACATGCTCATACAGTTTCTGATCAGGTTCGTCTGGATGATGTGGCACAAGCGGCACAGGTTTATGCCGCGCTGGCTGAGAAATTGCTGGGTAGTAACAGGTAGAAGGACGATTGTTTCGAACAGTGCACCTGTAGCTACGGGGACATGAGACTTGCTCATGTCCCCGTAATTCGTGGTGTATTGTTGGTTTAGCGCACAAAAGCCTTGCGCCCGGCGTAAACGGCGGATTCTCCCAACTCTGCCTCGATGCGCATCAGTTGGTTATACTTCTCCACCCGTTCACCACGGCAAGGCGCCCCAGTCTTCAGATGCCCTGTGCCCATCGCAACAGTGAAATCAGCAATGAAGCTGTCTACTGTCTCGCCGCTACGGTGTGATACCATCGCGCCCCAGCCTGCCTTCTTAGCCATCTCGATTGCGGCGATAGTCTCAGTTAGCGTCCCGATCTGGTTCAGCTTGATCAACACCGCATTGGCCGCATTCTCAGAGATGCCGCGTGCGATCCGCTGTACATTGGTCACAAACAGGTCGTCGCCTACCAACTCGATCTTGTCGCCCAGCTTTTGGTTAAGCAGTTTCCAGCCTTCCCAGTCATCCTCAGCGAGGCCGTCTTCGATAACAACAATCGGGTATTTGCTGACCCAATCAGCGTACATGTCTACCATCTGCTCTGAGGTGGCTTTACGGCCTTCGGTGCGCAGGTTATACATGCCGTCCTCATAGAAGCCGCTGGAGGCTGGATCGAGGGCCAGCGCGATTTGTTCGCCCGGCTTGTAACCCGCCTTCTCGATAGCCTGCAAGATCAGCTCAACCGCCTCAACGTTGGACTTCAGGGCTGGAGCAAAACCGCCCTCATCTCCTACGCCGGTCGAATAATCTTTGGACTTGAGCACAGCTTTGAGGGTGTGGTAGACCTCACTGCCCCAGCGCAGAGCCTCACGGAAGTTGGGAGCGCCCACCGGCGCGATCATGAATTCCTGCAAGTCTGTACCCTGCCAGTTAGCGTGAACACCGCCATTCAGGATATTGAACATAGGCACAGGTAATATATTGGCCGAGACACCGCCCAGATAACGATACAGCGGCAGGCCCTTAGCGGCGGCGGCGGCCCGTGCTACAGCCAGGCTGACCCCTAGAATGGCATTTGCGCCCAGCTTGCTTTTATTGGGCGTGCCGTCTAGGTCCAGCATGGTTTGATCGATCTGGGCCTGTGCCAGCGCATCCATCCCTTTCAGCTTGGGCGCTATATCCTTATTGACATGCTCGACAGCCTTGAGCACCCCTTTCCCGCTGTAACGGCCCTTGTCACCGTCGCGCATTTCCAATGCCTCGTGCGCACCGGTAGAGGCGCCTGACGGCACAGCGGCGCGGCCCTGTGCTCCGCCCGCCAGCACGACATCTACTTCCACAGTAGGGTTGCCGCGAGAGTCGAGAATCTCACGCGCCTGAATTTTGTCAATTGCGGTATGCATATTACCTCCCGTATCTGTCGTTGAATGGAATGGATTGCTCAGTGTTTCAATCGCATATAAGGCGGGGTTATCCACAGCCATATTGGCGGCGCACAGCATGAGAGCCGTCCACCCCCAGCCTCGGCCTTAAAATCGCAGTACCAGTGCCAAGTGGCAACCCCATTTGCAGGGATATTAGCCCTGAAGTTCTACGATACTATAGCATCGTAACCTGAGTTCTGCTAAAGAATGTCCCCTACCCGGAATGAATGTGGCAGGTATCATTGAGTGAGACGAGGGTAAATATCCCATCCTCTGCTTCAAACACGTTAATAGCACAAGTGTCCTGCTTGATACGCCAGAATCGTTCGTTGCCCAGCCCTAGTATCCCTAGGAGTATGATACGGTTGATCACAGTATGACCCACTATAACGATTGTCTGAGAGGGATGACGGGCGCTTAGTTCATGGACGACTGCCATAGCACGTGTGCGTAGCTCATCCAGTGTCTCGCCTTCTGGAATCTGCGCTTGGTGAGGGGCTTCATACCACGTAGCCAGAGCGTCGGGCCAGCGTTCTCTTACTTCTTCAGGTGTGAGACCTTGCCACTGACCATAGTGGATGTCAATCAGGTTAGGATGAACCTGAACCGGCAGGTTGAAATGGGAGGCAATAGCTTCTGCTGTTTTGACAGCTCTTGACAACGGGCTGGAATAGACCGCAACCGGTCGCCACGAAGCGGCTACCCGTTCCCCTGTTGCTCTGGCTTGTTCCAGCCCGGTTTCGTTGAGAGGGACATCAGCCCGCCCTCTAAAGCGTTCCACCCGATTCCATTCGGTCTGACCATGCCTGACCATGATGATAGTTGTCATACTGGCTCTGCCTTTCCGCCCTTCACGCCACTGAGTGGTTGCATGTCTTGTGTTACATAAGGGCCAGAGGTTATAGGGGCCCCTGGCCCTCTTAGCCTATCAGTGAGTCTATTCCCCCAGCAGGGCCTCAATTGCCGCATTCAGCACCGCGTCCACGCGGCCTAACGCGCTGTCCTCGGACACTGGTACGACAATATCTGGCTGAACGCCAACTCCTTCGATCAACAACTGACCGTCAGGGGTCTCAGGACGCCCCGTCGGAAACTGCATAGATAGGCCGTCCGGCAGATCGTATTGTCCTCGCCCTACCTCACCAGCGGCGCCAGCGGTTGGATAGTGGCCTACCAGCGTTGAGCGCTCGTTATGAGTCATGGCGTAGGCGAACCATTCACACGCACTGATGCAATCCGGGCCAATCAAGAGAGCGATGGGGCCGCTGTATGTCACTGGAGCTGGTATCACACGGGTGGGAAGTTCCTCATACTCGAACAGGCCAGTTATCTGATTGTAATAGGCATCTTGAGAGAGGATGAACTCGCGGTCATAAAAATAGCCGGCGAAGTTCATGGCCAAAGCGCCGTTGCCGCCGCCGTTAGTCCGGATGTCGAGGATCAAGCCGGCAACCCTGTTGTCAATCAGGCTGTTGATGATGTGGTCCCACATGTGGGCCATCAATCGGTCATCATCCATGAATGTATTGATCTTGATATAGAACAGGCCGGTATCCTCAAGCATCCGCGTCTCAATGGGTATGAGCGGGGTGTTGAACAGCGGTACAGCTTGGAACAGAGAGTCATAGTCTATGACCGCCCTCATGGTCACCTCAGTGGGTGAAGCTGTCCCCGGATTTCGGAACTTGACCGTTATCCTCGTATCCGGCGGGACACGAGTCAGGAAGATCACCTGAGCCAGCCGCCGCGCGTGGTCGGTCGAATAGGGGCCGAAATAAGGCTGTACCTCACTAATCGCTTGGCTGATGGGTTTGCCGCCCCATGCGATGATCTCTGCTCCTACCTGAATGCCTGCTTCATCTGCCGGCAGGCCGGGTAATACGCCTGTCGCCAGCACACGTCCATCACTCAGTTCAGACAGGATCAGCCCAAAGCTTCCACCCTGTTCTTCAAAGAAGACGTTGGCATCGGGGGAGATGCCTACGTGGCCGTCGGGGATTGCCCAGCTAAAGTCTCGCAGAGCACGGTAAAAGTCGGCTGAATTGCGAGCTGATGCCACACGGGGTGCAAACTCCTGATAGAGTGCGTTCCAATCAATCCCCTTCTCTACTGTGAAGGGGTATTCGCGTGATGCCTTCTCAAACAGAGCCTCGAATGCCTCGCTGTAACTCATGTCAGACAGATCGGTGACCGCCCCTGCCCCCTCAAACAGATCAATACGGGGTTGTGCCTCCTTGTAAATACGGAACGGTTCTTGATTCAAGTCCACCAGGTTGTAGCCAGCGGGGATTGGTGCAGTAGGATCGTCAGCGGTGAACAGCAGGCCGTCAGCGCCAAAGCCGGTAGGGAAGCCCTGCTGATCATCCGGTGACCATACCACCAGCGTTCCCCCGACAATCTCATAGTCTCGGTCGGGATCGGTGATAGCCGACGTGTAAGCAGTTGACCAGCCCGTGCCGTCGCGCCGCTCCAAGAATGGATCGCCCCATGTGTTCGACCAGTATGCTACCGCAAATACCTGCACTCCCGTATCACTCTGGCCGTTGTTATCTACATCTACATACGTCCCCCGCGGGACGGAAGGTAACGATAGCGTGTATGTGAGGTAGTTGTCACCTGTCATCTCTACCGGCCCGATCACCTGCCCTGACACGGGAAACTCAAATTCAAGGTTGCGCTGTACAAATCCGGCCTCGTCCTCCAGCAACACATAAGGCTCAGCGGTACTGCTGAGGAAAAAGGGCGAGGTAAATGGAATATTGCCGCTGATGAGGACTGGCTCATTGGGGTTGGCCGCCCCCGGTTGAACAGGGATCGGCGGGAGAGCTATCTGGGTGACTGTTGGTATTGGTGTGGGCGGGGAGGATGGTGTCTGCAACAACGGTGTCAGAGTGCCGCATCCTAATGCCGCGATCAGCGCCGCCACAACCAGCGTTAGGGGGAAGGTGCGTTGGTGTGCCATGGTTACTCCTCTTCCAAAAAAACGAACTTTTAACGACGAGGCTTCAGTATACTTCAAGGGAGCATATCTTACCGACTTTGTGCCTGCTTCAGGTACGTAGCACTTCTGATTTGGGTGGCCGCCTTTGCACCCATGTGCATCCTCACAGCCTGCTAGTGCGTATTAAATCGCAGTATCAAGACAGCATCTCAACCAGGAAGGTAGCCAAACAAAGTGGAAAAAGCTATTGAAGAGTTTATCAACCGTAAGCGTCTGGCTGTAGTGGGCGTCTCGCGTGATGAGGGAAAGTTCGGTAACATGGCCTACCGCGAGCTAAAGGAACGCGGCTATGATTTAGTGCCGGTACATCCTGATATGCCTTCTTTTGCGGGCGAGACATGTTACCCCAATCTGCAGGCCATTCCACAGCCGGTAGAGGGCGCAGTGGTGATCGTCTCCCCTGCACGGGTTAGTGATGTGTTGCGTGATGCCGCCGCGGCAGGTATTACGCATGTGTGGATTCAGCAGGGGGCTGAGTCCCCTGAGGCGTTGGCCCTTGCCGATGAGCTGGGCCTGAGTGTGGCACATAACGCCTGTATTCTAATGTACGCCCAGCCTGTCAGGGGATTCCATAAGTTCCATCGTGCCATTGCAAAGTTCTTCGGCAAGCTGTAGGAGACTTGGCCAGCCGGCTAAGACTGGGGTCACAGAGACTTGGCCGGCTTTACCGTGAGCGTCCGTTCGTGTTTGTATGTCACCTGTCCGGGTTTGCCTCCCTTGATGGGACGGACATAACGGCGTTCGGTTACGTCCACCTCAACGGAGGCCTCATCTCGTCTAGCAGAGTAATAGGCCGCTAACTGAGCGGCTTTCTGAATCACCTGCTCAGGGATAGGACGACCGTCGTTTTTGATGAGTACATGACTGCCTGGCACACCGCGTGCATGTAGCCATAGATCGGCAGGGGTGGAACGTTCCGTCACGAGCGTATGGTTCTGCCCGGCGTTGCGCCCTACCAGAATCACGAATCCATCTGATGTGGTAAAGCGGCGGATGCCGGGCTTGCCGCCGCGCGGCCCGCGCAGGTGTTCGCCGCGCCAGTGGCCTGCTTCTTGTAGTGCTTCGCGTACAGCGTCTATTTCCGGCCAGTTTTCGGCCAACTTGAGATCAGTGGCAAGCTGTTCTAGATAGGCCACTTCCCCTTCTGCCTCAGTCAGCAGGGCAGGAATATCAGTTGCGGCCCGCTTGGCTTTTTCGTACCGTTCGAAACAACGTTTGGCGTTCTCTACGGGTGAAAGCTCAGGGTCAAGCTCGATGGTCAGAGGAGGTTCATCGGGGGCATACTGGGCCACCAGTTGCCGCTGGCCGGGGAGAAGCGTAGGCCCGTAAGCCAGAATCAGCTCCCCCTGCTTGCGGAGCAGGTCAACCTTAGTTGCTTCCAGCGCCTCGTGCTTGAGGGCTGTCAGCTTGCGGCTGATGCGTTCAAGTGCGTCGTCAATCTGCATTTGGACACGGGCTTTGGCCGCACCATAGGCTTCCAAGCCGGCTGGTGCCTCATAGTAAGCCGCTATTGCCTCGCTGATGCTCTCAACAGGCTGATAGGGTGCTAGATGAGTGAGGGTGTAAGCGGCGTAAGCCCGGTAGCCGCCGTCCTCTGATGGGACAACGCAAGGTGACCACTTCCCCGATTGTGCCTCCGCGATCAGATCGAAAAGTACCCCATGTAGCCGCTCAGCAGACAGGTCAAAGGCAGGAGCTTCGGGTTCGTCGCAGGCACGGTAAACGACCTCGCGGGCCAACAGGGGGCTGATGCCGGCCAGTTGGTTGACCAGTACTTCCCATGCGGGGACATCCGGCGCCCGTTGCAGGAAGTCCTCCAATAGGGCCGGCGTGAGATGATCAGGGGCAAGCTTACGCTGGGGAGGCGGGGGAACATAGGGCTGTCCGGGCAAGACAGTCCGGTAGCGGTTCTTTTCCGGCCAGATGCGCTTGATACAGTCTAGAATGTCATTTCCAACCGTCAGGATGATGTTACTGCGCTGATCCATGATCTCTGCGATCAGCCGCGTGTCACCCTGTGGGCCGGAGAAGTCCAACCAGAGGATGCGCTCCCATGGCGGCTGGGTAATGGCGGTCAGACGTGCGCCTTCCACATATTTGTTGAGGAGCAGCCCCAATGGAGAGGCGTGTTCCACCCCCCGGCGTAATCGGGCGGAGACAAGGTGACAGCGGGCAGAGCGGGGTTGGGCAGAGATCAGCAGATAGTGACGTTTACGTTGGGCATAGACCTCAAGGCCAATTGACAGTTCATCTGGCTCGACTATTGCTTGTACCCGCCCTCCGAGCAAGGCGTTCAACTCAGCGGCTATGGCGGCGGTAGTGAACGAATCGAAATACATGCTTTCTCCTCGCCCCGTTTTGTACCATATCCAGCCTTTTGCTACAATCCGGCGCGCTGTAACTGCGACGATGGGAGGCCGCGAAACTCCATGCCTAGAGTCTTACTGATATTTGGCACGCGCCCTGAGGCAATCAAGATGGCACCGCTGGTGCATGTGCTCAAACAGCGTGGGGAGAGCGAGGCAATCACATGCGTGACCGCCCAGCATCGCCAGATGCTGGATCAGGTTCTGGAGTGGTTTCGTATCCAACCAGACTACGATCTGAATCTGATGCAGCCCAACCAGACATTGGCCATACTGACCGGGCGGGCTTTGCAGGGGGTCACTGAAGTAATTGAGCAGGTACGCCCAGATGTTGTCCTTGTCCAGGGTGATACCACTACCGCTATGGCCTCAGCTATGGCCGCCTTTTACTTGCGTGTGCCGGTAGGTCACGTTGAAGCTGGGCTGAGGACGCATGATATCTACAACCCCTTTCCTGAGGAGGTGAATCGGCACCTGATCAGCGTGATGGGGACTTATCACTTTGCGCCGACCGAAACTGCCCGTACAGCGTTGTTGTCGGAGGGGGTTGATCCGGCGAGCATTTACCTGACAGGCAATACAGTCATAGATGCGCTCCAGTGGACAGTGGCACAACCTTATACACTTGATCTGGGACTGCCGCTCAACAACCCCGGCGAACGGCTGATCCTTGTAACGGCTCATCGGCGGGAGAGCTTCGGAAAGGATTTTGTCTCGATCTGCGAGGCCCTTAAGCAGATTGCTTTGCGCAACCCCGATGTCCGGCTGGTCTATCCGGTGCATCTCAACCCAAACGTGCAAGAACCTGTCAGGCAGATTCTCGGCGGGGTTGAGCGGGTGCATTTGATTGATCCTCTGCCATATCCTGATTTCGCGCATCTGATGGCCCGTTCGACGCTGGTCCTGACGGATTCGGGGGGCCTGCAAGAAGAAGCGCCGGCGCTTGGAAAGCCGGTGCTGGTGATGCGGCGTACCACAGAGCGGCCTGAAGCAGTTGAGGCAGGGACAGCCAAACTGGTCGGCACCGACACCTCCACCATTGTGGCCGAGACTGAACGGCTGTTGCGCGATCCGGCCGTCTATCATGCAATGGCAAGTGCCGTCTCTCCCTTCGGTGACGGTCATGCCGCCGAGCGGATAGCGGATATTTTATCTAGCGCATTGGCCAAACAGAGTTAACCCCTGAGATAGCTCACAAGCTGGCTGGCTCGTTCCCCCGCAGGCAAGAAGTCCAGTTGGCGCTCTTCACCGCCCCGGTCAGTGATCTGAATCCAAAGCCGCGCCGGCGGTAACGCCTCTTCGATACGCTCCGGCCATTCGATCACGATGATGCCTGCCGCATCGAAGAGGTCTTCCAAGCCAGTGGTCAGGGCATCAGCCGCGTCTTTTAACCGGTAACAATCTACATGATAGAAACGCTGGGAGTCGGTTGACCGGCGATACTCGTTAATCAGGGTGAAGGTAGGGCTGGTGGGTTTCTCCAATGCTCCCCAGCCGCGGGCTAGTCCTCGTGTCAGGCAGGTCTTGCCCGCGCCCAGCGGGCCGGATAGGCATAGAACATCGCCAGCCTGGAGAAGTGCCCCCAGCCGCTCGCCGAGGCTCTCTGTCTCAGCGGCGCTGTATGTGATCAGTGTTAGTGTGGCATGAGATGGAGCTACCATAAGATGGGATTTTAACACAATCCCCATGTTTTGAATTGACGCCCGAAAGTTCGTTGCGCTATACTTTTTTCAACAACAGGATACGCTACTGTAACACTGCCCCCGGCATCTAAGGATGTAGCGGGGTCGTCGTTTACTGATCGACGGCGTGATTCTGACCCCAATTTACATTAATCAAAGGCAGGAGACACAGTAATGATGAGCACCCAATCTTCCCCCATCGCTAAAGGACTCGAAGGGGTCATTGTCGCTCAAACTGAGCTAAGTAATGTGGATGGGAACGCCGGCAAGCTGGAGTATCGGGGTTATCAGATCAGGGAGCTGGCGGAACATGCGCTGTTTGAGGAGGTGATCTACCTCCTATGGTATGGCAAATTACCTACCCGCACTGAACTGGCTGAATTCAACACGGCGCTGGCCGCCCAGCGAGGCCTGCCGCCGGCGCTGGTTGACATCATGAAGCGCTTTCCTCGCGACACCAAGCCCATGAGCGTCCTGCGTTCGGCGGTCTCTGTGATAGGGATGTTTGATCCGGAGGCAGAAGATAACAGCCCGGAGGCGAACCTGCGTAAGGCTTATCGCCTGACTGCCGTGATGGGAACAATCACTGCCGCATGGGATCGGATCCGCAGAGGGTTGGAGCCGGTCGCTCCTCGCAACGACCTGTACACAGCGGCCAACCTGCTCTATATGCTGGCAGGCCAGGAGGCTGATGAGGTAGCTGTTCGGACGATCAACAGCTACTTGGTCATGCTGGCCGATCATGGCATGAACGCTTCCACCTTCTCAGCGCGTGTAACTACAAGCACCCTGTCAGACATGTACTCGGCAATTACTACCGCTCTCGGAACGCTGAAAGGGGCCGCCCACGGAGGCGCTAATGAACTGGCAATGCAGCAGTTCATGGAGATCGGCTCGCCCGACAGAGTAGATGAGTGGTTTGAGCGGGCAATGGCCAATAATGTCAGGCTGATGGGGATTGGCCATCGCGTGTATAAGACCGGCGACCCTCGTATGTTTGTTTTGCGCGAGCAGGCTAAGGAGTTAGCTGTAAGCACCGGCAATAGTGTCTGGTATGAGATTGCCACGCGGCTCGAAGAGCGGGCGATGGCTCATCCCTACTTTGTCGAGCGTAAACTCTTCCCGAACGTGGACTACTATTCTGCCATCACATTGTATCAGAGCGGCATTCCCATTGACCTGTTCACCCCCTTGTTCGCAATTAGCCGGGTTGCAGGGTGGTGTGCTCATGTGATTGAGCAGTGGAAAGATAACCGGCTGATACGTCCCGGCTCTGAATACATTGGCCCGCATGATCTGGCATGGGTGCCAATCGAACAGCGCGGGTAGTCAGGCATCATTGGGGGAGCGGGGGCGGCTGGTTAGCGCCCCTGCTTTTTTCTGCTCTCGCTGGCTTGTGTTCTGGTATTGCCCTACTATATTTACGTTGATCCTATTAACGATACCTCCCAAACCTACAGGTGAAGGGCATGAATCAGTGGCTTGAGCAACATAGGACTCTCGTCCTCACGATTGTGGGGTTGTTGATCGCGGCGGGAGTCGCGGCCTTCGCGATCCGATGGCGGCCTGCTGAACCGATTGTGATCGAGCCCCCTGCTCCGACGGCAACCCCCGGCCCTATCCGGGTGTACGTGAGCGGAGCAGTGATGCACGCTGATGTATATGAACTGCCTTCAGGCTCAATTGTGCGGGATGCTGTAGCGGCGGCAGGCGGCGCCGCAGAGAATGCTGATCTCAATCAAATCAACATGGCGAAAACGCTTAGGGATGGCGAACAGGTCTATGTGCCGCGTATAGGGGAGGCCCTAGTCCCTGCACCGGCAGGGCAGGCTGGGGCGGCTTCAGGGCTGATTAATATCAACACAGCCACGCAAGCCGAGCTTGAGACACTGCCGGGTATTGGGCCTGCACTGGCCGCACGTATTATCGCTTACCGTGAGGCAAACGGGCCTTTCCCCAACATTGAGGCTATTCAGAATGTGTCTGGCATTGGTCCATCTACCTTTGAAGAGATCAGGGACCTGATCACAGTCGAGTGAGGGATATGCAAAGGAACAACTATCCAGCTGGTCTGCTGATTGTGCTGATCATGCTGTCAGCCTGCTCAGCGTTGGGTGGCGATGCTGAGCCGACAATATGGCCTCTGACCTCCACCCCTGCATCCAAGCAGACCTCGTCTCCGCCCCTGCCTGCCCCGACCTCTACGCTAACGCCTGTGCCTGCCCCGCCCGGCCCGATGAGGGTGATTTTGGTATCGTTGGATGGCGGACGAGCCGACTGGCTGTCAACAGGGATGGCGGATGGGACAATGCCTGCTCTAGCGGCACTTGCCGAACAGGGTCTCTGGGGAACTGTTCAGAGCGTTGACCCGCCGACCAGCGGAGTAGCTCATGCCGGCCTCGCCTGCGGCTGTCTGCCTGTTGATACAGGTATTGTCGGCGAGCGGATACACCGCCCGGAGGACTCGTTCTACTGGTATACCAGTGCCTATGATCTGCCCTGGATGGGGGGCATGCCGGTCTGGCAGGTCGTCAGGCAGTCTGGTATGACGACAGCGTCCCTCTTCTGGCCGGGAGGAGCATCTATACCGCCGGAGCAGTCGGCGGATTACACTGTAAACTATGGGGAGCGGATGGCTTATTCAGCCCAACATGTGCTGAACCTTGTACCAGCGCAGGGTTGGGAAGACGCCCCTTCTTCATACAGCCCTCTGTTGGAAGGCCGGTTTTTGATTGGAGACAGAGACGAACCGGTCGCCGTGATCCATACCCTGCTGGCCGATACAACGGATGATCAGGTGGTCAACTACAACCAGATCATCCTGAGCAATGGCGACAGGGCGTTTAATTTCCCCGACCCGATTCTCTCAGTTGAGTCAGGCGGGTGGATCGCATGGGCCTTCGATCCTGCTCGGATGCTGGGCACTGACCTTTTGATCACTGACAGCTCGCCAGACAGTTTCACTCTGTACCAGAGTGCCGTATACAGCCTTGTTGCCTCGCCGGCTGAGCTTGAGACCGCCCTTTTTGAGAATCTTGGCTTTCTGCCGCCCCCAGCCGATTATTACGCACTGGAGCATGGCTGGATCAGTCCGGAGCAATATATGGACATGATCGCACGACAGTCTGACTGGATGATGAGTGCCACATTGTGGGTTTACAGGACATACCAGCCTGACTTGACGTTGGCCGTCCAGAGTCAGCTCAAACAGGCGGGGCACCAATTTCTAATGGTGGACCAGCGGCAACCGGGCTACTCTGTTGACGTTGCAGATCAATACCAGCACAACATGGCTTTAGCCAGGACACAGCTTGATACCGAATTGAGACGGTTAGTCGAGACGGTTCAGACGGAAGTTGAGGGAGGCAGACTGGCGCTTCTTGTGGTCGGCAGTACCGGTATGACGCCCATCCACACTCAGGTCAACCTGAACACAGTATTAGAAGGGGCGGGGTTACTCAGGCTGGACTGGCGGGACTATGTGATTGTCGAGCAATCTCAGGCTATTGCGTTTGCTTCCGGAGGGGCGGCTCACATTTATATCAACCTTGCCGGGCGGGAAGGGGGAGGCATTGTCCCGCAGGAGGCTTATGCTGATGTGCAGACACAGGTTGTCGAGGTTTTGAGTCAGCTCAACGACCCCTCCTCAGGCGAACCGGTCTTTGAGCGGGTTCTTCGGCGGGATGAGGCACTTGCCCTGGGGGTAGGCGGCCCGTATACGGGGGATGTGTTTGTACAGGCAAGACCAGGCTACCTGTTAAGCGATGAACGCGGGCCGCAGGAGATATTCGGGCCGGTTGTGTATTATGGACAACAGGGATACCGATCTGATCTGCCTTCTATGCAAGGCGGTTTTATCGCTGTCGGGCGTGGAATCACACCCGACGGCGAGATCGGACTGATCAACCTGGTGGATGTTGCTCCTACCCTGTGCAGACTGCTGGGGATCGAGGCCGGCCCCGCTATGACTGGTGAACCACTGATGGGTTTGCTTGGGCAGTAAGACAGTCACATGTTACACTAGCGCGTATGATCACCAGCTTAAATAACGAATATGTCAAACGTGTGCGGCAGCTTCAGTCTCAGCGGCGGGCCCGCCAGAAGGCAGGTCTGTTCGTGATTGAAGGCCCTAACTTGACCCGTGAAGCTGTAACTGCGCAGGCGGCTGTTGAACAGGTCTTCTACACTGAGTCGTTTGCGGGTACAGCGGAGGGAGTTTCTCTCCTCAACCAGTTGAGCGGCCTAGGGGCGGCGCTGTTGGCGGTAGATGAGCCGGTAATGCGGGCAATGAGCGATACACCTACCCCTCAGGGGATTTTGGCTGTGTTGCCGGTACCTCGTCTGCCAGTGCCTGAGACACCTGCTTTTGTGTTGATCAGTGACAGGGTATCTGATCCGGGGAATATGGGAGCGATGATGCGGGCGGCGGCAGGAGCCGGTGTACCGTTACTTATTGTCACAGCAGGCACGGTTGATTTGACTAACCCTAAAGTAGTGCGCAGTGCGGTAGGTGCTCATTTCCGACTGCCTGTTCAGCCTCTGAGTTGGGAAGGGATAGCCAACCGATTGTCAGGACATGCTATCTTTCTGGCCGACTCTAAGGGGGGCGCGCCATACTATCGGGTGGACTGGACACAGCCCTGTGCCCTCATTGTGAGTGACGAGGCACATGGCCCCAGCTTGGAGGCTCAGCGGGTGGCACATGCCCATGTCACGATCCCGATGCCGGGCGGTATCGAGTCGCTCAATGTAGCGATGGCGGCAACTGTCCTAATGTTCGAGATGGTTCGTCAGCGTAGCGAGGCAATGGGCTAGTACCTAAACAGGGGGACTGAAGAGTGAAGGTCCGTTCGGTTACAGCGTTCGTTGAGGTCTCCTATCCGCTGGAGGCGGACGCGATTGCCCACGCGGGTGATGCATTGCAGGCCTTCCGGGAGGCATTGGATAAGGCAGGCTTCACCATCCAGACCACACGGCTGGCGACCCAGCCCTTTCGAGAGATTTTGGGGTCAGCAGGAGCAGACAGGGCGGTTGATCTGGCAAAAGATTTAGCGGCCCTCGCCTTTGTACATGAGATTGATTACATCGCTCTTGGGCCGTCCAGAATAGAGGATGCCCCGTCCTATACGCTCGCGCTGGCGGATGTGCTGGGCGGAACAGAGAATATATTTGCCAGCGTTGAGATCGCAGATCGGCAGGCGGGCCTGAGCCTCCCCCATCTCCGCCGCGTTGCCAGCCTGATCCGCCAAGCGGCGGGGCTACAGGAAGACGGTTTCGCCAACCTGCGTCTGGCCGCATTGGCAAACGTTCCTCCTTGGTCGCCGTTCTTTCCGGCGGCCTACCATGGCGGGGGGAAGACACGCGTTGCCATTGCAACTGAAAGCGCAGATGTCGCGCTGGAGGCAGTCAGCAATGCCGCCTCACTGGAACAGGCCCGTAATCTGTTTGTCCGGGCTGTGGAAGCCGAAGCCAAGCGTCTTGAAAATGCTGTTCAGAAGGTAGCGGAGCGAAACGGTATTCTGTTTCAGGGAATTGACTTCTCGCTGGCTCCTTACCCGGTCGAGGTGCGTAGCATCGGCGCGGCGTTGGAGAAATTCGGGTTGCCGAGCGTTGGCAAAGCGGGTACGTTGGCGACAGCCGCCTTCCTGACGGATGCACTTGATCGGGCACATTTTGCACGCACTGGTTTTTGCGGCCTGATGTTGCCGGTGCTGGAGGACAGCGTGCTTGCCCAGCGTGCGGCTCAAGGCGTCCTGCGAGTAGGCGACCTGCTTGCTTACTCAGCAGTGTGCGGTACTGGGCTGGATACAATTCCTCTGCCGGGGGATGTCAGCGAGGGGGCGCTGGCCGCCATCCTGCTTGATGTGGCGGCTCTAGCGCTTCGGCTTGATAAGCCTCTCACGGCCCGGCTGATGCCTCTCCCCGGTAAACAGGCAGGCGACGAAGTAGCCTTCGAGTTTGAGTATTTTGCGCACAGCCGGGTCATGGCCCCGAACGCCGAGCCGCTCGAGGGACTGCTGGCAGGAGATGAGCAGTTCCTGATCCAGCCCCGATCATCCCCTGCTTGATAGAGGCGGTCATGCCGCTGAGCGACGTTGGGTTTCATCTGATGGTGAACCCAGCCAGAAATGATGAGGCAAAACAGTGTTGGAAGTCCGTATCTCTATGCCGTCAAGGGCTAGAGATGTCCCTGACACCATTGAGGGATGGACATAGCACAACGTAGCTGGGGTCCCATATTTGGCCTCATAATATTGCGCCGCACGCCTGAGCTTGGCGGCCAGATCACGCTGATCACTGCTGTCAAACCACAACATCCCAACCCGCATCGCGACCTCCCTGTGCTGACTTGAAGTCAGGGCTAGAAACTAGGAAGAGAAGAACATATGTTCTGTATCAGAATACCAGAACATATGTCTCATTTCAAGGGTGTGGGGAATATTTTAAGGTTGGCTGTGAGACTGCTATAGCAGTGATACAGGGTCTACGTCTATCTGTAGCATTGGAGAGTGGCGCAGATCGGCCACGATGTCGGCAGGTTGTGGCCCCCGCACGATGATATGCCAACGGTACAGGCTGTCATGGCGCGGATAGAAGCAGGGGGCCGGGCCAATCAACGAGGTACTGACCAGCCGCCCGGCAACAATGCGTTCAGACAGGAGAGTATGCAGGCGCTTGGCCTCCTGCTGAGCGCGTTCAGCGTTCTCGGCTAGTATGACCAGCCGCACCAGCCTGCTATAGGGGGGATAGCCAATCTCGGCGCGGCGGGATATCTCCTGCTGGTAGAAGGTATGGTAATCATGACGGGAGGCGGCTTGGATGGCATAATGCTCCGGCGCGTAGGTTTGAATGATAACCCGTCCGCCCAGCAGGCCCCGGCCTGCCCGGCCAGCTACCTGTGTGAGGAGCTGGAAGGTGCGTTCTCCACTGCGGAAATCTGGCAGGTAGAGGGCAGTATCAGCGCTGATCACACCAACCAGTGTAACTAGCGGCAGGTCAAGTCCCTTGACCACCATCTGTGTTCCGATTAGAACGTTGGCCTGCCGGTTGACGAATTTCTGGAGTAATGCGGCATGGGTATCTTTACCGCCGGTTGTATCCCGATCCCAACGTAAAGTACGTGCTTGTGGGAAGCGAGCAAGTACCTCCCGTTCTACCCGCTCGGTGCCTGCCCCAAAAAAGCGTATCTGGTCAGAACCGCAGACAGGACAGACATCCGGATGTCGAGCGCGGCGGTTACAGTGATGGCAAACCAGAACGCCCTTTTGTTCCCCTTGGGGTCCAGTATAGACGTGCCACGTCATGGGGACCTCGCAGCGTGGGCAGTTAAAGACAGCCCCGCAGGCGCGGCAAAACACATAGGTTGATGACCCTCTCCTGTTGAGGAACAGGATAGCCTGCTCTCCATGGGTGAGTGTCTCTTCAAGCGCTGTTGCCAGTGCACGGCTGAAAATTGAGCGATTGTTGGCACGCAGCTCCTGGCGCATGTCCACCACTTGAACGGGGGGGAGGTCTATCATAACCGTCTCATCCGGATTGCCGGGGAGGTGGCTGTAGCAGGTATGCTCGATACGATGACGAAGAGCCTGTACCTCTATAGCGCGGCGGTGTCCCAGGATACGTGCGGGGAGCTCCAACAGGACAAAGTCGCCCCGTTCCGAACTGCCATAGGGAACGGCACGGGCATAAGTGGTAATGTCAGGTGTGGCACTGCCCATGAGAACTAATGCCCCCTGAAGGCGGGCCAATTCAATCGCTGTTGGAAGGGCATGATAATAAGGCAGGGGTGCAGGCGGTGATTGCTTGTAGCTGTCGTCATGACACTCGTCCAGCACGATCAGTCCCAGCCGGGGCAGTGGAGCAAACAGTGCTGAGCGCGGCCCCACGATCAGGCTGAGCTGACCACTACGCGCTCTGCGCCATGTGTCGTATCGCTCGCCCGTCGAGAGGGCACTATGGATCAACCCCATTCGTCCCGGAAAGCGCGCCCCGAAGCGGTGGATCGTCTGAGGGGTCAGCGCGATCTCCGGCACCAGCACAATAGCAGTGCGCCCCTGCTCCAGTACATGGGCAACCGCGCGGAGATATAACTCGGTCTTGCCTGAACCGGTAACACCGTGTAACAGGATAGGGCGGGGTGTTTGTTGCCCATCAAGAGAGAGACGGATCACCTCCCACGCGGCGGCCTGATCGGGGGTCAAGCGGGGTGGAGTATCAGGGGTAAATATTTCACCTTCCAGAGGATCGCGCCATGCCTCCTGCTCGCGTAGAATCAGGAGGTCATCTTCGGCCAATGCTCTCAGGTCGGCGAGTGTAGAGCCGGCCACTGCGGCGTAGAGATGCCTCACCTCGATAGGGCTGCGCTCGCGGGCTAAGACGCGCAGGATGGCGGCACGCCGGCTGGCGGCGGCACGTCCTCTGGCAGGCAGGGACTCATTCTCGAACTCGCGGGCTATGATCGCCTCGACTTGCTCTGGTGGAAAAGCCAGCTCTGCCAGGCGTGCCTGTTTCGGCTGGATGGCCGGGGCGTCCAGCACCGGCTCTCGCAACAACAGTCCCCGTTCGGCCAGTTGAGAGACGGCTCTTTGCCAGTCACGGCGGGGAAGCGCCCGTGCAAGCTGACGGCCTCGTAACGGGCCGCGGCGGGCCAACAGGCCTAGGAGCAATGCTTGGGTTTCACCAGCCGCCTCGATCTGCTCTGGTGGAATCACAGGGATGATCAGAATATCGCCACGCCGCGAGAGGCCGGGGGGGATGAATAGGCGCACGCATTCTGAGAGAGGGGCTAAGTAAGTCACACTCAGCCAGCGGGCTAGCGCAAGTTGGGTCTCGGAGATAATGGGGGTACGGTCAACCAACCGTTCAATCGGCTTGGTATCTGCTACTGGTGAATGTCGGTCAATGGACAGGATCACACCTTGGGCTTTCTGTTGCCCAAAGGACACCTCGACCAACTGGCCGACCTGCAAATGGCCGGCCAATTCGGCAGGGATGTGGTAGTGATAGGTGCCCTCAACAGGCAGGTTGACCACAACTTGAGCGTACATTATCTCCGCTGACCATGCTAACAGACAGATTATACCCCTGTTGCACTGCGACGAGTTGGCACGCCAGACGGGCTGGCGCTACAATTCCTTTGGCAGGCAGGCTCCTAAAAAATGCCCTGCCCCTCAGGGCTTTTCTGGAGATATAGTGGCTACACAATTGAATGCCCATCCTGCCACCGGTAGCAAGAGTTGGCGGCAGACCTTCAGGGCCTTTCGGCATTACAACTACCGGTTGTACTTCTTCGGGTTGTTGGTTTCTGTTATTGGGTCGTTCGGCCAAACGGTTGCTCAGGGATGGCTTGTCTATGAGCTGACTGACTCACCTCTGGCACTGGGGCAGGTCACATTTGTTGCGGCCATACCCGTCCTGATGTTTGGTCCGTGGGCTGGTGTGGTCATTGATCGTACCCCGCGTCGGACCCTGCTGATGATCACCCAGACTGTGCAAATGCTCCAGGCCTTCACCCTAGCGGCCCTGACTTTTACCGGCCATATTCAGGTTTGGCATATCATGATCCTATCGGGGGTGCTAGGCCTAACCAACGCCTTCGACGCCCCCGCCCGCCAGTCTATCGTGGTAGAACTGGCCGGTAAGGAAGACCTCTCCAATGCTATTGCGCTCAACTCTACCCTTTTTAGTCTTGCGCGCGCGGTCGGGCCAGCAATTGGCGGGTTGGTCGTCGCAGGGCTGGGCACGGCCTGGGCCTTCACAATCAACGGGATCAGCTTTCTAGCTATCCTGATCAGCCTGCTGTTGATGCGGCTTGAAAAACCCATCTTGCAACCATCCAGCCGATCTCCGCTGGCCGATCTAGCGGAGGGGTTGCGGTTTGTGTGGCATCAAAAGACCATCATGGCTCTCATGGTCATCGCAATGACGGTGGGTCTGTTTGGGGCAAACTTCATTACGTTGATGCCCGCCGTAGCTCGTGATATTCTAGGGCGCGATGAGGTCGCGCTGGGGATGCTCAGCGGGGCGGCAGGAGCTGGGTCTGTGGCTGGCGCACTGGTGGTAGCCTACTTAAGCGGCCAGCCCGGACGAGGACGCCATTTGAACCTGATCAATCTGCTCTTCCCCTTATCCTTATTTGCCTTCTCTTTTTCGCGCTCGTACCCTTTGTCATTGCTGATACTGGTAGCTGTTGGCACAGGTTACACCCCTCAGCTTTCTCTGTGCAACATACTGGTACAGACCAATACCCCCGATCATTTACGTGGACGTGTGATGAGCGTTTACACCCTTTTGATCTTTGGCTCGTTCCCGCTCGGCGGCTTGATCGCCGGTTCAGTGGCCGACAAGTGGGGTGTTCCTACGGCGCTGACGGCTAGTGCCGGCGCTGTGTTACTGATCGGCCTGCTATTGCGGGTGCTGGTCCCGCAACTCAAAGAGATGGAGTGAAATCCGGAAAAAGCCGGTTACCCGTCTGAGAATGTCGGTGGGGGCGGAGCAAACCCGCCATGCTACTCCAGCGGCCATGTTGGCCGCACGTCAAAACCAAGTCCGTCACGCTGGCCGGTCAGCAGACGGAAATATCCGGCAGTCGCGATCATGGCCGCATTGTCCGTGCAGAGAAAGAGGGGAGGCACCCTCACAGGTAAGCCGGCCTGCTCAACCATGGCGGCTCGTAGGGCGGCGTTGGCCGAGACGCCGCCTGAAACAAAGATCTCTTTTGCCCCAAATTCATGGGCGGCCCGCACCGTCTTTTCGACCAGCACATCCACAACGGCGGCCTGAAAGCTGGCCGCCAAATCGGCAACAGGCAGGTCAGGGGGAAGCTGATCATCAATCCTGTAAGGCGGGTGGAGTGCCTGTAAGGTCCGCAGTACGGCAGTTTTAAGGCCGGAGAAACTGAAATCGTAACTTAGCTCTCCCTGATCGCCGCGCAGGTAGGCACGCGGGAAGTCAAAGGCCGCTGGGTTACCTCCTGCCGCCGCCTTCTGGATAGCCGGCCCGCCGGGATAAGGCAGACCCAGCAGGCGGCCTACCTTATCAAATGCCTCTCCGGCGGCGTCATCCAGTGTGCCGCCCAGTTGCCGATACTGGTGGTGATCGGTCATGAGGAACAACTCGGTGTTGCCGCCGGAAACAATCAGCACCACAACTGGGAAATCAATCGGCACGGACGCATTCGAGGTAGAAGAGACCGGCGGCTGACCCGGCTCGAAGCGGTATTGGGGGCCGGCCAGCCACAGTGAGTACACATGCCCCTCAAGGTGATTGACGGCGATCAGCGGCAGGTTACGTCCCAGCGCCAGCCCTTTGGCCATGTTAACACCTACTACCAACGAACCAGCCAGCCCCGGCCCTCGTGTGACAGCAATGGCGTCCAGATCAGAGAGTGTCACGTTGGCTTGCTGGAGTGCCTGCTCGACAACCGGATAGATGCTCTCGATGTGAGCGCGGGAAGCCACCTCTGGGAAGATGCCTCCATACTGGGCGTGGAGGTCAACCTGAGAGGCAACAATGTTTGAGAGAATGGCATTCCCATCTGCAACAACCGCCGCCGCCGTCTCGTCACACGATGTCTCAATACCGAGAATCAAGGCCATGAGGGTTCTAGCCTGCTGGAATAACCAAATCTTTTGGAAAAGGGGTAAGCGAATGGATGGTACCCTTTTCGTCTACATAAACTGTATCTTCGATGCGCACCCCATACCCCTGATCCGGATAGTACAGGCCTGGCTCTACGGTGAACACCTGCCCAGGTTGTATCACGTCAGTTGAAATGGAGCTGAAACGCGGGCGGGCGTGTATCTGAAGCCCAAGCCCATGCCCCAGACTGTGGACATAGCCTGTTTCAGTGCTAGGGTCAGATCGGATAGTCTTGTGGCCGTAACGTTCAAACAGGTCGCAGACTGCCTCCTGATAGGTACTGCACTTCTCCCCAACTGCCAGCGTACTCATGGTGAGGTTAAAAGCCTCCATGACCTGTTCGTAGGCTCTTTGGACTTCCGGCGGTGCGTATTCCAGGCACCATGTCCGTGTCATGTCATGAAAGTAACCGCCGCCCAGCTCACGCGGCGAAAGGTCGAAGATGATACTTTGCCCCAGCTTCAGCGGGTCGCTTGCTTCACCACGCGAGTGAGGGACACCTGCATCGTGTCCAATGGCGAAGATCATATCGCCTTCCGTTTCAAGCTCATACTCCAGCAAGCGGCTTCGCACATACCGTTTGACGTCGCCAATAGTCAGCGGCTTACCATCTGGCCTAACGAGATGACTGTCACGGACGGGATATCCCTGTAGAAAGGCAACAGCTTCTGCCATAACTTGGTTAGTCCGCTCCGCTACCGACCGGATCGCCGCGATTTCAGAGGCATCCTTGGTCATGTAGGCTTCATCAAAAATGGTAGTCTCAGTCTCTCCTGTGATAGTGAGTTCAGGGAGCATCTCGCTCAGGCGTTTAAGCGTCATGTAAGATTGACCCGGATCGCCCAACCCGTAGAAGCTCACCGTGCCGCTCACACCATATCGCGTGAAGATGGCGGCCATCATCCGAAGACGGGCCTCGAAGTAGCTCCCAGTCTCCTTGACCAGCTCGTATAGATCAAAATCGGCAAAGGTAGCGGTAGGCAAGCCGCTCTTAGCGGCCTCTTCGCGCTCCATGGGGCCGCACAGCAACACTGGCGGCTCTCCGCGTCGTATAATGGCGATTGCCTCGGTTACTTTGACACCATTAGTGATGTAACGGAGAGGGTAGTTTTCGGAAGCCGGACCCATCACCACAAGGGCATCAAAGCCCCGTTGTTGCATGAGGGTATCGAGATCGGACCTCACAGTACAAGCTCCTTCAGAGATTGCAAAGCGGTTAATAGTTCGCGTTCATCCCGCTCTAGGACTGTGCGCGGGTCAACAACCAATCGCTCCTCTTCTATTCGCACGACCACAGGGGGCTTGCAAGCACGCAGGTACGCGGCGCACACGTCTGGGGACGAAACGCGGATTGCCAGCAGGGTAGTGGGAAGTGTCTCGCCGGGCAAGCTACCCCCGCCGACCGCGCTCTTTCCATCAGACACGTCGCATGGCAGGCCAGCCCGCACGAGCTGGTTTGCCCAGCGTTTAGCCTTCTTTTTTAGCTCTTCTGGCGTTGCGCTGATCATCCGCCATACCGGCACACGGGTCAGCGCCTCGCCTTTTAGATAATGGGTAAGTGTGGCCGTCAGCCCGGCCAGACACAGCTTGTCGGCGCGGACGGCACGCGCCAGTGGATGTCTTTTTAATCGCTCGATCACGGCGGCCTTACCTACCAATATGCCTGCCTGGGGGCCTCCCAACAGCTTGTCCCCACTGAACATGACTACTGACGCCCCTGCCGCCAGGCTTTCCTGTACCAGTGGTTCTGGTGCAAGGCCGAACTGTCGTGTGTCAATCAGCGCACCACTGCCCAAATCGTCGGCTACGGGAAGCCCATGCTGATCGGCAAGCTCAACAAGCTCCCTCAAAGTCGGCTCGGTCGTAAAGCCGATCATTGCAAAGTTTGACCGATGTGCATGCAGTATCAGGGCAGTATTCGGCTCGACAGCCCTTTTGTAGTCGTGCAGATGAGTGCGGTTAGTCGTGCCGATCTCAACAAGCCGTGCGCCGCTCTGGGCCATTACATCCGGTATACGGAAGCCTCCTCCGATCTCTATCAATTGCCCCCGCGAGATAATCACACCCCGCCCCTGCGGATGCTCGCGGGTGGGGCCGGCTAGTTCTGTCAGGGTCAACAGCACTGCCGCGGCATTGTTGTTAACAACCAGGGCGCTCTCCGCACCGGTGACGCGCTTGAGCAATGCCTCAGCATGAAGACTACGTGATCCCCGTCTGCCGCTTTCTAGATCGTACTCCAGTGTGCTGTAACTCCCTCCAACTGTCCGAATGGCTTCAATGGCCTCTTCAGAAAGGGGGGCACGCCCCAGATTGGTGTGCAGTATCACGCCAGTCGCGTTGATCACGCGGCGGAGAGTGGGAGACAGCCACTCTACTAAGGTAGCTGATGCTTGTCCTACCAGCTCATCCTCAGAGAGTGGAGAACTATCGCCCTTCTTGATGTCCTCTCTGGCCCGATCAAGCACTGCCCGCAATGCACTGGTGACCATTGGACGGCCAAATTGTCTGACTAGGGCTTCCGTGCTTGGCAGGCCAAGCAGGTGATCAACGCTGGGCAAGTGACGCAACAGGTTACCGCTCATGGTGAGTCCGCTCAGTCAGGCCGCCATTGTGCCCGCTCACGCAGGCGCAGGAGAGTCTCAACAGCGGCCAGAGCCAGTGCCAACAACAGCGCTAATGGAAGTGAGAGCAAGCGAGGGATGCGCAACCAGACACAGGTTGTACCATACAGTCCGACCCAGATCGCCTGCCTGATCAAAATACGCGTTTGAACGGATTTCCCGTGCTCCGAGCTAAAGCGCTGGTTCAAAAAATGGACGAAAGGGAGGGCTGTGCCCGTCAGCGCAACTTGTAGCAAGACATAAAAAGCCCAGCGGTTGGGGACGGTCGGCAGAGTGTTACTGATCAGCCAGATCAGGCCGGCCCATCCTCCAGCCGCCAGCACCACACCAGCCATCACTGCGCTGATATGCGCTGACTCGTCATGGTTACGGCGTGATGTGTGCTTGTCGGAGCGTGGAGCAGAAATCATAGTTGGATTATACAGGCTGGTACAAAGAGAGGCTATAACCCCCTGCGGTCGTGACATTCACCTGCCCCCTGTTATAATCAGCGGCGGACATTGAAGGGATAATATGGAACAATGCCTCTCATTAGCGGACACAACCTGGCCAAATCTTTTGGCGATAACGATGTTTTCGAGAATGTGACCGTCAGCATTCCGCATAGTGCGCGGATTGCGTTGGTCGGCCCTAACGGTTCTGGCAAGACAACGCTGTTGCGTATCCTTGCCAAGCTGGAGCCGCCCAGTGCCGGGGCGGTCACCCATGCCCGCGGGTTACGGTTTGGCTTCCTGCCCCAAGAGGCTGAAATGACGCTGGAAGGGGATCGGAGCTTATGGGATGAGATGCTGAGTGCCTTTTCTGATCTGCTGGCACAAGAAGAACGCCTGCTTCACCTAGCAGAATCTCTGGACCGCGACCCTGCCCGGCTGGCTGAGTATGGCGAGGCTCAGGCTCGCTTCGAGCAGGCAGGCGGATATGAGTATCCGATACGCATTCGGCAGGTTTTGGGTGGTTTGGGCTTTGACGAGGCAGATTTCCAGCGCCCCCTTTCTCAGCTTTCCGGTGGGCAGAAGACACGCGCTTTACTGGCCCGCTTGTTGCTTGAATCACCCGACCTGCTGATCCTCGATGAGCCGACCAATCATCTAGACGTTCAGGCTGTAGAGTGGCTGGAAGACTGGCTGAAAGACTTCAAGGGCGCTGTATTGGTTGTTTCTCATGACCGCTACTTCATGGACAGCATTGCGAACCATGTGTGGGAGCTGATCTTTGGAAGGCTGGAGCAATATCAGGGGAACTACAGCCAGTACGTCCAACAGCGTGAGGAACGTCACGCCCGCCTGTTGGCTGAATACGAACGTCAACAGGCCTTTATTGCTCAGACGGAAGACTATATCCGCCGCAACATCGAAGGTCAGAACACCCGTCAGGCACAGGGGCGGCGCAAGCGGTTGGAGCGTTTCTTGCGTGATGAAGCCATTGCCCGGCCCCGCCAGCAACGAGCGATGCATCTGCGTCTGCAGGCCAGCCGTCGTTCGGGTGATAAGGTGCTGAGCACACGTTCGCTTGTGGTCGGTTACCCTGATGACAGGGTCCCGCTGTTCAGCGTACCTGATATTACCTTAATGCGGGGGGAATGCGCCGCTTTGATCGGCCCGAACGGTGCAGGCAAAACCACTTTTCTAAAGACGATTCTAGGCCAGATCGAGCCGCTGTCCGGGCAGGCGATCGTCGGCGCAAGTGTGGAGATCGGGTATTTCGCACAGGCGCACGAAGGCCTTGACCCGAATCACACCGTTCTGGATGAGATCCTGTCCGTCAGGAACATGCCGATTAGCGAGGCGCGGGACTATCTGGCGCGCTTCTTGTTCACCGATGATGACGTATACAAGATGGTGAACGTTCTAAGCGGCGGCGAGCGGGGGCGTGTGGCCCTTGCTAAGCTTGCCCTGGCTGGGGCAAACCTCCTGTTGCTGGATGAGCCCACTACCCATCTTGACATCCCCTCGCAGGAGATTCTGGAAGCTGTGCTGGCCGATTTTGGCGGAACAATCCTGCTCGTCTCACATGACCGCTACCTGATTCGCAATCTGGCGACCCAAGTCTGGGCACTACAAATACCGCGTAAGACCGGAGAGGGCCAGGCCGAGATGGTTGTCTATGAGGGGCCATACGATGAATATCTGGCTTGGTGCGCCAAGCGTACAGTGATGCCGTCTGTTGCTAGGCCTAAAGATCAGCCTGCCAAAAGAGCCGAACGTCCGCAGGGCAAAGAACGCCTATCTGCTGTCAGCAAGCCGATGAGCCGGTATGAGCGTCAGAAGCGGCTGGAGCAGGTTGAGGGAGCTATTCATCGGCTTGAAGTTGAGCTGGTCAACTTGAGGGGTGCTCTAGAGGCCGCCAGCTCAGCGGGGGATGTCGCCGAAGTAGCACGACTGGGGGAATTGTACACCCGCACGGAGTTCGAACTTGACACACTGATGGGCGAATGGGAGACACTGGTGGCTGATCTGTAAGCTTTCAACCCCGTAGTATTGCGTTTCGTTGACGCCCCTGTTAGGAAACGTTATGATCCTCTGAAGAGGAGACAGCTAGAAGACTCTCGGATGTGTTGAGAACATCAGATGAAATATCGCCGTCAAAGTTTACTGCCCCGCCTGCTATTATGGCTGATCATACTGGCGGGAATAGGGTTTGCAGGTTGGAAGTGGGGAGGGCAAGGGCTGACATGGATCAGAGCAAACCTGCTGACTGGCCGCCCTGTGCCGGCCCCTGTCAGCGAGTCGGCACTCATCCAGCCTGAGGATGTTCCAGCCCAGCAGGCTGGTCAGCAGACTTCCGACCGCGAGGTCGAGCTTGCCCCTGACGGGTTTCCCGTCCAGCCTCGACGCCATGTGTTACGGTATACCGTCCAGCCGGGCGATGCGTTATTCCTGATTGCCGACCGGTTTGGGCTTGACCCGAACACTATCTTCTGGGCCAATACTGAGACATTGCAGGACAACGTCCACTTGCTCCATGTTGGGGTTGAGTTGTATATCCTGCCGGTGGATGGTGTCTACCATCTGTCTGATGGGACGCAAACCATTGCCGAGATCGCCGCACAGTATGGCGTCACGCCGGGCGACATCCTATATTCAGAGTTCAATGACCTAGCAGACAAGGACAGCAGCTATGTGCCTCCTGCTGGTCTGCATATCGTTGTGCCGGGGGGGCGGCGCCAGTATGCTTCTTGGGCATCTCCCGTCCGCACTGGCAGTAGGGGGGGCGCTAACCCTGAAGGGCTGTTGCATCCCGGCTCCTGCCGTGAACTTTACACCGGCCTCGGCGGAACAGGCAATTATTGGAATCCACTGGGGGACATACCCTATCGTGTCACAAATGGTTTTGCCCCTTGGCATCCGGGTGTTGACATGGCCGCAGATGCCAATACGCCGGTCTATGCCGCAGATACTGGCGTGGTTGTCTTTGCAGGTTGGCACCGAGACGGTTATGGGGAGTTGATCATCCTTGACCATGGAAGCGGCTGGACAACTTACTATGGCCACTTAGCCGCCCGTTTTGTCGGGTGTGGCGATCAGGTAAGCAGGGGGCAGTTGATCGGGCAGATGGGAATGACCGGCAACGCTACTGGTATTCACCTGCATTTTGAGATACGCGAGGATGATGTCCCTCAGAATCCCTACCTGTACATCCCGATTCAAGATATACGTAGTTCGGGCGGATAGGCGGGCATCATAAAACGACAGGGCCGCGTCTTCGCATGCGGCCCTGCTGGTTATCGGGCTTATGCTTTGACACTGACCAGCTCATAGACCTTGGTGTACTGTGTGCGCCCCTTCACTTGAATTGGCTCCAGCTCTCTGACCTCTACCCAATCCTTGACTGCTTGATAAGTGGTGTCACTCAACAGGATTTGCGAGGGCTTGGCGACCTCCTGAAGGCGCTTGGCAAGATTTACGCTGTCTCCCATGGCGGTGTAATCCAGACGCTCAGGGCTACCGACGTTGCCGACCACTGCTTCTCCCGTGTGGATGCCCACCCCAAACTGTAAGCGGTCCTCAGGAGCAATGGTTTCATGATAGGCGCGGATGTCAGCCATCATTCCGGCGGCAGTACGCACGGCCCGCAGAGCATGATCTGCCTGCGGGCGGAGGGGGGTATTGTAAAGTGCCATGACCGCGTCACCCATGAATTTGTCTATGACACCCTGTTGGATATGGATGGCGTCTGAGGCAATGGTCATATAGGTATTGATGATCTCTACCAGCCTTTCGGGGTCGAGCCGTTCGCTGAAGGTTGAGAAACCCCGGATGTCGGCAAAGAGGATGGAGATAACCCGCCGCGTGCCGCCCAGCTTCAATTCGGCGGCGCTCTTGATCCCGTCCACAACTTCAGTGGGCAGGTAGCGGCGCACGCCGGCGATCTGGGCTTCGCGGCGCTTGATCTCGGTCAGATCGTCCAACACAATAGCCACACCCTGCGTGTGATCATGGGCATCCTTGAGTGGGCTGAAGTTCATGCTTAGGTTGATCCGCCCGCGTCTCTCTAGATCGGCGTCAAATTCAACGCCGGTGAGACGTTGCTCTGAATAGAGCGCCTGCTTGACCATCATATCGAGCCGTGCGTCCAGCACAGGCAACACATCCCGAAGGTAGGCATTGAGCGCTCCCTGCTCTTCCAGGTCAAGAATCTGCTGGGCACGGCGGTTGATCAGGGTGACTCTCTCCTCAATATCGGTTGTGATCACGCCGGACGCAATAGAGGCAAAGATGTTATCCTGAAGGTTCTTCATCTCGGTGATGGCCTCTAAGCTGGCTTTGACACGGGCAAACAGGCGGGCATTTTCAATGGCAACAGCGGCCTGATTGGCAAAGGCGACCAGCAGGTCGCGTGTTTGATCGGTGAACAAGCCGGCGTGTATCTTATTGTCAGTGTAGATCACGCCGGTGACCTCTCCCTTCACCTTAAGAGGCACGCACAGGATCGAGCGCAGGCTGTAGCTGACAATACTCTCTGCGTGCTGGAAGCGCGTATCTTCCTGAGCGTTAGTAGTCAGAATGGCTTCGCCAGTCTCAGCAACCCGCCTGACAACACTGCGGCTGACCTCAAACGAGGAGCTGTCAATGGTCTGCCGGTCCACATTGCGGGCGATACGAAACTCCATCTCACCAGTAACGTCGTTACGTAACATCAAGTAGCCGCGCTCTGCCCCTGTCAGCTCGATAATAGTGTCCATGACCTCGTTGAGCACCTGCGTCAGATCGAGGGAAGAGTTGATCAGCGCCGCAATGTCGGCCAGTGCGCGATACTGATCACGCTCATGCTCCAGCACGCCCAGCCGGTTACTTGCAATCTCCAGCCTTTGGGCAATCTCACCGAGCGTGGTAGTTGTCCCCGGCGGCAGACGGAAACCGCTCTCTTTGAGAATCTCGCGTTGCTGTTTGAGTACATCCCGCAAGTCAGTAGCTAGCTGGCGGATGTAGTCAAGCTCCGCCTTAAGCGAGTTGGAAGTCTCCTGATCTGTTACCTGTACCATAAAGAACGCTCCGTCCCCAAAAAGGCTGATATACACAGCCAACGCGTGTGCGATCTCTCGTCTGCTTCTAGACTATTATATGTAGCCGGGCAGTCACAGCAACTGAGGGGAGGTGAGGCTTCAGCTAGCCCGTACAAACCGGTAGCCTACCTGTCGCTCTGTCTGGATGTAGGTGGGCGAATCCGGATCGGGTTCGATCTTCTGCCGCAGATGGGAGATATAAACTCGTACATACGAAATCTCGTCGCGGTATTCCGGCCCCCACACGTGCGCGAGAATCTGGTTAAACTCCAGAATGCGGCCTGCATTTCTGAGAAGCAAGGCTAGCAGTTTGAACTCCGTCGCAGATAGCGATACCCTCTTGCCATTGACCTCCACGATGCGGGTTGGCAGGTCAATCCGTAGCCAGTCATCCTGATAGGTGAGGGATGGTTCTTCATTGGTGGGGGGGAGTTGGGCACGCCGCAGGAGAGCTTTCACCCGTGCGATCAGCACGCCTATTACAAATGGCTTAACTAGATAATCATCCGCACCTAGCTCCAGCCCGTGAATGATGTCTTCCTCTTGCTGGCGGGCGGTGAGCATCAGGATAGGGACATTGGTCAGCTCACGGATGCGGCGGCAGGTCTCGAAGCCATCAAGACGCGGCATCATGACATCTAGAATCACGAGGTCAGGCCGGTGTTCAAAGACAGCCTTGAGACCGGCCTGACCGTCCAGAGCAGTGAATACCTCGAAACCTTCCTGTTCCAGATTGTACGAGGCCACCCGGAGCAGTGTCGGGTCGTCATCTATGATCAGGATACGATCCCGTCCCTGCATGTTTACCCCTGCCTGCCACATTAGGTGATCAGCACCTCAACTATAGTTCAGACGGGGTAGGCCTGCAACTGGGCCAGCCTGCCTAACGGCCCAACTCCAACATGACAGGGCGACAGCCCGTGATGGAGATCTCAGAGACCGACAGCTCAAAGCCGGTGCTCTCGGCGGCGAAGGATTCTAAGTCGCCGCGGGCAAGGATAGGCACCGGGCTTTCGCCCCCTAACAGATGCACCTCACCTGTCCCGTATTCATGCTCTAACACGTTGATCTCAATGCGTACAGTCTGGCCGGGGCCGGCACGCACTTCTAGCATCCCGTTGCGATCAGTACGGACTTCCTGCACTATCTGGTCAATCTCGATTGCAAACACCTTGCCTGCCCATGGCCTGCCGCCGTTCTCGAATAGGTAGACTCCCAGCGTCACAGGTCCCTGGCTGAGAGGGGTCAGATAGAGTTGAGTGCGATAGGTAATGTCTTTCCACCCGCCAGCCCGCCAGAACGGAAGATACAGAAAACCGCCGTTGCTCATAATGCTCCTCCTCAACTGTAGGAATGATACGGCACTTCTATTCAGGTGCCTGCCGCTTCAAGCAATACTCTCAGCGTTGCCTGGGCACTGCAATGCCATGTGAATTGGCCGGCCCACTCAAAGCCTCGCTCAATCAGAACCCGCCGCAGGTCTTCATCGGTCAACAAGCGGCGAAGGGCAAAAGCCAGCCCTTCCGTGTCCGTCGGGGCGACGGTCAGGGCGGCGTCGCCGGCCAGTTCCGGCAACGATGATGAGTTTGCACATACCACTGGCGTTCCACAGGCCATTGCCTCTAGAACTGGGAAGCCAAAACCCTCATAGAGCGATGGGAAGGCATAGGCAAGCGCCCCGCTGTAGAGGGTTGCCATGTCCTCATCAGGAACATAGCCCGGTAAGATAACTCGCTTCGTCAAACCCAACTGGCGGATACGAGCGAGCAGTTTTCGATAACCCCATCCCTCTCTGCCGGCCAGCACCAGGCAAAGACCATCAACGCAGTCCTGAATCCGAGCAAAGGCTTCTACTAATCTGGTCAAGTTTTTGCGGGGCTGGATACTTCCCACGTGCAGGATGTAGGGACCCGGTATTCCCAACCGCCGGCGCAAGGACTCGATCACTTCAGGGTCTTTGACGGGTTTGAGGGTCTCATCAATGCCAGAATAGATCACCCTGATCTTGGCTGGCGGCACTCCGTTCAGGGCAGTTAAATCGTAGGCAGTGGCTTTGGAGACGGCAATCACCCGTTGGGCTATTCTGGTGCTGTGACGGGTGGACCAGTCTAAGTACAGCCATTCGAAAAAAGGATGTTTGCCCGGGAAGTGGAGATACCCTAGATCATGAGCAGTCACCACTGAAGGAACACGGCCTGTTCCCGGCCAAGGGATGACATGTGCTGGGACGAACAGCACATCCGGCGGCTCTCGCCGCACGGCTGGCCCAAGACCGAGATGAGTCCACAGGCGGCGCTGGTAAATAACCCGTATCTCGATGTTATCCTGTGGAGGAAAGAGGGCAACAGGCGGCACATCTCGGAAATAGAGACGAAAGCGATGCTCGTGCCCCTGCTGGATTAGGCCGCGAATGATATGCAGGCTGTAACCCTCTGTGCCGGTGCGCTGAGCGACAGTAGCACGGCTTGCATCAATCCCGATCAACATAGTATCCGCCTGCACCTGTCTAGCGTGATCTGAGGCGCAGAATGATTGCTAGAACAACAAAAGCCACGAGAAGCGGCCACAGCCGCAATACCTGGTTGGAGATTCCCCCACCAACTATCCCCAGTGTGAAAGGCAGGGCGAAGAGACCAATACCCCCTGTGATATAGGCAGGGATCAGGAGGGACTGCTCATGCATATCGCCGGCAAGATAGATGGCCATGAAGGCGATCCCCACTATCAGCGGGAAAACAGGCCACCACGCAGACATGCCTTGCCAGCTCAGCCCGCCAATTCGGAATGTAAACAGGCTCAGAAACAGACCTGTTAACAGCGCCACAACCCCTATAAAGATCAGGCCGTCTTGCCTTTGCTTTCGAAAGATGACCTGGGCAAGTAGCGCAAAGCCCAGAAGGGCGGGCATAAATGGCCATAACCGTTCGGGGCCAAGTAATGGTGCGCCGAGTTCGGTAGCTATCAGCCATCCTCCTGCTGTCAGGAGGCCTAGTCCGGCCACTATGGCGCCCGGCTGGCGTTGTTTGCTCAACCTGACTGCTCCGAAAGTGACAACAGTTTACGCAGGAATATTGTAGAGTCCAGTTGCTAGAACGCAAAGCCTATGGTCGTTGCCAGATTCCCTGTTCAAACCTGTCCCTGCCGGTCAGTTCATCCAAGCGGCGCTCGTTGGTTACAGGGTTATACAGGCCAATAATAACCTGATAAGTGTCTGGCGGCACATTGTCCAGCTCGATCACTGATTGCTGGAAGAACACATCGCCGGGCAATAAAGTATATGGGTCTACACCCAAACCGTCCGCCCCGGCTACCCATTGGCCGTTGTGGTCAAGTAGTTGAACAAAGATGGCTAATCGAGGGCGAGGGTCTTGGCCGGGGGCGGGCGGCTTGCTCATTAACGGGAGG
>Ga0209101_1000013_pt1 | contig 157396 bp, 132 predicted proteins | sample ConPoolayeCmetaG_FD_185481 | JGI IMG/M metagenome (GOLD analysis project Ga0209101, IMG submission 185481) | Hot spring microbial mat communities from California, USA to study Microbial Dark Matter (Phase II) - Cone Pool mat layer C metaG... ... | reverse complement strand
CTTATACCCTGACCACCCAGTGCGGCAAACCGATCGCCGTAAGGGCCGGCGGGGTTGGCGAAGTAGCCGGTCACCTCAGCATAGGGGTTGACGGCAGGGTTAGCCAGCGCTGGGAAGAAGGCGAAGTAGTTCATCACCATCACAGCCTGCCCGCCGATCAGGGCGTCGTTGGTCTCGGTGAAGAAGGCATTGCTCAGGCCGGGCACCTGGCAGCACTCATACAGGTCGCGGTAGAACTGCAGAGCCTCAACGGCCCGCGGCGAGTTGACAACGCCAAGGACGTTGTTGTTCTCGTCCTGCCACTCAGCACCCCAGCTGAACATCACGTTCTCGACACCCATCGTGATGGCGTCGTAGTCCTTCTGGGTGTAGATGGCCACACCATACAGGCCCTGATCAGGACGGGTGAAGAACTTGGCGATGTCCATCAACTGCTGATAGGTCTCAGGAACGGCCAGAGGATAGCCATATTCCTTCTCGAAGGCGGCCATCTCATCCGGGTCCTCGAACAGGTCCTTGCGGTAAGCCCAGCCGTTTGCGTCACCCTCGGTCGGGAAGGCCCAGTATTGGCCGGAGCCGGTCGGATACTCGCCGTAGTAGGTGAGGGTAGCGGGCGTGACGGTCTGATCAATGCCGTTGCTGACCAGGAAGTCCGTCAGGTTGACATAGTGGCCCTGGGTAGCGCACTGGCCGAGCCACTGGCTGTCGCCAATGACCATATCCCATGCGTCGCCACCGGCGGCCATCTCGGTGAAGAAGCGGTCACCAAAAGAACCCCACGGCTCTTGGATGACATTCACCTTGATGCCGGTCTCGGCCTCGTAGTCAGCCACCAGCTGTTGCAGATAGTCCGCAGGAGACCACTGCGCCCACAGGATATTCAGCTCTGTGACAGCAGGGCCAGCCGGAGCGGCTTCTCCCTCAGCCGGAGCGGCTTCTCCCCCAGCCGGAGTGGCTGCTCCCCCAGCCGGAGCGGCTTGCGGAGCAGGCGTGCCGCCACCGCAGGCTACCATGACCAGAGCCACGATAACCAACAGGACCCACATCAGTCTCTTCGACATTTTCTTTTTCCTCCTCAGTGAATTCATTCTCAGGGGCAACATTCAAGGTTGTCCTTACACAAATTGATCTCACACACTCTGACTTCTATTACGCGGTGCCTCCTTTCTCCACATCTGTTCTGATACTGAACAGATAAGCGGACGAGGGATGATAGCGATATCTCAGACGGCTTGGCGCTCCACACTGCCGGGTTGCGCCAAAATGGCCTGATAAACGGTGGCCATCCCTCCCATAACACAGGCGTCTAACCCATATCTGGATAAGACTACCTGTACTGTATCCACATTCCATCGCAAAGCATGCTGGCGAAGCTCAGCGTCTATTATAGGTAACAAGAACCCCCCTGCCAAACTGAGTATGCCCCCCAGCACGACTAGATCAGGGTTAAATGAGTTCACCAGCGAGGCAATACCGACCCCTAGATAATGCCCTACCTGCTCAAGCGCCTCAATGGCCACCCGGTCACCTGCATAGACCGCATCTACAATCATGGGGACAGAGAGCTGGCTCCAGTCGTCCTTTACCATGTCCTCTAAAACGCTGTGCTGTCCACCCTCAACAGCCCGGCGGATATGGCGGAACAGCGCTGACTGACTCACCAGCGTCTCCCAACATCCACAGTTGCCACAATTGCAACGTTCGCCATTGACCTCCATAGTCATATGGCCAAATTCGCCCGCAAAGCCGGTTGCCCCTCTGAGCAGACGCCCACCCTGTATTATGCCGCCGCCTAGTCCCACACCAATGCTGATGTAGAGCACCTCGTTGTGCCCCTGTGCCGCTCCAAAGAAATGCTCTCCCAGAGCAGCCATATTGGCTTCGTTATCCACGAATACTGGTACACCAAACTCCCTTGATAAAATGTCTCGTAATGGGACATTTTCCCATTTCAAGTTTGGGGCAAACAAGAGCTTGCCGCTGTCTAGGTCAACCAGCCCAGGCACTCCCAGTGCCAGACCGAGCAGATTGCCACGGGTGCCGTCACCCGACTCAATAGACTGGTGGAAAAGGTCTAGAAGACGTCTGATAATCTCCTGTTGTCCTAGGCTCTGCTTAATGCTCTCCTGGTGTCTCCAGACGATCTCGGCGGCAAAATTAGCCCGGATCACCGAGATATAGTCCACGCCGATTTCCCCACTGACAATGCACCCTGCATCCGGATTAAGTTCCAGCAACACAGAAGGGCGACCGACATGAGCCGAGTTTAAGCCAACTTCATGCACAAATTGGTGTTCAATCAACTCTTTTACCAGACTGGAGACTGTAGTCTTATTTAGTCCTGTCATCTCAGCCAATGCCGCACGCGAAATCGGAGCATATTGGCGCAAGTAGTTCATGATAACCGAGAGGTTGATCTCACGAACCAAAGCCTGATCCCCGGTGCGGAAATGTGCCAGAGGCGGTGACATTGACTTAATCTATCCAGCTCGTGATCCATGATCACTGTCAAGGCTATGCAACTGATTATGAGAGGACTGCTCATTTGTTCACGCGTTTGTGCTACTCATCCCAAGCTAACCCGGTCTGGATAATCCGGCATACATCCAGTCTGCTTGTGGGGCAGGATTCTTGTTTAAACTTGCCCCTTGACAATCCGGCTTTGCTATTTAGAGGACCACTTGTGGGAAGAAACTTGCTCCGGGTTGGTGGACTTGGGCCCCGTGAACATCTCCTCAGCTTATTCACGCCTCATGCGGAACATCAGCATCAGAAAATGACAAGCCTTGTTTGTTGACACAACCAACAAAGTCTATTGTAAACCCAAAAACACGTTCTGGTCAAGTAGTTTCTCGAAAGTAGTTGGCGATCTTATAGAGCTCTCAAGAGCAGATTTATGCTAATATTATAACAATATAATCTTACTTAAGCAAGTACTCGCGGTGTTTTGCGGCTCCGTGCCTTCGAGAATGCTACAGAGTACAGGCAACCAGACTATAATCAGATAGAGTCACACTGCGCGAGAGAGTCACAACATGTCTCTAAAGATACCATCCCCCGATGCCAATATTGGTTTGCGGGCCCTGCAGGCAATGAGACGAGAGGGGCACATCCTTGCCGCAATGCAGGTCTTCCATGCAGAGCTGGGCGACATATTCCGTGTAACGCTTCCCGGCTTCAGGCCGGTCTTCATGGCAGGGCCAGAAGCGTGCCGGTTTGTCCTGGTTTCGGCACGCGGTGATCTGCGCTGGCGTGCCGAAGGGGACCCGGTCGTGCGTCTGCTCAGGCATGGTCTCCTGGTAGAGGATGGAGAGACACACGACTCTTTGCGCCGCCAGATAAACCCTGCTCTGCACAAGAAAATGCTGGAGGGATACATTGATTCTATGTGGCGCTGTACCCAGCAGGTCAGTGACGCCTGGCCTGCCTCCCGTCCTGTTGATATGCTGGTAGAGATGCGCCGCATTGCCCTGTTGATCTTGATGGAGAACCTGTACAGGGTTGACTTTACACCAGAACTCCAGCGTTTGTGGAGGGCTATCCTGCGCACCATCGAGTACATTTCGCCGGGTCTCTGGATGATCTGGGGTGGAATTCCTCGTATTGGTTATGGCCGTGCCTTACGCCAGATGGATGCCTACCTCTACCGCATCATCCACATGCGGCGCTCAGCGGTAGGGACAGCCAACGATCTGCTGGGATTGTTGATCACAGCGCCGGAAATGTCTGATGATCTTATCCGCGATCAACTGCTGACTATTCTCATCGCGGGGCACGATACGAGCACAGCATTGCTGTCATGGACGCTCTACCTGCTAGGCAAGCATCCGGAGGCAATGGAGCGTGCCCGCGCTGAGATTGACACTGTGCTGGGCACAAGACCGTTAGAGCTGTCCCAAATCTCTCAGTTGACTTACCTAGGACAGGTCCTCAATGAAGCACTCCGACTCTATCCGCCCATCCATCTGGGATCGCGGATAGCGGCTACCGATCTAGAGTTCCATGGGTATCACATCCCCGCCGGCACGCGGGTTGTCTACTCCATCTATCTGACCCACCGGCATCGCGATTATTGGCCAGAGCCGGATTGCTTCAACCCGGAGCGCTTTGCACCCGACTTCAGGCCAGCCCCTTATACCTTTCTGCCTTTTGGCGGAGGGCCGCGCAACTGCATTGGAGCCGCTTTTGCTCAGGTTGAAGTGAAGGTGGTTCTAGCACAGATTCTGCAAAACTTCGACCTCAAACTGGTGGGGCAATCTGTTCATCCCCACATGGGGGCAACCCTCGAACCCCGTCCCGGCGTTTTGATGCTGGCCCGCAGGCGTAGAGGCAATTAGCTTCCATCCTACTCATACATCGAAGTAGAGACTTACCTCGTAGGGGTGCGGACGATTACGCACGGGGTATGATTCCATCTCCCGCTTATACTCGATCCAGCGCCCGATCAGCTCTTCGCTGAAGACATTCCCCACCAACAAGAAGTCATGATCAGCCTCTAAGGCCCGCAGGGCCTCATCCAGCGACTCGGGCAGACGCTTGATCTTCGCCCGTTCTTCCTCGCTCCACGCAAAGATGTTGGCATCAATCGGCCCAAACCCGGCGGCTGTTGGATCAATCTGGTTCTTGATCCCATCCAGACCAGCCAGCAATTGTGCCGCCAGCGCTAGATAGACGTTACAGGTGGCATCTGGAGGGCGAAATTCCAAACGAGCGGTATCAGGCTGATTGGCATATTTGGGGATGCGGATGGCCGCACTTCGATTGCCCAGCGAGAAGAAAGCATTAACTGGAGCTTCAAAGCCGGGGATAAGGCGGCGATATGAATTGGTGCTGGGGTTAGTCAGTGCCAGCAGGGCCGGGCCGTGCTTCAGTAGGCCGCCGATATAGTACAGAGCTGTACGACTGAGAGAGCCATAGCCAGCGGGGTCGTAAAACAAGTTATGACCCTCTTTGAACAACTGCTGGTGGAAGTGCATTCCATTTCCCGCCTCCCCATACAGGGGTTTAGGCATGAAGGTAACGGTCTGCCCGCGCGCCTGTGCTACCATCTTAGTGACATACTTGACGATCATGGTCATGTCACCGGCGGCGACTAGTCCTACCATTGGTGTCTCAATCTCACATTGACCTGGCCCTCCCACCTCATGATGATGATACTTAACCGGTACTCCCATTGCCTCCAGACGCAGAGTCATCTCGGAGCGCAGGTTATGAAGCTGATCTTTAGGGGGAATAGCATGATACCCGCCATGAAGGGGAATATAGTGGCCATGTCCCCCCTCTGCGCTATTCCAGTCAGCCTCTCTTGACTCCAGCCAATATCCTGCTTTGTTGACGCCGTTCTCGTAGGCCACTCTGTCAAAGACATAAAACTCAAACTCCGGCCCCCAGCGGCTCTCGTCGGCAATGCCGCTCTCGCGCATGTAAGCCTCAGCGCGGATGGCAATATTACGAGGGTCATTGCTGAAGACAGCATGGGTATCTGCCTCAAGAGTGAAACAGATGAATGAGAGAGTAGGAACCTCACAGAAGGGGTCTGGCCTTCCCGTAGTTAGATCGGGCACTAACACCATGTCTCCAGCCTTGACGCTCTTCAAGCCGACCGCCGAGCCGTCAAACCCAACTCCCTCCCTCAACAGGGAAGGGCTAAACTGGCTGGCCGGCAGAGTGATATGATGCCAGCGTCCCCACAGATCACAGAACTTAAGGTCCACCATCTGGATGTCGTGATCATCCACGTAGCGGCGTGCCTGTTCAAAGGTCTGGAACATCGTTTCCTCCGTTATACTAAAGTTACAAGCAGGAACTAACCATTAGGGGTATGCTGGATAGAATAGAGGTGATTACATGGGGTCGAGATAGGCCTTGAGAATACCTCTTCCAGTGCTGTTTGCAACCTCTATTACGTCACTGTACAGCCATGACAACCCTCATGGTTGATTGCTGAGCCAAGGGGTATAATCTGCCCGCATGCCACAGGTATTGAAGGTAAAAGATATGAAGTGTCGTCTTATTCCTCTCGTCACGATCAGTCTGCTCTTCACAGCGTGTAGCCTGCTGGGACCTTCCGGTGGCACCTCCCCTGCCGCTACTACTCCTGAAGTGATCCCAACCCGTGATCTAGGGCAACCCGACGGCGTCGCACAAGCCTTCCTCGACGCCTGGATGAACAGTGACTACGAAGGGATGTACAGCCTGCTGTCGCCAAACAGTCAAGCAGAATATACGCTTGAAGGCTTCACCAACATTTACACCAGCGCGGCTACTACCATGACTTTAGTCAATCTGGAGGCTGTCCCTCTATCCTCTCTCTCTGAGAGCACAGGCACAACAGCGCAGTTTGCCTTCCGGGTGACTTACAATACACAGGTACTGGGGCCGATCCAGCAGGACCTGACCATGCAACTTGTCTTTGCCAATGGACGCTGGGGGATAGCTTGGACGCCCGGCCTGATCTTCCCTCAGCTTGCGGGCGGCAATATCCTGCAACTTGAGGTTGAGACACCCTCGCGTGCCAACATCTATGATCGAAATGGCCTGTGGCTGGTATCTGGTAACGCTTCGACTGTGACCATCAGTGTAGTGCCGGGAGAAGTCAGCCCTGAGTATGAAGATCAAATGCTCGACCTGTTGAGTGGTGTGTTGCGGATGTCCCCCGACGAGATCCGACAGCAATATGCGGGAGCGCCAGCGGACTGGATTGTAGCACTGGGCGATGCTGATGCAGAGACAGTCCAAAACAATTGGGCCGCCCTCAGAAGCTACCCTCCTCTACGGTTTTCCGAAAAGAGCGGACGCCGCTATTTCAATCTGCTTGCCCCTCATGTTCTGGGCTACACCGGCTATATCCCACAGGATCAGCTAGATGCTTATCGTTCATTAGGCTATCAGGGAGATGAGATCGTTGGTCTGAGTGGACTGGAAAAATGGGGGGAGAGCTACCTGGCCGGGATGAGGGGTGGTTCCCTAAACGCCTACACACCAAGCGGGCAGTTCTTTGCGGAGATTGCACGGCGGGACCCTCAGCCGGCTCAGAGTCTCTACACCACCCTCGACCGTAATTTACAGGCGATTGTGCAGGACGCTATCGAAGAGGCCTATCAGGCAGGCGAAGCCACTTGGGCACCGACTGCTGGGGGAGCGGCGGTAGTTGTGCTGGACGTCAATACCGGCGATGTACTGGCAATGGCGAGCTACCCGTATTTTGACCCCAATGCGCTCTACCCCTTCAATAACCATCCCTTCGCGATGGGTGGTAACTATCTGCAGGACCTGCTGACTAACCCTCTTAAGCCTTTTCTGAATCGTGCCACACAGGGCCAATACCCGCCCGGCTCGATCTTCAAGATTGTCACTATGGCGGCGGCACTGGGGAGCGGCCTTTTCCAGCCGGACACGAGTTACACATGTACAGGGGTGTGGACCGAGCTGGGTCCCCAGAATGTCCGGTATGACTGGAAAGAAGGGGGACATGGAGAACTCACACTGGCGCAGGCGTTAACGGCCTCTTGCAATCCTTACTTCTACCATATTGGCCTGATCACCGGCCAGTCTGACTTCAACCTGATCCCTTCCTATGCACGCATGTTCGGGTTTGGACAGGAACTAGGGATACAGATTGACGAGGAACCCGGACTGATTCCGGACCCGGACTGGTTGCTGGCAGAACGGGGGCAGGAGTGGAACGTTGCCTATAGTGTCAATATTGCCATTGGGCAAGGCGATGTGCTGGTAACCCCTCTTCAGGTGGCCGTTATGATCGCCGCCATCGCCAACAACGGGACAGTGTACCAGCCTCAATTTGTGGATCGGATTGGGTTGATCGGCGAGGAGCCGACTGTTGTCTTTGAGCCGCACGTACTGGGCCGGCTTTCTCTTTCGCCAGAAGCCATACAGGTCATCCGCGAGAGTATGCGCGGCGTAGCCTCCGACATAGAGCTGGGCACAGCAGAATATCGGCTGGGCAGTATGCAGATACCTGTTGCAGGGAAGACCGGCACAGCGCAAGTCTCACAGCCGAATGCCCCTCCTATTGCTTGGTTTGGCGGGTTTGTACCCTACGATGATCCGGAACTGGCTATTGTTGTCATGATCGAGAATGGCGGGCAAGGCTCTAGTGTGGCGGCCCCGATCTTCCGCCGCATTGTGGAGCGCTACTATGGCCTGCGCGAGCTTCCGTGGCCGCGCGACTGGGGCGACCCAACCATCTTTGACTTTGTGACAGAAGAAACCATTGGAGAGTAGACTTGCCGCACAACACAGCCCCCGTATATGCATTGGGGGCTGTGTTTTATTGGCCGCTAGCCATTTCCTGACGCACAGCTCGATAGAGCAGATCAGCACGAAGCTCCTGTAATGTATAACAAGGCCCTCCCAGATGCTCTGCCAGTCGCTGTGCCAGACCCTGATCGAAACTAGCATGTTCCATGTTGATCACAACAGATTTGATACCTGCCTCCCGAATCTGTTTAGCGATAAGGTGAGCTTCTTCCTGAGGAGGGAAAGGCCCCATCGAAACATTCCCCGCGCCATCGGTGAGGATGATCATGAGGGGCATCACATCGGGATGAGCAAGTTTATCGCGCTGGATGACAGTATAGGCCAGAGCAAGGCCGGCTGATAGGGGGGTCTTGCCGCCAACTGGAATATCAGCTAAGGCTTTCTGGGCTAGCTGTACTGAGTTGGTTGGCGGCAGGACAACCTGCGCCTGATTTTTCTGGAAGACGACCAAACCCACTCGATCTCGGTGCTGATAAGCATCAGTCAGCAATGAGAGGATGGCCCCCTTTGTGGCAGTCATGCGCTCAGCAACTGCCATGCTCCACGAGGCATCCACCACAAACAGAACCAAGTTAGCCTGCTTAGTCACTCGGACTTTGCGTTGCAGGTCATACTTGCGCAGGGCCAGCGCCAGATTCCCCCGCTCGCGCTTGAGTTGGTAGGGAGCCGCCGCGCGGATGGTCGCGTCAAATGCAATATCTGTGCTCCCGTCAGCAGGGCGGGCCTGAATGTAGTGCCCCCGCTTGCGCTCGGTATGCGTCTGACTGCGACGGCCACCCTGACGGCGTGCCAGCCGATCAAGAGGGGTATCCAACCGACGAACAACCTTGAATTCCTCGCCGGGCTGGACCTTCTGCCCGCCTTCCCACCATCGAGCATCCTGATTGACAAACACATTTTGACGGGCAGGCTCAACAGGCTTTGCTTCAGGCGCCTTGTCGTCGTCCGGATAAGCCTCTTGTCCTAGCGTCTGTTGCTCTTTTTTTTTACTTCGGGGAAACTGTCTCCTGAAGGATCGACAGGCTCTGCCATCTCCCCCTGCATATGGGCCTGCTCCAGTCGCTCCCCCAGGTCGCTCAGGCTCAACTGTGCCTCTTGGAAGGGGCCGCGTTTCAAGCGATGAGGAAGGGCTAATTCCGCCGCTAATAGAATGTCGCGGTCGGTGATAGCTTCACGCGCCTCTAATGCGGCATGGGCACGGGCCGCCTTTAGGATAACCAGATCAGCACGGTGGCCGTCCACTTGCAGGCTGGCTGTCAGGTTGGCAATGGTTGCCAGATCGCGGCGTGTGTAGCGAACCCGATCCACAATCTGACGGGCATATCCGATCTCGTCAGAGAGTTGCTGTTCCTGTGGCAACCACTTCTGATAGAAGGCGACAGGGTCTTTCTCAAACTCGATGCGGCGCTCCAGAATAGCCATTCTCTCCGCTGACTCACGGATGCCGCGCACATCCACACACAAGGCGAAGCGATCGAGCAACTGAGGACGCAAATCCCCCTCTTCGGGGTTCATCGTCCCGACGAGTATGAATTGCGCCGGGTGGGTGAAACTAATCCCTTCACGCTCAACTACGTTGACCCCCATAGCCGCCGAGTCCAAGAGGAGGTCCACAACATGATCGTCCAGCAGGTTGACCTCATCCACGTACAAGATGCCGCGGTTGGCCGCCGCTAGAACGCCGGGTTCAAAATGGCGCTCACCTAGCTGGATGGCTTTCTCTATATCCAGCGTTCCTACCACTCGGTCTTCAGTTGCCCCTACCGGCAAGTCAACTAGTCGGATGCGCCGCCGCGCAACAGGCAAGGTCTCCCCCCTGTCAGAACGTTCACGGCACTCGTCGCACCATGTTTCAGGGCGGGCGGGGTCACAACTGAAGCGGCAGTCAGCCACTACTTCGATCTCCGGCAAAAGCACCGCTAAGGCGCGGGCGGCCGTGCTCTTAGCCGTCCCGCGCTCGCCACGGATCAGCACCCCTCCAATGCCCGGATTGACAGCGTTCAAGACAAGAGCGCGCTTCATACGCTCCTGGCCGACGATAGCTGTAAATGGAAAGATCAGGGAAGCCATGCAGTTTTCTATTCCTAGTAGTCCAGGAGTATTTCCACTGGCAAACTATACCAGGGCACGCGGATTATACCGCAGTGAGGGAATGCTAAACAACCGACTGCAGTGTCGGGAAGATGGGCAACCTCACGGGCATACGACATCTTTGATACGGGCCGGATAGGTCGGGTGGTCGTCTGGACATCTGGTAGCGGTCCTAGGTGAGAAATAGCACGAACGGCGGGCGGCGCACGCAAGGCAATGACACAGCTTCTCAGCCACTCCTCTCCCTCAAAGTTTCTTTGACCACCCTCTTTGCCTGCGCTATAATCCCCACACCTTCATGGATTGTGTGATCAGCCCGCCCCGCTTTCCGGGGCGGATAACTTGTGATGCTCAGAGGTAAATCTCGTTATGCCAAAACGTACCTATCAACCCAAAAAACGCCGTCGTGCGCGTGTGCATGGCTTCCGACAGCGGATGGAGACTCGTGGTGGACGCTCTGTGTTAAAAGCGCGTCGTGCAAAAGGGCGTAAGCGTTTGACCGTTCAGCCTCGGCATGTCAAGAAGCTCAATTGGAATGCTTCTTAGCAGTTGTTGTTCTGTCTGATTGATGTTGCCCCGCCGCCTGCGTCTGAGGCATTCGCTGGATTTCCAGAAGGTCCGACAGCAGGGCAATCGCTGGCGGAATGGCGCTCTGACGGTGAATCTCTTACCCAACTCTCTAGAGCACAACCGGTTCGGGGTGGTTGTCAGCCGGCGTGTTGGCAAGGCTGTCAGCCGTAACCGGATTAAGCGGCAGTTGCGGGCCGTGCTACGGCACTGGATACCCAAGTTAAGGACAGGCTATGACATCATAGTTGTTGTCCATTCGGTATCCTCCACTACGAGTTCGCACGAGCTGGAAAAGACGCTTGAGAGGCTATTTAAGGCCGCCGGCTTGTCGTCTGTGGAAGAGCATTCAAAGCTATGAAATATATTGCAATGGCACTGATCCGTTTGTATCAACTGACGCTTTCGCCCTTGTTGCCCCCTTCTTGTCGCTTCACGCCGACCTGCTCACAATATGGCTATGAAGCGTTCAGCCGTTTTGGCTTCCTTAAAGGGGGATTGCTCACTGTCAAACGGGTTTTGCGTTGCAACCCTTTTAATCCAGGTGGCTATGATCCTGTTCCTGAGGAGTTTCGTTTTTGATTACAAGGAAGTTATTTCTAGGACTTGTTCTGATCGCTCTGGCGGTCGGATTAGCGGGCTGTAGTTCAGCGGCGACAGTCCTTTCGGGGACTAGCTGGCCTGGCATCACTGCTTCGGACGAGGCAATCTACGTTGCTTATGGCGCACAGGTATATGCCGTTTCCCCGGAGAGCGGTAACCGGCTATGGGCCTTCCCATCTGAGCCTGAACGCGGGCGGACTTTCTACGCTGCCCCCGCCGTTGCGCCTGAGCTGGTCGTCGTGACCGATTACGTTGGCTCAGTTTTCGCCATTGATCCTGCTACTGGGATGCAGAAGTGGGCCTTTGAGAGCAACCCTGCCGCCCGTTTCATTGGCGGTGCGGTGATCGGTGACGAGTACGTGTATGCCGGCGCTGTGGATGGGACCCTCTACGCTATCAATCGTGACACCGGGACAAAGGCATGGCAGTTCAGAGCCCCGCGTAGCGGGAATGGACAACATGACATCTGGTCTACACCCCTGCTAGATGGTAACACGCTTTATTTCACTTCCTTAGACGGTCATCTGTACGCGCTTGATGCTCAGAACGGTGCTCTGCTATGGCAATTCCCGGCGGCTGATGAGCCTGCAATCGGAGCTATGGCTGGAACTCCAGCTATTCATGAGGGCGTGCTCTACTTTGGAAGCTTCAATGATAGGGTGTATGCCCTTGATACCCGAACGCGGCAGGTAGTGTGGACATACACGACCACTAACTGGGTCTGGAGTACTCCAGTTATAGACCCAGAAGCTAATCTGATGATTGGCGGTGATCTTGACGGCCACGTTTTCGCCCTTGACTTGTCAAGCGGTCAACCAAGGTGGACCTTTGATGCGGGCGGCCCGGTAGTAGGTACTCCTGCGTTTGGCAAGCTTGCCGACGGACAGCCCGTCGTGTATGTCACCTCAGGTGACTCATATCTTTACATCCTGAATGTTGAGGATGGCACTCAGGCAAGAGCCGCTACTAGTATAAAGGCAGAGTTCACTACCCGCTTCTTGTTCTTCCCTACAGGCACCAACGAACGTCCTATTCCGATCTTTGCGCCGCCAATCCTCTACAATGACTCAATTCTTATAGGTGCTCATCAGGGTAGTTACCCGCTTTATGCGCTTGATCGTGAGACCTTACTCCAGCGCTGGGCTTTTGACCCTGCCGCTGGGTCCTAACCGGTTTGAGAAGTTGGAAAAGAGTAACCTCTTATGTGGGATTTAATTATTCTGAACCCAATGGTGAACGTTTTGTTGTGGCTGTACGGTATTTTTGGTCACAACTATCTTCTCGCGATTCTGTTCTTCACCCTTCTGACGCGCCTGCTTATCTTCCCACTCACCTGGCAGCAACAGAAATCAACCCTTGCTATGCAGAAATTACAACCCGAACTGACCAAGTTGCGCGAGAAGTATAAAAACGACCCCGAAACGTTAAATACCAAGATGATGGAACTTTACCGCGAGGCAGGAGCCAATCCGCTGGGGGGATGTCTCCCTACGCTGATACAGTTCCCCATCTTGATCGGTTTATACCAGGCCATCACGCGCTCGCTGGCCGCCTCACCCCTCCAGTTGATTGAGCTGTCACAACATATCTATCATCCGGTGCCTGCATGGCTCTCGTGGTTGCCCAATGCCGCCGCCCTTATTCCATTGAACAGCCGGTTCGGGTGGCTTAATTTAGCTTTGCCTGATCCTTACTACATCCTGCCGATTCTCGTTGTGGTCACAACATGGTTGCAGAACAAGCTCATGACCCCGCCAAACGCTGATCCACAGCAGGCGGCCATGAATCGTTCAATGCAATTAACTATGCCGTTGTTCATTGGGTACATCTCACTAACCTTCCCGTCCGGCCTCTCAATATACTGGATTGTGTCAAATGTGATCGGCTTTGTTCAGTATATGGCAATGGGGCGTTCTAGTTTCAAGAACCTGTTTGGTACGGAGGACGGTAGTTTCAGCCTGAGGGGACTGTTAGGACTACCACAACCAGGAGCTGATGCGAAGGGCAAGCCTAGGAGTGCCAGAAAATAGCGTACCTGATTCCAGAGGCCCAAGGTTTCCACCGGATAGGTAGATGCGAGGTCTTACCATGAGTGAAAGTATGCAGCCCATTGATGCAACAGGGGCAAGTGTTGAGGAAGCGATTGAATCTGGGCTTGCAAAACTGGGTTTGTCTCGGAACGAAGTGATCATTGAGATCGTTGAAGAGGGGAGTAGAGGGGTACTAGGAATGGGCGCCCGTGCCGCGGTTGTCCGCCTTACACCACTACGACAGCCTTCACCATCCTCCTTCCCGTCTTCGCCATCGGTCAGCCCAGAGCAAGCCAAGCTGGAAGCAGAGGAAGCCCGTCAGATTCTTGAGCACATTCTGGCCTCTATGTCCATCAAGGCCTCTGTAGAACTCTACCCTGCTACACCTGCATCGCCTGAAGAGGCGGCGCCATGGGTTCTTGATATTCGGGGGCCTGATCTGGGAATCTTGATTGGGCGCAAGGGCGAGACACTAGATGCGCTCCAATACATTGTCCGCTTAATTGCCAGCAAACGCTTGGGGCATCAGGCCAATATTGTGCTTGATGTCGAGAGTTATAAATCCCGTCGCGAGACTTCCCTGCGCAAGCTGGCCCTCCGGATGGCTGAAGAGGCCCGGCGGCTTGGACGTACCGTGACTCTTGAGCCGATGCCGCCCAACGAACGGCGGATTATCCATCTGGCCCTCCGCGATGATGAGACAGTGACTACCGAGAGTGTAGGGATGGGCGAGCGGCGCAAGGTGACCATCATCCCCAATCGTTCCACCCGTTAGGTGGCAAGGGGGAATGTTCAAGGGGTACATTGCACCCCTCCTCGCTAGCTATTGGGGGACATGGAGCAGGTACCGGACTATCTTGTCATTGGCCATGTTTGCAAAGATTTGACTCCTGCTGGCCCCCGTCTGGGAGGCACAGTAACGTTCAGTGCGCTGACGGCCCAGGCACTTGGTCTGCGGGCGGCTGTACTGACAAGTACCTCAGCCGACATGCAGGAGTTGCTTCTCCCCCTGCGGACAGTCTCTCTGGTCAACGTCCCAGCCGAGCATCCCACTACCTTCGAAAACATCTATGTGCCTGAGGGACGGCACCAGCGATTGTTGGGGCGTGGGGCCCCCCTCCTGCCCTCCCATGTGCCGTCCGCATGGCGTTCAGCCCCAATTGTGCATCTGGCCCCGGTTGCTGATGAGGTGGACCCCTCGCTGGCGGAGTTCTTCTCAAGCTCGTCGTTCATCGGAGTAACTCCTCAGGGCTGGATGCGGCATTGGAACAAAGAGGGGCGTGTTTCTTTTCGTCCATGGCAGGAAGCTGACCGGGTCCTCTCTTACGCGAATGCTGTCGTTTTAAGCATCGAAGATGTTGACGGAGATCAAGGGCTGGTTCGTGGATATGCCGGTAAGGCTCAGGTTTTGGTCATGACACTTGGGGCACAGGGAAGCCTCCTCTTTGTTCAAGGAAAAGAGTATGCTGTGCCAGCCCCACAGGTCATTGAACAGGACCCCACGGGAGCCGGGGATATTTTCGCGACTGCGTTCTTTGTGCGCCTAAGTGCTACCGGCGATCCGTTTGAGGCGGCCCGCTTTGCAACCCTGTTAGCTAGTGCCTCAGTGGAATATCTTGGGTTGGACAGTATTCCCAGCGCTGACACAATCCAAGCGGCGCTCTTCCAGCCGTGATATGTCTGACGGCTTTCTCAACAAATTAACTACCAGTAGGAGGATGCTATGTCCGACAATGCGAGACTGGTTCGGGAAAAACTTGATCAGGCTGTTGCCATTCTCAATGAGCTAGGCATTGATGCCTGGATGACTTTTGTGCGTGAAACAATGCTGACACCAGACCCCAGCCTTGAGCTTATTCTGGGAATGGATATGGTGTGGCAGTCGGCTTTCATCCTTACCCGCGACAACCAGCGTATCGCTGTGGTAGGGTTGCATGATGCCGAAAATGTTCATCGTATTGGCGGTTACACGACAGTTGTGCCTTATGTTCAGAGTATCCGCGATGACTTGTTGCGCATTCTGCTGGAGCTTAATCCCAGACAGTTGGCCCTCAATTATTCAGAAGATGACGCAGCCGCCGATGGAATAGGGCACGGCCTGATGCTGCTCCTGCAGAACTATCTGGCCGACACCGATCTAGGGGAACGGATTATCTCCGCTGAGAGAGTTATTGCGGCCCTGCGCGGACGTAAGTCGCCCGCCGAAGTCGAGCGGATACGAGCGGCCATCCATACCACCCAGGCTATTTTTCGGGAGATTGGGAACTTTGTTAGGGTAGGGATGAACGAGGTCGAGATCGCTGACCGCGTTCATAGCATCCTCAAGGAAAGGGGGCTGGGTTCAGGCTGGGACTGGGATTATTGCCCTGCTGTCTCCGCTGGACCTGATTCGCCTGTTGGCCATGGTGGTCCACAGGCACAATACACTGTTCAGCCCGGCACCCTATTGCACATTGACTTTGGGGTTAAGCAGGATAGTTACTGCTCCGACCTCCAGCGCATCTGGTACGTGCGCAAAGATGAGCATGACACGCCCCCCGATGTAGTTAAGAGTGCGTTTGACACGGTGCGTAGTGCTATCCAGGCCGGCTTCGACGCACTTAGGCCAGGTGTGCAGGGCTGGCAGGTAGACGAAGCCGCTCGCAAGGTGATAGTGGAAGCGGGTTATCCGGAGTACCAGTATGGCACTGGCCATCAATTAGGCCGCGCCGCCCATGATGGGGCGACTATGCTCGGCCCCCGCTGGGAACGCTACGGGAAAACGCCCTATGGTATTGTCGAGGCGGGGAATGTCTATACACTCGAGTTGGGAGTGGCGGTAGAGGGAATCGGCTATGTGGGACTGGAAGAAGATGTGCTGGTGACTAAAGACGGCGCAGAATGGCTCTCCACACCGCAAGATGAAATCTGGCTGATCTAGTCTCATGGATGCCAATATTGTCCTGTATAACGGGGTGATCCGAACCCAGTCTGATGACCAGCCAACCGCTTCGGCCCTGGCTATCCGCGAGGGTCGGATTATAGCGCTGGGCGATGACAAAAGTATGCGCAGGCTTCTAATGTCTGGCGGTGAAGCTGTTGATCTAGGAGGTAGACTGGTCATTCCCGGCCTGGTTGATGCTCATGTTCACCTGTCGTGGTATGCGCTCTTCCTGCATCAGGTTGACCTCACGCAGGCCTCGTCGGCGGAAGATGCGGCTGAACTGGTTGCACAACGGGCGGCTGAACTCCCGCCCGGCCACTGGATTCAGGGACGTGGTTGGTCTCAGGACAAATGGCTAGGGCGGGCTTTCCCTACAGCAACCCAGCTTGACGTGCGGGTTCCTGATCATCCCGTCTATCTCTCTGCGCATTCCGGCCATGCGGCGTGGGTCAACTCGCTTGCCCTGCGGATGGCCCATATCACTGCTGAAACGCTCGACCCGCCGGGCGGGCGGATTGCGCGAGATGAGACGGGTGAGCCGTCGGGAGTACTGTTCGAGGCCCCAGCCATGAATATGGTGTCCCGCCTGATCCCAGAAGTTACACCCGACGATCTAGCCGGAATGGTCAGGGAGGCTATCGCACGTGCCCATCGTGGCGGTCTGACGGGCGTCCACGATTTTGATGATGTGCGTGCCCTGCAGGCCTTTCAACTCCTGAAGGAACAAGGGCAGTTGACACTCCGTATTGTCAAAAACTTGCCGGTCGAAGTGCTCGATCAGGTTGTGGGGCTGGGGTTGCGCTGGGGCTTTGGAGATGATTTTCTGCGTATCGGGGGGATCAAGAGTTTTGCCGATGGCGCTCTTGGCCCTCGCACCGCGTGGATGATTGCCCCCTATGAAGGCGAGCCGGACAATTACGGCATCTGTGTCACAGAGCCAGAGATATTGAGAGAGAGGGTTTGGAAAGCCAGCCTCGCAGGGCTACCTTCGGCGATCCATGCAATAGGTGATCGAGCTGTACATGAGGTGTTGAACATCTACGAAGCAATCCGGGAAGAGGAGAGAGAACGGGGTATTTCTCCTCATCAGATGCGGCATCGTATTGAGCATGTACAGCTCATCCATCCAGAGGATGCCAGTAGATTAGGCCGTCTCGGCGTAATTGCCTCAATGCAGCCAATCCATGCTGTTTCCGATATGATCATGGCTGACAGCTACTGGGGCGATCGCGCCGATTTCGCCTACAACTGGCGGCTTCAGCTTGAGGCGGGTGCAGTGGTAGCATTCGGCAGTGACGCACCAATTGAACCTATTGAGCCGCTACCCAACATTCAGGCGGCAGTCACCCGCCGCCGTGCTGACGGCTCTCCCGACCCTGCCGGCTGGCGGTCTGGTCAGGCTGGCCGGTTAAGCGTGGATGAGGCTGTGCGCGGTTTTACATATGGACCAGCCTATGCCGCCGGAATGGAGGATCGACTCGGACGGCTGGCCCCCGGTTTTCTGGCCGACCTGACTGTGCTGGGACAGGACGTCTACCATTGTGATCCGATGGACATTGGGATCACGGAGGTAGCAGGCACAATGGTTGACGGGCAATGGGTATACCGCGATTTCTGATTTAGTCCCTCTCATTGAGAAGCGCTTGCCGAGCATCCCCCCTCAAAGAGCACAGTTACCTGATAGCCTGATGGTCCAGCATCAACGTCGAAGAAAAGTTGTAGGACCTTACTCTCCCCCGGCCCCAGTGTCCTGACCGGTGCGCCGCCGGACAGGCTGATATTTGCCGGCGGGCTTGAAATAGAACCGTTCCAAATATTTGCCGCCCCAAACTTGAGGCTTTTCAGTGCCCCATTGCCGGATGGCCAAGCGCTGACGGTAACGCCGGTCAAGACAATAGAGTTAGGGGCATTGTTGGTGATCAGGAACTGCGCTGGGCCTGCGCTTCCTATCGCCACTGAGCAGATGACCACTGGTGTATCAGTCGCTGTAGCGGTGGGAGTGTTGGTAGGGGTCGCAGTGCTGGTAGGTGTCGCGGTAGGAGTCGGCGTGCTGGTAGCAGTCGGCGTAGGGGTCCAAGTGGCAGTAGGTGTCCGGGTGGAAGTCGGCGTGTGGGTAGGGACAAGGACAGGGGTAGATGTCGGCCTGAGGAGGGTTGCCGTCGGCGTCACACCGGCAGGGAGGGTCATTGTCGGAGTAGGAGAGAGCACTGGCGTCCGGGTGGCGGTGGGTGAGCCTGTGGCGGTGGGTGTAGCTCTGGCTTGTGGTGTGTTGGTAAAGGCCGGGTTGGCCGTGGTGTCAGGAGCAGTCGTCTGGGCGGCTACCTCAAGTGAGGCCCGGCGGGCCGCCTCGATCTCTGCCTGCGCCTGCGCCGGCGAGATAACCGGCAGGCTACCCGGCACACATCCGACACCACCCAGCGTGCAACCTACACTGAGCGCAGTAGGCGGAGCGGAAGCGGGCGTGGAGGGCGGGCCGGCCGCCTGAACGCCATTTGCCCCGCCCAAGGGTACTGTAACTACCTGCCCGGCCCCTAGAAATTGCTCCTGTCCGCCGGAACTCACGGAGGCACTGCCATCTAGCATGGTGACGCTCATTTGCTCTCCCCGCCGTGCTTCCAACACGGTAGTCCCCATGAGTGTCAGGGTCGCGCCATCTGCTTGGATCGTCAGGCCGGTTCCATCGGGCATTCGAATCAGCAGGCCGTCAAATGGCACAAGTTCACATGTCACCTCTCCTACGCCGCTGGAGAAATAAAATGCCTGCAAATCACCCGACGCATTTTCCAAAGAAGTGTTCCCAAAGACAATAAAGGTGGCATTCTGGCCGGGTACAGTGCGAGGCAGGGTGGTCTGCAATTTAAAGATGGCAATGCCCCACTCGTTGCGGCTCAGGTCCAGCGGCGAGGCTGACAACATCTGTAAGATTTCTACGGGGATCACATCACCAGGGAGTTCAAAGCGGGTCGAGGGAGCAGGGGCAATAGTCGCGTCAACCGTGTAGTGTCCGTAACATACCTGATTACGTCCGATCTGTTGACAGCGTTGATCAGAGAAGAGCAAAGCCTGCTCAATCAGTGTCTCACAACTTGTCGCATTGGCTTGCCCTGATAGTGGCGTTGCCTGCTCTGCCTCTTGCGTGGTACCCTGTTGTGCTATGTCCTGCCTGCCCGGCCGTAGCGGCCCCAGAAGCGCGATCACAGAGGCGAGACAGATGAGGACAAGCACAACCCCGGCGGCCAGCCAGTAGAGATATTGTGAGAGCGAACGGCGCCTAGCCCGCGATGCCGGCTTCTGTCTCTGTTTGCGTTCAAGGCGCTCTAGGGCCGCCCTCAACCTGGCATCATCAGGGCGCAGGCGCAGAGCCTGTTGCAGGCAATGGATGACCTGTGTGCGCTCCTCAACTACCTGCGCCATGACAACCCAAGCCGCAAAGTTATTGCGGTCATGCTGGAGTACTTGTCTGGCCAGCTCCTGTGCCCTCTGCCTGTCGCCCGCTTTGGCATAAGCAATTGCTTGCCGGATTAGTTCATCGTCGTTCATGATCACGTTCCCCCGGCCCTCAAATACCTTGCCCCCTTCGCTTGCTCCTACTCTACTATATTATCAAAAGAAAGCCTGATAAACTGGCCTCCAGTGGCCATCAGCAACGCCACAATAAGCGCCATCAACGCTATACGTCCCCACGACCAGCTATACTCAAAGTTCAACAGAGGGTCAGATGACGTTAAGAGATGTATCTGCCACGACAGCATGATGCCTGACACAACTCCCAAAGTACCGATCACCACCCGCAACCACCGCCGGGCAACTATACTGCTTAGAGCAAAGCCCAGTGCGACCAGCAAAGAAGAGAATGCAATGAGCCACCCTCTTGGCGTGACATCCAGAAACAAGTAATAGTAGACGACAAAGCTCAGGTTGATGAGGAGAGTGCCGACGCCTGTGCCCATGACAAGCCTCACTGGAAGTGGGAGAGCATTCAGCCGTTGCACTACCAGATTGGTAAGGAAGATGCCCAAGCCGACCAGCGGCCCGATCAAAATCCCGCGTACTAGAGAGATGAAAATACGGGTAGCATCCATGAAGGTCGGTAGGCGGTAGGTGAGATAGATATACACCCCAAGCCCCAATACGCTCCCTAGAGTGCTGAACAGGTAAGCCTTTGCCAATGAGGGGCGATCCTCTATGAGCTGACGCCTTGCCAGTTCGAGCATCACACGAAGACGTAATCCTAAAGGCAGGCTGGAGGGCAAGCCGCCCGCCTGTGCGGCCACTTCGATCAGGGCAGGCAGGATATAGCCGGGATTGAGTTTCTGTTGCATATTGGCGATCTCATTGACCGCCGCCTTACTGCGTACTTGCCCGATCAGGCGGGCCACTTGGGGTGCGTAGGGGCTGTCTCTAAGGGAGGCATAAGCCAACTGGATGTCGCTCTCACGGTCAAAGGCTGTTGAGCGCCATAGGGGAGACGGCCTGCTCAAGTACCTCAGCAATGTAAGTGCGGACTGTTGTACTTGCTCATCTTCTGCATCTGCCAGAAGTTCAATCAATCTGCTTATGGCTGGTTGCCCAAGTGTCAGGCTGTCTAGGGGGATAAAGTCACCCAGAAGGCAAGTGATAGCTCTCCCCGCGGCAGGCTCGCTTCCCCCAGCGATGACTTCCGAGCATATCCTTAGGCGCATCTGTTCGTTGGGAGAGTTTTGCCACCAGTAAGGAAGATTGTGGCCATAGGTCAGCGCACCATATAGCAGGAGTTCGCGGTGCTTATCGCTGAGGGGTAGCCCGTAAATATCCGCTTTCCGATATACCGAGTCAATGAAAGCAAACTGGGTGAGGCTTAGCCCTGGTTCGCCAGGGCCAGGATGCCAGGTTTCCAGAGCACTTTCGATGAGGACCTGTGCATCTCCTGCATCTAGAGTTTCTGTCTCTGGCTGTAACCTCTCCCTGTCATCGGGTCTAGTGAATGCTGAGACGGAGGGCACAGCCTCCCGCACTGCTTCTATGATACAGCTCAGCGCCTCAACCACAGAAGAGGGACGCGCCGAGGGATCTGCCGCCGTGAGTCTCCGGAGGGCATCTCCTAGGCTGGCAGGCAGATGAGGAACTAGCTCACGGGGATCAGGCAACACTGCTGTACTATCAGATAGTTGATGTGCCGCCAGTGTGGAGCTTCCATTCCATGGCAGGCTACCAGTAAACATTTCAAAGAGCATGATGCCCAGGCTATATATGTCCGAGCGCGGCGAGATTCGGGCGCCTGTGAGCTGTTCGGGAGGAGAATAGGGGGGTGTTCCCCGCCCTGTGTGCAGGGCACGGGTTGTCTGTGTCAGGGCGCGGGCGAGGCCAAAGTCGGTCAGGTACACGTGCTGGCGTGTATCCAGCAGGATGTTTCTAGGTTTGAGGTCACGGTGGACGATCTGGCGATCGTGGATATATTTGAGAGCGGAGACAATCTGAGAGGCTATATTCAATACCTCTCCTATCGCCAGCGGGCCGAACGCCAGTCTGTTTTGCAGTGAGCCAGAGGAGATATAACGGGTAGCGAAATAATGAAACATGCCGGTTGAGCCGAAATCATGCAGAGGCAGGATGTTGGGATGTGAGAGTCCAGCAATGAGCTGTAATTCCTGTTCAAAGAAGCTCTGATCAGAGAATGGGTCTTCTTCTCCAACAGCAATCAGCTTAACTGCCACTACACGTTCATGCCGTGCGTCCCATGCCGACCATACAGTTGCTTCACCGCCGTACCCGATACGCTCAAGCAGGGTGTAGAAGCCCAACTGATAGCCGGGGTACACTTCTCCAAATAGGGTTGGACCGGATGTACTACCTGACATCTTGGAATGCCTTATGCCATGCACTATGTACAGCCAAGCAGATAGGTGCTAGGGTTGGCTCAGGGAGAAGAGATTGTCTTTATTATGAAGAACATTACCACAGTCAACAGCCCGCCCTCTCTTGATTGTAAGCCACTCTGCGATAAGCGCCACCTCATGGAAAGCAAAAATTAATGGATTTTTCATGAGAAGATGATGAAAAATTCGCTAGATGGACTTATCATGGAATAGACTCTTTTCTTCTCTCTTCTCTTCCTAAGGTTTCCTGCCACCTATTAGATAGAAAGGGTTCCTACATCTACCTTCACTATATGGGCACTCAATATGCCCATGTTTTCTTAGGGGTGCTTGCACAAATATGACAGACAGTACTTGGATATGCCAAGCTTGTAATCAGGAGAACAAGCCCGAAGCAAAAGAGTGCGCAAAGTGCGGTAAGCCGTTTGATGCTGATACCATTCTCTCCCTCATAACCAAAACAGTGCCGGCTATCCAGCTAGAAGCGCCGAGATCCGAACAGGCCCCTATACTGGCTAGCCTTCCTGCTGATGCACTTGCCTTGTCTATTGTGGGGCAGGAACGCCCTATCATCATCAAAGGCAGTCATAGGATCACGCTGGGACGACATGCCCCCGGCCAACCTCTTCCTTCTGTTGACCTCACAGATTACGATGCATTGGAGCGGGGCGTATCACGACAGCATGCTGTTATCACATTTGTTGATGGTTTATGCACTGTTCAGGATACAGGCAGTACGAACGGCACGTGGCTCAATGAAAGGCGGCTCCCTCCGCACAAGTTCTATCCACTTCACAGCGGAGATCATCTCCGCCTTGGCCAGCTTAGGATGTATGTCTACTTCCACACAAATCACGCCCTTGTCAAGCAGATGACCAACGAGGTCGTACTCAGAGACTGGACACTTGAGCAAGTCCCGCAGAGTCTTACACCTCACTATATCAGTGACACCCTTTGTCCCTATCTAAATGCACTGACCGAAGTTCAGGCAGTCTTTAACCGGATCAGGGGGCAGGAGTCGACCGAGGTTTGTATTCTGTCTATAAAGTATCCGCCTAACTTCTCTATGTCTCTTCGAGGCGCCTCTGAGGCTATCCGGATGGTGGAGGAAGTCCTAACCCCTCATCGCAAGGGTGACAAGGCTAAACCGAGCACCTTTGAGAGCAAAGATGCTCCTCACGCAGACACATCCCTAAAAGGGGAGAGGGATGCCCCGGAAACTAAAGATGGAAAACGGGAGAAGGAAGAGAGCAGGGGCACCGAGGATATTGCCAAGCAGGTTATTGGTACTACCAAGCATATCGGGATGGTAGAAAATCACGAGCCGGTCGGTGTGACCGAAGACCTGCTAAGACAACTGGCTATGGAAGCAGTGGGACGAATCAACCCTGGCCTCTCGGAGAAGGAGCGTCTCCCCTTCGTTGAAGGGCTCATTGCCCCCATAAAGACTTTGCTCTCCAGCACCATTGAAATCAGCAGAAACTGACCGAAAGAGGTTTGGCTATCTGCCGGGCTTAGGGGCAGAGCCGGTTCCGCTCCTAAGCCCGAAATAACCCCTTCACTTATTGTCTTGATTGAGATACACTGAAGAACATGCTAACCTGCCATCCATCTGGAGATGGCAGGCACCCTTTTTCATCACCACATAGAGAGGACACCTTCCCCAAATGGCTCCAGACCCCATCATCTTTTTTGCTCTGTTCGGTGTTGTTGCGTTCATGATAGGCCTTTCAAAGGGCGGGCTGGGCGGAACGTTGGGAGCACTGGCCGTGCCTTTGCTTTCCCTGATTATGCCGACCGCTCAGGCAAACGGATTAGCTCTCCCTACTCAGATGTTGGCTGATGTGTTTGCAGTGTGGTTCCACTGGAAAAAGTGGGATGGCAAGCTGGCCCTTCTGCTCCTTCCGGGGGCAATTGCTGGCGTAACGATTGGCACTTTCTTCATTGTCAATGTCTCTCCCTCAGTCCTCAAACGGGGGCTGGGTGTAATTGTGCTATTGTTTGTGTTGTACAAGCTGTTTGAGAAGCAGATTCTGGGCAAGATGAAATACAAGCCTCAGGCGTGGCATGGGTTGTTAACAGGGGTTGTAGCAGGGTTCTCATCAGCGTTGGCGCAGATCGGCGGCCCGCCTGTCACGATCTACCTCCTCATGCAGGACATCACGCCTCGTGTCTTCATTGCTACTTCTGCGCTGTTCTTCTTTATCTTGAACTGGATTAAGGTCCCTTACTATATCTATGCCCACATTCTGAGCTGGCAGAATATCCTCCAGATCATATGGCTGTTGCCAGTTGTGCCGGTAGGTGTATGGGTCGGTAAGTGGCTGGCAGATAAGCTCAACAAGGAAACCTTCGAGTATGTCATTATTGCCCTGCTGGCGCTGACAGCTATCCTGCTGATCGTGCGGGGGTGAGGCAAACAGCGGCGGGCGCAGTTATCCGACAAACTGCGCCCGCCCTTTCTGTGTCAGAACTCATATGCTCGATTCAGGCAAGGCTTCTTAAGCGCTCCTCCAGTGCTAAGCGGGAGGCTTGGAGGCTTGCTAGTTTGTCTTTCTCTCTCTGGACGACCTCAGCCGGGGCGCGCTGAGTAAACCCATCTTTCGAGAGTACCTGCTCCACCCGTTCAATCTGCCGGCTGACTTCTTCCAGCTCCCTCCGTATTCGCTCTCTCTCCATCTCGATATCCACCAGCCCAGCCAACGGCAGGAAGGCTGTCACTCCACTGACAGTCACCGTTGCGGCCTGCGGGGGTATCTCGGAGAGAGCCGGTTCAATCTCCAAGTGCTCAGCGTCCACACTGGCCAGCCGGATAAACAGGTCGCGTTGTCCTTGCAGGACCCCTGCCCACTGGCCCGCGTTGATCTTCACTGGAATACGCTTTCCGGGCGGGACGTTATACTCGGCACGCACGTTGCGAATGCCGCGAATTAGCTCCACCACCAGCGCCATTTGGCTCTCAGCCTCCGTATCAAACAGCGACTCATCAACCTCTGGCCAGCGGGCAACGATCAAGGCCTCGCCCTGGTGGGGAATATGCTGCCATATCTCCTCAGTGACGAATGGGACAAAGGGGTGCAGAAGGCGCAGGCATTGGTCCAGCACGTAGGTCAGGATACTGCGCGTTCGAGATTTGGCATGCTCATCCTCTCCATACAAGGCAATCTTGCTGATCTCGATATACCAGTCGGCATATTCACCCCACACAAAGTCGTAAATCTGCCGGCCTGCCTCACCATATTGATAGTTCTCAAAGAGGTGGTTGACGGTCTCGATCAGGCGATGGAGACGGCTCAGAATCCAGCGGTCGGGCAGAGTGAGACCCTGTCGCGGCAATATGCCTGTCGGGTCATCTTCTCCCAGATTGCTGATCAGGAAGCGGGCGGCGTTCCATATCTTATTAGCGAAGTTGCGGTTGGCGGCAATGCGTTCGACGGACAGGTTCATGTCATTGCCGGGCGTCGAGCCAGTTAATAGAGTAAAGCGCAACGCATCGGTGCCGTATTCATCCATCACATCGAGCGGGTCAATGACGTTGTTGTATGTCTTACTCATCTTCCGGCCATGCTCATCCCTGACCAGCCCGTGCAGATAGACTGTTCGGAAGGGGGCTTTACCGGTGAAGGAAAGCCCCATCATGACCATGCGCGCCACCCAGAAGAACAGGATGTCGTAGCCGGTCTCCATCACGGTAGTGGGGTAATAGCGTTGCAGATCGGGTGTCTCGTCGGGCCACCCCAACGTACTGAATGGCCACAGCCCTGAGCTGAACCATGTATCCAGCACATCGGGGTCCTGCTCAATATGAGGTGAGCCGCACGCCTCGCAGGCCGTCGGGTCTTCACGTGCCACTGTGATATGGCCGCATTCCTGGCAGTACCATGCCGGAATGCGGTGTCCCCACCATAGCTGGCGGCTAATACACCAATCTTTGATATTGGTCAGCCAGTTATCCCAGACTTTCACAAAGCGCTCCGGGATAATGGTGATTCGCCCATCATGCACTGCCGCCAGTGCGGCGTCGGCCAGCTCGCGCATCCGGACAAACCATTGAGTGCTGATCATTGGTTCGACTAGCTCGCCGCCGCGCTGGGAACGCGGAACAACGTGCCTATACGGCTCAGTCTTGATGGTTAACCCGGCGGCTTCCATATCTGCCCATAGGTTCTTGCGTGCCTCAAAGCGATCCTGTCCGGCATACGGGCCGGCATTCTCGTTCAGTGTGGCATCCTTGTTCAGGATGTTTATGACGGCCAAATGGTGCTTCAGACCAATCTCATAGTCGTTTGGATCGTGTGCCGGTGTGATCTTGAGCGCTCCCGTGCCAAACTCCCGATCAACATACTCGTCTGCAATGACGGGTATCTCCCGGTTAAGTATGGGCACCAGGGCAGTTCGCCCCACAAAAGCCCGATAGCGATCATCCTGTGGATGGACAGCCACCGCTGTATCACCCAGAATAGTTTCAGGGCGGGTAGTTGCGACCGGAATATAGTCGTTGCTGTCCTTCAAGCAGTACTTGAAGTAATAGAGTGTGCCCTGTTCTTCCTCACGTTCCACTTCCAGATCGCTGACGGCAGTTTGCAGGCCCGGTGACCAGTTGATCATATAGGTGCCCCGGTAGATCAGGCCTTGTTGATACCAGCGCACAAAAGCCTCGCGCACTGCCCGGCTCAGCCCTTCATCCAGCGTGAACCTCTCCCGATCCCAGTCACAGCTTGCCCCCAGACGCCGCAACTGCTGGGTGATACACCCCCCGTATTTGGCTTTCCATTCCCATGTCCGGCGTAGAAACTCCTCACGCCCGATGGCAGTCCGGCTTGTACCTTCGCTTTCCAGCATGCGCTCCACCTGAAGCTGGGTAGCGATCCCTGCATGGTCGGTACCCGGAACCCATAGGGCGGCGTACCCCTTCATACGGGCATGACGGATCATCAGGTCTTCGAGCGAGACAAACAGAGCATGGCCCTGATGAAGCGCACCAGTGACATTGGGAGGAGGAATGCTGATCACGAATGGCTCAGCATCAGGTCCCGCGATCTCAGGCTTGAACCAGCCATTCTTCTCCCACCACTCATAGAGCCTCTGCTCAGTGCTTTTAAAATCATATGTCTTGGGCAACTCTTTTGCGCGTGTCATAGTTACCTTTTCGCTTTCTTGTTTCCAAAGGTTGTAACGTAGGGTAAGCTGGTGAAGGTTTGGTGTCTCCTACGCCCGCGACACCATCCTCAGCTACGGTTGACATGCGCATCACCCCTTCCATCGCATGTAACAAAAACCCCTGCCGCCTCTAAGGACGGCAGGGTAAATCTCCGTGGTACCACCTTAGTTCTGCCTGTTTCCAGACAGCACTCTCAGCGCAATAACGGGCGCATCCCGAAACATGACTACTTGCTATGCGGAAGGGCACAGCTTTCGACAATTTGGCTCATGAGCGACCTTCAGCGGGGGCGGCAGTGGAGGCTTCCAGCCTGTGGCACTTCCTTCTCTATCTGGCGCGAAACCCGCCTACTCCTCTCAATCGTTGCCATTCGAGTATGTAATTTGCGCAGAGTTTAGCATATTGATCTGTGAGATGTCAACCGGTTTTTCAACCCACCAGCCGGATTTCAACCTGAGCTGAGTTCAAAGTTGTTCCTCCTACTGGACAGAAATTGATGATTATCTTATCCTAAGAGAGGCACCCCCGCACACAGGATAGAGACTCGCATACGGTTAGGAATACCCCCTTTTGCTACAGACAGAACAGCAAATAGCAGTTTCCGTTCAGAGTGATTTTCATAGGAGGTTCTCATATGCCAAAACCGGTCGTGATCGTTGGAGCGCTGGACACAAAGGGAGAGGAGTTCCGCTTTGTGCGTGACCTGATCCGCTCTCATGGGCTGGAGACCATCGTGGTTGACTTTGGGGTGATGGGTGATCCGCCATTTGAGCCGGATGTGAACCATGAAGAGGTAGCACGTCTGGGTGGGAGCAATCTGGCAGAGTTACGTGCCAGTGAGGATAAAACGAAGGCCATGCGGGTCATGACCGATGGCACAGTCAAGGTTGTCCAAGAACTGTATCAGTCGGGCCGTCTTGGCGGTATTCTAGGGATGGGTGGCGGCGGAGGCACATCTATCGCGACTGCCGCCATGCGCGAACTGCCAGTTGGCATCCCTAAATTGATGGTCTCGACGGTTGGGGCAGGCGATGTATCCGCCTATGTAGGTACGAAGGACATCACGATGATGCCCTCAGTTGTAGACGTGGCGGGACTGAACTCGATCAGCCGACGCATCTATGCCAATGCCGCCGCCGCCATAGCAGGCATGGTCGCACAGGAGTTGCCCGAAGTCGAAGAGACCCGTCCCTTGATCACGGCCAGTATGTTCGGCAACACCACCAAATGCGTTGACCGTGCCCGCGCCGCTCTGGAGGCCAAAGGGTATGAAGTGCTGGTATTCCATGCGACTGGTACGGGCGGGCGCACCATGGAAGGCCTAATTGCGGATGGGTACATCAAGGCCTGCCTGGACATTACCACTACTGAACTCGCCGATGAGGTATGCGGCGGTGTGCTGAGTGCAGGCCCAGATCGGATGATGGCGGCGGCACGGGCGGGCATTCCGACGGTGCTGGTTCCGGGCTGTGTGGATATGGCTAATTTCTGGGCGCCAGACACTGTGCCTGAGAAATATCGTAACCGTAAGCTCTATGAGTGGAATCCCAACATCACCCTGTTGCGCACCAACGTTGAGGAGAACATCGCGATTGGCAAGATGATCGCCCGTGCCGCTAACGAGTCTAAAGGGCCAGTGGCTGTCATGATCCCCCTCAAAGGGGTTTCGATGCTCGACAGTCCCGGCAATGCCTTCTGGGACCCTGAGGCGGATGGGGCCTGCTTCAAGGCTATTAAAGATAACCTCAAGCCCGGCATCCCCGTCGTTGAGATGGACGTTAATATTAACGACCCGGAGTTCGCAGACAAAGCGGTCGAGTTACTGCTAGGAATGATGCAGTAACTTCCCTGCTTAATCATTACTGACAATCCAAACCAAAATCCCAGACAGGAGAGTGAGAGATGGCTTTCATAACACGTGCAGAGGCTCTGGAAAAACTACGTGCCCAGATCGCGGCAGGGAAGCCTATCATCGGGGCAGGCGCAGGTACAGGCATCTCGGCGAAGTTTGCTGAGGCAGGGGGAGTAGACATCATCATCATCTACAACTCCGGACGTTACCGTATGGCAGGACGCGGTTCACTGGCTGGTCTGCTGCCTTATGGTGACGCAAATGCCATTGTGGTTGAGATGGCTGGCGAGGTACTGCCGGTAGTCAAACATACACCCGTACTGGCTGGAGTCTGCGGCACTGATCCTTTCCGCTTGATGCCCGTCTTCCTGAAGCAGATCAAGGAGATGGGCTTCACTGGTGTCCAAAACTTCCCAACGGTCGGCCTTTTCGAGGGCAAGTTCCGCCAGAACCTAGAGGAGACCGGCATGGGATATGACCTTGAAGTGGAGATGATCCGTTTGGCCCACGAGCTTGACTTGCTTACCTGCCCCTATGTCTTTACGCCAGAAGAAGCAGTAGCCATGACAAAGGCTGGCGCTGATGTGTTGGTGCCGCATATGGGCTTGACCACAAAGGGCGCTATTGGGGCTGAATCCGCTCTAACGCTGGAGGAATCGGCCAAGCGCGTACAGGAGATGCACGATGCGGCTAAGGCTGTCAATCCTGATGTGATCGTACTGTGCCACGGCGGCCCTATTGCCGAGCCGGCAGATGCGCAGTATATCTTTGACCATACTACCGGGATAGCGGGCTTCTTCGGCGCGTCCAGCATCGAACGTCTGGCAGTTGAGCCGGCTATCAAGGCGCAGGCCGCCGAGTTCAAGTCCCTCAAGATTAAGAGGTAGGACCCATCACGGATTCTGGTAAGGGAAAAGGACCAGGGAGCTATCCTTGTAGGAATAGCTCCCTGATTATTGGTAGCTACTCACCGGGGGCAGGGTCGTAGATCGCCTTCAGCACGGCCTGGATGTCTGCTAGGTCTCTGAAGACATAGTCAGCCCCCGCAGAGAGAAGCTCAGCCTGTGTGCCTCCCCCCGTGAGGACACCAATACTGCGTGCTCCAATACCCTGACCGCAGGTTACATCAATAGCAGTATCCCCAACAATGACAACTTGTTTTCCTGTAAGATGGACGCCTGTCAGCATAGCGGCTTGTTCCAGAGCAAGGGGAAGCAGGTCAGAGCGCACATCTGACTTGTCCCCGTATGACCCTACCTTGAACCAGTTAACGTCGAAGCCGGCGGCCCCAAGCTTAAGCATGGATACCGTTTGCAAGTTGCCTGTCAGCAAACCTACTACGATGTCATTGCGGGCCGCTAACGTGCTGACCAACTCAATCGCACCGGGGCATGGCTGAATATTATGTCCATTCCTCCGGACGCGTTGCTGAAAGTCGTCGGTCAGCGCCTCGCAGTACTGACCGAACTTGTCCCAGGTCACCTCAGGGGGCAACCCTGCCTCACTCATGACATCACGCACGATCTCCTTGATGGTGCGCCCCCCAAGATCGTAGGTATCAACTGTCCCTGCTGTTCCATATACGCGCAGGAGGGCGGCTTTCATAGCCGCACGACCGGCCCCATCAGCCCAAACCAGCGTACCGTCAATGTCGAAGAGTACCAGCCTCATCTGTCCTGTTTCGACCTTAAGCCCAGAACATCTCACCAGCAGGTTCAAAGATACCGGCTTCCTTGAGCAGTGTTACACCCTTTGCCAGTCCCTCATCGGTGGACATCAGGGCATCCTCATGCTCAATGGAAATCACATAATCATACCCAACCATCCGTAGCGCACTGATCATGTCTTTCCAGACCTTTACATCATGACCATATCCAATGCTACGGAAGGTCCACGAGCGCCTGGGTATCTCGCTGTATGGCTTGGCATCGTTGCACCCGTTGACAGCCACGTTCAGGCTGTCCACATAAACATCCTTGCCATGCACATGGAAGATAGCCTCTCCCAACGTTCGGATGGCCACCACCGGGTCCACACCGTTCCAAAAGAGATGGCTGGGGTCGAAGTTGCAACCAATGACCGGCCCAACAGCCGCACGCATCTTAAGCAGTGTCTCTACGTTATAGATCAACATGCCGGGGTGCATCTCAAAGGCAACCTTAACATGGTGATCTGCGGCCAGTTTGCCTAGCTCCTTCCAATAGGGAATAGCAACCTGATTCCACTGGTAGTCAAGTATCTCTAGAAAGTCAGGCGGCCACGGACAAGTGACCCAGTTGGGGGTTGTGTCCTTGGGCGAGCCGCCCGGCAGGCCAGGGAAGGCGTTGATCACCGGCACCTCAAGCAGTTCCGCCAACTGGACCGTCTTACGGAACACCTCATCTGATGATTTGGCGAATTCCTTGTTTGGGTGGAGAGGGTTGCCGTGACAGCTAAACGCACTGAGGATCAGGCCGCGTGAGGTGATGGCCTTCATGTACTCCTTGCGCTTGCTCTCGCTTTCAAGCAGTTCATCCACAGGGCAGTGATGGCTGCCGGGATAGTTGCCCGTCCCAATCTCGACGGCGGTAACCCCTGCCGCCACGGCACGGTCAAGTGCCTCCTCAAACGACATTTTCTGGAACAGCGCAGTGAAGACTCCGATACGCATGGAACACCTCCTTAAAAGGGTGAGCTAGGCCGTCAACCTGATAGCATGTCCTGCTGACGGCGCAGTTTAACCAACAGGCTGTCCTCATCCAGCTTAACATCGTCCCATGTGATAACCTGCCCCGCCGCTACCGGGCGGACGATCTCCGCACCGGGGGCCAACCCCATCGGCAGGGCCTTCAGCTCACGGCATACCTCCGCCCGATCCATCACACCGTATGAAGTATACCCTCCGAAATCATCCAGCCGTTCGCCAGGCTTTAGCGCCCGTTTGGCAATTGTCATCACATCAGCTACTGGCTTGTCGAGCGGTACAAGCGTGGTCTGGTGATACAGAAAGGCGCGGGCAATAGACAGCGGTGCTTCGAGAAACCACAGGTGGTATGGGCGGAAGAAGGTGTAGTATTTTCCCTTGCCTACCTTCAGATATTCTAGATCGGCACGGATGCGGGCGTCCTCGATACGGACGGTTACGAACACGCCGCCTGCCATAGCGCTTCCCTGTACAAAGTCTACTATTCCGGGAAACTTACTGATGCCTCCGTCCTCCTCTAAGGCGAAGATATGCGATACTGTCTCAAGAGTGGCCTCTGGCCCAACCATTCCGCGTTGCATTGGCAGACAGCCGGTGGCATTAGCGGCACAAGTCATCTCAAACATGGTCTTGGTGCCGTCAACGTATGAGGCAACCTGATAAGGGTTCTTGTCAGCCCGCCTGGCTGACTCAGCGACAGTGTCAGGGGTGGCGGAGGGATCGAGGGGGTTGTTTTTCCCTTTGCCGATGGCAATGACCTCATAGCCCAGCGAGGTGACAAAGTCGTACAACTCCATTAAACATCCCGGCTCATCTCCCGACGAGACAGTGTACAGCACGCCGGCCTCACGGGCCATCTTGTTCAGAACACGTCCCGCCGTTACATCGGCCTCGATGTTCACCAGCACTACGTCTTTGTGATGCTGGATGCAGGCATAGGCTGTCTCTGCACCAATAGACGCTGACCAGGTGACATCGGTGACGATGTCTAGCGCTTCCAGTTGGGCCGCCAGTGAGTAAGAGCCAGTGATCACCCGCTTTCCCACACGCAGGGCATCCATAGCCGGGCCGACAGAGCCAACCTCAACGATCTCGTCGGCTGGTATACCGACGCTCAGGAAGACCTCACGAGCGGCCTGTACATCGGTGTCGGCTATCAGGTAGACCTCCATGCCCGGCATGTGCGACACTGCCGTCACGAAGCCGCTTCCCATCCATCCTGCGCCGCTGACGCCCAACCGGATTGGCTTACCCTGCGCCTGTAGCTTTTGGAGTTCTTGCCGTATCATACCCTTACCTTTGCTTTGACAGCCTCACGGGCGGCAATAGCAATATCATCCGCAGTCAGATGATATTTTTTGAGCAAGTCGCCTGGGTCAGCCGACTCGACATACGTATCGTTCAGGCCGACAAAGCGCATCGGCACCGGGCAGTGAGCCGCCACGACACGGGCGATGTTACTGCCCATGCCCCCTTGCAGTAGATGTTCTTCTGCTGTGACGATAGCCCCTGTCTCTCGTGCCGCCGCCACAATAGTCTCTACATCCATCGGCCTGAGAGTGTGCATGTCTACTACCCGTGCCTCGATACCCTCTTCTGCCAGCATTGCCGCCGCGTCAAGGGCTGTTGCAACCATGATGCCGCACCCAATGATGGTCACATCATCGCCCTCACGAACCACGTTTGCCTTGCCGATCTCGAACGGGCAATTATCCTCAGGATAGATGTAGGGCATTGCCACCCGGCTGGAGCGGAGGAATACCGGCCCTACGTGCTCCGCCGCCGCTTGAACAGCCTTGCGCATGATAGTTGGGTCACTAGGAACAAGGATTACAAAGGTAGGTAACCCCCCTACTAGGGCAAGGTCTTCAATACCCATCTGGGTTGGGCCGTCCTTGCCCAGCGTGATCCCCCCGTGACTACCAACAACTTTGGCATTAATGTTTGATAGGGCTATTGCCAGACGAATCTGATCATAGGCGTTGCACAGCAGGAAGGATGAAAAACTAACAATGAAGGGGATAAACCCGCAACTTGCCAGCCCTGCCCCTACGCCTACCAGATTACTCTCCGCAATGCCAAGGTTAAAGAACCTTTCTGGGAAGTTCTGGCGCACCGTCTCAGCTTTAGTGGAATTGCCCAGGTCGCCATCCAGCACAACTACTTTAGGATTGTTTCGTGCTAGTTCCAGCAGAGCCTCTCCAAATATGTCGCGCATGGGCTTGCTGGGCTTCAAACCGGCTTTTTGTCCTAACTGCATAGAAGTTCCTCCCGTGCCTTCTCGGCCTGTTCGGGTGTCAGTGCACGGCCATGGAAAGTGAAGTCGGCCTCGACGAAGGAGACGCCCTTTCCCTTAATCGTGTGTGCAATGACGATAGACGGCTGTCCCTTGAGCTGTTGTACAGCCTTCAGCTTCTCAATAATGGCTGGAATATCATGCCCATCCACTTCTTCAACATGCCAGCCGTAGGCACGCCATTTTTCTATTAGAGGCTCTAACGCCATCTCGCGGGCAATAGGCCCCGTCTCCTGATACTTGTTGTAGTCCAAGATAGCGATCAGGTTATCTGCCTTGAAGTGTGCCGCCGCCATAGCGGCCTCCCAGACCTGCCCAGCCTGACATTCGCCGTCTCCCAACAGCACATATACTCGATAGTCAAGCCTGTTCAGCCGTCCTCCTAGAACATGCCCCAATCCAATAGAAAGGCCCTGCCCTAGTGAGCCGGTAGTGGCCTCAACGCCGGGCATACAGTATTGGATCGGGTGACCCTGCACAGGGCTGTCTATCTGACGCAGTCGCCACTGCTCTTCGACGGGAAAGTATCCCGCCCGTGACAGCACGGAGTAAAGCAGGGGAGCCGCATGTCCCTTGCTCATGATGAACCGATCACGTTCCGGCCACCATGGGTCGTCAGCACGGTAACGGAGAATGCTTCCAAAGAACAGTGCTACAAGAATATCAGTTGCCGACCACGAGCTTGAAGGATGGCCTGATCCGGCCCTTGTGGTTGACTCTAAGATGTCAAGCCGGATCAGGCGAGCCATTTCTCGTAGTGCTTGGATGTCAGGGATTTCGTTTTGGGTCATTGAACCTCTCTGTTTAGCTCCGCTTCTGCAGAAATTCGTCTACTTGGCTGGCTGTCGGCAGTGCTGGGATCACCCCCAGCGTAAGCGCCGTCAATGCGCCGACGGCATTGGCGTAACGGACAGCATGGCGTAGATGCTCAAGAGTTAGTTGGCCGCGCCAGTCTTGACTGCCAACAAGCTGGGACAGCAGGCCGGCAATAAAGGCATCACCACAACCGGTTGCGTCAACTGTATCAACTCTGAACGACGGGACGAATTCACCGCCTTCAGCCGTCTGGAAGTAACTTCCGTTTGGCCCCAGCGTCACTACAACCAGCGACGGGCCGCGTTCGAGCAGGGCTTGAGATGCTCTTTCCAGCTCCTCGATATTTGTGGGATCTACCCGGTCACGCTGAGAGAGGAGGGCAACCTCCTTCTCATTCACCTTCAACAAGTCAACTTGAGGCAACATGGCTAACGCTTGCTCAAGCGCCTCTTCCGGCTTGCGCCACAGACTAGGCCGATAATTGACATCATACGAGATCAAAGCGCCAGCCCCGCGGGCAATTGCCACAGCTTCAAGAGTAGCCTGGCGATTATCCTTATCTGTTAGGCTGAGCGAGCCAAAGTGAAAGGCTCGTGCCCCCCGCAACAGACTGGTATCCAGCTCCTCTGCCTGTAGGAGCATGTCCGCCCCAGGGTTCCGGTAGAAGACAAACTCAGCGGTATTCTCATCCGGCAAGGCGATGAAGGCCATGGTGGTACGAGCTTGCTCATCATACCGCATCCCCCGGATGTCAACCCCCTCGCGGGCCAGCACATCGGCAAGGTGATGGCCGAATGCATCGTTTCCCACCTTGCCGATGAATGCAACCCGCTTCCCTAGACGTGCCGCTGCTACTGCCACATTGGCAGGAGCGCCGCCTGGTTTTGGGCAAAAGGCGGACACCTCAGTCAGGCCGCGCCCTAGCTCAGCCGGGAACATGTCAATGAGTATCTCGCCTAGAGTAACGATGTCCATACGCTATGATCCGCCCAGCATACGACGCATCAACTGTGAAATCTTGATGGCATCATAGGTCTTGAAGCACTCACGGAGTTCGTCCCGCGGCACGCGCTCCAGTATTTCAAAACCGAACTTGAGATTGCGGATGCTTTCCTCAATGGCCTTCTCAGGAGGCTCGCGGTAAGGGAACAGGTCAAGGCCATACCAGCCGTCATAGCCCCACTCATCCAGCCAGAAGAGGGCTTCCAACGTCTCCCAGAAGTTGACTGTCCCGACGATCACGTCGTCATCAAACAGCTTCCAGTTGTCGTTCCAGTGTGTGTGGAACAGCTTCTTATAACGACAGCACAGGCTAATTGACTCGGCTAGATTCTCTTTCATGATGAAGGCATGACCCATGTCAATATTGACCCCGAAGTTGGGGCGGTTGATCTCGTTCACAATGGTCATACAGTGGCCAATGGTAGGGAGCAGGATATGCGAACGCGGCTCGTAAGCCTTATATTCCAGCACGATCTTCTGAGTAGGAATGTAATCCACCCATGCCGTTAACCCTTCTACCAGCCAATCTAACGCCTTGCGATGATCGATTTGGAAGGGGTAGTCATAGCCATCCTGCGCTGGCCAATAGACCATGACCTCTGCCTCCATATACTGAGCAAGATCAGTGGTACGTTTGGCCAGATCGAGCGCCTCTTGACGCAGCTTGGGGTCCGCATTGGTGAACTGCCCAAAGCGCCACCTGGGGTCAACCCAGAAGTGCGGGCAGAACTGGACAATCTTCAACCCTAGGTCATCTGCTAACTTCTTGAGGTCCTTGTAATTGGCGTCTGTGACTTCAGTGGGATAGTGCATCTCCAGTCCGCCTACCCCTTCAATGCTGGCCGCCAGTTTGAAGCGCTCCTCAATGGTGCGGTCCGGACGATAGCCCTGCTTCACAAAGCGATCGCTGGTCGCACCCAGATACCAGACACCGGCTGACACTTTCAACTGTTTGGGCATAGTGATTCTCCTTCTGAAAATACTAATGTTATGACATTTTATCAAGGGAGAAACCTGCCGAAATGGCAGTCTTCCCCCATCAATCAGATACTAATCACGCAGCTCGTTGTGCAGGACGTAACGATCGCCTCGATGGTACAGCCGCAGGAACTCTATAGGAACACCCTGCTCAGAAAAGGAGACCCGCTCAATATAGAGGACTGCCCCGTTAGGTTGAATAGAGAGTTTCTCAGCCAGACTGCGGGGGGCCGAAATAGCACGAATGCTTTGTCTCGCGTAGACCAGCCGGATGCCGTACTTCTTCTCAAGTGCCACCCGCAGAGGGTTTCGGGCATAATCCTGCTCCAGCACGCCCGGACAGTAGCGGTGAACAAGATAAGACTCTTCGACACTCATAGGCTCACCGTCAGCTAGGCGCAGGCGTTCTAAATGAGCCAGCTCTTCACCTGGTTCAATCTGGAGTGCCTTGGCTATGTTTTCCGGCGCTGGCATAAGACCGGACGATAGGACCTCTGTCTGCGGCTTCAGGCCGCGCTGGATCATATCCTCGGTGAAACTGATGATACGGCTCAGTCCCTGCTCAACAGGAGGGTGAGCCACAAATGTACCGCGTCCACGCTGGCGGTAGATCAGGCCTTCGTTGACCAGCATGTCCAGAGCTTGGCGTACAGTGCTACGGCTAACCCGGTGTTGCTCAAGCAGTTCACCCTCTGTAGGGAGCATGTCGCCAGGTTGCCACTCGCCGCGTAGGATTTTGCCGCGCAGAATCTCGTATAACTGGTAATAGAAAGGGAGTTTGCTGTCCCGGCTGATAGTGCTCAGCATAGAAACTACGCCACTTCTCTAGCTCGAATTTATACTAATATTATAACAATGTAACTTTACAAACACAAGTCCCCTTTTTGGAAGTAGACAACATCACAGGCATACGAAATCTTTCCACACTGTGACATGTTATTCTTGGCGTCAGGCAGGGGCTAGAACTATAATCAGGGTATGCTTAGAGGAGAATCGGGCCAAAAGGTGGTTACTCCAGATACTCAGCCAGAGGAAGAGATTTCCAGACAGGCAGAGGAGGACAGTGGCCACCGTGCCAATATATGGCCGGCTGTATACGAGGTTCTAGAGACAGTTCTGCTGGCTGTCGTGATATGGCTGGTAGTCAACTTCACGACAGCACGTTATGTGGTGGATGGCAGTAGCATGGAGCCTACTCTGCACACCGGGCAATTCCTGATCGTGAGCCGGCTGGCATATAGGCTGGGTTCGCCGCAACGCGGGGATGTAATCGTATTTCATTTTCCAGGCAACCCTAACGAAGATTACGTGAAGCGGATCATAGGGTTACCGGGGGAAACAGTTACTATTCAGGGCGGCAGAGTCTTTATTAACGGGGCACCGCTCCAAGAGACCTACATATCGCCCGGCACGTTAGCGGCCTACCAGGGAAGTTGGACTGTTCCTGAGGGCAGTTACTTTGTCTTGGGAGATAATCGCGCCCATTCCAGCGATTCGCGTACATGGGGAATGTTAAGTAGCGAATATATCATCGGTAAAGCTTGGATATGTTACTGGCCTCCCCAATACTGGGGAACTGTCCCCCACTATACATACAGCTCGCCATAGTGAACTTCAGGAGAAGGGGGGAAGAGTGATAGCTGAGAATCAGTGTAATGTATGTCACATCGGCGTTTTGACCTTGCGATATGCTACTTACGCACGCCAGATAGATAACCAGCTTGTGTTGCTGCCTAATCTGCCAGTATGGGTATGTGATGTCTGCGGCGAGATGATCCAAGAGGCCGAGACCGTCGGACGGATCGAGATGTTGTTTGGCTTAGAACACATGCACGCCGAGCAGGCGGAAAGACAGGACACGCGCAACAACGCCATGCCAATGTTAGTGTTTGCTTCAAGCAGACGATGGAGTACATAAGCACCTATGCCCAACTTATGGCACGAGCTTCCTCCCGGTCCTGACGCGCCCAATGTGGTTTACACGATTGTCGAGATACCAAAGGGAAGCCGCAACAAATACGAATATCATAAACAGGCCGGCATCATCAAACTAGATCGAGTCTTGTACTCTTCACTTCACTACCCAGGGGATTATGGTCTCATCCCGCGCACACATTATGATGATGGTGATCCGCTCGATATTCTGGTGATGATCAATGAGCCGACTTTTCCGGGCTGTGTGATCGAGGTCAGGCCAATCGGACTATTCAAGATGCTGGACCGCAGCAAACCCGACGATAAGGTATTAGCTGTCCCGGATGGTGATCCCTTGTATCGGGATTACCATGACCTCTCTGACATCCCGCAACACTTCCTACGCGAGGTAGCCCACTTCTTTCAGGTTTACAAAGACTTGGAAGGGGCACGTGTAGAGACAATAGGCTGGGAGGATGCGGCGGCGGCCAAAAGCAGAATTGAGCATGCGATCCGGCTATACGCATCTACCTTCCAGCCCCCCAAGCTATAAGTGGGGGCAACTCATCCAACTGTGGTTGGAGAGAAGGACATGACAACTGACCGCCTCCGTGTCCTGGTTGTAGAAGACAACGCAGACAACCGCACTCTGATCTCAGACTTGATAGGGATGCTGGGAGGAACAGTTATCGAGGCAAAGGATGGAGCCGAAGGGGTTGAGCTGGCAAGCAAAGAAAAGCCTGCGCTGATCCTTATGGATCTGTCGTTGCCCCGTAAAGACGGGTGGCAGGCAGTCCGTGAAATCAAAGCCAATGCTGACACTTCGCATATTCCGATCATTGCACTGACGGCCCATGCTATGGTCGGAGACCGGGAGCGTGCTCTAGATGCAGGTTGTGATGACTATGTTCCCAAGCCCATTGACTTACTTGAGTTGACAAAGAAGATCAAAGCCTTCTTGAGTTCTAGTGAGACCCCAACTGGCTGACAGGAGCATACTAACATGAGCAGTCCACACATTCTGGTTGTGGCCGATACAACTGAAGCGGCTGATTACTTGGTCAGCCGACTGCTCCCTCAGGCAGGTTATGTTGCCACACTGGCAGAAGACTTCTCTGTACCCCCGCCATGTGACGTGATCTTATGCGATGTGACGCGCCTGCGAGGCGACCCGCTTGCCGGCTTGAAAGCCCAGCGCCGTATGGGCAGCCAAGCCCCTGCTATGCTGATGGCACATCGTATCACGGAGGAAATGGCGGCTGAGGTATTTGCGTTGGGTGTGCAGGAATTTGTTGCCAAACCCATAGAAGATGACCTCCTGTTGGGTAAACTGGCCAAGTTTGTCAACCAGGTTATGCAGGAAAGAGAGCAGTCAAAAGTTGTCGAGAGCCTTGAGAGAACTAAAGCGACGTTGGCCCGGCGGCTTGACGAGATGGCTGTTCTATCCCGGATCGGGCGATCCGTTGCCTCTCTGTCTGACACGGACACATTACTCTCGCGTATTGTCGAGGCGGGGGTCTATCTGACACGTGCTGACGAAGGAGCAATTTTTCTGCTGGACGAGGAGACAGGTCAGCTTCTGCTCCGCGCAGAGCAGGGGCTGGGCACAAAGCAAGCTCAGATCATCCGCCAGCCTTCCAACGACTCGGATGCCATGGCCGTACTTCAGAGCGGCGAGCCGATCATGAGGGGCGGCGAGACAGAACACAAGGTTAGAACGGGTTATCTGGTCAGAGCACTGATCAATGTGCCAATTGTCGTTGGTAAGAAAGTGATCGGTGTGTTAGCCGTTTACAATCACGGTACACAATCCTTCGAAGCGGCAGATCAGACTGTGCTCGTCAGCCTAGCTGATTTCGCGGCCATAGCGTTAGACAAGGTAAACTCCCTAGCTCAGTGCGAAAGACAGATTACAGGCGCGCTTGAGACAGCTCATAAGGTAAAGCTTCACGCCGAAACGCTTTTTGACCCCGTAGATGGTATAGAAGCACAGGTTGACACCCTGCTCTCAGGCGGCTTTGGCCCCCTGACGGAGCAACAGCACACAGCGGTCAGCCGTATCAAACAGGCCGCTACCCGCTTGAAAGAGATAGTCGGCTTCATCCGTGAGGAGCTAAGGGAGGCCTAGTCCGCTTGAAGGCCTGCCAGAAGATAATCTCACTGGGCATAGCGGCCACGCTGGTAGGATGTCTTTCACCGCAGAGGAACATCCCCGCTGCTTTGCCCTCCCCGCCGCCATCCGCTTTACCTCCTGTAGCACCGCCCTCTGAGCAGGTACGTGAGGCGTTCCAGACCACTGATCCCCTCAACAGGCAAGCGAACGTCCTGGACGCAGTCATGAACCTCCTCAACGATCCCGCTGTCAAGCAGATGGATGACCCGACAGCCTCGTCCTATCTCACCGAGCTGGCCTTCTCCTCTGAAGCTCTGCGGCTTTCTGACCGGGCATATGTCGCCCGCCGGGGCCACCTGGCAGTGGTGAATCTACCGGACGGGCTGGGCCTCTGGCTATACGATCTCGCTAGCGGCTCTGAAGCTGATCCCCCGCTTAACCTCAGTCAGTGGACCGTCGGGCTGAATGCTCTTCAAGTCACATGGTGGGGGACAACCAATCTTGGAGTCAGCTACATCATCCTCAGTAGCGATGGCGCCACGAATGCTCACTTTATACTGGCTGTTAGGAGGACATCGGGTTGGGAAGTCTCATGGGCAAGTGACGAAGAGCCTGACTGGTGGTTCAACGCCCGTAATGCGACGCTGGCTGTTGCTCCGGACTTGTCGTCCTTAACTCTTACGGGGGAGGCGCTTAGTGCGGCGACGGTTTTCTACGAGCAAGGCGATGCTCCCCACCGTACCTTTCAGACCTTCTGGAGGCGGCGAGGGGACAGGTATATCTTGTTCCCCCCGCCTGCTAGTTATCCCAGCCGCCGGGAATGGATGTGGCATATTGCGCTTGCCTCACCCTACGCTACGTTGGTTGAGTTTATCGAACGGCTACAAGCGCGCGATATAAGGGGAGCCAGCCAATTGACCAGCACCCCGGAAGTCTTGTCAGCGGCTCTATCCTATGGCCTTGATCTGCCGGGCCGCCGCTTCGAGATCATCGCCCAAGAGGACACGATGATCACATTCCGCGACAGGCAGGGTACTCTGGTAGCCACCTTCAGGGCATCGTCTGATCCGGATGGCACTCGCTGGCTACTTGACAGCTTGACTCCGTTTGGGGCGGCATCTGCAACTGCAACACCACCAAGATAAGATAGGTTATGTATGAGGAATCAGGGGCTATGGCTCAGAACACTTCTCTATGCAATTTTGTCCAGATGGGGCAGGTTGAGTACAGCAAGGCGTGGCAAATCCAGCGCAATCTAGCCGATGCCCGCGCCGCCGGGCGTATTGCTGACACGCTGCTGGTATTGGAACATCCGCATACTTACACGCTTGGCCGCTCTACTCAGCCGGGCCACCTGCTGATGAGTGAGGAGGAACGCGCTCGCCGCGGAGTAGCAGTCATTGAGGTTGATCGGGGCGGGGATATTACCTATCATGGCCCTGGCCAGATGGTAGCCTACCCGATACGCTACTTGGGCAAGCCCGATCTCTCAGGCCGCCTTGTGAAGGCCGACTATGTAGGGTATATCCGCAACTTGGAAGAAGTGCTCATCCACACAGTAGCTCACTTTGGCATCAGAGGCCGGCGAGAGGAGGGTTATACAGGCGTCTGGGTTGACACTCCTACAGGGCCGCAGAAGATCGCTGCCATTGGTGTACGCGTAGATGCTCGCGGAATCAGCTCACACGGTATTGCCCTTAATGTGACCACCGATCTCAGCTTTTTCAGGGGCATTATCCCTTGCGGGATCACAGACAAGCCGGTTACCTCATTAGAGGCACTGCTGGGTCACGCCACCCCTTCCATGCCTCAGGTTATCGAGAAGTTCGCATCAGCTTTTGCCGAGATTTTCGGCTGTCAACTTGCCGCCACGACCTTAGACAAGTTGCTGACATCGTAGGCAAGAATGAACAGGGCGCATTCCGAAAGGACATGCGCCCTTGGAAGTTATCACTGAGTTATAGTCTTCTCTCAGAAGAGTGACCGGGGAATACCTTACCGCCGGTAATATAGCTGTACGCATGATTCACTGCAACCACTACCTGCCCAAAGCCGACTGCTATCAGGTTTAGGGGGTCAACACCCCGTTGCATTGCTACATCTCCCGCCGCATAAACACCCGGCAGGTTGGTTTCCTGCCGCTCGTTCACCAGAATGTAGCGCTTGTCCATCTCCAGCCCCCAGTACTTAATAGGGCCTAGATCAGCCCTGAAGCCTAAGTTCAACAGGACAGCATCAACTTCTAGGTGTGTTTCTTCTCCAGTGCGGTTGTCGAAGATGATAGCGCCGGTGATCTTCCCATCTCCTTCAACATCCTTCAGCTCGTTCCACAGCCGGACATCTACCGATGAGTTCATCAGCTCGGTCACACTGCTGGGATGTGCACGAAACTCCCCGCGACGGTGAATGAGCGTCACTGATTGGGCATAGTCCTTCAAATTGAGCGCCCAATCCACAGCCGAGTCGCCCCCTCCAATTACCAACAACCGCTTTTTATAGAAAGGAAGTTTATCCTGCACAAAGTAGTAGACACCCCGGCCTTCATACTGTCGAATGCTGCCTATATCGAGCCGGTTCGGCTCAAAGGCCCCGATTCCTGCGCAGATCAACACAGCACGGCTGTAGTGGACCTGCTTGTCAGTCACTAGCGCGAGCGTGCCGTCTTCCTCTCGATGCAGGTCATTCGCCCTCTCTTCAAAACAGAAGGCAGGATGCCACTGGGAACACTGCTCTACCAGATTGCGTACCAAATCCTTAGCCAAGATACGCGGAAGGCCGGGCACGTCGTAGATATATTTCTCCGGGTATAGGACGGCCAACTGTCCTCCCGGCTCCGGCAGGGCCTCGACAATCTTGGTGCGCATCTCCCGCAGGCCAGCGTAAAAAGCACCAAACAACCCGGTTGGTCCAGCCCCTAGTATAGTGACATCATAAATATCCCGCGCAGCCATTTACCCTCCCTCTTGTCGTGAAGACCGCAAGGATATATCTCAAACTCCAGCTTCAGCTTTCGGTGACCAACTCTGCGTGTAAGGCGGCCAATACAGCCTCAATCGGATTCACTACAGAGACATGCGCTGAACCTGAGAAGAGCAGACCCACCGCTCTACGTTCATAGTCAAGCACCAGCGAGCCTGAGTCACCGGGCTGGCTGAAGGGTGTCACCATGATCTGATCCACGAAGCGTGCGACGCGACCGCCATACCGAACATCCACCGTGACATCAAGCTGGGTAATTATGCCCTGCGTCAGGGCGCTCGTCCGGCCGCTCTTGATGACTGGCATGCCAAGCCTCGGCAGAACAATCCCTGTTGGCGGCCCGCCCAAGTCAATAATATCTGGGTCAAGCAGGGCAGGGTCAATAGGGCTGGCGAGTGCCGCATCCACATAGTTAGCCGCTGGAAGCGGCTTGATGGGTGCCGGGCCTGCTGTTGTAGGACGTTGAAGCCCCTTTATGTCATGCAGAAGCTGTGCCAAAATACTGCTCACAGATGCAAGACAGCCACGTGTGTTCTGTTGCGCTTCAGGAAGTGATGAGGCAGTGTTACCTTCATCAAGGAAGCGGATGGGGATAAATTCGGTCAACTGCCCGACAATATCCAATGCTGTACCGCCATCCGCAGAGGCTGGTTGCAGGATCGGGTCGCCCGGCTTAGCTTCATTGACCAGAGCCAGCACATGGTTGTTGCTTAGCATGAAGTAGTCAGCACCACGCCGGACAATACAACTGAGCGTCCCGCCCGAACCGTTTAGATGGCCGATTGATGCACCAGGGCGGACAGGGCGCATGGCTATACGCCGGTTGAGGCCATAGGCAACGATTGTACCGGTCTCAATCACATCGGTAGGGACTTCATTGACTGTCTTGGGGATCAAGTCTTCTGGAGAAAGGTCTTCCGGCGGCTCTTTGCGGATGACTGACACGACCACACTGGGAATATCGGTCTGTTGCTCTCCCTTGATCTTGTATCCAACCCCGCAGGCAACCACGTTGCGGCGTGCCATAAAGTCGGGTGTCACTTCCTTACGCACCCGCGCAACCTGAGCTATCTGCGTTGAGTCGGTCACTGCCGTGCCTCCCACTCCTTGATCACACTCTGGATGAATGCTCTAGCATCCGCATCGGCTACTTCGTCAACTCCCCCATATATGCGGCCGTCCACCTCAATCTGCACACCGCCTCCTGAAGTTGAACGAACATGCATGGAGCGATGAACCATAGCCGGGTCAAGGCTCAGCCGATATTGAAGCAGTTCCTCTATTTCATCCGCTATTGTCTTCGGGCCGCTTTCTGTCTCTTCCGGGCCAGAGGGGGTAGATTGCTGGAACAATTTGCCAAAGGGTCGGGCAGGCGGCGGCGCTTCAGTGGAGCGCTGTCCGCGTATCACTAGAGGTGGAGGGGCGGGAGGAGGTGTCCCAACCCCCGCTGGAGTAGGGATTTCAGGCTGGGTGTAGCGGGCGGGAGCAGCGGGCAAGCCGATGTCACCCAATCTCGCAAACTGAGCCAGCGCCTGGACGTTCCCCATAAAACGACGCCCCACCTGCGGATCAGTTATTTCGTTCAAGCTACGGTAGCGCCGCCGATCGATCTCGACAATTAATGAGCCGTCAGCCAGATCGCGCAGGACCCGGAATGCCTCTACCGCATCACCTTCAACTACGAACCCTGACGAACCTCCCAGGTTAGGAGCAACGGAGGGGGCGGCTGTCCTATTTGGCAACACGGACTGGACAGCCTGTGATAATTTGCCGACCAACTCTTTAACTGTAGGGTCGGGCATAGCCTCTTGTTCGGAGGGGGAGAGTGATTCCCCTTCGCTGGCAAATGATTCTTCAGGCGGCTTTTGATCTCTGGTAGAGTGCCACCAGTACCACAATCCTCCCACCGATATACTGGCCAGCACCAGTGCAAGCAGGGGGAGTATGACGAGTAAAGGATTTTCCATAGCAACCAACTCCAATCATTTCTGGCACGACGGACAGTAATGAGTACCACGCTGTCCTAGCCTTATCTTTTGAATAACTGCCCCACAGCGGGGGCAGGGTTTGCCTGCTCGGCCGTATATGTTGAAGTGATCCTGTTGCTCTCCTCTTGTACCATCCGGTTTGCGATACCAGTTAATGCTGGCGCCCTGATGCTCAATCCCTGACAACAGGACCGATCGCAGAGCGAAGTATAGGCGGGCTATCTCGTCCCGTTTAAGTGTATCCACCTTACGCCGCGGGTCAATTCCTGCGGACCAGAGAGCCTCATCTGCATAAATGTTGCCTACGCCAGCCACAAAACGCTGATCCAGCAGGAGCGGTTTAACCGTTCCCCTCCGGGCTGTCAACCGGGCGTGAAATGCATCCAGACTAAATTCCTCAGACAGCGGTTCCGGCCCCAGCCGTGTTGAGATCTCCTCAGCCGAGTCAGTCAGCAACAGTCTCCCAAAACGGCGCGAATCAGAAAAGCGCAATTCGTGCCCGTCATCCATCCCGAAGACCGCCCTCAACCAGCGGTCATCAGGATGTCCAGCCCCTGTGGGCATGACATAAAGGCGGCCTGTCATTTTTAAGTGGACCAGCAGGGCCGCTTCATCTAAGTCGAAGATAATATATTTGCCCCGCCGGTAAAGAGACAGAACTCGTCTCCCTGTCAAGCGGGATGCAAACTCCTGAGGGGAAAGGGGCGCGACTTGGCGAGGCCAGTCAATGGTAACTGCCGTGAAGACCCGCCCGACAACATCTCCATACAGGCCGCGCACAATTGTCTCAACTTCGGGTAACTCAGGCATTAGTCTCCTCAGCCTGTTAGGCTAGATAAAGTATGCCCTAGTGTGGTCCAGCCTGCTACCCTGTTCCAAACTATCCTTAATCAAGCAGGCAGATGCTCCCCATGAAAGAGGGTAAAACGTGCTATACTATCTGCGCCCAAATGCCTGTTCTAGATAAAGTCATACTGTTTGTTGTCTGAGGGGCTGGAGACATTATGTCGTTTGTCCATTTGCATGTCCATACAGAGTACTCATTGCTGGACGGCATGAGCCGAATCTCTGAACTGGTACAACATACTGCCGCCTTAGGTATGAATGCACTTGCCATCACCGATCATGGTGCGATGTATGGCATTATTGATTTCTATCGTGCCTGCAAAGCGGCAGGGATCAAGCCTATCATTGGGCTTGAAACATATCTTGCCCCCCGCGGCATGACTGATCGCGACCCCAAGCTGGACAGCCAGCCCTATCATCTGTTGTTGCTGGCAATCAACCAGACTGGATATAAGAACCTTCTCAAAATAGCCAGCGCCTCCCAGCTTGAAGGATTCTACTACAGGCCGCGTATTGATAAAGAGTTCCTTGCCGCTCACTCGGAAGGCTTGGTCTGCACCAGCGGCTGTCTGGCATCTGAGATCCCGCAGATGATGGTAGGGGGCCGCGAGGAAGAGGCGCGGCGCCTGCTGGGGTGGTATCGGGATGTGTTTGGGCCAGAGCGATTCTTTATCGAGTTACAAGAACACAATATTCCTGAACTCCGAAAACTCAACCAAGCTCTTGTTAAGTTGTCCCCTTATGCACAGATTCCACTGCTGGCAACCAACGATGTCCACTATGTGCGCCGAGAAGATGCCAGTCCTCACGACGTACTGCTATGTATTGGAACAGGTAACCTGCTCAGTGATACCAACCGCCTCAAGTTCAGCGATAACAGCTACTATCTCCGTTCGCCGGAAGAGATGAGTACTATCTTCGCCGAAGTGCCTGAAGCGCTCAGCAATACCCTCAAAGTCGCTGAGATGTGTGACATCAACCTAGACAGTCAGGGTTACCATCTGCCGCACTTCCCTGTCCCAGAGGGTTATGACGCACAAAGCTACCTCCGCCGCCTGTGTGAGGAGGGAATATATTGGCGCTACGGTGAACGCGCTGATACCACTGAGATACGCGAGCGGCTAAACCATGAATTAAACGTTATTCACGAGATGGGGTTTGATACCTACTTCTTGATTGTGTGGGATTTGTGTTCCTTTGCCCGCAGTCAGGGTATCTGGTGGAATGCACGCGGCTCTGCCGCCGGCTCGGTTGTGGCTTACTCACTTGGTATTACCAACATCGATCCTCTTGAGAATGGACTTATCTTCGAGCGTTTCCTGAACCCCGAGCGAATCAGTATGCCTGACATTGACCTGGACTATCCGGACGATCGTCGGGCAGAGATGATTGACTACTGCGTCCAGAAATATGGCGAGGACAAAGTAGCACAGATCATTACGTTTGGGACGCTTGGCGCCCGTGCGGCCATACGTGATGTGGGCCGCACATTGGACATCCCGCTTAATGAAGTGGATCAACTAGCTCGGCTGATCCCTGCCATACCCGGCAAGACGGTGACCATTCAGCAGGCTCTCGAAGAAATACCGGAATTGAAGGCGGCCTACGAAGACAGTACCCGTCCTTATATCAAGAACCTCCTAGACACCGCCTCGCAATTGGAAGGAATAGCCCGTCATGCCAGCACTCATGCGGCAGGTGTACTGATCGCTGATCAGCCTCTAGTCGAGTATGTTCCGCTACACCGGCCAACCAAGGGGAGTGAAGGCGGGAGCAACGGCGAGGCACTGGGAATAGTGTCTCAATGGCCAATGGCCATTGTCGAGTCAATCGGCCTGCTCAAAGTGGATTTTCTGGGGCTTCGAACACTGACGGCTGTTCGCAAGGCCTGTGAACTGATCGAGCGGTATCATGGCATCCATTATGATCTAACCAACATCCCCTACCGGCATCGCCCGGATGACCCAGAGCACAACCGGAAACTGGATGCGGCCTTTGCTCTGATGGCTAGAGGAGAAACCAGCGGCGTCTTTCAAGTCGAAGGGCAAGGGATGACTAAGGTGCTGATTGATATGAAGCCGTCACGTTTTGAACATATTGTGGCGGCAATCTCGCTATTCCGCCCCGGTCCCCTTGAGTATATCCCTGCTTATATCCGGCGTATGCACGGAGAAGAGGAGGTGGCTTACCACCATCCGTTGCTTGAGCCGATCCTCGGCGAAACTTATGGTATCTGCGTCTATCAGGAGCAGATCATCCAGATCGCCTCCCAGTTGTTCGGTTACACGATGGGTGAGGCAGATATGATGCGCCGCGCCGTCTCCAAGAAGAAAGAGAAGGACCTCCTCAAGCATCGTGCTATTTTCCAGAAGCGAGGCCCTGAACGCGGAATATCGGCTGAGGTGGCTGGCAGGATATTTGACGATATTGAGTTCTTTGCCCGCTACGGGTTCAATAAGTCCCATGCCGCCGACTATGCCATGTTGACTGTCCAGACGGCATTTCTCAAGGCTCATTACCCCCACGAGTACATGACGGCCCTGCTCACCACTGAGCGGGAGGACACTGACAAGATTGGAAGCTACATTGCCGAGTGCCGTAAAATGCACGTTGACGTGCTTCCGCCTGACATCAACTTTAGCGAGCACGACTTTACCATCCAGCCTCAGCCGGATGGAAGGCGGGCTATCCGCTATGGATTGAGCGCCATCAAGAATGTGGGTGAGGGGGCTGTTGATGCTATCCTCCGTGCACGTCAGAGCGGCCCCTTCGCCGACATCGCCGATTTCTGCCAGCGAACTGATCTGCGTGCTGTAGGCAAGCGGGCGCTGGAGTGTCTGATCAAAGTGGGGGCGTTAGATAGCCTTGCTCCTCGTCTGCAACTGCTTGAGTCGCTGGATCGGCTGATGGGCTTTAGCAGTAACCTGCACAAAGCCGCTGACATGGGCCAGTTGAGCCTCTTTGGGGAATCAACAGGGGCCAATCTGGAAATAAGCAGTAGCGATATATTGGTTACTCAGGTCAAGGATGAAGTATCGCGGCGTGAGATGTTGCAATGGGAACGTGAACTGGTGGGGGTGTATGTGTCTGAGCACCCTCTCCAGAAACTGAGTGACCGCCTTGCAGGGGTCATCACAGCCTATACCAACCAACTCACTGAGGCAGATCATGGCCGGCAGGTCACGATGGCAGGGACAGTGACTTATGTACGCCACCATAAATCCAAATCTGGTAAACCCATGGCTTTTGCTGGGATCGAGGACCTCTATGGCCAGATCGAAGTTGTGATCTGGCCCAGTACGTGGGATGAAACCCAGGAGCTATGGAAACCTGACCGTGTTCTGCTGGTACGCGGCAAAATTGATGCCGCAAGGGGTGAACCCAAGCTCCTTTGTGAGGAGGCCACTAACAATCTCGAATTGATAGAAGTTGCACCTCCGTCTGCTACTCCTGCCCCTGTAACCCCCGCGTATGTGTCTGACTATTTCTATAATGAATATGAAGGCCCCTATGTCTTTGAGGAGAGTTTGGGAGCGACAACATCGGCGCAGGAAGAGCAAGGGGGAACAGAACCCGGGGGAATAGTAGCCGGAGATGAGAGATGGCCTGAAACTAACCCGTCTTTGGAGCCTGTTGCGTTACCACCCCCCTCTCTAACATCCCTACTGGAGGCAGAAGCTCCTTCTGCCAGTTCGGGAATGATGGGGAGTCAGCCCAAAAGAGAACCCCTCAGGCTCAGGATTTTTGTAGAGCGGAGCGGAGAGCCGGAAAGAGACAAACGCCGGTTACGTCATATTCATGGGACGCTGATCAGCTACCCCGGTCAGGATACGTTCTCCATTGTCCTGTTCGGTGAGGGACGTGTGATCGAGGTTGACTTTCCTCACGAGACAACGCATTATTGTACTGAGCTTAGGGAGAAACTTGCTCGTATTGTCGGGCCGGAGGCTATCCAGATCGTTCAGTAACAGCCAGTAGCAGGACGGAATCATGCATGAATGAAAAACCGATTAAGCGCCTAGCAGTGATGACCAGCGGCGGTGACTCGCCAGGGATGAATGCCGCTATTCGGGCGGTTGTGCGCACTGGTATCAGTTATGGTCTGGAAGTGTATGGGATTCGACAGGCTTATCTAGGCTTGATCAACGGAGACATCGAGCCTATGACCTCCCGCGACGTGAGCGGCATCATCCAGACGGGAGGGACCATTCTGCAAACAGCACGCCTCCCGGAGTTTCAAGAGGAAAGCTATCAGCGCAGGGCCATCCGCCGCTTGAATGAGCATGGTATTGATGCGCTGGTTGTCATCGGGGGAGACGGCAGTCTCTCCGGAGCATTAGCTCTCCACCGGCGGGGCGTCAGAGTAGTGGGGATTCCAGGCAGTATAGACAACGACATTTGGGGAACAGATAGTTCCATCGGTGTGGATACCGCTCTAAACACCATCATCGAGTCAATTGACCGCCTGCGTGATACGGCCTCATCCCATGAGCGTGTATTTCTAGTCGAAGTGATGGGGCGGCGGTGTGGACATCTGGCTCTGGCTTCTGGCCTAATTACCGGCGCCGAGGTCGTCCTGATCCCGGAGGAAGAGATGTCCATTGAGGAGTTAGGTAAAGCAGTCGAGGAAGCCTACCTGAAGGGGAAGTCTCATGCCATGGTCGTGGTGGCTGAGGGCGCCAACCTGAAATGCGATCAGATCGCTGAGTACCTGAACAAACACGACATCGGTTTTGAGGTACGCACCACTATTCTAGGGCATGTACAACGCGGAGGACGGCCCACTGCCTTCGACCGCTTGCTGGCAACGCGGATGGGCGTTGCGGCTGTCAAGGCCCTCTTGGATGGGCGGTCAGGCGTCATGGTAGCCCTTGATGGAACCTCTATCACTACCCGTAAATTGGAAGAAGTCATTGGCAAACAGCGCCCCATCAACCCTCATTTCACGGAGATGGCTAAGATATTAACGCGCTGAAGGCGGAGCATATACATCCGGTCAACGAAAACTGCGGTAAAATAGGATGCGATAGAGAGAGATTTAGCCCGTCTTTCAGGCGGGCCTTTTCACGAACTCCGGTCAATCATTACACCTGGTCCAATTGAGGAGGAAGCTATGAAAATAGGTGTCTTAACTGGAGGCGGTGACGTCCCCGGCCTCAACCCGTGCATCAAGGCAGTTGTTGATCGCGGCATAGATGAGGGACACGAGGTGATAGGCATTCGGCGTGGTTGGGCTGGTCTACTGAACTACAATCTAGATAAAGATGCAGATAACACCTCCTGCGCAATACCGCTCGACAAGATGGCTGTCCGCCGAATTGCCCGTACTGGCGGGACATTCCTGCATACCTCACGCACTAACCCGGCTAACGTCAAGGCCAAAGATGTACCAGAGCATCTGCGAGGTAGCGACTGGTCCCCTGATCAGGGAATAAAAGACTACACCCCCCATGTACTGAAGGTCATCGAGCAGATAGGGCTTGATGTTATTATTGCCATCGGCGGCGACGACACCCTCAGCTATGCTGAGCGTCTGCATCGGGAAGGGGTGCGTGTTATGGGCATCCCCAAAACGATGGACAACGACGTATTTGGCACAGACTACTGCATCGGCTTTAGCACGGCAGTCACGCGCAGTGTGGACTTCATCAATAACCTGCGTACCAGCACGGGTTCACATGAACGCATTGCAGTGATTGAGCTGTTTGGCCGGAACTCTGGCGAGACCTCGCTGATCGCGGCTTATCTATCAGGCGTTGATCGGGCCATCATCTCGGAAGTGCCTTTCGACCCGGAGAAGCTGGCCAAGTACCTCGTAGCGGACAAAAAGAGCAACCCCAGCAACTATGCCATGATGACCATCTCAGAAGGGGCCAAGATGGAGGGAGGGGACATTGTCCATCAGTCTGGCGAAACAGATGCATACGGGCACAAAAAGCTGGGCGGGATCGGCATGATCACGGGCGAACTGATCAAGGAGATTACCGGCGAAGGCATTATCTACCAACAGCTTGCTTACCTCATGCGTTCTGGCGCTCCGGACTCGCTTGATCTGATGGTAGCATTCAACTATGCCCATATGGCCATGGACATGATCCTCAAAGGTCAAAGCGGCCGCATGGTTGCCCTGCGCGGCGGCGTCTATACGGATATTCCCATCAGCATGATCATGCAAGGGCGTAAGCATGTTGATGTAGGCGAGCTGTACGATATTGACCAGTATCGTCCTAAGATTCGCCACGTGGCAGGAATGCCCATGTTCCTGAGTTAGAAAGCAACGGAGACCCTTGAAGCGAGCAGGGGCATGACCGCCATGCCCCTGCTGAATGAGCACTGTCTGTTCCGCAAGGATAGCCATGATCCCCATCAGACTGGAACTGCACAACTTTCTGGCCTACCGCGACCCAGAGCCGCTTGATCTGTCAGGCCTCCATGTCGCCTGCCTGGCAGGGGCAAATGGTGCGGGGAAATCCTCCTTACTTGACGCTATCACGTGGGCATTGTGGGGAAAAGCCCGTGCACATCGGGATGATGAGCTTATTCACTTAGGCCAGACTGAGATGCAGGTTTCTCTCACCTTTGCTCTAGACGGGAGCCTATACCGTGTCACGCGCTATCGTTCCAGCAAAGGAACAGGACGCAGTCTTCTCTCATTAGAGGTTAAGAATGGAGAACAATGGTTGCCCAGAAATGAGGCGACCATCCGAGAGACGCAAGAAAATATCAACCGGCTCTTGCGTCTGGACTACCAGACCTTTATCAATTCTGCGTTCTTGGTGCAGGGTCGTGCTGATGAATTTACCCGAAAGACGCCAGCAGAGCGGAAAGCCATCTTAAGCGAGATCCTCAGCCTCGACGTATGGGAACAGTACGAAGAACGTACCAAGCAATACCTGCGTCAGGTAGACGCCGAACGACTTCAAATAGAGGCAGAAATCCATGAGATTGACGCAGAACTTGCGCTCGAGTCCGAATATAGGCGTAGCCTGGATGAGGCTAAGCAGGAGCTGGCGACAATCATTGAGCAGGTTCGGGAAGCTGAGGCACGCTACAATCAGCTTGAGCAGGCTCGGCTGAAGTATGATGCTCAGCAGGCACGTTGCAACGATCTGGAACGGCGTCTGCTACAAGATGAAGCAGAACGTCTTCGTATCACACAGGAACAGCAGAAGTTACTTGAACGGAGAGCTGGTTTTGAGGACATACTTGCCCTACGAGAGGAGATCGAGGAGGGGTATGCCGCTCTGAGGGCCGCTCAACAGCAAGAGCAGGCATTCAACAACTGCCTGCTTGAACAAAATGACCTTCTCCAGCGCCAAAACAAGCTACAAGAGGCTATAAACGCTATACATGGAGAGCTGTTAGCTCAGCAACGTGTCCTCCTACAACAAAAGGCTGAGCAGGAGCGCGTTATTCGTGAGGGCGAATGCGACGAGTCTCTGGCAGAGACCCAATCCAAGATCGCCGCATTGGAAAAGCGGCAGTCTGAGCGCGATGACCAGCAACAAGCACTGTCTTCGCTCAATGAGGAACGCGCCGCCCTAGAGGCGACTAACCGTAGGCTCAAGGCTGACATAGACAGAATTGAAGCAGAACTTGCACAGCTCACACAGAGTGCTACGCCCATTTGCCCATTATGCGGACAGGAGCTGAGTGAATCGCTACGAACTGAACTTCTGGAGAGGATGGAGAAAGAAAGGGACGAGAAGAGAAGGGGCAGGCAGGCTAACCACGAGCAGATTGAAGCGCTTAGGAGCGAAATTGTTCGCCTTGAGAAGGAGATCAAGGCGGCGGAAATTGAACTGCGTAATTTGCCCCCCCTTCTGGATTACGCGGCCCGTTTACATGAACGAAAAAGCCGAGCTGATCAGGCTTGTAGCGAATGGGAAGTAATACAGGACCAGTTGTCCGAGCTGGAAAATATCTTGTCCACGGAAGGCTATGCACTGGCTGAAAGGGCTGAGCTGGCGGAGGTCCAAGCGCAGATGAGTAACCTCGGTTACGACGAGGCCGCTCATCGGGCCGCCCATGCGGCTGTACAGGAGTATGGGATATTCGAGGTCCGCAAGCGGGAATTGGAGCACGCTTTACAGGCATCTCCGGAGATCGAGGAGGCTCTGACCCGGTTAGATGAACAGGCCAGAGCGTGGGGGCAAAGGCTGGCAGAGGATCGTGAAACATTTGCCCAGCTGCAGGATGAAGTCAGAGCACTTGAAGGACAACTGGCGGAATTCGAGCGGTGTAAGCAAGAGCTTGAATATATGCGCGACAAAGAAGGTCAGGCGCGTTACAAGGTTGGCGCGGCAGAACAGAGGCTCAACGCCCTTGAACACCGGCGGGAACGACGCGCTGATCTGATTGCCCGGCAGACCCAGTTGGGTGAGAAGCGTGCTGTTTATGAGGAGCTGCGGCTCGCCTTTGGCAAAGACGGCGTTCCTGCCATGATTATTGAGGCAGTTATCCCGGAGATCGAGGCGGAGGCAAATCAGCTCCTCTCTTACATGACAGACGGGCAAATGCATATTCGGTTCGAGACCCAGAGAGAGAAGGTCTCTGGCGGCACAAAAGAAACTCTCGACATCAAGATCGCAGATAGTCTAGGCACACGGGACTATGAGACTTACAGCGGAGGGGAGGCCTTCCGAATCAACTTCGCCATTCGGCTAGCATTGTCCCGATTACTGGCCCGCCGGGCGGGGGCGCAATTACGCACGTTGGTCATTGATGAAGGCTTCGGTACTCAAGATGCACAGGGCCGTGAAAGGCTCGTACAGGCCATTCGAGCCATTCAGGACGAGTTTGACCTGATCTTGGCTGTTACCCACGTTGACGAATTAAAAGATGCCTTCCCGGCGCGTATCGAGGTAACCAAAACTCCTCATGGCTCGGTTGTTGAACTGATTTAGTTCCGTCATTGCGAAAAGGTATATATCACTATGACCCTGCACGCAGGACCCGACAATCAGATTGTGGTCGTGCCACTGATAGGCAACCAGCAGACTGAGGAGGCACACTGGCTGGGTGCCATGCTCAGCAGACTGCTGATCGAGCACTTAGACGGGGCCGGGCTGTCAGTGCTTGAATATGATGCTGTGGTTCGACAGATTGTTGACGCCAAGTTGCAACTCCCGCTCACGCAGACAGGAATGGAGACGGTATCCCGATCTCTTAAGCCGCGTGCATTGGTCTACGGCCGTTATGTGCTTGACGAAGAGTCGAAGATGCTGGGTCTCAACCTGAGAGTGGAGGCTAAGGATATTCCCCCCGCCCCTCTTGAGATGGCCGCTCCTCTTGCGAGCTTCAGCCGGTTTGTTGAACGCGCTTCTCTAGCATTAATTGAGCAACTGGGTGAAGCTATAGATGAGGGCCTTCGGCTTAGGGTTAGTGCGGTACAACGCCCAGCCAATTTTGAAGCCTTCCGACAGCTTGTGCAGGCACGGCTGGCATGGGCTAGGGGGCAACATGAATTGGCACTTGCCGCCACCACATCGGCGCTGGCATTGGACCCTGATCTTGAAGAAGCCGCCTCCATAGAGGTCGCTGTCGCCTGTGCAGTGGATGACGCAAAGACAGCACGGGACGCCTTTCGACGCTGGGCAAATCTGGCTCTCAAGCATCAGCGCCCCCTTACCGCGGCTGAACGCCTGCAGATGCTTGGTCACTGGCTGGTTACACGGGGTGAATGGACAGAGGCAAGGCGTGTTTATGACGATGCCTGCAATCTGTACGAGCGTGCGCACAATGCGAGGGGCAAGGCACAGGCTCTCAACAATATTGCCAGCCTCGATGTCATGCTGGGCAAGACGCAAACGGCCATCCAGACCTACCGGCGTAATCTCCGGGTCTTCGAGTCGGATCCTCAGTCTCAGCAGGACACTGCCATCACCCTCTTCGACCTGGCACTAGCACATAAGAACCTAGGACAACATGACGAGGCGTTACGCGCCGTTGAGCAGGCCCTCTCTCTGGCCCGCCGTCTCAAAGATACTCATCTAGAAGCCCACTGTCTCACACAACGTGGAGCGATCCGAGATGACATGGGGCAGTGGGCGCAGGCCGAAGCTGACTATACTCAGGCCATGCGGCTGTTTGACATCGTGGGGGAAGAAACCGGGCTGGCCATTGTCAAAAGCCATCGGGCTTTACTGCACAGACAGCAGGGGGCATACGCGCAAGCAGAATCGCTCATGCTTGAGGCGCTCAGCATCCTTGAGCGACAAGGTGACCAACATGAGAAGGCAGTGCTATGGTTGAATTTGGCTGACCTGTATTTTGCAATGGGGGTGTATGAGCAAGCATGGGGGTATGCCGAACGCGCGCAGGAGATATTCAACAACCTGAAATCCAGTTGGAGCGAACGTGGCCGGATTCTCTTAGACATGCTGGAGCGTGTCCCCCGTCAGGCACCTGAGATGGAGCGTCCATTTGCGGGCGGGCTGGAAGCGGCAAGAGAAGAGGACCTTCTGGATGAGACATCTCCCTCCGAAGACGAAGGACAGGGTCTTTACAACGGACAGGATTTATATGATAATGAGTCTGATGATGGATAGGGGTGACGAGGGCAAAGGTTAAATGCAGCTTTAAGGCCGCACACCCGTGATGTGATCGAGCCTGTTGGCCCTAAGCAGTCACCCCCTCATTGCAGACAAGCGGCTTGCCTTCCCAATGGCAGCCGCCTTTTTTGCCCCTGAGTTGTATAAGAATTGCATTGGAAAACCGCCTCAGGCCTCTTTTCTACTTGACAACCCACTATAGCCTGCGTATACTAGGCGCAGATTTAGCACTCTTAAGCCTAGAGTGCTAAATCTTAGCCCAGTTCAATTGACAGCAACTCAGTATCCCTGAAGAAAAAGGAGGCATCTGGTTATGGCACTCAAGCTACGACCATTGGGCGATCGTGTAGTAGTCGAGCCTATCGAGCAGGAGGAGACTTTTGCCGGTGGGCAACTCGTCTTGCCCGAAACAGCTAAAGAGAAGCCCCAGCAGGGGAAAATCCTTGCCGTCGGAGCGGGCCGTAAGGACGAGGCCGGGAAACGCATCGCGATGGACGTGGAGGAAGGGCAGACTATCCTGTTCGCGAAGTACGCTGGCACTGAGGTCAAGGTCGAGGGCAAGAAGCTCCTCATCTTAAAAGAGAGCGACATCCTCGCAATCGTCGAGTAACATGCAGACTGATATTATATGGAGGTCAACTGATCTATGGCGAAGCAGTTAGTTTTCTCAGAGGAAGCACGCCGTCGGCTTAAGCGCGGCATTGACACAGTAGCCACCGCTGTTGCCACGACACTCGGCCCTAAGGGGCGTAATGTGGCACTGGACAAGAAGTTTGGCGCCCCCACGATCACCCATGACGGCGTGACCGTGGCCAAGGAAATTGAGCTGGAAGACCCCTATGAGAATATGGGCGCTCAGTTGCTCAAGGAAGCCGCTACTAAGACTAATGACATCGCCGGCGATGGTACTACCACCAGCGTTGTGCTGGCCCAGACTATGGTAAACGAGGGCCTGAAGAATGTGGCCGCTGGTGCTAATCCCATGTTGCTCAAGCGCGGTATTGAGGCGGCTACCGAGAAGGTGGCTGAAGCGATCCGCGCGCAGGCTGTTGAGATTGACACCCAAGAAGAGATTGCCAGTGTTGCCAGCATCTCAGCTCAGGATCGCGAAATCGGTGACCTGATTGCCGAGGTAATGTGGAAGGTTGGCAAGGACGGCGTCATCACGGTCGAGGAGAGCAAGGGCCTCGAATTTGAGAAGGAGTATGTCGAGGGTATGCAGTTCGACCGTGGCTATATCAGCGCCTACTTCATCACCAACCCCGAATCGATGGAAGCTGTCATCGAGAAGCCGTACATTCTCATTCATGACAAGAAGATCACCGCCGCCGCCGATATTATGCCTGTCCTTGAGAGGCTGGTTAATCGCGGCAAGCGTGAGCTGGTCATCATTGCTGAGGATGTAGACGGTGAGGCTCTTGCCACCCTGGTGCTCAACAAGCTGCGCGGCATGCTGAACGTGCTGGCCGTCAAAGCCCCCGGCTTCGGTGATCGGCGCAAGGCCATGTTGCAGGACATTGCCATCCTGACGGGAGCAACGGTCATTACCGAGGAGCTGGGCCGCAAGCTTGAGAGCGTAACCATCGAGGACCTTGGCACCTGCGAGAAGGTCATCTCAACCAAGGATGACACCACCATCATTGGCGGCGCAGGTGACGAGAAGGCCATCAAGGGCCGTATCGAAGAGATCAAGGTTGCTATCGAAAAGACTACCTCGGATTATGATCGTGAGAAGCTACAGGAGCGGCTGGCCAAGCTGGCTGGCGGTGTGGCGATCATCCGCGTTGGGGCCGCAACCGAAGTTGAACTGAAGGAAAAGAAGCATCGGGTCGAAGATGCGCTGAGCGCGACTCGTGCCGCTGTTGAGGAAGGCATCGTGCCGGGCGGCGGTGTGGCCCTGATCAATGCCATCTCTGCGCTGGATAATCTCAACATGACCTATCCTGATGAGCAGACAGGTGTCAACATCGTGCGCACCGCGCTTGAGGCACCCATGCGTAAGATCGCGGCTAACGCCGGTCAGGATGGCGCTGTTGTGATTGATACAGTCCGCCGCCTGCAAAAGGAGAAAAAGAATCCCAACATCGGCTATGACGTGATCACAGGTGAGTACACTGACATGATCAAGGCCGGCATCATTGACCCCGCCAAGGTTACACGCGGGGCGCTGGAGAATGCCGCCAGCATCGCCGCCATGATCCTGACGACAGAGGCGTTGATCACGGACATTCCCAAGAAGGAAGAGCCGGCTACCCCGCCCATGCCGGAATACTAATCCGGGCGTATAGCACAAGACCACAACAGCCCCTCCCTCATGAGGGGCTGTTTTTCTTGCCTAGATAGATGCCCCTACTTGTCTTGCGCTCTTACCAAAACACGTTCATCGCCTATACGCTTGGTCACACCAACAGCATCCAGATACTCCAAGAGGGCAAGTACATATTTCCGGCTTGTGCCAAACAAGTCCCGTGCCTGAGCAACTGTGATTGAGCCGTGCTCGGTGATAAACGCGCTAACCTGCTCTACCAGTTTCACATAGGTGTTGGCATCAAAGAACACATCCTCACTGACGGGGACAAGGTCTCCTTGTTCAAACAGCGCCTGTAAGACTTCTTCCCCTATTATGCTTACCGCCTCTTTGACACTGGGCGGCATTAGAGGATTAGAACGGATCACTGTTTGCAATTTGTCAATAGCAGTTTGCTGTTGAGCAGAGAAACGTATCGTATGCTCAGACAGCCGCACTGAAGTTCCTTCAGTAACGACCTGACCTGTGAACACTGCATGTTCTATGATCCTGCTGTATAGCCGGGCATCTATGGAAAGACGACTACGAAGAGCCTCGCGCGGCATTCCCTGCCGCAAGGGATACTCGCGATGGTAAGCCTCCAGTTCGCATCTCATCTGGGTTATGATACGCCGCCATGAGGCCTCTGACATCAGCCAGCCATCCGATAGACTGATCAACTCCCCTCTAGTCTTTAACGCCTCGATAGCTGTCTCGACTTCGGCGGGCGCCAGACCGGTTAGCCCTGCTATCTGTTCCGGCATCAGAGCGATACGTTCCTCCAGAGCGCGGAGCAGAAGCTCTTCCGGCGAACCTGCCGCCAGCGTTTCAAAGCGGGCCAATACCTCTGGCCTAAAACGCCGCCATCTGTGCGGCGGGTGCGGATCAAGTACAGTGCCTCCTCCTATCGTCTGCGGCGGTGACGGATAACGCAAGATAAAACGGTCTCCCCTATCAAGAGCTAGTGGGTGTTCCAGCCGCAACTGCAACCATCCGCTACCGCCGGGGGGTATCTCTCTATCACCCAAGAGGCGGACATGAGCCACCGTCTCAGCGGCACCGCTAAAGAACTTCACCTCAGCGTTATGCCTTAAGGCTCGTTCTACATCGGCTAGATGCCGAAACCTGACATCAACCAACGCTGTGCCGCTGATGAGGCCGGGCCGAGCTACCACATCCCCCCGTTTTATCTCCTCTACAGGCACTCCTCCTAGATTGATGGCCACACGGCTACCGGGAAGGGCAACCTGTACGGCCTCCTTATGACTCTGCAGGCCGCGAATACGCGCCTTTTTACCGACCGGCAGTATTTCTACCTCATTCCCCACTGTGAAACTCCCGCCAGTGAGGGTCCCTGTCACCACTGTCCCGAAACCGCTAATCGTAAAGACCCGATCAACAGGCAGACGGGGTCGTCCCCGATCAGGGCGTGAAGGGCGCTCTGCCAGCAGAGCATCAAGCGTGCTTATCAACTGAGATAGCCCTTCACCCGTGCGGGCTGAGACAGGAATGATGGGAGCTTGCTCTAAGGTAGTCCCCTTCAAGGCATCTGCTACATCCTGCCATACCAGCTCCAGCCACTCGCGATCCGAGAGCAGGTCCACCTTGGTCAGCGCCACTACCCCACATGGCACTTCCAACAGATCGAGGATAGCCAAGTGCTCACGTGTCTGAGGCATGATCCCTTCATCTACCGCTATTACAAGCAGAGCAAGATCAATGCCCCCCACACCCGCCAGCATATTTTCAATGAAATCCTGATGGCCGGGCACATCCACAATCCCTACCGGCTGACCGCTTGGCAAAGTCAACCACGCGAACCCTAAGTCGATCGTCATTTCGCGTGCTTTCTCTTCAGCTAGGCGGTCAGGGTCTATCCCGGTCAGCGCCTTCACCAGCGTTGACTTACCATGATCAACATGTCCAGCGGTACCAATCACGTAGGACATGATGCCCTCACGTCAAGGAAGAGAGTGTCTTTGTGCTCTCGTCAATACGTTCACGAACGGGCTGGAGAGTATCCGCAAAGGTGCGCAGGATTTCCTGTTGTGCGGCGGTTAGAAGTTTGACGTGCTCTAGGAGCCGGTCTGTACGTTCACTGAGCCGGGCCAGTTGACCCAGCATATCCTCAACGCGCTTGGCATTGGAGCGCCATGCCTCCTCGTTTGTGAGGGTGAACTGCCGCCAACGCTTCTGGTCATCCTGCAAGAACTCCTCCCACTCGGTACGGAAACGTTCCTCGGAAAGGCGTTGCATCTCAGATACCTCATTCAAACGCCTTTCGACGCGATCAACCAGACGATTAAAGTCATCCAGCCCCTTCTTCATTGCACGATGCGTCTCGGACCAATTCTCCACCTGCTTGGCAAAGGAAGCCATATCCTCGGCGAATGCATCCATACGGCGAACCATGTCTCCCATGATCTGTTCGCGCTTCTGAGCCGCCAATGCTTCTTGTTCCATCCAGCTCTGGCGTTGTTGCTTGAACTCCATCATGGTGCCCGAAAGCTCATTGAGGGAACGTTCATTTCTGCGACCCAATTCTTCGAGTAATTCAGCCTTCGATTGCTGGCCCTCCATACGTTTGGTCAGCTCAAGAAGCTCCCCATTGATGTCAGACAAGCGGCGGCTGTCTTGTCGTCGTTGCTCTTCCAGAAAGGCCAGTGTCCGTTCGAATTCTTCTAGATTCCTGCTCAAATGATCAGCATAGCTCTGCAACTCGGCGGCCACACGTGCGAGGCGTTCCTCTTCAGCCTTGCGAGGTTGTAGCTCTCGCTCAAGGCGGTTAGATACTTCCTGCCGTATGTCATCAAGTGCTCTAGTCATCGCCTCGCGGTCCAGCTCGCGGACCTTCTTTGCATCCTGTTCAACCGCATTACGGCGGCTCTCAGCTTGTTCGAGTGCTACGTTTAGCTCAGAGCGCAGGCGGGAAATCGTCTCATCAAAGAAGCTAATAGTTGGTGTTGTGTTGCGCAGAGCGGCCAGTTCGCCTTCCAGCGCCTGAATACGCCGTGCCTGATCTTCTAAGAGGGCGGCCTGAGAGCTAGTCCTCTCCTCTAGCTTTGCAATGAGAGCCTTGTCCTTACGGCGTTCCTCATCCAGCCATGCAACCATTTGTGCTGTTTGGGTTGGTTCCATATAGCGATCGCTCCTACGCCAATTTTGTTAGCAGGTTGACACCATTCTATCAGATACTGAACCCGAGATCACACTAGAGTAGTTAGCTATCCACCTGCATGAGGGCGATATCTAAGCAAAAACCGGGTTCCCTGCTGGAGGGACACCCGGTCTACTCTAGATACCAGACTCGCCAACTAGGCAGGTGCTGGAGCCGGGGGCAGGTCCAAGGCGGAAGGAGCATCCTCGCTACCCGAAGGCCCAACGGGTTTCCTTTCTGGCTTCTGAGGGGTCTGTTGGGGACTGCCTTTCGGCTGTTCTTCCTGACCGCTCATAAGCCGTACAAATGCCTCTCGATCAAGCGTTTCAACTTCCAGCAAGGTTTCAGCGATCAGTTCCAGTTTGTCACGATGCTCGATCAGAACAGCGCGGGCATGCTCATAAGCCTCGCTGATAATACGACGTACTTCTTCATCTATTTCTTCGGCGACGGCCTCGCTGTAGTCCCTCTGCTCGCCAATCTCGCGTCCCAAGAACACCAGCTCCTCTTTTTGGCCGTAGATCATCGGCCCCAGACGTTCGCTCATCCCGTAGCGGGTCACCATCGAACGCGCCATCTTGGTTACCCGATCAAGGTCGTCGCTGGCTCCTGTCGTCACCTCGTTAAAGACCAACTCTTCAGCAATACGCCCCCCTAGTGCCATTGAGATCAGATCAAGAAACTTGGAACGCGAGACATACCACATGTCTTCGCCCAGAGACATGGTATAACCGCCAGCCATTCCCCGTGGAATAATGGTAACCTTGAGCACCGGATCACAGAAGGGTAAAAAGTGTGCTACTACTGCATGCCCGGCTTCATGATAGGCCGTGATCTTCCTCTCCTGCTCGGTCAGCAACCGACTGCGTCGTTCGGGGCCGGCGATCACCCGCTCAATAGCCTCCTGCAGTTCAGGCATATTGATGGTCTTTTTACCCCGACGAGCGGCCAGGATGGCGGCCTCGTTAACCATGTTCTCGATGTCAGCACCCACAAAACCCGGCGTAGCACGGGCCAACACGCTCAGATCAACATCATTGCCCAGCGGCTTGCCGCGCACATGGACTTTCAGGATGGCTTCGCGGCCACGCACATCGGGGCGATCGAGAACAACGCGACGGTCAAAGCGGCCCGGTCGGAGAAGGGCAGGGTCGAGAATATCAGGACGATTGGTGGCGGCAATAATGATCACATTGGTATCCGTATCGAAGCCGTCCATCTCAACCAGTATCTGGTTGAGCGTCTGCTCGCGTTCATCATGAGAGCCGCCCAACCCGGCCCCGCGATGACGTCCCACTGCATCAATCTCGTCCACAAACACAATACAGGGGCTGTGCCGCTTAGCCTGATCAAATAGATCGCGCACGCGGCTGGCGCCGACGCCGACAAACATCTCAACGAATTCAGAACCAGAAATGGAGAAGAAAGGCACTCCTGCCTCCCCGCTGACTGCCTTAGCCAGCAGGGTCTTGCCTGTGCCGGGCGGCCCCACCAAGAGAACGCCTTTGGGGATGCGTGCTCCAAGCTGGATGAACTTCGCAGGTTCACGCAGGAACTCGACTACCTCGCGCAGTTCCTCTTTCGCTTCATCACAACCCGCGACATCTTCAAAGGTGACAGTCGGCTGATCTCCGGTAAACATGCGGGCGCGGCTCTTACCAAATGAGAGCGCCTGATTGTTAGACCCCTGCGCCTGACGAAGCATCAAGTAAATGCCGCCCAGCACAATAACCAGCGGCAGGAGGTAGACAAGGGCAGTGATAACGCCCTGCCAGTTTGTCGCCTTCTGGTTGACCCACTCTATTTTTGCTAACTGCTCAGGGGTCACACCAAGCTCTGCTAGTTGCTGAGGGGCAGTTCCGTTGGGGTCTTTATTCGACTGGGCTTTAGAGCCATCGGTCAGGGTAATGTCCAGCCGGTCAGTGTCAGTGACAACAATCCTCTGGATACGGCCATCGCGGGCCGCCGCCGCCACTTGACTCAGCGTCCACTCATCGGGGTTATCATTCTTAGCAAAAGCCCCTAAGATAATGACCGCAACAGCAAGTATGATCAATAAATATACAAAACCATGTCTAAGACGGGTTGAATTCACGTTCTGCACTCCCATATGGCAAACGGCGCCTGAGCGCCGCCGAGTTCATGTGCCTTAATTGATCTCTCCCAACAACGACCAAACTGATACTAGAGCAAAGCGCCGCTACCTAAAGAGGATTATACCTGTTTCCTTGTACCCCTTCAACGTACTCACTATGGCCGCATTACTCCACTCAACGTGTGAGCGTTAGATAAACCGTTACCCACAGCGGGATTAGCCCAAGCCATGCAACTCCTGCTAGGACACCCAGCACAATACCATATATATCGACTCCGGGCACGAACTCCTGCTCAGCAGTGAAATAGCCCTCGTCAGGCAGAGGTGGTTCGTAGTAAGGCTGTTGCTGAACCGGTACCCTACTGCTCACTGCCCTGAGGTCTATGGGGGGCAGGCTGGGAATAGTGGGTTCGCTCTGATCCATCGGAGGAGGAACTTGTACAGGACGAACCGGCGCTGGTGCAGGCCGAGGAGGCGGGACTGGCGCCTGTACGGTGGATGGTTTAACCACAAAAGAAGAGGTAGGCTGTAAGCCCTGTTCTCTGTATTTCTGCAAAATACGGCCTAACTGATCGGCTGTCCGATAACGGGCGGCTGGCTCCTTTGAAAGAACTTTGCGGACAATCCGATCCAATTCGACCGGCAGGGCAGGATTGATCTCCAATAGAGAGGGGGGTTCCTGCTTAATATGCGCCAGAGCCAACTCTCGATAATCATGCCCTACGAATGGCAGTCGCCCGGTTAGTAGCTCAAACAGCACCACTCCTATCGAGTAAACGTCTGAGGCAGGCGTTGGCGGTTCTCCGGCGGCCTGCTCAGGGGAGAAATAATGCGGGCTACCCCATACGACGTCTTCTCCCTCTGTATCAGGTAATGGCCCGGCTAGGGCACGGGCAATGCCAAAGTCGGCTACTTTAATTGTGTTGTCGGGCGTAACCAGAATATTCTGCGGTTTGACATCACAGTGCACTAGACCAGCCCGATGAGCATAACCAATGCCCTTGCATACCTCCACGATGATGGCCAGAGCCGCATCTACCTCAAAGACGCCACGCGCCCGAATCAGCTTCTTGAGGTCCTGCCCCGGCACATATTCCATGACAATGTAATGAGCTTTGGGGCCGTCCTGCCCAACATCATAAACCGTCACAATGTTGGGATGTGAGAGATTGGCGGCGGCCTGTGCCTCACGCTTGAAGCGCATCAGGAATTCAGGGTCGTTCACCAGACTAGGACGTAACACCTTGACAGCTACAAGGCGCCCAAGCTCTAGGTCCTGAGCCTTATACAGTACGGCCATGCCGCCGGCGCCGATCTGTTCAATGAGCCTGTATCGTTCATTTAGGATTGGATTCTCTACCATAGTCTGTATTCTACCCCTAATCCACTCTACTACAAGGCAACGGGAGGAGACAACATCACAGGCATTGTTCCGGCCTATTATATACTTACGCCCGTCCTGCCAAGTGAGAGTGTAGTGACGGCTACAGCGCATTTAGTGTGCGAACAGTGCAATCTTTAAGCCAGGGCACTCGTGCGGGAGAAACAATACAGCCGACCATCCCAACTTACTACCGCTGATGATGGTCAGCACACAAGAGGAAAATCATCTTAGTACCCCCGACAGGATTCGAACCTGCAACCTCTGGTTTCGAAGACCATCACTCTATCCATTGAGCTACGGGGGCTTGAACTAGATCATATCACTCCAGCGGCAGGCTGACAAGCTCAATCCTCTTTTATCTCGCGGCGTCCCTCTAGAGCATCACTCAGCGTGACACTATCAGCATACTCAAGATCACCGCCGACCGGCAACCCCCGTGCCAAGCGTGTTAGTCGTACCAGCCCCCGTAACCGCTGACGGATATACATGGCTGTTGCGTCCCCTTCAAGGCTGACGTTAGTTGCAAGGATAACCTCGCGGACAGCCCCCCTTTCAACCCGCTCAATCAACTCCTTAATTCGTAGTTGATCAGGGCCAATGCCACTCATCGGGTTGATCGCGCCATGAAGGACATGATAAAGGCCATGATACCTGCCTGTGCGTTCGATAGCTATGACATCCAGTGGTTCCTCAACCACACAGATGAGCGACGAGTCACGTTGCTCATCGGCGCAGACGGCGCAGGGGTCTTGTTCAGTGATGTTGTAACAGATGGAACAGTAACGAGTTGATTCTTTCAGGTGCCGAAGCGCATCAGCCAGAGACAGCGCCTGCTCGTCAGGAGAGCGCAACAAGTAGTAGGTTAAGCGGGCGGCTGTCTTAGGGCCAATACCCGGCAGTCGGGAGAACTCATCTATCAGGCGCGTGACAGAGGCAGGAATAGCTTTGCTCATATCCGCCTAAAGTCCCGGCAAGTTGAGGCCACCAGTCAAGGCTTCCAGCCTCTGGGCGGCCATAGCCTGTGATTGCTCAATAGCCTGATTAATAGCCGCCGTCAGCAGGTCTTGGAGCATGTCAATATCATCAGGGTCAACTACCTCCGGCTTCAGGATAATGGAACGCACTCTCTGGTGGCCAGTAATGACCACAGTGACCATGCCGCCACCTGCTGAAACCTCCAAGGTTTCTTCAGCCAGTGCCTCTTGCGCTTTGGCCATCTCTTCTTGCATTTTTTGGATCTGTTGGGCCAGGTTACCCATTCCGCCCCGTGCCCCGCCGCTCATAAGGGGGTTACGTCCCATTCCTTTTTTCTTGCTCACCTTGAACTATTCCTCCTCATTGCTCTCAACATGCTTGATTTTGCCCCCCAGCTCATTGACCATAAAGGATGCAACCTCGTCAGCAGTCAGCAAGTCGTCAGCATTGAGGGAGGGCTGTCCGCCATCTCGCGGGGGCTGGGTCTGACAGCGGACCCTCAAAGGTTGTTTGAATACTTGTTGGAAAATTGCTTCTATGACCCGGCGATTCTCATCCTTCTCTATTTTCTCGCGGACAAAGTCTCCTACTGCCTGCAAGAGGATTGTGCGGCCCTCCACCTTGCAAGGAGTACTGGAGAGGAGCAACGCCTGAAGGGCTGGGTCCTTCTGACGGGCCAGGCTACAGACCTTTCCCCATTGGGAATGAATCTCGGACAGGGGTGGTACACCTGATGCCGGTAACTCAGAGGTTGGCGCCTCATCAGAGGCAGGCGGGGGTGGAGCAGTAACGCCGGCAGGGGGAGTGATGACCCTAGAAGGTCTCTCTAAAGCCTCTTGAGAAGTACTCTGTAGTGGTGTTTCAATGCTCTTTAGGAGGGCCATTTCCAGCGGCAACTGGGGTTGCCAGCCCCAGTGCCAATCCGACGAAACTGCTTCAGCGAAAGACTCCAGTGCCCTGAACAGGCCCTGGCGGGTAAACTGTCCGGCGAGCTGGGTAATATTTTCTAGCTTTTCACCAGATTCTAAACCTTCGACTAAGCCGGCTCCACCAGCTTGTACCAGCATGATCAGCCTAAGGTAATCCACCATCTGCTTGGCAAGCTGACGGGGATCGACTCCTGCATCTACTATTCGGTTGATCACATCCAACCCCGTTGCTGTATCTCCAGTGGCAACAGCTACCGTCAGCTCATGCAAACCCTCACTGGCCGTTGTTCCTAAGATGGCTTGCGCTAGCTCCAGTGTAAGTTCTCCCTGCGAACTGGTCAGCAACTGATCAAGCAGACTGATTGCGTCACGCAGTGAGCCTGTCGCGAGCCGAGCAATCAGCTCTAGGGCAGATACATCAGCCTGTAATCCCTCAGCCTCGACAATTTGATACAATCGCCGGGTAATCTGTCCCACAGACAGACGCCGAAACTCGAATCTCTGACAACGGGAAAGTATCGTCTGAGGTACTTTGTGGCTTTCAGTTGTTGCCAGAACAAAGATGGCGTGAGGGGGCGGTTCTTCGATTGTTTTCAATAAAGCATCAAAGGCGGCCCCTGAGAAACGATGTACCTCGTCCACAATATAGACCTTGTACTGGCCCTCGTTGGGCGCAAAGACGATTCGGTCGCGCAATTCCCTTACGTCATCTACACCTGTGTGGGAGGCGGCATCAATTTCAATGAGATCGAGAAAGCGACCCTCATTTACAGCCACACAGTAAGCACACTGGTTGCAGGGGCGAGCCAGCGGGTCCTCAGCCAGACAGTTTACTGCCTTGGCCAACAGGCGGGCCATTGTGGTTTTCCCTGTCCCGCGGGGACCGGCAAACAGGTAAGCGTGGGCAACGCGCCCGCTTGCCAGAGCGTTACGAAGGGTGTAGGTTACATGCTCCTGCCCCACGACATCTTCAAATGTCATCGGTCGCCATCTAAGGTAAAGGGCCTGTGGAGGCATATTGGGTCCCCGTTCAGTCATATGCCGGATTGCTGTCGGACGAGTCTATCACCCGGCAAACGGCAATGCAACCATGCGCAATGCGCCATGGCCTAAGAATCAAAACGGCCCACGAAAGGGGCCATTGGTGGGCTAGTGGCGATGACTGGATTTGAACCAGTAACCAACGGCTTATGAGTCCGCTGCTCTGCCATTGAGCTACATCGCCCTTCTGTTAAACTATTATATCAGTGGAGCGAGGCAGGGGCAAGAAGGATTCTATGCTTATGTCGGGGAGCCGGTTGTCAAGCCTGCATCACTAAAAGGATCGTCAGTCAGCAAGAAGACCAGCTAACAGCAGTCTATCTTACCTGAAAGGCGGAGGGCAAATTCATGAACTTACCGGAAACGCTTGATACGAACGAGCGGCTTAATCTGCTGGTCCGGGCGGGGGTGTTGTTGCTAGAAAATGGAGCGGCCACCTATCGTGTTGATGAAACGCTCAAGGCACTAGGGAGGGCACTTGAACTTGGCGATATTGAGGTGTTCACGACCCCAACGGGTTTCACCCTTCAAGCCGGCGGCTCTTCCTGTCCGTTGACACGCGTACACCGCATCACTCATGTAGGCGTTGACATGAATCGCCTTGCCGCTGTGAATAACCTCTCACGAGAGGCGTTATCCAAAGCACTTACCCCTGAACAGATCGCTGACCATCTTTCCCAGATCGAACAGCAAAGGAGCATCTATCCCGCCTGGCTGCTGGCCGCAGGGGTATCAATCTCCTGCGGCGCGTTTGGCATGTTGATGGGCGGAGGATGGACCGAATTTGTGGCTGGCGTGCTGGGGGCACTGGCGGCAATGCTGATCAGACTGAGGTTACGCCGGACACTCGTACTGCCGCTGATGGTAACGGTAGTAACAGCCTTTGTAGCTACAGCAGTGAGCAGGATAAGCTGCCATGCTCTACACTGTACCTCCCCTGATCTGGCATCCGTGGCGGCGGTTTTGCAACTAGTCCCCGGCGTTCCGATGGTGACATCTGTACTCGATTTGGCTACAGGCGACATTCTTTCAGGTGTGACCCGCGGCGCTTACGCCGCCCTGATGGCAGTTGGCATTGCCCTAGGAATGCTCCTTTTCTTGGTTTGGGGGTTGCGATGATGTCAGTTCTTTTACTCTACCTACGCGAGTTCGGGTTGGGTTTTGTTGCCACACTGGGCTTTGGTATGCTGTTCAACGTACCCCGTCGGACGCTGATCGCTTGTTGTGTAACAGGGGCAGTTGGACGGACGGTCCGATTGGCCGCTGTTGACCTGGGGGCCAGCATTGAGGGCGGCTCCTATATTGGCGCACTGGCTGTCGCAACAGCAGGATATTTTCTAGCCCGCTTCTACAAAGTCCCTCGTACTATCTTCACTGTCACCGGCGTAATTCCTATGATACCGGGGGTGCCTGCCTTCAGTACCATGTTAGAGTTTGCGGCTGGGAATATAGATGCCGGGCTGGTCAATGCTGTCAAAACGATGCTGATTGGGGGAGCGCTGGCAATGGGTCTGACCACTGTGAGGGTATTGACACAAGTACAGGGACGATCAGGAAGTATGGCATGAGCCGCATGAGCAGATACAATAGGAGCATGAGTAAGCCGTTGTTACCTATTCTGCTCGCTGTCGCACTCTCGATCCTAGTGGCCTCAGAACCGGTACATGCCCAAGATCAAGCCGCTCTGATAAGCAGAGTGCTGGCGGCAGTCAATGCCGCGCGTGTCTCTATTGGGTTACCACCCTATGCGCTCAATCCCCTGTTAACCTTATCTGCGCAGGCTCATAGTGAGTACCAACGTAGTATTGGGCAGTTTACTCACGACGGGCCGGGCGGCACCCGCCCTCTGGATCGCGCGCTGGCAGTAGGATATCCAGCCACACGAGTCAATGAGAATGTATACGTGGGTGCAGGCGGCCCTGAAGAGGCGGTCAACTGGTGGCTGACAGCAGACGAATTGCACCGCAACAACGTTCTTCATCCTGTACTCCGCGAGATCGGGATTGGGGCGGCCACTGATGCCAACGGCATGACCTACTACACCATGGATATCTCGGCCCAACCCAACGTGCTTCCCATTTTTATCAACGGTGATGCTTATTCGACCAACAACCCCTCAGTTACCTTAACCCTCTGGAACGAGGGGGTCTTTGGCAGTGCTCCAGGACGTATTGGCTGGGCTGCCCAGATCATGGTCAGCAACTCGCCTGATTTTGCAGGGGCTTCGCCGCAATCTTGGGCACAGTATGTGAGCTGGACACTGGACACAAGTGGCGGAGAGGGGACAAAGACAGTCTATGTGCGGTTCATAGATACTTATGGGCGCACTGCCGATTCGCAAGACAGTATCCTGTTGAGCGCGAGTGGAGAGAACACACCTCCCGCTGTTCTACCACCCTCACCAGCGGCCCAGCCAACTCCCGCTGTGCAACCCACCATCACCCCCTCCAGTGCGACCACTCCGCCTGTCATCTCTTCACCGCTTCCGTCCCCTCAGGTGATCACTCCCGTCTTATCTCCCACTATAACGCCGGGCGCAACCTTTGCCCCTTATCCCACCTGGACACCTGAGATAGCATTCGCCCCCCTAGAGGGAACACAGCCGGCCTTAGCCTCAGATGCTGGTGGAGGGAAAGTTTCGGACAGCGCAGAAGAGGCAACGTTCATCGGGCTTAGGATGACGCAGTGGCATGTGATCTTGATAGGGGCATTACTTATAGGGCTGATTGCCATCACTGGCGGCGTGATAGGCCTGCTTTTGCCTCTCAACCATAGGACCAAACTGAGGGAGTAAGTCCGTGGATACAATCAATGTACTGATTACCCTGCCATTTACCGCTGACTTAATTGAGGAGCTGGCAAGCATTTCCCCCCAGCTATCTATCTCACAGCGCGAAGCTCGTAGTGTAGAGGATATTGCCGATCTCATCAGCGAAGTAGACATTTTATATGCCTGGCAGATACTCCCACTACCAGAAGCCGCCCCCCGCCTGCGCTGGGTTCAACTTCACGGAGCAGGGATTGACCATCTTCTGGAACATCCTCTCTTTACTCAGAGTGAAGTCATGTTCACAACTGCCAGCGGAGTACATGTTATTACAATGGCCGAGTATGTGCTGGCTCAGATTCTCGCTTTTGCCCATCGTCTCCCTCGAATGTTTGAGGATAAGGTTTCAGGGACGTGGTCCAGGCCGCGCTGGGACCGTTATGTCCCGGATGTATTACACGGTGCGACACTTGGCATCATCGGTTACGGGAGTGTGGGGCGGCAAGTGGCACGGCTTGCACAGGCGTTCGGTATGCGGATACTGGCCGTCAAACGTGATGTGAGGCAGTTGGCCGATAACTCCTATACCATAGCCGGTACAGGCGACCCCGAAGGAGAGATTCCGGAGCGAATCTACCCTCCTCAGGGGCTAAGGTCGTTTCTCCGAGAATGTGATTATGTAGTACTGACTGTTCCCCTCAACCAGCAGACACATCATCTGATCAATGCGGCCATGCTTTCTGCTATGAAGTCCAGTGCTATTTTGATCAACGTTTCGCGCGGTAATGTGGTAGATGAAGCTGCGCTGGTCGAGGCACTGGAGAAGGGGATTATCGGTGGAGCGGCACTGGATGTCTTTAGCGAGGAACCATTACCGCTCGACAGCCCTCTATGGAAGCTCCCTAACGTCATTATCAGCCCCCACGTCGCCGGCTTTATGCCGGATTATTACGACCGTGCCGCCGAGCTATTTGCTGAGAATCTGCGGCGTTTTTTAGCGGGCGAGCCGTTGTTCAACCTAGTTGACCGCTCACGGGGATACTAGGTAGGGCAAGACGCGTGAACAACCTCCCAAACCCAGAAGTCCTGCCATCTATGCTAAAATCTGTCTGGCGCTCAGGCTTTGCTTCTTGACTGCCAGACGATCAGCCAGGTTGGTTAGTTCCTCAAGACGCTCCAGGCGGGCGATCCAGTCTTGGGGGAGGCCTTCCAGCCCAACCCGCCCTGCAATAATCCCCCCGGTGATACAAGCCACCGAGTCCGAGTCGCCGGGGATATTGGCGGCTAGACGTACAGCCCCCACATAGTCGTCTGGGTAGCGCATGGTACAATACACGGCCATCGCGACAGCCTCGTCGCCAACCCAGCCGTCACCGATATGTGTGATGGCCGCGAACTCATCATCCCAGCCGCCCACGTGCTCGGCTCGTTCCAGAGCTGATTCAAACTCGTCTGAGATGCCCTTTGTGAAATCCATGGCACGACCAATATATTCGCTCGGCGGGATACCATCTAGTGCCAGCTTGATCAGGTAGGCGGCGGCAATTGTAGCGGCATCAGCCGCTGGATGAGCATGGGTAACGATGCCGGTCACATGGGCAACCTCACGCAAGCGTTCTGGATCATGCTGATAAAGGAAGCCGATCGGCGCGACGCGAATAGCAGAACCACACCCCTTACTGCTACGGCTTCCTGACTCCTGCCATGCAATGCCGCTGTTAAGCCTTCCAAGCGCTCCCATGACAGTGCGACCGGGGGCCCGATTGTTTTCTGGAGATTTACTCCACGCAATAAGACGGCGTGAGACAGCGGCCATAAGTGTGTTCACATCTGCCTCGCCAGCCTCAAGCAGTGCTTCACTAATAGCTATGGTCATCTGGGTGTCGTCTGTGAACAGGGCTGGATCAGGTGGTTGCAGGATACCTCTTTCCCCATAGACCGCCTTGATCTGCCGCATGGAGTAAAACTCTACAGGCCAGCCTAGCGCATCGCCTAAAGCTAGCCCATACACGATTGCCCGTGCTTTCTCCTGTTCTGTATACATTATTATTCTCTTTCTCTCATGACATTAGATGCCCGTAAGTATATACCTCATCGGAAAATAGGGGCGGAGGTCCATATTTTCATTCTAAGGGGATTCTTATGTTTTCGGTGTTACAATTAGGTCATGTCAGCCGTAGGATGATAGACATAGAAATCACTCAGGGAGGTAATCTATTTATGTGGTGGCCATTCTACTGGAATCCAACTTACTGGCTCTTTGTCGCTCCTGCTCTGCTTCTGATGCTGTATGCGCAGTGGCGGGTCCAGACCGCCTATGCGAAGTGGGGGCGTGTACCAAACAGCAGGGGTTTGCCCGGTGTCAAGGCCGCTGAATACTTGCTGGCCGAAAACAATCTGTATGGAGTCCGGATACAGGGTATCGGTGGTCAGCTAACTGACAACTACGACCCACGCACTAAAACGCTCAACCTCTCACAAGGGACAGCCATGCAAGGCTCTGTAGCGGCTCTGGCTATTGTTGCCCATGAGATCGCCCATGCCCAACAGGACGCCAGTGGAAACCTTCTGCTCCAGTTGCGCACAGGCATCGTGCCGGCAGTGAACATTGGCTCGCAACTTGGGCCGATATTGTTTATCATCGGCTTCTTCATGCGCTTCTCGCCGCTCATGTGGCTGGGCATTGCCTTTTTCTCTCTGGCGTTCGTGTTTGCATTGATCACCCTGCCAGTTGAGATTGATGCTTCATCCAAGGCGATGAGGATGCTCACCAATAGCGGGCTACTGGTGGGGGACAGCGAACGGCGCGGCGCTCGCGCTGTGTTATCGGCGGCGGCACTCACTTATGTAGCTGGCCTGCTGATGGCCCTCTTCCAGTTACTCTACTATGTTGTGCTGGCAGGCAGTGGACGTCGTCGTCACTAGCACTCTTTGGCCTATCAGTGCCTAGTCTATCCACAACTATGATGGATGAGATTGTGCAGTCTCTATGTTGCCCGCCAACTTGAAGGTATAAGGGATTTGCCCTCTCCCTTCATTATGGCGGGCCTTTTGATTACTTAGGACTGTAACGATTTACGTCACCTCACCTTGGAACAGGAGATGGCCTCTTGACTACCACGCCAATCTCGCTTGACAATCCGCGTCATATGGTCGAGACTTCTTTCCGTGTCCGCTTTGCTGAGACTGATGCAATGGGAGTTGTTCACCATGCCGCCTATGTTGTCTACCTCGAAGAGGGGCGCAGTGAATTCTCGCGCCAGCGAGGTACCCCATATGCCGAGCTAGAAAACAGCGGCTTTTCGCTGGCAGTCAGCGAAATTAACCTCCGTTACCTTGCCCCTGCTCGATACGATCAAATGATGACTGTCCGCACATGGGTAAAAGAGGTTCGTAGCCGCGCTGTAACTTTCGCCTACGAGATAGTGGATGCCGCAACCGGCCAATTGCTCGTCACAGCTACAACCAAGCATATTTGCGTTGATCGGGCCGGCCAGGTATGTCACATTCCAGCGCGGTGGGCTAGGGGTCTACAAGAAGCATCCTATTCACAGAGCTAGCCTTGCTCAAGTGAGCAAATCTTCGATCATAGAAGGCTCATTGTGCCTCGAACAAGGTAAGAGTACTATAGGGGGCGGCAAACGGGGTGGCATGGATGAAAGGCTCCGTTCCAGTGAGTGTCAGAAAGATATTCCGGCGCATACGTAACCTCATCTTGGCGATTGCTATTACATTCCTAGCAACTCCGGCATATCCGGCCACAGCTCAAAACTCGGTCACCCACATTGTACAACCCGGTGACACACTGCTTGATCTTGAGCTTTTCTATCACACCCCGTTACATGAGCTGTCATCCCTCAACAACCTCGACATGGACACAGGTATCGGGGCGGGGCAAAAACTTCACATCCCCGTGACATTCAACGTTAACACACTCCCCCGTGAAGGACCTATCACCTATACAGTACAACGGGGCGACACGTTGTTCCGTATTGCTACCCGCTATGGCGTCTCTGTAGCTAGCCTGGCTTCTATCAATGCCATTTACAACATTGATACTATCTACGCGGGGCAAGAATTGGTTATTCCCCCCTCAGATGAATGGGCTGAACAGGCGACACAAAACAGAACAGACCTCCCTGGTGTGCCGACACCAACTCTGCCAACAGGCAAGCAAATCATCGTTGTCCTTTCTCAGCAACGCGTATATGCCTTTGAGGACGGGAATCTATTGAGGCAATTTGTCGTCTCGACCGGCCTTCCAGCCACACCCACTGTTGTAGGCAGTTTCTCGATCTATCTGAAAGTTCCGTCTCAGCGCATGACTGGTCCGGGGTACGATCTTCCCAACGTGCCATGGGTAATGTATTTCTATCGAGGGTACTCATTCCATGGCACATACTGGCACAACAATTTTGGGCGGCCCATGAGCCATGGATGTGTAAACATGCGCACCGCAGAAGCAGAGTGGCTTTACAACTGGGCTCCCATCGGAACGCCAGTGCTGGTGATTCGCTAGATGGCAAGCGAAGTGGTAATAAGTCGCTATATGAGTAAATATCATAACTTACTAGGTGACACACAACATTGCACAATGTGCTCAAAAAACAGAATTCTCTACTAAGGACGAGTGAATCCTATCATGAACCAACAGTCAAACACCCCCAGGACTCGCCCGGCGGGCATCATACTTGATCGCAGAGCGCACCAGCTACGTATCAGTTGGGAAGATGGACATGCTAGCAGCTATCCCCTTGATGCTCTGCGCGAAGCCTGCCCCTGTGCCGTATGCAGGGGCGGGCACGAAAACATGGGGGTAGAGCATGCCCCCGACCTGATTGAGTTAAAGCCCGCCCGCTCGTACGAGGTGAAGAACATCCAACTAGTGGGCAACTACGCTATCCAGTTTCGGTGGGATGACGGCCATGATTCGGGCATCTACACATGGGGGTATTTAAGGCATATCTGCCCATGCCCGAAGTGTCAGGCCGAGCGCAAGGGGTGAAGCAGTCACATTAGATTAAAGAGGAGTATAGTCTAAGAGGAGAGGTAGTCTTTCAGGTTGTGCTGTACGGCATAGGCAGCAGCTTCTGCCCGATTTGCTACGCCAAGTTTGCCAAGAATGTTGCTGACGTAATTGCGCACTGTACCTTCGCCCAGATAAAGGGCTTCTGCAATTTCGCGGTTGGTGCGCCCCTCCGAGACAAGTTGTAAAACTTGCATCTCCTGATTGGTCAGCTCTGCAAAAGCGGATGCCTCTTCGTCCCGTTGAGCCTTGCGGACCTGATCAAACACACGTTGTGTTAAGGTAGGATCAAGCAATGCATCACCACGTCCTACTGCCTCAATGGCACGGACAAGGTCGTCACCACCGATCTGCTTAAGGACGTAGCCTGCCGCTCCAGCCCTTATTGCGGCAAACAGCATTTCGTCTTCTGCATAGGAGGTCAACATGATGACCTTGGTTTTGGGGAACCGCTCGTTGATCTGCTGGCATACTTCGACGCCACTCATGCCCGGCATCCGGATGTCAAGTACTACTACATCTGGTTGAAGGGTAGCAACCTTCTCCAATGCTTCCCTTCCGTTACCAGCTTCCCCTACAATCTCAAATTCGGAGTGACGTTCCAGCAAAGAGCGCAACCCCAGCCTGACAACCTCATGATCGTCCACTATGACAATACGCTGGCGGCCCATAGGACTGCACCTCACATCCACTCCCGTGATAAGGTAGAAGTAATTTTATTTTATCTAAAGTGTCTAAAGCAAAGTATAGCTGGCAGACGGGATTCTAACAACGAGTCTCTACGGTACAATCATAGGAGCAAGGAAGTGGCGATGAGAATGCGTGTTGCTGTTATTTTCGATTGGGGAGGCGTCCTGATGCGCACAGAGGATTATACTCCCCGCCACAACTGGGACCGGCGCCTGGGGCTTCCAGCAGGCACGATTGAGTCAGTAGTACATGGAATCAGGGCTTGGCAACAAGCCCAACAGGGGAAATTAAGCCCAGATGCGTACTGGGCGGCGGTGGGTGCTGAACTTAAGCTTGAAGCTGATCAGCTCAATAAGTTGCGCCAGGATTTTTACCGTGGGGATCGGCTCAATGAGAATCTAGTTGCTTTGATCCGCAGGCTACGAGGTGACAACGTTGCTGTCGGCCTGCTGAGCAATAATATTGCTGACTTAAGGAAAGAATTGATCCAGACAGGGTTGGACGCTCTGTTTGACACCGTTGTTATCTCTGCTGAGATCGGGGCAATGAAACCTGCGCCTGCCGCTTACTACACTGTTCTTGAGCGGCTCAATCTCTCACCTCATGAAGCTCTCCTTGTGGACGATTCCCCTGCAAATGTTGCAGGCGCACAGGCGGTTGGGATGAAAGCTGTCCTTTTCACCCCAACTCTTGAATTGGAAACTATCTTGTCTAAATGGCTTGATCAGTATGCTGGCAACAAGACCTGAGGCGATTATTTTTGACTATGGGGGTGTCTTGGAAGGCCCCCTTGATCCTGCCGCTTTCGAAGCCGATCTGGCTGAGCTGGCACGGGAATACGGTCTGCAGAGCGGCAGTGCCCTATGGGATCATCTGTATGTCAGCCCGGCATGGGAGAAAGCTAAACGGGGACAGATCACCCGTGAGGCATTTTGGAAAGATCGGCTTGAAGCGCTGGGCATTTCATCTGAGGAGGAAATGCGGCTCTTTAAGATGCGGCTTTTCAGGCATCGCGGCATAAGACCAGAGATGCGTAGTCTGCTGGCTGAATTACATGGACGCTATCGTTTAGCAGTCCTGAGTAACACTTCACGGGTAGGCTTTGAGGAGTACTTGCTCAAGCATCGCCAGCTAGAGGGGCTATTGGATGTGGTGATCAGCTCAGCAGAGGCTGGTATTGCCAAACCGGACCCGGCAATCTACCTGCTCGCCCTTGCACGGCTGGACATCAGGCCGGATCAAGCCCTGTTTATTGACGATCTAGCCCGTAATATCCTGGCGGCTGAAGCACTTGGGATTTCTTCTATCCTCTTCACTTCAGTGGCAGACCTTCGTGTGGAGCTTCAATGCAGGGGGATACTGTGATTACGCACTTCCATTGCAAGTGGTGTTATTGTATTATGGGGACAGTTACGGCTGGGAGGAGATGTCTTCCAACGCCACTTGCTTGACTGAGTATGCTTAGCGTAGTTCCCCTTGAACTATTGACCAGATGCCTTGCTGGAGGGTCTCCTATGTCTCAACAACCCGATCTGCTATACGTGATCGCAAACAACACCGTCGGCGTGCTGACTGTTGCACCACAGCACAAAGAAGCCTGGTTCAAGAACGCCCAGCAGATACGCGCCCAGGCGCAGGCCGCCGGGGACACGCCTAGAGCCGTCCTGACCGCTGACGGATCGTTGAGCAGTATTGCCTGAAGCCTTGGATCGGTTCAGTCCACAGAAAGGAGAAACCTCATGCCACTCTTTGGGAAGAAGAAGCGACCCTCGTTCGAAGATATTGCGCAAGCAGTGATAGACTTCCTCGAGGCTGATGACTGGGCGGCAGGCAAGCGCGTCGTCGAGGAGCGGCGCGACCTGCTGCTGACCGACGAGGCGGATCAGGTCTTTGCCATGCTGCTGGAACAGGCCCGTGACGACCCACAAGCAAGGCGCATGCTGGAACGGCACCGCGACCTGCTGCGCCGTTGCCGGTCGGAAGGGGTTGACGCCGCCTTTGCACCGCTGCTGGCCCCGCGCGGGATGCCCGATGTGCCGCCCGAACTGCTACAGCGCCTGCTGTCGGTCGGGTCCGAGGAGGAGCTGAAAGCCCTGCTCGAGGAGCACCCTGAGTTGTTGCCCCTCATCGGGCAGATGGTGCAGCAGGCGCTGGCAGGGCAGAGCGCAGGATCAGGAGACGATGACGAGCTTGTCCGCATCCTGACCGAACTGCGCCAGCCGTCACGCAGCGCGCTGGACATGCCCCGCCGGGTGGACCTGTGCCGCCAAGCGCTGGCGCTGTTGCCGCGCCAGCAGAACCCGGAACTGTGGGCCGCCCTGCAAAATGAGTTAGCCAACAGCCTGGCCCAGAACCCGCTGGGAGACCGGGCCGACAACCTCGAGCAGGCCATCCACCACTACCAGCTGGCCCTGGAGGTGAGGACCCGCGAGGCCTTGCCGTCCGACCATCGCCTGACACAGCGCAACCTGGGGAACCTGTATTTTGGCGAGCGGCGCTGGGTGGAGGCGCTGGAGGCCTATCAGGCGGCCATTGCCGCCGGCGACGACCTGCTGAAGGCGGCCCACACGGAAGCGGGCAAACGAGCTGAGGTAGGCGAGACGGCACAGCTCTACGCCCGCGCGGCGTACTGCCTCCTGCAACTCGGCCAGCCCGCCGAAGCCCTGCTGATGCACGAGCGCGGCAAGACGCGTCTGCTGGCTGAGGCGCTGGCGCTGGCTGAGGCCAACACCAGCCTGCTGTTGCCAGAAGAGCACGCGAAACGGCAGGCCTTGCAGGAACAGGTTACAGCGCTACAGGAGGAGATGGCCTTACCCCTTGATAACCCGCGCCGCCGAGACAACGTAATCCTACTGTCGCTGCTGGAAGCAGCCTGGGCCGAACTGAGGGAATACACTGCCACGCTGCAGGAGAAATATCCCGACTTCATGCCGCAGGGCCTCGACCTGCCGGACCTGCTGGTTCTGGTGCCGGAGGGTGGCGCGCTGGTTGCGCCGCTGATCACGTCGCAGGGCAGTGTTGTGTTCGTCGTGCCGCATGGGGTGCATAAGGTGACCGAGGAGCACGTCATCCGGCTGGAGGGGTTCAAAGACGATGAACTCCAAACACTGCTGAAGGGCCCGCCTGACGATCCGGCCTGGGGCGGCTGGATGGGCGCATACTTTGCGTTTCGCCGCAGCCCCACCCGCCTGACAGAGGCAGCGTGGCAGGCGGCCATTGAGCGCTTCACCGGGGAGCTGTGGGAGGCGCTGGTGGCGCCTGTCCATGAGCGATTGCAAGCGCTGGGTGTGCACTCCGTCATCCTGATGCCTGCCGGGGGGTTACAGCTTCTGCCTTTGCACGCCGCTTGGCGCATGGAGGACGGAAAGCGGCGCTGCCTGCTTGACGACTACGAGGTCGTTTACGCGCCTTCCGGCTATGCGTTGAATGTGTCGCGCCGCCGGGCGAGTCAGCGCCAGGGTCAGGCGGCGATGGTGGTCGGCATCAACCGCTACGCTGACCCCAACGTGAATCCGCTCATCAACGCAGCGGCTGAGGCAATCGGTGATCTGCTGGGTGCCACCCCCCTGCTGGATGCGGAGGCGACCAAGGAGACGATCCAGGCCGAGGCCGCCGGCAAGGCCACCCTGCACCTGTCCTGTCACGGCTATTTCGCCTGGGGCGACCCGCTGGCGTCGGGGCTGGTGCTGCATGATGCCCCCCTGACACTCAAGGAGATCATCAGCGCGATGAACCTCGACTCCTCGCGGCTGGTGACGCTCTCGGCCTGCGAGACGGGCATCACCGAGGTGCGCCAGTCGCCGGATGAGTACATCGGACTGCCGGCGGGGTTTCTGCAGGCGGGCGCACCGGCGGTGGTCAGCACGCTGTGGACGGTTGATGACCGCAGCACCGCGCTGTTGATGGAGCGCTTCTACCGTAACCACCGCGAGCGGGGTATGTCGCTGCCCGCCGCCCTGCGCGAGGCGCAACTCTGGCTGCGTGACGCCACGCGGCAGGAAGTTGGCGATTACTACGATGCGTACATCCACCCTCGCATGAGCGTGGCCGAAGCGACAGAGGCCTATGTTCAAGTCATGACCGGCGGCGATCCGCAGGACCGGCTGTATGCGAATCCCTACTACTGGGCCGCGTTCACTTTCAGCGGAGCATAGCACGCACAAAGGAGAGCACATCATGTCACTTGGAAATCCTGACAGCATGCTGGCGGCGCTGGATGCGCTCCACCATCAACTTCCGGCCCTGGTCGGAACGGAAGGCTGGGCGAAGATCGGCCCGCGTGTGGCAGAGGCCCACGCCCGTCTCAGGGCCAGCACAGACGAGGCCGAGCGACTGCAACTGAGCGCCGAGGTTATCGGGTTGCTGGCGCCCTACGCCGATGCACGCGAGGCCCTGCGGCGTGAGATCGATCCGTACTACGCCGCGCTCAACGATCTGGCCGCTCTGGCGCCCGACCTGGGGCTGGATCAGCAGGCGGCCGCCGGGCTTAAGTCTGCCGCGGAGGTCAGCCCGGGCCAGCGAGTACTTCTCATCCATCAGGGCGGCACGGGGGAGGCGACCAGCATCAAGGTGCGCAACCTCGAGTTCGAGTTCGGCTCGATGGGCGAACTGGCCGCAGGCATCATCCTGGGCTGCAAGGACGTTGTGGACCAGCCCAACGAGCTGTTCGCGGCCGCCAGCGCCCTGCTGATCCTGGTGGCGCTGTACAAGGCCTTCAGTGTCAAGATCAAAGAGCGTGAGACGAGTGTGTTCTGGGGGTTCATCCAGGCCTGCCAGGGCACAGGCAAGACCGCCAGCGTAGAGGACATCCACCGGTACACCAACATCGAGCGCGAGAAGGTAGGCAAGCGAGAGCTGAGCCTGGACGAGGTCAAAGACGCGCTGCATGTGCTGGCCGAGGCCAAAGCCGTAGCGCGCGTCGAGGGCCAGCCCGACATGTGGGAGATCAAGGAGCGGCATTTCGTCGTCGGGTGATACGGTGCATGCCACACAACGCCATCTACAGGCGGAAGGGTTAGGCCTTGTCAGAGCAACATACCGGGGGAGTCGGCTCTATGCTGAAAGCTAAGTATAATACTCGTATCCCAATCTTCCCTGATTAGCCGATCTAATGCTCTTTCAGCAGGAGACAATCTATGCGTACTATCTTCGAGGCTTGCCAACCCCGCCCAGAGGTGCTAGCAGGAGAACTGAGCGAAGAGATATTTGCCGCCCGTCTGCGTGACGTGGTTGAAGGGCGCGCAGATCCAGTCTACCAAGACCCGGAAGTATTTTTTGAGAACACCTATTGTACCGATGGCCTCAAGTTACTGCTTACAGAGGCATTGGGACGGCTAACAGGGGCCGATCCCGCCAACAATGCCATTATCCGGCTGGAGACTGCTTTCGGCGGGGGCAAGACCCATAACTTGATTGCCCTTTATCATGCCGCACGGGGCTACCCTCCTCCGTTCGTGGACGCCTCGCTTGTTCCGGCAGAAGGTGCTATCCAAATTGCTGGTGTCGTTGGATCTGACCTTGATCCCTCCAACGGCCTTAATCATGGAGATGTGGTCACTTATACGCTGTGGGGCGAGATAGCCTATCAACTGAGGGGGGCTGAAGGCTATTCTTGCGTCAGGCAGAGTGACCTTGACAAAGCGGCCCCGGGCACTGCCGCCCTTGAAAACCTCATTGGTGATGCGCCTGCCCTGATCATGATCGATGAGGTTGCCCGGCACCTGCGCACAGCAAAGAACATCATGCCCGCCGGCGGGGGATCGGACCTAGCTGAACAGACAGTAGCTTTCTTAATGTCCCTTCTTGAGTTTGTTGCCAGCAAGCAGCATGTTGTAGTGGTATTCACCCTGGCCGACCCGAGTGATGCATTCGGGAAGGAGACGGAGGAGTTTACTCAGGAGCTGGCTGAGACAAAACGTATCTCGGCACGCCAGGAGCGCGTGATCACCCCGACTGCTGAGACCGAGATCGCGGCAATCGTCAAGCGCAGGCTGTTCAAGTCCATTGACATGGCGGTAGCCGCAGAGGTTGCTTCTGTTTATGCCAGCACCTATCACCGGTGTGTACAGCAAGGCGCCAATATTCCTCAACGGGCCTTGCGGGCTGAGTACGGGCAGGAGATCGAATACTACTATCCCTTCCACCCGGAGCTTTTGAACACCCTTAACCGAAAGACCTCAACTATTCCCAATTTCCAGCGGACGCGCGGTGTATTGCGTTTGCTCGCGATGGTAATCCGCGAGTTATGGACCTGCCGGCCGGAAGGTATCTGCCTGATTCACCCCCATGACGTTAACCTGGCTGTTGGAGATATTGCCAATGACCTGACCAGCAGGCTTGAGCGCCCGCGTTTCAAGCAGGTCATTGAGGCCGATATTGTCAGCACGCTTGAAGGGTCTCTTGCCCATGCCCAAAGTCTTGATGACTACTATGGCGGAACTCCTTATACTCAACGGGTCGCAACAGCCGCGTTCCTCCACAGCCTGACGCAGGGAATCGCTTCAGGCGTTGATCCTGCCGATCTGGTGCTGGCAACAGTGACGCCGGACGATGATCCTGCGTTGCTACTCAAAGCGGCCAATCAGCTCGTTGAGAACGGTTGGTTTTTCGAATACGATGGGCATCGCTACCGGTTCAAGACTGAACCCTCCATCAACAAGATCATCAACGATGAAATAGGTATGGTGGGGATTGTCAACTCCAAAGCGGAGCTGGATCGGCGCATCCGGCAGATCTGGAAGAAGGGCTACTTCCTGCCGGTCTTCTTCCCTAGTGAGCCGGGTGATGTACCCGATGACGCCGAGGCTCCTAAGCTGGTTGTGATGCACTACGATGCCGCAGTGACAGCCGCAGGCAGCGGGAAGCCGCACGAGCTGGTTGTGCGAATATTTAACTATGCCGGGTTACAGGAAGGGTACCGCCGCTTCAAGAACAACCTGATCTTTCTGGTAGCCGACGAGGATCAGGTTGAGAATATGGTCGAGCAAATGCGCCGATACTTGGCCATTCAGCGCATCATCAACGATGCAGATCGGATGGGTGAGTTCTTCCCCGAACAGCGCAACCAGCTCAAGAAGAAGGCTGAGGCGGCTGAGCTTGATGTACGTGTAGCTATTACGAAGGCATACCGTTGGCTCTACTACCCCAGCGCAGAAGCGCCAGAGTCTCAAAGCCATCTTGCTCGTGTTCAACTGGCCCCTCAAGACCAGGGAGACGTAGCGCCCGATCAGAGCACAGTGGTGTTGAATGTCCTGAAGGACCTGGACAGGGTTATCACCCAAGAATCGAATGTGTTGAGCGGCAAGTTTGTACGAGAAAAAGCCTGGGATGTCGGACAGACTAGCATCACGACTGAAGACCTGCGCAAGGCTTTTGCCCGCCGGATGAACCTGCGGATGCTCCTCGACATCAACCAGCTTAAGAAGACCATCCGCAATGGCATTGAGAAGGGAGTATGGGTCTATTATGATGCCCATGAACAGATAGGCTACAATGCCCATTCTCCTATGCCTGCTATTCAGATCAGTGACGAGGCCATCTTATACACGCCGGAGCAATATGCGGAGCTTGGATGGCCGATCAAGGGAGAGGAAGTCCAACAACTGCCCACGACTATGCCTCCCTCGACTATGCCGTTTGACCATGTCCCTGCCGTTGGGCCGTCTGTTCGCCTGCGCGGCAAGGGTGCACCTGCACAGGCCTTTCAGGCCTTGCGCGATGCCTGTGTTGATCAGGGGATCAGGCGGCTCAGGGAGGTGAACGTTGAGTTTGAGGGAGACGACCATCAAGGGGCACTCGAGGTGCGGTCGCTGGGCCTGACGATCCCTCAGTTAGGCAGAGGGGAGTTCTGGATCGAACAAAACCTCGCCGCTGAGTTTGGGAATGGAGAGCAGATCGAGGTGAACTTTGCCGGAGGCTGGGATCGCTATAAGCGGCTCAAGCAGGTGACAGACAGCTTTGGGCAGGAAGCGCAGAAGCTCAGCGCCCAAACCCGCTTGCGTATGCGGTTTCCTGGCGGCCTGGATGTATACGGTGATCAGTTCCAGACGATTATAGAGGTGTTCTCAGGATTCGAGTTTGGCCACTTGGTCGTGGACGCTGAACCATTCGAGGAAGTCCAGTGAAGGCGCTCTCCATCCGACAGCCCTGGGCAGAGCTGATCCTGCAAGGGCGCAAAACGATTGAGCTTCGTACCTGGAACACCAGCTACCGGGGGCAGGTTGTCATCCATGCCGGGCAACAGGTCAAGGAAGAACACTGCCGCGCATACGGCCTTGACCCGGAGGAGCTTGTGCGCGGAGCGCTGGTCGGCACGGTCGAGATTGTGGACGTGATTGCCTTCAATGAGGACAGCTATAATGCCCATGCCTCTGAGCACCTGCGGCTGGGCAAGTGGCCCGGCGATGTGCTGGGCTGGCGGCTGGCAAACCCGGTACGTTTTGAGACGCCGATCCCCATGCGCGGGCGGCTAGGGCTGTTCGACGTTCCTGAAGAAGTACTCCAAGGGGCATCGGTACCGGCATACCTCGCTCCACTGCCGACGCCTAAGCCGCAACCGGCAGGTTACGATCCTCAAAAACCGTTCGAACTGCGTGTTGAGCCGCGCGGCGGGCACAGCTACGCGCTGGCGCTGTACCAGTGGCCGGTGAAAGCCAACGGCGTCCATCCGGAACCTAAACGGGTGGTAGCCCTGAGCGGCGACAGCCTGCGGGCAGTGGCCGATCATGTGCTGGAAGCCTTGCGGCGGTCGGGTTACAAGGTAACCGACCTTTCACCTCGACGCCGAGAGCCATTCCGGATGGAGGAAGAGACCGGGGTGCGGCTGGGACTGCTGTTCCTAGCGGTAGCGCCGCTCTCGCGCATGGACCGCGTCGAGGCTATCTCGCATGAGCTGTGTGCCATGCCCCCGGAAGAGGCATATTACTGGTATAGTAAATGCACAGCGGCATCCACAGCGGCCCGCGCCCAGCGGGCACTGCGTGTGCTGTTGTCTGCGGAATGAAGGAATATTGGCTATGGCAGAAGCGAAGCATGGCCGCATCACGGTTGACCCGCGCGTGATGGCGGGCAAGCCCTGCATCCGGGGGTCGCACATCCCTGTTGAGCAGGTGCTGTTCAAGCCGGCAGGCGGCATGACGGGAGCCGGCATTCTGGATGCACATCCCCGTCTGGCGGCTGAGGACGTTTACGCGGCGGCCTATGCAACGGACGTGGTTGCCAGCAAAGACATTGACGTGAACCCAGACAGGAGACAGCCCCATGACCTATCCCCCCGTCCTGATTGAAGACTGGCTGCCCTTTGAGGCGCTGGGGGTCGAGAGCCAGCGCGAACATTCTACAGGATTGCACCCGCCGCCTAACCGCCTGCACGTGTGGTGGGCACGGCGCCCGCTGATCGTCAGCCGCGCCGCGGTGCTGGCAGGCGTCCTGCCGCGGTGGTCGGCGGACTGGCCTGCGCACCTGCGGCGGCACTTCCCCGATGAGCAAGCCTACCGCGCCTGGTTCATGCGCCTGCTGGGCATCCGCGGTGATCCAGTGGCCGGGCGGAAGGAGGTGAGGAGAGCAACAGAGCTTGGGATCATACTTGGCCCCCGTGCCTATGGCGGTGCGCCCCGTGCCTTCACCGTTAATCCCTCTCCTGACGACCTGCGCCTGCTGGGCGGCCTGCTGGAACACACGTGGGGCACGCGCGAGGCGGCGGTGCTCGACCCGACCGCCGGCGGCGGCTCGATCCCCTTCGAGGCCCTGCGCTACGGCTTCACGACGTATGCCAACGAGCTGAACCCGGTGGCGTCGGTGATCTTGACGGCGACGCTCGACTACCCGGCCCGCTACGGACGCGGGCTGGCTGATGACATCCGCAGATGGGGCAACGAATGGGCACGGCGCGTCAAGGAACGGCTAGCTCCCTATTTCCTGAACCAGCCCAATGACTACAAGCCCACCTACCTGTGGGCGCGGACGGTGGCCTGCCCGGCGACCGGCAAGCCGGTGCCGCTCTCGCCCAACTGGTGGCTGAGCCGGGGCGATGATCCGGTTGCCGTGCAGGTGATCGCTGACCCTGCCTGGGACGTGCCGCAGTTCGTCATCAAGCGCGGAGCAGAGATTGACTTCGACCCGGACGCGGGCACAGTCAGCCGGGGGGTGGGGCGCTCGCCGTGGACGGGCGAGGCGATTGACGGGGACTACATCAAGGCCGAGGCGCAGGCCGGGCGCATGGGGCAGATGCTGTATGCAGTGGCCAATAAGAGACCCGGCACGCCCGATTTCCGGCCCCCGGTTGCCGAAGACCTTGAGGGTACGGCCCGCGCCGAGGCGGAGCTGGCCCGGCGCCTGCCCGCGTGGGAGGCCGCAGGGCTGGTGCCCAGCGAACCTATCCCAGAGGGCAACAAGACCAGCGAGCCAATGCGCTACGGCTTCACCCGCTGGTCGGATATGTTCTCCCCGCGCCAGCTTCTCTCGATGCTGACCTTCCTGGAGACGCTGGGCGAGGTGAGGGCGGAACTCCGCGCGGAGATGGACGCGGAACGGGCGGCGGCGGTCGAGACGTATCTGGCGCTGGCGCTGGATAAGTGCCCGAATTATAACTGTCTGCAATCACGTTGGCATCCAGGTCGCTCCGTTATTGCGCCGGTGTTCGACCGTCACGATTTCAGCTTCAAATGGACGTTCAGCGAGTTTGACGCCTCAGCTAACCTGCTCCCATGGGCAGTAGATCAGGTAGTAGATGCTTATGCAGGCATCGCCGAACTTGCCGCGCCCGCACAGTACCCGCTGTGGGGCGAGCGCGGCAGGCCGCCGGTTGAGCGGCTGGGCGTATGGCAGGGGCCGGCGGCGTCGCTGGAGCACCTGCCGGACGGCTCGGTGCACAACATCACCTTCGACCCGCCCTACTACGACAACGTGATGTATGCCGAGCTGTCGGACTTCTTCTACGTGTGGCTCAAGCGCTCAGCCGGCCACCTCTTCCCGCGCTTCTTTCAGGATCATCTGACCAACAAGGACGACGAGGCGGTCGCTAACGCGGCCCGCTTTGGGGGCGTGGGCCGCAGTAAGCGCGAGCTGGCCGAGCAGGACTACCAGCGCAAGATGGAGGCCATCTTCCGCGAGTGCAGGCGTGTCCTGCGTGACGACGGCGTGCTGACGATCATGTTCACGCACAAGCGCGTCGAGGCCTGGGATACGCTCGCCAGTGCGCTGATCAACGCAGGCTTTGCAGTGCAGGCATCGTGGCCGGTCCACACTGAGAGCGAACACTCCCTGCATCAGGCCAAGAAGAACGCCGCGTCGAGCACCATCCTGCTGGCCTGCCGCAAGCGTCCGGCGGACAGTGAGCCGGTCTGGTGGGACGACCTCAAAGGGCAGGTGCGGAGCGTCGTCCGCGAGAAGGCGGAGGAGTTCTCGAAACAGGGCGTCAGCGGCGTGGACCTGTACATCAGCACCTTCGGCCCGGCGCTGTCGGTCATCTCGACGCGCTGGCCGGTGCTCACCAGCGAAGTGGGCGGGCACGGCGAGCCGCTCCCGTTGCGCCCGGAGGCGGCGCTCGATTTGGCCCGTGAGGAGGTCATCGCACTGCGCAAGCGCGGCCTGCTGTTGGAGCACGACATCGAGTTTGACCCGATGACCGACTGGTATCTGATGGCCTGGGATGCCTTCAAAGCCGTCGAGTTCCCCTACGACGAAGCTCGTAAGCTGGCAATTGCGCTCGATGTGGAGCTGGACGCTGAGATCCGGGATCAGCGGCGGCTGGTAGCACGCAAAGGCAGTTCGGTGGTGATGCAGACGCCCATCCAGCGCCGCCGGAAGGGCATGGTGGACCCCGAAGCCGAACGCTTCGATACTTGGATTGACGCGGTGCACACGGCACTGCTGGTGCTGGCAGAAGACGGCACGCCCGCCTGCGAGAAGTTCCTCAAGGACAGCGGACTGCTGAACGATGCAACCTTCAGACAGTGCGTGCAGGCGTTGATCAACGCCATCCCGCGCACGCGCCTTCAGGGCAAGTGGGTGCGCCCGGAGGCTGAGCTGTTGGATCGGCTGAGACTTTACTTCTATCCCGATCTCACTGTGCCCGTTGAGGAGGAGCCGGCGCCGGTGCCCATACAAAGGGGGCTGTTCGACGAATCGGAAGAGGAATATGAGGAAGAAGGGGAGGATAGCGAGGAGTGAGCGGTATACCCCGGCTCCTAGACTACGAATGGCAGATCGCTTACGGGCCGCAGGATGACCCGCTCAACCGGTTCTACGTCCCGGCCCTCCAGCGCAGTGTGCGCTATGACCGCAGTGCGGGCTTTTTCAGCAGTTCGGCGCTGGCGGCGGCGGCATCGGGCGTCTCAGGGCTTATCCAGAACGGCGGCACGATGCGCCTGCTGGCCGGGGCACAGCTCAGCGAAGAGGATGTGCGGGCGGTCGAACGGGGGGCGTCGTTAGGCGAAGTCGTTGCCGAGCGGTTGATCTCTGCACTGGAAGGCGGGATCGAAGACTTAATGCGCCGCAGGCTGGAAATCCTGGCGTGGATGGTGGCAAGCGGGACACTCACGATCAAGGTTGTGGTTCAGAGGGACGAGTTCGGCCTGCCGGTTGCCAACGGAGACTACTACCACCCCAAGACAGGTATCTTCACCGATGCCGAAGGCAACCAGATGGCGTTCGTAGGCAGTGTCAACGAGTCGATGCAGGCCTGGATGAAGAACTACGAGAAGTTCAGTGTGTACTTCTCATGGGATGGCACGCGGCCCTATCTGATCAGCACCCGGCGCGATTTTGAGCACGTCTGGAACGGCGAAGACAGGGGCTGGATCGCGCTCGACATCCCGGAAGCTGTCTGCCGGTCGCTGATCCGCTATGCGCCGGACAGACAGCCGCCGCCAGAAGACCCGCTGGTCAGGCCGCCGGGACCGGAGCCAGACATCGAGGCAGAACTTCGCCGCGAGCGCGTGGTCATCCAGTTTCTCCGCGATATACCGCACTTCCCGAATAACTACGGCTTCGGCATGGCGACTGCCGCTGTCAAACCCTGGCCGCATCAGGTGCGGGTCTCGCAGGCGGTCATCCGCAACTATCCACACAGCTATATGCTTTGCGACGAGGTCGGGCTGGGGAAGACCATCGAGGCCGGGCTGGTTCTGCGCCAGCTCGTGCTGTCGGGGTTTGTGAAGCGCTGCCTCCTGCTGGTGCCGAAGTCAGTAGCCCGCCAGTGGCAGGAGGAGCTGTACGAGAAGTTCGTGCTGGACATCCCGTGGTTTGACGGGCAACACTTCTGGAACTACGCTGGAGAGAGGCTCCCCGCCAATGGCAGCAACCCGTGGGATGCTTATGATGTGTTCATCGCATCAAGCCAGCTTGCCAAGCGCCGCGACCGCCAGCCGCAGGTGCTCTCGGCCCGCCCCTGGGACCTGATATTGGTTGACGAGGCCCATCACGCGCGGCGCAAGGATTTCCTTCAGCCGCATTACCGCCCTAACCGCCTTCTAGAACTGCTCACCCACCTGAGGTCCAAGACGCGGTCGCTTCTGCTGATGACCGCGACACCGATGCAGGTGCATCCGCTGGAAGTGTGGGACTTGCTCAAGTTACTGGGTGTGCTCAGCGGGAAATGGGGCGAAAGTGAAGATAACTTCCTAGGCTTCTACGGCCAGCTCATGTTGCCGGTCGAAGAGGTAAACTGGGATTTCGTCTTCGAGCTGGTGCGGGATCACCTTGACCATGGCGGCAAGATTGACGAGGACTTTGCTAAGCAGGCCCGTTACGAGCTTGGCCTGGTAGACTGGAAGCGCATTTGCAACCTGCCTTACGCTCATCGTCCCTCACAGGAAGTCAGACAACTGCCGCCTACAGCATACCCGTATGTGTACGAGATGGCGCGGCGTCACACGCCGCTGAGTCATTTCATGTTCCGCAGTACGCGCAACTTACTGCGCGAATATGTGCATCAGGGTCTGCTGAAGGAACGTGTTCCCTACCGCGACCCGCAGTTGATCTGGATTCCCATGCGCGGTGAGGAGATGCGGCTGTATCTGCGCATCGAGGAATACATTTCCGAGTTCTATCGCAAATATGAGCAGAAGCGGAAGGGGCTTGGCTTTGTGATGACGGTGTACCGCCGCCGTCTGACAAGCAGTTTTTACGCGGTCCAGCGCAGCTTGGAACGGCGGCTGGAGTTCCTGCACAGAGGCATTGGCCTGATCGAGACATTCGATAATGATGACCTTGAACAGGACGAGCTGGAGTTTGACATCGGCGAAGACCTAGAAGAGATTCAGTTTGCTCAGGAATACCAGGATGAGATCGCCTATGTTGAAGACTTCTTAGCCGAGTTGCAAAAACTTTCAATGCACGACTCGAAGGTTGAGCGGCTTCTGCAGGACCTCGATCAAATCTTCCGCAAGCGTGACACGGTCATCATCTTCACCCAGTATACTGACACGATGGATTACCTCCGGGACAAGTTGCGTGAGGTCTATGGCAGTCAGGTGGCCTGTTTCAGCGGTCGCGGCGGCGAGAAATGGAACGGTATCGCTTGGGTCCGCGTCACCAAAGAGCAGATCAAGCAGGAGTTTCGCGAAGGCGAGGAGATCAAGATGCTGGTCTGCACGGAGGCGGCCAGCGAAGGCCTTAACCTTCAAACCTGCGGTGTCATGATTAACTACGATATGCCTTGGAACCCCATGCGGGTTGAACAGCGTATTGGCCGCCTTGACCGTATCGGTCAGCGCTATGAGCGGGTCTGGGTCCGCAACTACTTCTACGAGGAGACGATTGAGGCACGGGTCTATCAGGCACTTGCCCGCCGGATCACGTGGTTTGAAGGGATCGTGGGCAACCTGCAACCCATTCTGGCCCAAGTCGGGCAGACCATCCAGCGCTTGGCCATGGCGTTGCCATCGGAACGTGAGGAATTGTTTGCGGCCGAGATTGCCGAGATCGAGCGCAAGCTTGACCAACAGGGCGATGACACTCTCCTCGTCTATCAGGCAAGAGAGGCCAGTCAACCCTACGACGACATCGGTGATGCGGCCATTAATTTGGAAGACCTAGAACAGTTCTTGGTGGGTTCCCGCCATTTCGGTCAGCGCTTCCATCCGCATCCTGAGATTGAGGGAGCCTACATCCTAGATACTCCTGATGGGGAATGGGCGGTCACCTTCGACGCGGGCATGTTCGATGACTATCCAAATACGCTGCATCTTCTCTCGTTTGGGAGTCGGGTATTGCATTCCCTGTTGGCAGAAGTCAAGAAGCCCGATCAAGGGGAAGAAGGAGGTCTCCTCAGACTCTCAGCTGAGCAACCTGTGCCTCTTGTTGCCTATTACAGCCTACGCAATGGCCGCACTGCCAAGTTAGAAACTTTCCAGAGCCTCAAGGATGCCTTGAGTATCGCCGCTGATACCGCAGTATGGACAGATAGTGCACATCTCCAGGCAAGGGCAGAATTCTGCAGGTATCTGCGCGAGATCCAAGAGAGAATGACCAAGATGACTAGGTTAGGCGCAATCAAGGAACAAGGCCCCCTCCCTCTTGAGCCATATGAGGAGGTGTTCGTTACCTAAGTCGGGTGCGCCGGCGGAAGAAGGGATGCGCATCGGGTGTAGCAAACAACTGCTGGTAGTACCAGCAGGCCGCCGGAATGTTGTTGAGCACTGTTTCGAGCTGGGCCAGGCCGTAGCGGGTATTGAGTCTCCCCGCTAGATCGCCAATCGCCTCAGAGAGCGGCAACTGATTGCACTAACCTTTAATTACCTTAACTTCTCTACAGTCAGGGTAGTTCTGACAACCGTAGAATTGCTTCCCGGAGTGGGGACCATGGGTGACAGTTCTGAGTATCATCGGGATGCCGCATTTGGGACAGAGAGGCGCATCGTCACTGGCAGACACTAGTGTCTGCGACCGTGCGGCCTCGGTTGCTCCAGAGTGTTGCCCCAGCGCCTCGCGAAGGACCTCGCCCAGTTCGCCGGTATGATAAAATGAGCGCACTGGGAAATGGTACAGAGGAAGTCCTGCTGATTCAAATGCTCTGTCCACAAGGGAGTGGCCAAAAGGGTGGACATGGTGTTAGCGGGTCAGGCGATTTTAGCCCTCCATATCCACTCTATTAGCCACTCCCGTCCACAAAGGCGTCTCTCTCAGCGCGATCCGTGCGTTTATGGCTAGTGTCATCAAGCTCGATGGCCAGAATGGGACGCATGGACTTGGGATCACACAGCACGAAATCCACATGTTTGCGATCAATATAATTTCGGAAGCGGCGGAAGTCCCCTCTATCCTTCACCTCGGATACAAAGAGCAGTTCACCCAGCCCAACTTTGGGGCAGATGACCGCCTGTCGGTCGGAGACAACGCTTTTCAGGACATGATAGAAAGACAGTTCTGCCGGAGAAAGGAACTTATCGCTGATCCGGTATGGCAACGGCTCTGTACTGAGCCTCGTATCATGTGACGATGTCAGGCCAAAGAAGCTCAGAATCCGGGCAAGGCAACCTTCGTTTTCGGACATATGAGATACGTTTCTCCTCTCTGCTGTTGTGGTAGGTGATCAAGCCTGCCAAGCGACAGACGGCCTAAGGCTAGAACTCACATTCGTTAAGACCCCGCTGGCGGGTCTCCCAGTCAGGCATTATGCGAGTCAGCACAGGTTTTCATTGCCCGGATAGATAACCCAAGGACAGCGAGATCATATGCCCCCAAGCGAGGGAGGCAGGCTGTCAGACGCTCTTTGAATACCCTCTTCATCACCAGTGGCATAGTACCCAAAGTGCTGGCGCTGGGCATCGCACGGTTCCCCCGCGCGGCGTAGCAACGCCCGCGCGTAGATGCCTAGCAACCCGTGCTGGCGATGGCGACCCGCTTGGGCCTCCCGTATATCCGGCGTCTGTCAGGTCGGTGTATAAGCGTCGCAGAAACGACTTTATGGGGGTCGGTGTAATCGGGATCGTCATCTGTGCGGGCGTAGGACAGAAACACGTCGTAGTGATCGGTCATGTGCTACCTCGTATGGAATCTAGCTCCAAGGTCCATTGTATGATCAGGCCTGCCCGCCGCACAAGCTAGGGAGGAGGTAGCAGTGCCAGATGAAAATCCTATCAGCTCCATCATTAGCTTTCAGGACCTGCCCGATCCGCAAGCGGAGGGGCGTTGCGATCACAAGCTCATCAAGAGTACGTGTGCAACGTGAGCAACGACTTCAAGACAAGACTGAAATCGGCACGGCCTGCTACATCAACACTTGAACACTTGCCCGCTGAGGCTGAACCGCTCCTCGATGCCGCGCTTCCACTGGGCGGTTGAAAGTAGTCTTCACTGGGTCCCGTTGGATGTCATCAAAAAAGACCGATCCAAAGGTAGTATCTGCATCAAACGCTTCAAAGCCGGCCTTAATATACGCACTTCCATTGCAAGTGGAGCCAGCACCTATTACAATTAGGTGCACTAAGAACGAGAGGCCTAATTGCCTTGCAATGAACAACCTTTGTTACATACCAGTGAGCCACCATCATACCTCGCTTACCTCCACGCCTATGGAGCGGTGCAGACACTGTCTGCCTAGGTGAGGGCGGCACTGCTCTAGGAAGCGTGGAGTCAAAAACTCCGCGCTTTTTTTGTTGTCTGGATAAAAGCTTTTCTGGAAAGGAAACGAACGAATGGCTGAAAAAGTACCCCCCAGGATTCCGGCAGGCATGCGAGACATCCTACCACCCCAGATGATCAAGCGTCAGTATGTGCTGGACATAGTACGAACCGTCTTCGAACGGTTTGGCTTCGAGCCGCTTCAGACCCCAGCTATTGAATTGTCCGAGACGTTGCTTGGAAAATATGGGGAGGATGCGGAGCGATTAATCTATAAGACTTGGTACGGCGAAACACCGGGGGGCGAACTGTCACTGCGTTATGATCTCTCAGTGCCTCTTTGCCGGGTAATTGCCATGTACCCCGATCTTCCGCGCCCTTTCAAGCGGTATCAGCTTGCGCCGGTGTGGCGTGCTGATCGTCCCCAGAAGGGACGTTACCGCGAGTTCTACCAGTGCGACGTTGATATTGTCGGCAGTGCCAGTATGTTGGCTGATGCTGAGATTGTGGCAGTGATTTATGAGGTTCTCAAACGGCTGGGGTTCAGTGACTTCACAATCTCAATTAACAACCGAAAACTTCTGGACGGCATTGGGCAATATGCCGGCGTTCCTGACGCCCTAAGGCCCGGCCTGTATCGCTCCATTGACAAGCTTGATAAGGTTGGGCTTGATGGAGTCAAGCGTGAACTACTGATGGTGGGCATCCCGACTGATCCCCTGCAACCACTCCAGCGTACCGCCCGTCTGGCAATACAGGGCAAACTTGATCTGTCTGAACTGTATAATCATCTAGTAGACAGTCCCCAACAGGGGGGTGAGGCTCTCGACCCCGCTCTAGCCGACGCGGTAGCCGGCCCTCTGCGCGAGCTGGTGCAGGCGGCTGTTGCTCAACCTATCCCTTCAGGGGAATTACAGGCTGTAACAGCCCAGCTTATCAGCGATCTTGCTCCTCAATTGCGGGCATACTATAGTAGTCAGGCCGTCATCATTCCTGAGGAGGTAGTTGAACGATTGCTTGCCCTGTTACAGGTTACAGGGCCAAACTACGAGGTGCTGGCGGAACTTGCTGTTCCGCTACAGGGCTATCCACGGGCACAGGAAGGAATCAATGAACTCCGATCGCTTTTCGATTATCTGAATGCGCTTGGCATCCCGGAAGAGGCTTATCAATTCAACCCTGCTATGGTCAGGGGGCTGGAATACTACACAGGTCCTATCTTCGAGACGACCATACGCAAACCTAAGGCGATGCCTAGTATCACCGGTGGAGGCCGTTATGATGAGTTGATCGGGATGTTTTCGGATATAAGTTACCCGGCAACAGGAACTAGTTTTGGTATTGAGCGTATCATAGATGCGATGGATGAGCTGGGGATGTTCCCAGAAGACCTTGGCTCAACTACGGCGCAGGTTCTGGTGACTGTGTTTAACGCCGATACGGTAGTTAACTCGCTCCAGCTCGCCGCTATGTTACGCCAGAGCGGCATCAACACCGCGATGTATTTTGAGTACAAGGATCGGCTGGGTGACCAGATTGGTTATGCCTCAAGTCAGGGTATCCCATTTGTGGTCATCTTAGGGCCTGATGAGATAGCCGCCGGTCAGGCCACTGTAAGGCGGTTGGGCAAGAGCCGTCAGGAGAGCGAGCAACGTTCCGTACCGTTGAGCGAAGTTGCTCAGGCAATACAAAACTGGGACAGATGAATGGCATCCTGCAGGGAGTGCTCAAAAGGGTGGGCATGGTGTTAACGGGTCAGGCGATTTTAGCCTTTCATATCCACTCTGTTAGACACTCCCATCCTGCAGAAGTGCTTGACGTTGCAACTTTATGCTCTCATAATCGTAGTAGTAATGTAGAGTAGCTCTATAGCTATCTGTTACCAATCGAAAACTTCAGCTCTGCTTGGAGAGTGAGTTATGTCTGAAGAGACGAAGGTACAGGCTGAGACATCCGAGTTTGTGAAACATGTAAAGGAAGCTGGCAGGTCCGTAGCCAGACAGTGGGGAAGCCTGATTCCGAAGGAGTTCTGGCAACACGGGCGCGCCGCCCGGCGTGAAGCTCTGCTCGCATTGCGTAGTCTGGTGGATAGCGCCATCAATCGGCTGGAGGAAAAGGAAAACCCTGCTCCAAAGTCTACGCCTCAACGTAAAACCAAAGTCGAAGTCGAGTAACGATCCGGAGTGTCAGATACAAGAACCAGCAGGGAGGCATATCTGTATGCCTCCCTGCATTTCACTTGCATTGATCTGTCCAGCCTCTAGGGGTGGATGACGGGGCTCGAACCCGCAACCCCAGAATCCACAGTCCTGTGCTCTGCCAATTGAGCTACATCCACCATGCTCCAGACGGCAGAGATTGTAACGCAGGCATAGGTATCATGCAAACCCCTAGAAGAGTTTTTCAACTCATGCTCCCAGCTTTGTCATGACGCTGGCCAACGCTTCGCGCGAGGGCCTGAGTTGTTCTTCGCGCAGTTCCACCAAGGGCGTATCTACCACATGACAGGTGTCAATAAAGGTTGGACGGTCCTGAGCTACATAGATCAGGCCTGTGATGAATAGTTGCTCGGCACGTGCTTGCTCCAGCAGGCGGATCGCACCGAGACGGTCGGTTGGATCGTGGCTGAGGGGGTCCAGCTTTCTGAGCTGGATATGCGCTCCATCATGCATTTCCACTACCTGTGTCTCTCCCGGTTCGTAGTCTACCATGATCGGCTCAGTGGGAGGAATGTAGGTAATGTCCTGTAGAATCTCCTGATGCGCCTTGCCGTATGGATAGCTTTTGGTCGAGTCCTCGTGGTTGTTAAAGGTAACACATGGGCTGATAATGTCTAAGACGGCTGTCCCTTTGTGGCTGAAGGCCGCCTTGAGTAATTCTCTTACCTGCTTGGGATCACCGGCAAATGAACGCGCCACAAAGGTCGCCTCAGCCGCCATAGCCTCCAAGCAAATGTCAATGGGAGGTAGTTCATTCACACCGGCATATTTGAGCGTCTGCCCCATATCAGCCGTAGCTGAGAATTGACCCTTAGTCAGCCCATAGACGCCATTGTTCTCGACAATATAGACGATTGGGACATTGCGTCGAACCATATGCTTGAACTGGCCAAGACCAATGCTGCCCGTGTCTCCATCCCCGCTGACACCAATCGCAATTAGTTTCGAGTTAGCGATGGTCGCGCCAGTGGCAAGTGCCGGCATGCGTCCATGCAGGCCATTAAAGCCATGCGCTCGGCTCATGAAATAGGCGGGAGACTTGCTTGAACAGCCAATACCGCTCAACTTAATGACATAGTGGGGGTTGATCGAAGCTTCATAAGCCGCCGCAATGATCTGATTGGAGATCGAGTTGTGACCACAACCCTGACAAAGTGTCGAAGGCAGACCAGCATAATCACTACGCTCTAGATTAATTTCGTTGACACGCGCTGTACCAACACTCATTTTATACGCTCCTGTTCTAATACCGCTTCGGTCAACCAGCGTGCGCTCAGAGGCAGGCCGTTCGAGTAGGCCAATGAGACAATCCGGCCAGCATACTCCGGATACTCAATCCGCAATAGGTTGGCTAATTGACCGTCAGTATTATTCTCGGCAACATAGATTCGCTGATGGTGAGCGACAAAATCGCGGGTGGTATCTTCAAACGGCAATGCTCGTAGCCGGAGATAATCAAGCTTGACTCCTCGTTCGCGCAGACGGTCAAGCCCTTCTATAGCGGCAGGATGGGTTGTGCCATACGCAATGAGAGCACCAGTTGTTCCCTCAGTCTGAAAAACTTCCGGCTTGGGAACCAGCTTCCGAGCCGTATTGAATTTGCGGTTTAACCGAGCCATGTTGTTGGCCCAGTCTTCGGGACGCTCACTGTACATTGCCTTCTCGTCGTGGCCTGTCCCGCGTGTGAAGTAGGCCGCTTTAGGATGATCTGTACCGGGGAGAGTCCGGTAAGGAATCCCATCGCCGTCCACATCCTGATAGCGGGCAAAGCCGCCCAACCGGTCCAAGTCTGCGGCAGTCAGGACTTTACCGCGGTCCATCGGCTGATCAGGGTATTCGAAAGGCTTGCCCATCCACAGATTCATGCCCAGGTCGAGATCACTCAGAACAAATACAAGTGTCTGAAGGCGCTCGGCCAGATCAAAGGCGCGCCAGCCGAACTCAAAGCACTCTTCAATTGAGGCCGGCAAGAGACAAACATGCTTTGTGTCACCATGTCCGAGAAAATAAGCCTTCAGCACATCCCCCTGAGAGGTGCGGGTGGGGAGGCCGGTGGCAGGCCCTACCCGCTGAACATCCCATATAACAGCCGGAACTTCAGCAAAGTAGGCCAGTCCAGAGAACTCAGACATCAGCGAGATGCCCGGCCCCGAAGTGGCGGTCATCGCGCGCGCGCCAGCCCATCCGGCGCCGATCACTGCGCCTATTGCCGCTAACTCATCCTCGACCTGCACAATCGCACAGGTTGTCTTGCCTGTTTCAGGGTCTGTCCTTAGATGAGCCACATACTCACGCAGGGCATCAACGAGGCTGGTCGAAGGGGTAATGGGATACCACGTCACTACACTCACGCCGCCGAAGACCGCACCCAGCGCCGCCGCCGAGTTGCCGTCAAGCATGATCATCCCTTGCGTGGCATTCATGCGCTCGACCGTGTAAGGGTCCTGCTTGACAAAGTTATCTAAGGCCCAATCGTATGCGGCCTTCACGACAGAGAAGTTCATGGCAATTGGTTTGGGTTTCTCATCGAAATGGAATCTTAGGGCGGCCTCGATCTCACCCAGATCGATCCCCAACAGTGCCGTTAGTCCTCCTACATAGACCATGTTAGCAATGTAATCCCGTAGGTTGGGTGGCGTCTCAGAGGCACTTACGATCGCCTTGACTGGTATAGGATAATACGCAATGTCCTCGCGTTCCCGATTGATAGTCCATTCCTGAGGATAGAGGCAGACTCCCCCTGAGGGAAGATTCCTGATGTCTTCAGCTATAGTGGCTTGATTCATGGCCACCAGTATTTCGCTCGTCTCGCGCCGAGCGATATATCCATCCTTGCTGAGGCGGATGGTGAACCAGGTAGGCAGTCCCTGAATGTTGGATGGGAAGATGTTCTTGCCATTCACCGGGATGCCCATCCTGAATAGCGCCCGCATCAGCACGGTATTGGCAGTTTGGCTACCTGTACCGTTGACAGTCGCCACAATGATTTGAAAGTCATTGACAATCGGTTTTTTATCGGTTTGATGGCTGATTTTTTCGATGCGTTCAACCTGCTGGCTCATGGTCTAAAATGCTCCTACCGGGCCTGTGTACTGGCCTCTCTATCTGGCAAAGATCAGATAAATACGACTTATCGTACTTATCTAACATTAATAATAGCAGATTTGGGCAGAATTAGGAAGGGGTAACAAAGCCTTTGCTGGCAAAAAATAGTGAATGAAGCCTTATCCGCCCCCTGTTGGCTCCTGAACGGGGGTATTCCGTGCTGGTACCACCTCGCGAGGCGGTACAAAGCCCGGTGTGAGTCCCAGCCAGCGGATGGGGTCAACGGGGATACCGTTCACGATGATCTCAAAATGCAGGTGAGGGCCATTGGTACGGCCAGTGGCACCCGCCGCTCCGATAAGCTGTCCACGCTCAACTGATTGGCCGGGCTGAACGTAAAACTCAGACAGGTGGGCATATTGCGAAAAGACGCCGTGCCCGTGGTCAATAATGACCACATTACCCCTCACTTCAAAGAACCCGGCAACGGCGACACGGCCTCCTGCTGTCGCCTGTATCGGTTCGCCAATAGCCCGGCGGAAGTCAACACCCGTGTGATGCGCAGAGAACATTCCGCCGTTATAGATGCGACTGCCGCCAAACCGGGATGTTACCACGCCACCCGGAACAGGCAGTGCAAAGGGCCAGTCCCAAGTGGCTGGATTGGTGTGAACAGCATAGATAGCGCTAAGGCGTTCCACCTCCTGCGCGTTCAGTTGTGGATCAAGCAGGGGGATGAGGCTATAGGGTAAGGCAACCTGTTCCAGCGGGTACTCAAACGCAAGTAGATGTAGAGTGAACCTGTATGTGCCGCTTGCCCCTGTGGACGGCTCAGACACCTGGACAGAAAGGACGTAATCTCCCGGCTGGGCATCAAAATCAAATGTGTACAGGGCTAGATAGCCGTCTCCTGTCCAGAACACATCCAGCATCTCGTCTTCCAGCAGAGCGGTGACCTGTAAAGGGTAGCCTCCACTGACGTAGACATAGCCTGCTTGGGCAGGCATCAATTCTTGGGGAGCAACAGCCACAGATAAACCCGGCATTAACGGGGCCGCCTCAGCCGAATGGATCGGCGTCAAGGAAGCTACAGCGACCAGCAGTACCAGCCCAATCAGTCCTAGAATAAGATGGTGTAGTTTCATCGGGTTATGTTCAGGTTTCCTAGTTGGTCAACGACAGCCTGCCAGCCCGGTTCGATCACTGTTGTCGCATCAAGCTGGAAGACAATAGCCGGGCCAGTCAGGATGTTGCCGGCACTTAGCAGGCCCCGTTCATAGAGAGGAACTACTTCCCGCCTGTGCGGCGAAAACCAGACGAGGGCCTCTCCTATGCATGCCTTGCTGGCATTGGGGCCATCAACAGGGAGGTGCTGAAAGTGCGGCTTCACGCCGCGGCCAACAGCGCGCAACCTAATATTTACTATCTCAACAGGCTCCTGTTCATGTTGATGGCCGTACCGTCTGCCATGCATAGCGTGGAAAGCCTCCAGCCAGCTCCCGTGGGAGGGTTGCGGTACAGCTATCTCATATGACTGACCGACATAACGCATATCTAGAATCCGCTCTAGATGTATGTTGGTTACCTCGACACCTTCATTTACCAGGTCTTCTATACCTTGTCTCTCAAGCGGTGCAAAGATTGTATCCAGTGTGTTGCTGTTTAGCACTACATCCTGATCAAGCATGACGGTCCGAGAGTAATCTTTGATCAGATCAGCAATGGTCATCCCAACCGCGGAGAGAACACCGGGTGTTCGAGGTACTAAGATACGCGGAATATGTAACTTCTCTGCCAAAGCGCAGGCATGAAGAGGCCCCGCTCCGCCAAATGCTACCAGTGTGAAGTCCCGTGGATCATACCCCCGCTCAATGGAGATGGTGCGAATAGCTCTTTCCATTGTGGCATTGGCAACCTGCACCATCCCCCAAGCGGCCTCTTCTAGGGTTTTACCTCCCATCTGATGAGCCAGATGAGTAACAGCTTCCTTTGCACGCTCAGGGTAGAGCTTCATTTGCCCGCCAAGAAAATGATCGGGGTGCAGACGTCCCAGCACCAAGTTTGCATCTGAGATCGTAGGCTGGTCACCACGCCCATAGCAGGCCGGACCCGGGTCTGCTCCCGCACTCTCCGGGCCGACTTGCAAAGCACCGCCTGCATCCACACGAGCAATACTCCCGCCGCCTGCCCCCACTGTATGGACATCTACCACCGGCAAACGGAGGGGCATGCCCCCTATACAAGCCTCATGGGTGTAAACAATTTCACCGGGGAACAATGCCACATCTGTAGAGGTTCCGCCCATGTCGAAACTGATAATGTGATCAAAGCCAGCCAGCCCCGCGATATGGAACGCACCCACCGCACCTCCTGCTGGGCCGGAAAGAGCCGTCCGAGCGGCTTCTCGTCGTGCCGTGGCGGCTGTGATCACCCCGCCGTTGGATTGCATGATGCGCAGACGCCTGCCCTGTAAGCCTGCCTTCAGCCGCCTCAGATAGCGATCCATAAGAGGGGCTACGTAGGCGTTGATCACTGTGGTGCTAGCTCTCTCATATTCGCGGTACTCTGGCAGAACCTCACACGACAGGGAAACAGCCCATCTTCCACGCAGGGCCTCACCGATCATTTTCTCATGCTTGGGGTATAGAAAGGAGAATAGCAGGCAAACCGCTACTGACTCCACATTGAGCACTTCCAACTGCCTGACTAATTTAGGCAACGAGTGCTGATTGAGAGGGATCAGCGGCTGCCCTTCAGCCGTGACCCGTTCCTCCACTTCGATTCGCCGCTCAGGAGGGACAAGCGGCGGCAGAACCTTCGGCTCTAGTGCATAGAGGTCAGGGCGGTCTTGGCGTCCAATCTCAATTACATCGGCGAAGCCGCGTGTTGTGATCAGAGCCACGCAAGCACCGCGTCGTTCCAAGAGAGCATTGGTAGCTATTGTAGAACCATGCACAACATCAACAGTGGACTCAACCCCCAGATCGGCAATCCCGGCTAACATAGCCTCCGAAGGATCAGAGGGAGTCGTCAGCCGCTTATGGACAGAGAGTTTCCCTTCTCGAACAAACACAAAGTCAGTGAAGGTACCCCCAATGTCAACCCCCAGAACGGCGGGTACATTGAGGCTTTTATGCTTGCTTATGGCAGACAAGGTTCCACCTAACGTGTGGTGATGAAAAATGGACTATCCCTAGGCGCGCACTTCTGGCCTAAGGCGCAGGCCCTTATGCAGGCTAATCATCCGCTCTATCGTTGACACGTCCAAACTGGTAGTATGCCGCACAGGCCCCTTCGCTGGAGACCATCGGCGCACCAAGCGGAGTCCGCGGGGTGCAGGTTGTTCCGAAGGCCGGGCACTGGTTTGGCTTCAGCCTACCCTGTAATACCAATCCAGCCTGACAGAGAGATGATTCAGTGACTTCAAGCCCCTCCACAGCAAAGCGCTTCTCAGCGTCAAAGGCTTCAAATTCGGGGCGCAACTTCCAGCCTGAAGCGGGTATCATCCCGACTCCGCGCCAGTTTCGATCACACTCCTCAAAGATAGCTTGTATCATCGCCTGTGCTGAGACATTTCCCCGCGGGGTAACCAGGCGCTCATATGCATTCTCTACTTCAGCACGCCCCTCTTCTAGCTGTTGCACAGCCCGCAGAATCCCCAGCGCCAGATCGAGCGGCTCAAAACCTGTAACAACGATAGGGACTTTAAACCGGGCGGCCAGCGGTTCGTATTCCCATGTCCCCATGACAGTGCAGACATGCCCGGCGGCGAGGAACGCTTGAATACGATTCTCTGGTGCACTGAGCAGAGCCTGAATGGCGGGCGGCACACGTACCAGTGAGACAAGCATGGAGAAGTTTGTGATCCCCCTTTGGCTGGCATGGAGGATCGTCATCGCATTGGCAGGGGCTGTTGTTTCAAACCCCACACCGAAGAAGACGACCTGCTTGTCTGGATTCTCAATGGCAATCTGAAGACAGTCAAGGGGTGAATAAACTACTCGTACATCACCGCCCTCTGACTTTACTTGAAACAGGTCCTTGAAAGAGCCGGGCACACGCAACATGTCACCGAAAGAAGTGAAGATGACATCAGGACGCGAAGCAATTGTAACGGCCTTGTCAATAAGCTCCAGCGGGGTCACACAGACTGGGCAACCGGGGCCGTGTACCAGCTCGATTTGAGAGGGGAGCAACTGATCAAGGCCATGCCGCAGGATACTGTGAGTCTGCCCCCCACAGATTTCCATGATCACCCAAGGACGTGTCACTATCTGGCTGATCTGGTCCAAGACTACCCTGACGCGCTGGGCGTCGCGATACTCAGTCAGGTATTTCATCGGCTAGTCCGGAGCAGGAGAAGCCGGCCCAAGCTCTGAGCCAAGCGCATCTATCTCGCGTAACAGGGACAACGTCTCTAGAGCTTCCTGTTCGTCTATAAGATTCAGGGCAAAGCCCACATGGATCAGTGTGTAGTCGCCGACCTTAGCCTCAGGCACATAGGCAAGACAAGCTTCTTTCTTTATCCCGCCAAAGTCTATTTTGCCCATTCTAAGGCCATCCACTTCATAGATCTCAACTATCTTACCGGGAATACCAAGACACATGGCTGTTTCCTTACTATATCCCTTGACTAACCCTTGTTGCCTCTTCCGTTTGAGGACCGGTGATCTGCCACCTTAGAGCGCAACCAGTCGTACCACGCCTCAAGCCCTTCACCTGTACGGCACGAGAGCGGAAAGAAGACAACGCCCGGATTCAACGCTTCAACCCCGCGCTGGAAGTATTCAAGATCGAACTCCTGCACGGCTAGATAATCCATCTTGTTTAGTACCAGCACATCAGCCCCCCGATACATGACTGGATATTTGTAGGGCTTATCGTCTCCCTCCGGGATACTGGCGATCACTACATTGGCGTGCACACCCAGCTTAAAATTGGCCGGACACACAAGGTTACCGACATTTTCAACGATCAGCAGATCAATAGTGCTCAAGTCGAGCCGCTCTACTGCCGGCAACAGCATGTTGGCATCCAGATGGCAGGACCCTCCGGTGTTAACAAGCACAACAGGGATGTCTTGGGCGGCGATCTTCTCGACATCTACGGGCACAACATCGCCGTCTATAGCGGCAAGCCTCAACTCGCTCTTGAGTGCTTCAACCGTTCGCAGGATGAGGCTGGTCTTTCCGCCCCCTGGCGAGGCCATCAAGTTGATAGCAAAGACACCAGCGGCATCCAAGCGGGCGCGTATCTCTTGCGCCAGCGCATCATTGGCGCTCAGGATGTTCTCTTCGACCTGAATGATTTTTGTCATCAGTTACCCTTCCTCAATCTCGATGCTCTCCAGCTTGAATTGATCCCCATCTGCGATCACAGCGCTGAAGCTATGGCACTTCGGGCAACCTTGGCCGTCATACTCGCTCATACCAAAGCAGGAGCCGCAATCTAAGCAACGCAATCGGCCCGGCACACGCTCAAAGTGCAACTCAGCATGTTCAGCGATGCTGTCCTTAGCTATCATCTCCCAGTAGAACTGGAGCGACTCGTCCACTACAGAAGAGAACTCGCCAATCACGAGATTCAGACGGTTGACCCTTTTTGCTTTTGCCTGTTCAGCATGCCGGAGCACTAGAGCCAGCAGTTGGGTGGCGATGCTCATCTCATGCATACCAGCAATCCCTCGGTTCTTACCGATTCTAGACCTTGTCAGTCTATAATAGACGGTTTCACTCCAGCTGGGCAGTTACTCCTATCACACCCACCTCTGATCTTTATCCTGAAGGGCCGCAAAGTTCAAAACCGTCAGTCTCTCACGGTCACTGGTACACCGACCTCTGCCCAGTCATACAACAGTCGGGCATCGTGGTCGCTCAGGATCACACAACCGTAAGAGGCCGGAGAACCCAGTAACCCTTCCCATAGCCGTTGCCCATTGGACAGGATAGGCAGAGCATGAAAGCCATTCTGCAAGGGGCCGGCCCAGTAGAAGCCTAGCCAATAAGGCATCTGCAAATTCCAGGTTGCGGCGTAAGCCATAGGCAACTTGTTCTGGATGTAAAAGTTACCGCGTGCCGTCTCGCGGCCCGCTACACCGGTACTGGCGGCAAAAGTCCAGATAAGCTGGCCATTCTCATACACATATACGCGCTGATCTGACACGTCCACAATGATAGCCTTGTTCGACGAAGAAGTTCCAGGCAGGCCAGAGTACAGCGCAGAGTTGGAGGGGATAGTCAACACCTGCCCTACGTACAGCAAAGAGGGGTTGCTAATATTATTGACCTGCGTCAGCACCCAGGTGGGGACCCCATAGCGGGATGCAATCGAGAAGAGTGTTTCACCTGGTCGGACAACGTGAGTGAAAGCCACATCGTCAGGGGTGTACCCCATGCCGGTAGCTGTTGCCGCACCCGGAAGTATCAGGACCTGCCCCACATATATTTGCGATGGATTGAGGAGATGATTGGTAGCCGCCAGCGCTGTGACAGACACTCCATACCGAAGGCTGATGCCGTATAAGGTCTCCCCTGCTTGGACAACGTGCACATTACCCGCCGCAGATGGGGTCGTGGGAGGAGATACGTTTCCGTCGGGTATGATCAGTGCCTGTCCCGCATAAACTTGATCGGGGTTTGTCAGATTATTAGCCGCCAGCAGTTGGTCAATAGTGAACCCATACTGAAGGCCGATGCGATACAAGTTCTCGCCGGGTTGCACAATATGGATGGTCTGTGGTGGGGAGGATGACAGCCCTACACCTGTCCCCGGTATGATCAGACGTTGCCCCACATAAATGCGATCAGGATCGGAGAGCCTGTTTGCGTCCATAATGGCCTGTACGGTCACGCCGTAACGCAGTGCAATCGAGAAGAGCGTCTCCCCCCAGCTCACATAGTGAGTTGTAGTGCCGTCACTACCCTGAGCAGTCACTGACTCCGGCCACGCGCCTGCTAAGAGAACAATGACGGCACATGCGATTAGACACCAAGTTCTCTGGCATCGGGGGAAGGCTCTCACATCCAGTCTCATCGTATCCCCTTGGCATTAAGAACACAGGAGGCAGGCGATACTCTCAGGACGTACAATGCGCCTGAAGTAAGATTAACCCGACCAACAGGGTCGTGCAATAGAGGACTTCACAGCTTCCTCACGTAAGAGATCAATCAGACAGATAGGCCTCCCTGCTGGCTCACGGCGGGGTAAATCGGCTTTCGCGTATCCGGGTTGAGAAGTTCAAAATAGACCTTCTCGATTTGGGGAGCAATCCGAGTCCAGCTATATTGTTGTGCGTGTCTGACAGCCGCTACAGACATTTCGCGGTGCAAATCCTCGTTCTCCAGCAAAAGGCATATTTTCCCCGCTAACTCCTCAGGGTCTCGATCAGGCACATGGAAGCCGGTGACGCCGTCCTGAATAAGAAAAGCCAGGCCCCCAACCTCTGAGGCTATCACGGGGGTCCCACAGGCCATTGCTTCAAGGGCCACCATGCCAAACGACTCATAATAGGAGGGCACGACAACAGCTTCAGCGGCGGAATAATAGTATGGTAAGGTATCCTGGCTTCTAGCTCCCAAAAAGGTCACAAGTTCGCCCAGGTCAAGTTCATCGCGCAAAGCCTTGAGCCGTTGCATTTCAGCACTAACGGCATCTTCGCTGTCGGGTTCCCCGCCAACAATTGTCAGACACAGACGCTTTAAGCAGTGCTCTATATGCTCCCTTAGGATGGCGATAGCCTGCATCAGGGTATCTATTCCCTTCAGCGGCTCGATACGGCCCACAAAGAGAAGCATCTGGCTGGTTTCAGGAATGCCAATCGCTCTCCGCGCTTCAGCCTTAGGAATGGGATAGAAATTTTGGGTATCCACCCCCGGCGGGATGATTTTGATCTTGCGCATGTCCGCGCCGTACAACCACATTAATTGCACACGCTCTGCAGGTGTAGCGGCAATCAGACAGCTAGCCGTCCTCATGATCTGGCCTTCGGACCGAATACGCAACTCTGGCTCACGCTCACTATCGTCTCGTGCAATTCGATTCTTCATGTGCCCCAGCGTGTGGAACATCTGGATGAAAGGCACGCCCCACAGGGTGCTAAGCTCCTGCGCAACCAGACCTGACAACCAATAATGGCTATGGATTAGGTCATAGCTGAGGTCTTGACTTGCAGCAAAGGCCCGCACATTACCGATAAACTCGGAAAGGTAAGGGTAGATTTCCTTCGTAGAAAGGGGGGCCTCAGGCCCTGCCGGCACATGAATGACACGTGCGTATTCCCCCAGTGCTGTATCGTTCACATGAGGAACACAGGGGTCCTGCGAACGGGTAAAGACATCAACCTGGATGTTACGCCTGCTCAGCTCTTTGCTCAACTCGCGTACATAAACGTTCATGCCGCCCGTTTTCTTGCCCCCCAAAGTAGCCAGTGGGCAGGTATGAACACTCAACATAGCAATACGCAGAGGTCGCTCACCCATACATCACAGTCCTGTTTCAACGGTATACGGTGATGTTATATACGTTTGTTTTCTGCGCTCCCATTCGATACTTGTATTCCTCACTGCCCCTCAGGAAATCATACACCTTAAAATGACGCTGGATCGCATTCTCTATATTGTAGATCAACAGGACCACACCGGGGCTTAGCCCCGGAAAATCCACCGGGTTCAGACCGGAATTATAAAGCATCATCCGATCGCGGTAAGCAAATTGCCACAGGCTGGCGGCCCGCCGTCCTTCGAACGTGAGGAAGCTTAGTTCCAGAATGCCTTTCTCAAACATCATAGGGCCGATCTCCTTGAAAAAGGAGAGATGCCCAGGCTCTTTCAAAAAAGCACTCTTGTCTGTTGTGCTCATGGCCATCAATTCAAGGAAAGCGTCTATCTCCTTGTCCAGATGATGTTCCGGCCCTACAATGTACCAGCCTGCCTGCATCTCCTGCGCACGGCGCCTCTTACGACGTAGTTCATGGCGCTGTTTTTTGTCCAGCATCCCCAGGTATTCCTCATAACTGCGGGGAAGGTTGATGATGGGACACTCTTCTAAAGGAGCAACCGTTACAGTTAAACCTTTTGTCTTGGCCAGCTCTGGTAGCAGAACAAGCACGGGTGAATTCTGTGGGAGGTTGCATAGGTCAAGAATATCCCATTGGGGAGCATCCTGCGAGAGCATGAAATCAAGCAGAGCGCTCAACACATCCTGTTCATAACCCGGCACTACCAGAATGTCCAGATAATCTACTACATCTGTACTGCCAATGATACGCACCGCACGCTGCTCCCCTTCTTGTTCGATGAACCATGGGCCAATCCCCCGCAACACACCCCGATCATCTCGGACAGTGACTATAGAGAGATGCCCCCGCCCAAGATGCTTCCACCAAATGCGTTGCCAGTCATAGCTCATAAACAGGAGTTCAGGAGAAGCAGGATTTACAAGCGTATCCCATTCCCCCGCCAGGGTATCAAAGATGTCGGGGCTTGCATACCATGCAGTTTTCACGAGTCCTCACAAGTGGGTTGGATGGAAGGAGACACAAAGGGCATACTGCACGCTGATTCTATAGGGGAGAGAGAGGCGTTTGCAAACTTTAGAACAAGTGGGGGCAGTGGCCTTACCTGCTTCTTGTTGATGGAGGAGGCACATCAAAGAATAATGTCCACCAGACCTGCCAAGGCAAAAGCGGCTCAGGCGCTCTGACAATGGTTGAGTCGGGCACACTGGCTTCAGCGCCTCTGTTCTCCCCATATAGAGGAATAACTAAGATTTCGCCATCGCGCACCATCTTGCCTTCGTTATGTGCCCAAGCCTCAATAAAAGCCGGACTGCTATAATAAGCCTTAGCTGACAGCAGGTTTTGCTGTTCCTCTATAAGCGCCTCAATTTCAGCTTCAAGCTGACGTTGCTGGGCAATTTTTTGCTGTCCTTCTACGATGCGCTGGCTGAAATCAATGATCAACCGTCCTCCCACAATGATCAGGGCAATCAAGATGATTTGGGCATTGCTAAGAGGAAGGCGATACGGACGGAGGCGAGGCACTACTTCTTGTTCTCGCGGCTTGTCAAGCTGGGGGGCAATCTCTTCCGTTTCTGGCGGCTCGGGTATTAAGTCCACAGCTCACACCTTAGACCAAAAAAGCTGAGCGCTCAGCTCAGCTTCAGTGCCGAAGGTGGGATTTGAACCCACACGACCTCAGGGTCACTACGCCCTGAACGTAGCGCGTCTGCCAGTTCCGCCACTTCGGCTTCAAAGCTTATTTTACCCTAGCCTATTCGTTTGTCAAGCTTGTCTGTTTAGAACGTAAGTGCTATCCTACAGACTCAGATGATAGTATAGGCAAGGAAATTTATGGATGACACTGGAATTTCAAAAATTAACCAGCCAAGTTGACCGAATGGGGCAGTATTTCGCCGAACAACGTGACGATAATGACAGCAAAGTGGAGCTTGCCCTCCAGATTCTGGCCGCCCATTCGCCGGCAGAATATCTCCCCTACGTCCTCCAACGTGTACAAGATGCCGTAGATAAAGATGCTGGCTATCGGGGCGCTCGTCCACTGGATGAACCGATTGGAAATATCTACCCGCCTGCACCGTTGCCTCAGAGCGCAACGGTGATCGCCACTGACGGCTCACAGAAATATCCTGATCGGCATGGGGCTGTCGCCTATTATCTGCTTAATATTGGGACAATCATCGTCCATTATGGCAGCGGTCAGCCGCCTGAAGTGATCAGTGAACCTTATCTCTTCTTTGAGGAGGAGTATACCCGCTCGCAGGATGGAGGGACGATCTCAGCCGTCACCGTCAACGCCCGAAGAACTGTCAATGAGATGGCCGCACTGGCCGAACATGCATGGAGCCGCCGGGGAGAGGCGCGCCCCCTGGTAGCACTGTTGGATGGGCCTTTGCTCCTGCCGCCAATGGGCATGGAGATTCCTGATCGCGAGCAACTGCGCCTCCTTTACCTGAGCGCCATGACGCGTCTGCTGGAGGTGAAAGCCGCGCTGGCTGGCTATACAGACAAGCCGGACAGCAGTTTTGTGGTTAGGTTGCTTCATCTACTGGATACTCCTCTGGAAGAGGTCTCACGCAGCAACCTAGCAGACAGCGGACGATTGGAAGGTTTGCGTGATGCTTCTATTTTCCGGCGCCTGCTTCAGCCCGGCGAGCGGACAGCTATCTTTGTCCAGATGTCCCCCCAAAACAAGGAATTTCGCCGAACAGGAGGCCCGGATCATGAGATTGCCTTCTTCTACCTCAATGCCGCCGCCCCCGGCGAATCGGCCTATGTGGTTCGCATTGAGATACCGATATGGGTAGCCCAAGACAGGCCCCTGGTCGCTGAAATGCAAGCTCTGCTTTACCATCAGTGTCAGCAACTCACCATGCGTTATCCTTACGTCTTGACACGAGCTGACGAGTTAGCCTGCGTGAAGGCCGATGAGTCACGTCAGCTAGAAACAATGATTCAGGTTGCCTTGACACGTTACGGTCTAAGCACATTGGAGAGCGAGAAGCAGGCAGGCAAGAAGGCCGCCCGCGCCGCAAAAGTGCGTTTTGACGTCCGGGCAAAGAGTGGGAGGGAAAGGTAAATATGTCTGCCGCTTGGTGGGATGAACCAATTGCCCGGGTACTGCGATCCAGCACATCGGGCTTCTCAGCGGGAGCACGTGTCAATCAGATTGATGCGCCTGCCTTTGGCATGCTTGTTAAGGCACAGCCGCGCGAGGACGAGAGGGAAGTTGTATACGGGTTAATCTTTGACATCCATATTGATGATGACCCTCTAGTTAGGCAGATGGTGCTGGCAGATACCGTAAGCGAAGAGATGATCCGCGATCAGCGGTATCATCGCATCGTGCCAATTGAGATGAGTGTGCTGGCGATTGGCTACCGCGATTACAACGGGCAAGTCCATCAGGCCCTGCCCCCGCGCCCGCCGCTTAGCCTTGACCCCGTTTTTTTGTGCCGCCCCCAAGAGATGCAAGAGGTAGTCAGCCGTTTCGACTACTTCAGGCTGGTACTCAGTTCGCCCGTGCCGGCTGAACAACTCTTGGCGGCCAATCTGCTGAACGCAGCCAAGACCCTGCCCGAAGATGAACAGTACAACTTTCTGGTTAACGCTGGCCGGGAGGCCGCCCGGCTATTAAGTAACGACTTGGCTCGTTTAGACAACCTGTTACGGTTGATCTATGCCGGATAGAACCGTGAGGTCATGAAATGGGCAAAAAACCTGCTGGTAACGAATTGGATCGGTTTTTTGGTGTGAGATCACCGCGTCTGGGTGTAGTGACCGGCGGCTCGCTGAGCAGGGGGTTGGACGTCAAGATCGATCCCCAAAACGACATCGAGAATCTGGCAGTGGGGCGCTATGTGGTAGTACATGGGCAACGGCGTCGTTTCTTCTGCATGATCACAGACATTGGCCTTGCCAACACCAATCCTCAGATTGCCCTCAATCCTCCTGATATGTCGAACCCGCTTTTGGCTGACGTATATAACGGCTCAATGGCATTCGGTACACTCCATCTGGCTCCTATGTTGGTCATCAACGAAGAAGGGCAGGTCGAGCCGGTGCGGACTATCCCTCCACACTTTCAGGAAGTGTGGACAGCTACTGAACGCGACATCAATGATGTATTCGGCGATGAAGATGAGACTCACTTCAATATTGGTGCGCCGCTGGAGTTATTGAACACTCAGGTTAATGTTGATCTCCGCCGTCTGACAGAACGTTCAGTGGGCGTCTTTGGCAAGAGCGGCACAGGCAAGAGTTATCTGACGCGTATCATTCTGGCTGGAGTGATCGCACGCGGCACGGCTGTCAACCTCATCTTTGACATGCACAATGACTATGGATGGGAGGTCTACAATGAAGCAGGCGGGCGCGACAAAGGCCTTAAACAGCTCTTCCATGATCGCGTAGCCATCTTCACACTGGACGAAAGTTCTTCCAGGCGCCGCAATGTCAGGCCTGACCATGTCGTCACTCTCGCCTACAGAGACATCGAAGTGGAGGACTTAGAGGCTCTGCGCCAAACCCTTGATCTCTCGGATACAATGCTGGATGCCGCACGCAACCTGCACCGTCTATGGGGACGTGACTGGATTCTTCAGTTGATCAACGCCGAGCCAGACGTCATCGAAGAACTACTTAACGTGACCACCATCAATGGCCCTGCCCTGATGGCCCTGAAGCGTCGCATTGACCGCTTCCGCCGTTTTGAGTTCCTAGTTCCGCAGGCAGTAGGCGACTCGGTACAGGCTGTCATTGACTGTCTGGATCGCGGCGTCAGCGTTGTGCTTGAGTTTGGCCGCTATGGAAATGCATTGGAAGCCTATATTCTAGTGGCCAACTACCTGACACGCCGCATCCGAGAGCGCTACGTCCATCGCATTGAGCAGTCTCTAGGCGATGAGAGCAGGCAACCACCTCAGTTGATGATCACTATCGAGGAGGCGCACAAGTTCCTTGATCCCCAGATCGCCCGCCAAACCATCTTTGGCACAATCGCCCGCGAACTGCGAAAGTACAAGGTGACCTTGCTGGTTGTGGATCAGCGTCCTAGCGCCATTGATGAGGAAATCATGTCCCAGATTGGGACACGTGTCACGGCACTGCTTGACAATGAGCGTGACATCAGTGCTGTGTTGATGGGCGTCAGTGGGGCGGCTGGACTACGGGAGGTCCTTGCCCGCCTTGATACGCGCCAGCAGGCGATTGTGCTTGGGCATGCCGTCCCTATGCCGGTAGTCATTCAGACCCGCCCCTATGATGAGGCTTTCTACGCGGCGATGGGAGCGCCGCTCAAGGGCAAGAAACTGCGCCCAGCCGCCCCGCAAGGCGGCCAGGCGCTCTATGGTGATGATCGGTTTGAGGGTTACGACTAATCGGTTGAGGCGCGTGCCGCCCTCTTCTCACGTCCTACGCGCACGCGCCACATGATGAAGCGTACAATGCCGTAGATGATTGCGCCAAAGAGCACCAGCCACGGCAAGACAGCAATGGCGAAGTAGATCAGGAAGTCACCAAAATTACGCAGTCCATCAATCAGCGCATCAAACGCTACGCGCACAGTTTCGGCAGGACGCCAGCGGGTATCAACCGGCTGGCTAAGGATATAAGGTTGCAGTGAGATAGAGATGCTCGACAGGGCCGCCGACTGTGCTAGATACTGCATCTGCCCTTTAATTGACTCAATCTCGGCTTCGCGTTGGGTGAGCTGTTGCTCAGCCATCAATAGGTCTTCAGTAGTTTGTGCGTTGCGCATGAGTTCCAACAAGCGGTCACGGGCGGCTTCCAAGCTCGTCAGGCGGGCCTGTAGATCAACATACTCTGCTGTGACATCCTGCCCCGACGCGCTGACAGTAGGAGTGGTCCCCGGAGCCGCAAGCGCTGTAATGCGCTCCATCGCCTCATCAAAGCGCAGAGCTGGGACACGGATGGTCATATCAATGTAGGGGGAAGCGTTAGATGAGCCGCCGTACTCGTTAGATGAGACCACAAAGGCCCCTTCGCCTTCCATCTCATCCACCATCTGCTCAATGGCCTGGCGAGCCGCGCGAGTGTCCTCGACTGCCATTGATACATTACCATTGCGGATGATCATCCGTTCAATGGGTTGCTGGTTGGCCACATCTATGACCGCCGCCATAGTGGGCATCAGCTCTGGATATGCCGCTCTCTCTGCCTCAATCCCAGCAGGCAGTGGCGCGAGTGCCTGGGGTTGCTCTGCACTGTAGTAATCGCCCCCTCCTCCTTCAGCCACCCACCCGCCAGAAGGTGCAGATTCATAGGCGGTGCCAGCCCGGCCTCCCATACTGGCCGCAATCGTCATCAATGCCACAAAGGCTACCACAAGTACGCCTGCTATTGAGCCTGCAATGATCAAGCCTATCTTCAGTTTAGGTGACATCATTCTCCTCCATCTATTGCTGTTTCTCTGCTTCTAAGACGTTCCTTCCAACCATTTAGTTCCCCTTTTGTGATTGATTGTATATCACTTCACCAAATGCCAACACAGCCTTGGGAGTGGATGAATAAGCAGGTGTTTAAGGCTGGCAGGAGCTGTTCCTGCATGAGAATATCCGTGATGTTATCCACTCCTCAGCCTTTGCCTGCTTTCGCAACCATGAGAGGCATGCTATGATCACATTATGTTTGCCTGCCTCTTTCGCCTGACTGATAGATTGGGAAGTTTGATTGTCAAGCTCAGCGTATGGTGGAGCAGTCAGATCGCCTACTGGTTCAGCAACGCCACGGGCTGGATACGTGCCCGCACCTATCGGCCAGCGCCGCTAACCGACTCAGCCCGCGTAGAAAGCCAAGTGCGCTCCCTGAGCAGTGTTATTGTGATGCTTCTAGCGGCTGTCGCGATGCTTGTCTTTCTAGGCGGAAACTCACAATCACCTATTATCCGCTTTCTTTCTGTCGGCACAGCCCCTCAGACCGATGGTGAGATGGCCGCTCAAATCCTGCCTGCTACGCCGATTCCCTCTTTTTCCAATGTGGGAGGGACGGTAGTCTTTGCGATGTACGCTGGTGCACAGCAGGACTTGTTTGCATTGGCCGCCGGGCAGGAAACGCCTACACGCCTGACCGATCACCCCGCCGATGATCGCGATCCGGCATGGAGCCCGGACGGTCAGCGGATTGCATTTGCTTCGCGCCGCGACGGAAACTGGGAGCTGTACATTCTGGACATGCAATCCGGTGAGATCACACGCCTGACATATGATTTAGCCTTTGAGGCTGGGCCGTCTTGGAGTCCTGACGGGCAGTGGATCGCCTATGAGGGGTATAGCAACGGAAATCTTGACATCTACATCATCAAAGCGGATGGCAGTGAGGGGCCTTATCCCCTGACACGCAATCCAGCGCCTGATTTCTCACCGGCTTGGACAACTGAGCCTGCTGGCCGCCAGTTGGCTTACGTCTCGCTACGCGATGGCAATCAGGATATCTATCTGCTTTCTCTCGACGACCCCAACGAAGACCGAGCTGTCAATCTCACCAACACCCCCGATGTAAGCGAAGACTTTCCAGCATGGGGGCCAAATGGCACAAGCCTTGCCTATAGCGGGATAGAGAACGGCATGTCGCTGGTCTATGTACTGCCGATGAATGAGGCTGGCGGGAGACCTAGCGTTGTTGGGGAGGGATATTCGCCTGACTGGTCTCCGGATGGTAAGAGCTTGGTCTTTCTCGCCGAACGGGCAGGTCAGAGCCTGTTGTTGACTGGGGAATTCGGCTCATGGGCCGCCTCAGTGCAAGCCTTTGCTCTCCCTGCTTTAGGCACACACCCTGACTGGACAGCCGCTTCCCTTCCTGTTGTGTTGCGGAACAGCTTGGCCTTTGCCGCCAGTGCACCTCTTCCTGTTGCATACGAAGAGACACTCTGGCCTCAAGAGGAAGGGAGCACAACGTACCGTCTGATCAACTTGCCCGGTGTGATTGCTGACTCAGCATGGCTAAGTGACAGGGTGGACGGCTCTTTTATTGCGCTAAAAGCGTACATGAATCAGGCCGCTGGATGGGATTTCCTTGGCAGACTTGATCAGGTCTGGTGGCCTCTTGATCGACCCGCTGAGCCGGGTCAGGATTTTCAGAATTGGCACAAGGCAGGACGGGCTTTTGATGTAGTACAGTCTTACATTCAGGGCAATCCACCTCAGATTGAACTTGTGCCCCAGCAGATAGGTTCAAATATCTACTGGCGCCTGTATGTGCGCTGTGCGGTTCAGGATGGCTCGCTTGGTGAGCCGCTACGCCGGCTCCCATGGGACTTCATGGCCCGGACAAGCGGGGATGTCCGTGCCTACGAGGCCGGCGGACGTTTCCGAGAGGCTGTGCCAGCAGGCTACTATGTAGACTTTACCCAAGCGGCCCAAATTTTCGGATGGTATCCAACCCCTTCTGATTCCACTTGGCGTTACAACTGGCCGGGGATTCTATACTGGCAGTATGAGAAGCGTGACGGCTTAGACTGGTGGTCAGCTATGCTGGAACTCTACCCTGAGACGACCCTACAGCAGGCATTCTTCACCCCTACTCCGGTTCCAGCCCCTGCAGGCGAGGCAAGTATCACACCTCAGAGTACTCCAGAGAACCCAACGGCCAGCCCGACAGAGGGGATAACTGCTCAGCCCTCGCTAACTCCGACCCCTTCTGGGCGTTCACAGTAGGGTGCGGTGATGAATCGAGTACAAGGCGCTCTATTTCTCTTGCTACTGGGCATTATCCTTATTGTTGTTGTAGTTGTCCGCCCGGCCAGTGACCGATTACTTAGCGGTAGCAGTATCAGTATCTCTCTTTCTCCGACTGCTGGGCCTTCCGTCAATATTCAGTCTACAGAGAGCGTATCACCGGCATCTCCTTATGCTGAGACTGCCGCTGTTGCTACGCCTACCATGCCATTTGCAGAGATTCTCCCTTCTTCTACACCGCCCTCTGCATATGCCTTCCAGCTCCAGGAGCTTGAGCCGCCTCCAACCGCGTCCATTCCCAGCCCCATACCGGGATGGAATCCTCCACCTCTTGAGATTCCTATAGCCCACCATCCTTTCGACCACTACTGGCTGATCCGCCCTGTTGCTTCCAATTACAATAATTCTGGATTGTATTACTACCCCTATGGTTCAAACGGTCCTGCTAACGATCTACGCATTCACCATGGCGTTGATCTGGCCAACCCGATTGGGGTAGAGGTCCACGCCGCAGGGGCTGGCACAGTGATCTGGGCTGATCGCGGCCATTTCAACGAATACGAGAGCATCACTGCCTACGGCAACACGGTGGTCATTCAGCATGATTTTGGATACCAGGGGCAACCGATCTATACCCTCTATGCTCACCTGTCCGCTCTTCTAGTGCGCCGCGGTGATCGTGTAGAGGCTGGCCAAGTGATCGGCCTGATCGGCAATACGGGGCAAGTCAGCGGCCCCCATGTCCACTTTGAAGTCAGGGTGGGGCGCAATTCCTACTTTGCGGTCCGCAACCCTGAGCTTTGGATGGCGCCTTATTCAGGCACCGGTGTGATCGCTGGGCGGGTTGTCTTTGACAATGGACGAGCGGTCGAAGATGTACCTATCACTGTGATCAACCTAGCTACCGGCCAGGTGGTCGCTCGTACCACCAGCTATGCCGGTTTTGGCGTCAATGCCGATGATAATTGGAACGAGAATTTTGTCATTGCAGATATCCTTACAGGCCACTATCTGGTCACAGCCAACCTAAACGCCTCATCTAACTGGTCAGGTGAGGTCGAGGTACTGCCTGGCGTTACGAACTGGGTTGAGATGCAATTCTACATTCCCAGTTCCTCTGAAGAAGGCACTACCTTGACACCATCTCCCTAGTGCTCCCCTTCAAAGGCATTGCAAACCAAGCCAGCCCTGATATACTGACTCTAATAAAAGTTTGTTAAGAAGCGAGCCAGCAAACCGATCGTTATGGCGACTACTATAGACGAGCTTATCGAGTCAGTGTCTGATCTTCCGATCCGCGATCGGATGATGCTCAGGCGTGCCTATGAACTTGCCCAGGAGGCGCATAAGGGTCAGAAGCGTCTCTCAGGGGAAGATTATATTGTGCATTGTGTGGAAGTCGCTCGCATTTTAGCAGACTACAGACTCGATCCCGCTGTCATTGCGGCTGGACTCCTTCACGATGTCGCCGAGGACTCCTCGGTCAACATCGCTACTATCCGCAGGGAGTTTGGGGAAGAGGTCGCGGGGCTGGTCGAGGGCGTTACCAAGATGGAATACGTCCAGAAGCAGGCTTCGCAGGAGCAACAACGCGACCGAGAAGCAGAATATCTGCGCCGGACCTTGCTGGCCATGAATAAGGACGTGCGTGTCATCTTGGTCAAATTGGCCGACCGCCTTCATAACATGCGCACATTGGGCTACCTTCCACATGATCGTCAGTTGAGAATGGCCCAAGAGACCATGGATATTTTCGCTCCTCTCGCCAGCCGTCTTGGCATCTGGCATATGAAATGGGAGCTGGAAGACTTGTCCTTCCGCTACCTAGAGCCTGAGCGTTACAAGATGATCTCCAAGCTGATAGCTGAGCGCCGCACTGATCGAGACATTTATGTCAACAAGTTAGCTGAACGCTTGAAGGGCATCCTAGAGGAGCATGGCATTTCAGCAGAGGTCAAGGGGCGCTCTAAACATATCTATAGCATCTGGCGTAAGATGGAGCGAAAAGGCTTGCCTTTTGACCAGATATTCGATGTCAGAGCCGTACGGGTCATCGTCAATGATATACCAACCTGCTATCAGGTTCTGGGTATCATTCATCAGAAATGGCGCCCTATTGCTGGCGAGTTCGATGACTATATCGCAGCGCCCAAGGAGAATCTTTACCAGTCATTGCACACAGCAGTGATCCTTGAAGATGGCAAAACCCTTGAAGTCCAAATACGGACGAAAGAGATGGATGTTCATGCCGAGTATGGGGTAGCCGCTCACTGGCTTTACAAAGAAGAACTCAAACAGCATGACGATTCGTATGAGCGTTACATCAAACATCTGCGCGAGATGATAGAAGAGGAGCGCAATGTTGAAGATGCTGTTGAGTTTCTCGACATCATGCGCAATGATGTCTTCAAAGATCGGGTTTATGTCTTTACGCCGCGAGGCGACATCATTGACTTGCCGCTTGGCGCAACCCCCATAGACTTTGCCTATCACATCCACACGGACATTGGCGACCGATGCCGCGGAGCAAAGGTCAATGGCAAGCTGGTCTCACTGGACTACACACTCCAAGTTGGTGATCGAGTCGAGATACTGACGGCCAAACACGGGGGGCCAAGCCGAGATTGGCTTAATCCTCATCTGGGATATGTCAAGACCAAGCGGGCGGCGGCCAAGATACGACAATGGTTCCGCAAGCAGGACCGTGAGAAGATGATTGTATTGGGCCGTGAGTTGCTTGATCGTGAGCTAAAGCGGCTCGGCTTAGAAAAGATGTCGCACGAGCAGGTGGCGGCCCTCTTTGAGATCGATAAGACAGAGGACTTCCTCGCCCAGATCGGCTTTGGGGACATTCATTCCCAGCAGATCGCCACGAAAATTCTGGAGGCGAATCGGGAGGAGCTGACCAATGAGCATCCCCTGCCTGTCACTTCGCCACCTCCTCCCAAGCCCTCCACCCAAGAAATACGTGTCCAAGGCACCGGCGGTCTTCTGACTAATCTGGCACGCTGTTGTAACCCTGTCCAAGGGGACGAGATCGTTGGCTACGTTACGCGTGGCCGTGGTGTAACAATTCACCGCCGGGATTGCCGCAATGTCCTCAACTTGCCCGATCAGGAACGGCTTATTGCGGTAGAGTGGGGAAGTAAAGAGGGGGAGTACTACTCTGTACCTGTCGAGATCATCGCCTATGATCGGGAAGGTTTGATGCGTGACATTGGGGCGGCTGTAGCCGACGAGCACATCAATATCCGGGATGTGAGCATTCGTACCAACAATCATATCGCCACTTTCCATGTGACTATGGAAGTTTCCAGCGCCGCTCAGCTCATTCGTATCCTCTCTAAAGTAGAGCGTGTGCCAAATGTGATCGGAGCACGCCGCCGTACTGCTTAGATGCAACAAGACAGGTCAATTCTCAGAAAGGGTTGAGCCATGCCGCTAGAAGGCAAGGGGTTTTTTATCTGGAAAATACACCGCTGTGAGAGGGGCGATCCTGGCATGATTGCCTCACGGGCCCGTGAGGCGGGCCTGTCCCACGTCTTGATCAAGATAGCCGATGGCCCCCGCGCCTACAATGTTGATCTGGCCGCTCCCTTAGTTGAAGCTCTCAAGGGTATCGGTATTCAGGTGTGGGGGTGGCAGTTCGTATATGGCAATGAGCCGTTTGGTGAGGCCGATATTGCTGTGCATCGTATCAAGACACTAAGGCTGGACGGTTTTGTTGTCAATGCCGAGGCGGACTACAAGGGAAAACATGCCGCCGCCAGTGCCTATATGGAGAGTCTGAAAGCCCGCGTGACAGGTATCCCCGTCGCCCTAAGCTCATTCCGCTACCCAAGTTACCACCCAGAGTTGCCGTGGACGGAGTTTTTGAGCAGTTGCGAGTACAACATGCCTCAGGTTTACTGGGTGCAAGCTGATAACCCTGCCCAACAGCTTGATCGTTGCATTCAACAGTTTCGGGATATTTATCCTGTCTTGCCAATTATCCCAACAGGGGCGGCTTACGAGGAATACGGCTGGCGGCCCAAACCTGGCGAACTACAACAGTTCCTGCGGCATGTACGTGAGCGCGGTCTTCCCGCTGTCAATTTCTGGAGCTGGGACTACGCAGGGAGCACAGAGGGACGCGATCTGTGGAATGTGATCGCTGAGTACGATTGGCCTGTTGAACGCTCACAGCCTGATGTGGTTGATATTTTGGCTGATGCACTTAACCGTAAGGATATAGAAGCCATCCTAGCCCTATATCAACCGAATGCTGTTCTTGTGACTCCGCACCACACCCTGCAAGGTCATAAAGCCCTGCGGACCTATTACACTGACCTGCTCACTAAGGAGCTATCGGGGGCTACCTTTATGGTTGAGACGCGTGTCAACGAGGGATACATCAGACACATCCGATGGGATGCCCTCTTGGCTTCAAATGGTATGAGTGTCCGCAACGGGCAGGATACTATCGCACTACGCCAAGGGCTGATTCAATATCACTCCAGCATATACCAGATTGTATGATCCCCCTCTGGAGAGGGAGAGGCTCTAGAGAGGAGAGAGGGCCGGGGACGTTCCCGGCCCTTGCGTCAAACATACCTTCTCTAATCTGCTGATGTGTCCCTGATGCCGGCCCGTATCGCATCAACAACGCCGCCTTGCACAGCTTGCCGAGCCTGCCGGACAGCGTTTTTGATGGCAACCTCATTGGAGCGCCCATGCCCTATAATCACAACGCCATTGACTCCTAGAAGAACAGCTCCTCCAACCTCGAATGGGTCAAGGCGGCGAGATACTCTCTTAAAGGCGGGACGCGCTAACCCCCCACCGATTTTGGTGATCAACCCAGATGTGATCTCCTGGCGGAGGAGTTTACTCATCATACTGGCCGTTGCCTCAAGGCTTTTGAGCATAATGTTGCCTGTGAAGCCGTCATGGATCACAACATCTGTCTTCCCGCTCAAGACTTCTTTAGGTTCTACGTTGCCAATGAAATTGAACTTAGCCGCACTTTTCATCAACGGAAGGGTCTCTTTGATCAGCTCATTTCCCTTACCTTCTTCCTCACCGTTGCTGAGGAGAGCAACACGAGGCTCCTTGACCCCCAGAGCCAATTGGGTATACAGACTTGCCATCAGACCAAACTGAACCAGAAATTCCGGCTTGCAGTCGGCATTAGCTCCAATGTCTGCCGCAACCACATAGCCGCTAATGTGGGGAATGATGGTTGTCAGAGCGGGACGTTTCACGCCCTCGATCCGCTTGAGGGTGTATAGGGTAGCCACTGCCAGCACCCCTCCGGTGTTGCCTGCCGTTACATAAGCATCAGCTTTCCCATCTCGTACAAGGCCCATCCCCACATGCATAGATGAATCAGTTTTTTGTTTGGCTCCTTCAGTTGCCTTGTCAGTCATCTCAATAACCTGACTGGCATGAACAACCTCCAGCTTCAGCCCACTCGTGTCATGTTTGGCCAGTTCCGGCTCAATTTTGGCTCTGTCTCCGACCAGGATGATCTCATCGCCCCACTCACGTGCCGCCAGAACAGCGCCCGCTACGTCTGGGACAGGATAGTCATCAGAACCCATTGCATCAACAACGATACGCATAGAGAGACCCTCCAATGGGAAAGAAAATTAGTTGTTGGAAAAAGGGGAGGATGTGCTGCGTCGCCGCCTCTCTTGGGCCGCTATTTGGCCCAGCAATGCGGTCTCCCTCTTAATCAATACCTTCTCCTGTTCGAACATTTCGAGCAAGCTCTCCGCCGCCAAAATAGATTGCTTTTCAGCCAACGAGAGGGGAAGCAAAGTTCCCACAAAAAAGGCTAGACTAGGCCCCTCATTTGGAATCTCATCCAACGAGAGTTGGACATCAGCGGCTTTCATCAGGCTTTGAAGATAAGCCCGCATAGTGGCTGAGACCTCTGCCGCAAGAGCCACCGCCTCAGGCTTGTCTGTTCCTTGTAGCGGATAATCCTCAACCAGACCAACCAAATAGGGCCTATCGAAGCGCAGTTCGCGAATCTTGAATCGTTGATAGCCCAGTCCCTCAATGTTCATGCGCTCATCTTTGAGCCACTCTACCTGAGTCACATAAGCGGATGTCCCTACTTCATAGGGCACAGCAGAACCGCCCGCCTCAACCCCTTCACGTATCAGCACTACCCCAAAAGGCAATTTATTCTTGATACATTCCCCGATCATGAGCTTGTAACGCGGCTCAAAGATATGGAGGGGAATGGTCATACCGGGGAATAAAACTGTGTTAAGTGGAAATAGCGGCATTTCTTTCATCAGCTATGTTCTCTCATCAATTATCTCAAAAGGGCATCTTACTTGGTTATTGACACGATCTACCCGCATGTTATAATGGGTGTGTTCAGCCCCGGTGGCGGAATTGGCATACGCGGCAGGTTGAGGGCCTGTGCCCTTCGGGCGTGGAGGTTCGAGTCCTCTCCGGGGCATGTCAGGGTCTATCTCATAAGGATAGACCCTTTTATTCTATATCCCCGAAGGATACCTAGAACCCTGCCGGCATCTCTACCTTAAGCATAGCTGACAGCCTCGCCACCAGCCCAATCAGGTCAGCCGTATAACTGACCACATAGTCCTGCGCCAATTGATAAGCCAAATCGAGCCGCCCGGCCCGTGCCAACGGTTGAACATGAGGGCGAAAATCTCGCATGGTTACAACCAGCCGATTTTCATTGTCAGTCATGACACCCCATACTAGTGCTTTGGTGTTGCCATCATCTTTGGCACTCATAAAACGTGCAAGGGAAGAGCCGGGCGCAACCCGGCCCACGTTTGAATAGACTTCGTCGCCTTTCATAATCTCATTGAGAACTGGGAACTGCTCAGGGATGGTGTTGAGCAGACGTTGTAGCCAAGGGGGCAAGTGGGTCAGTAATTTGAGAATAGCAATGTTCAGGCTCTCTCCCCGCATTGCGACGGCCTTGTTGGCGGCTAAAATATAGCTGAAAGCCCTCAGGTTACCGATAAGCACAGTTCGCTTTAGAATGAAGGCTTTGAGAGCCTGGAGCCCTTCAGGGGTGTCTGGCGGCTCAATCCGGCGATAGGCTTGATAAGCCTCCCATGTATCATCCCATACCCATACCAGATTGTCTGCCAGGTTGCGAAACGTGATGGGAAAGATTCGTTCATGCGGCTCTACAGGAGAAGCATCAACTGGAATGAGCAAGGCCGGATTAATCAACCGTCCGCGCTCTAACGAGTGACTGATGGCACGTACTGCATGGCGCTCAACAGGAGACCTCGCTTCAGCACTGAAGGCATCTATTGCCGCCTGCACAGCCGGTGATGGCCGATAATGTGCGGCATGGAAGATACGTGTGATAACCAGCAGGTCGTTGACGGTCAGTCTTGTGCCAGTCTGGGCCAACATCTCCCGCAGGTTAAAAACTGAGGAGATGTCCCAGATGACTGTCTCGGCTGATACTTCTGGAGGTTCTCGTTTGCTTTGTGCCTCTTTCAGGAAGGCAGAAGAGGCTTCCAAGTAGAGGGGGGATGGCAATGTCACTTCCTCGCTTGGCGCTATGGAGATACAGCGCTTGCACCATTGTACAGCCGAGTTAGTCAGAACCTCAGCCATGGCCAGCGACCAAGTCCCGTCAAAGAAGACATGGGACTGGTCGAAGACAAAACTGCTCTCTGTGCGCATGACGGTCAGGGCATGATCGCCAATACCACGCTGTGCACGCCGTAACTCTGCCAGTGAAAGACCTCTCGGACGCTCATCCCAGTTGATGATGATGGGGGCGAACCCTAGTTGTTCTAAAGCCAGTCTAGTCTTCGATGGAAGCAATCCTCGCAGGCGCTTCTGCGCCCAGCGCGGTGTTTCAGCCAGCAAGACATCAATCCATGAGGATTGGGGCTGTGTCCTGCCCTGTGGACGGCTAATCAATATCTTCTTCAACTGCCCCTTGATCTGGGATACAGAGGGCATTTCAAGGAAGCCAACCCACCTGCCATCCCTGACGCGGTAAAGCTGATCCCCCCGCAGGAACAACTCTTCGCCATCTGTGTCTATCAGCCTGCCGCGCTCGGCTCGGAGTGAGCGCCCTCCGCCGCCAGGGCCATAGGCAATCGGCATGTCTTGCTCATCGTGCGAAGTTGCATGGAGCAGATAATATTGACCTCCGACTATTACGCCAATGCGGGCTTCCCACAGAGGAATGGGTATTTTCCCATCCAAATAACGACCTGCTACCAGCCGCGCCAGCAGAGACATTTGTTTCTGGTATGCTTCTCTTTTCGTCTCAGCCAAGCGCTTATACTCTGCCTCGACAGACTGACGCCAGTGAGCTGGTAGAGCATTCATCCGTGGCTGGATGAATGCCTCAAAAGCGGCACGACGGACATCTGCATAAGTTCCATTGAGGGGGGCATTATAGGGACGTGCAACCTCCCACTGTCTCTCAAGGCGTTTGAATAGGGCCTCGTTCTCAAGGCCCGCCTTTCCGGCGGCTTGTGCCACCAGCCTTACCTGCGTCCACTCGTCCCATACAATGCCCATCACCTCCTCGTAACTCCACAGAAATTGGATGAGCGCCATGACCCATGCTGTCAAGTCATCCAGCTCACTGGCTTCGGAAGGGCGGCCCGCGTGGTAACCGGTTGTTTCGTTAGTATGATGAGCCAGATCAGCTCGCAGGCCAAAATGCAGGTAAAACTGCCACGAGCCTTGCGGGAAGGCCCGCGGCTGTCCTGTTACACCAGTGTAGAGGCGCTGGAATATCTCAAGAATGAACGCGGGAATAACGATAAGGACTACATAGATGAGCCTGTTAAAAAGGTCATCCAGGCGCAAGCGGCGTTGCTTGGCCTCTGAAGGTCTTCGGACTCTTCGAGCGTTCAACAGGGTGAGGCCACTTCGGATCAGCCCTGTTAGTGTACCGGAAGCGTAGAATGCCTCAAGGGGTTCTGATTCAGCAGACATATCATTTACTCTGTGTACTGGCACGATCCTAGCATCACCGGCACTATGTTGCCAGTCCTGCCCACGAGTCGTCTTCCTAAGGCTAGTCTGATCTAGCGGGCCGCACGGACCGCGGTGAGCAACATCTCTGGACGGTGACGGTACATGTCCCATGGAGTGCGGCCAGCGGCAATATCGGAGACGATTAGCGCTAGGGCATGATTAACAGGCGCCAGCCGCCTAAGTCGGTCGGCGGCTTGGACAACCGCCCCGTTGAGCCAAGCTACCTCTGTCTGTTGCGCCCCCGCCCTCAGCGCCGCCAAAAGTGAAGGGGCCTTTTCCCCCCTCCCGGAGGCAACCTGCATCTGCATGAGGGGGCGCAGGAAACGGGGGTGAATCCAGTCAGAGGCTCGGGCGAGCAGACGAGCCGGTGCGCCCGGCAGGTTGATCGGCTCAAATCCCTGTAGCCGCATCATAGCCACTGCTTCCTTTAGGGCATCCCATTCTATCCTGAACAAAGAGGGAGATTTGAATACCTCGCCAGGCAACAGGTCAAGGATCGCTGAGGTTGCATTCCCCAGCAGATTGAGGAGTAGCTTAGACCATTTCAATACGGGTGTACTGTCCACTCTCTGGACAACCAACTCCGTTGATTGGAACGCCGCTTCGACCATTCGGGCAGGTGGCGCATCCAGAGCGACAGCCAGCCCGCGCAATTTCTCCTCAACGACAATCCCCGGTTGCGGCATAGAGACGGGAGTAGTCATGGTTGCCGCAACTACACGCTCGGCGCCAAACGCCGAGCGTAACGACTCTTCGTTTCCTACACCGTTCTGGAAACAGACAATCGGCGGAGGGTCAGGTAAATAAGTTTGCAACTCGTAGATGGCCGCTACAGTGGCATACGACTTCATGGTGAAGGCAATCCAGTCATACTCTTGAGCCAGCGCCACGCGGGGGTCTGAAAGAGCATTGAGGGTATCCAGATGACGGCTACTTTCACGTGTGTGTAGAAGCAGGCCGCTTCTCCGGATTGCATCAATTATCGGCCTGCGACCCAACAACGTGACAGTATGTCCGCCTGAGGCTAAGTGCCAACCCAGATAGCAGCCAACTGCTCCTGCTCCATAAATCAGGACACGCATCTATACCCCGCTCAGAAGCCTCAGTCTCAATGAACACTGGGATCATAGCATGGGGGGGATGAAGAAAACAACAGGGACAGTAGAAGACTGTCCCTGTCATGCAACGTTTGAGTGTCATAAAGCCTTAGGGTAAATCTAAGACCATGTAATCTGTCCAAAAGTCCTCAATGACAACGCCCGGCTCGTTACGCCACTCTTCTAGCCTTGCCCGGAAAGCTTCCTGTTGTTGCTGTTCGCGTTCATCCTGAGTGGTGGGTACTTCGGCACGCTCATACACCTTGATCAGATGCCAGCCAAATGACGTCTGTACCGGCTCGCTCACTTGCCCCACGGGCGTATCAAGAGCGGCCTGTTCAAACTCGGCAACCATCTCGCCGGGGCCAAACCATCCCAGGTCTCCCCCTTTGTAAGCGTTTGATGTGTCACGTGAGACCTCTGCCGCTACCTCCTCAAACAGCTCGCCATTCTGAATCCGTTCAAGAGCCGCACGAGCCTCTTCTTCTGTATCAACAAGGATATGCGCGGCATGGATCATTATCTTCGTCTCATCAGCAGGAAGATTCATCGCTTCAACCAGCCGTTCCCGCAGTAGCAAAGCGCGTGTCTGGGCATACATGATGGCTTCAATGCGGGCCCGCGGAACGCCAGTGATCTGACTAGCGTCTTCGAGCACACGGTTATAGGTCTCGTTGAAGGCTTCCTCGCTCATGGGCGTGGCGGTAGGCCTGGGTGTCGAAGTAGCCGCCAGAGTGCCCTCAGGTGTCGCTGTGGGTATTTGCGTGGGAGTACGGGTAGGTGTCGGGGTCGTCCCTGGTATCAGCGTGGGAGTAGGGCTGGGCGTCAAGGTGTACACGAACGTCGGCGTGAGTGTCGGGGTCAGAGTCGGTCCTGTAGCAGTTGGGGTATAAGGGAGGGGTGTGGGGGTTGGCATTGGAAGCCCTCCATTGTATCCAAACTGACTCCATAGGCGGGCCCTCACCTCCTCTTCAGTAGCGGTAATCCCCATTTCAGCGGCCTTCTGCTCGACCAGAATATCATTAATCATCGAGTCAAAGGAGACTTGATTGAAAGAGACCGCATCAAAACCGGGAAACTGTTGTCCGCCTGTCAGGAGGTAATAGTTAAAGTAGTAGTCAAACCGAACGCGGTCTTGGAATTCAGCGGCAGTGATGGTCTCCCCATTGATGTTGGCCAGCACACGCCTCGGCTTGATGACCTGCTCGTTGATGATTGCAAACGAAATCAAGCCGATCACGATGACAGCTACAACGCCAACGCCAATTAAGACGCCGCGTTGAATACTTGCTTCACGCTTGGCGCGGGAAATCTGCTTCCTTGTCAAGCCCGGCTTGGCGGAAGTCTGGCGCTTTGCCATAGGCCCATCTCTCCTTAAGCTTACGCTACTGGTATGCTAAAAGCCCCCTTTGCAGGGGCTGACAAGCTAGAGGGCATAGATGCCACATCTACGCCCTCTGTACAGGTGACCCCAAAAGGCTCAGGCGCCATACATATGTTCGCCGGTGAAAGGTAGCAACGCTAGATGACGGGCACGTTTGATAGCACGGGCCAGCGCCCGCTGGTGCTTGGCACAAGTCCCCGTCTGGCGGCGCGGCATGATCTTCCCCCGCTCTGTGACATATCGGCGTAACATCTCGTAATCTTTGTAGTCGATCTTAGAGACTCTGTCTATGCAGAAGTTACAAACCTTTGCTCTGCTACCATATCGCCGAGCGGCACTGGGCCGTCGCTCTACGTGCTCCCCGACCTCTTCGTCAACATACCCATTCTCTAGATGTTCGCTCTCTTCTTCGATATCTTCGGGGGCATCCATCTCCCCCGTTAGACCTTTTCTGATCTCGTCCAACGTAGCTTCTCCTGCACACTTGAATATGTTTTTGGCTCTTTGCAAACCCCTGTATCAGAAAGCGAATTGGTCTCCGCTTCCCGGTACTTCCTCAGGGGGGTAACTGATACTGGCGCCACTGTTCCGTCGATCACCCAGTACGATCATCTCACTGGCGACCAACTCGGTGCGGTAATGCTTTTTGCCTTCCTCATCCTCCCAGCCGCGGGTCTGCAGGCGGCCCTCGACGTAAACTTGCTGGCCTTTGGTCAGGTACTGGTTGCAAATCTCGGCCAAGTTACCCCATGCCACCACATTGAACCATTCTGATTCCTCATGGCGCTCGCCCTCGGCTGAGGTCCAAGAGCGTGTGGTCACCACACTGAAAGATGTAACAGGACGGCCACTGGGTGTGTAACGCATCTCTGGATCACGTCCCAGGTGGCCAATCACCATCACTTTGTTAAGCCCCCTGCTCATGCTTTTTTGCTCCTCATCCGCTACCAGTAGCCATCTCAAACTAAACGAGGGGTATCACAGGAAACCACAAGTGTTACATGTCCTATTCGTCTTCTTCACCCTCACGCGTGATCAGATAACGCAGGACATTCTCTGCAATCCGTAGATTGCGTTCCAGATCAGCAGGAGCGTTGGGCGGTAACTCCGCCTTCATTATCGCATAGTAGCCATCGCGTTGCTTGGCGATCGGGTAGGCTAGCCGCCTGCGCCCCCATCGATCAACCTGTAGTACCTTGCCGCCTGCCGTCTCAATCCACCCTTGGATCGTTGCGAGCTGGGCAACTTGATCTTCGTCGCTGAGGTCGGCGCGAGTAACTACTGCTAATTCGTACAAACGCATAAATCATCTCTCCTTCCCATGGGATTGCCCTGTGCTAAGCCCGGAGATGGGCGGCTCAGGGCGGAAAGGCTCCTAAATTGAGGTATAGGGCCAATCATTCGCCAATAGTTTAGCACGTCGGGCCGCTCTCGGCAACCATACCATCCTTCCCCCACACCATGCCTTCTCTGAGGATAGCACTGATCCCTCAGTGTCTGATCCCTTTCAACTGGCGTTATGCTGTTTCCCTGTACCATTCTGTTCTGTCTTTTACTTACAGGCATGTTTTCTGAGTGATTAGGGCAATTAGTTTGGTAGTCCGGTCGGCGTAGGCTATAATGCGCAAAGGATGACACATAACCGCTTCCTGCGTTTTGAGGACCGTATTCAACACCTCGTTGAGGGCGGATTCGCGCGCCTGTTTGCCGGATACCTGCATCCGCGTGAGGTCGCTATCCAACTTGCCCGTGCAATGGAGGATGGCACGCGGGCATCGCAGGATGGGGAGCGTCAGGTAGCCCCGGATGTCTACATTGTCCGCCTCAGCCCGCGGGATCATGCCGCCCTCCTGAGCGCTCATCCCGATCTAGCTGTTGCGCTGGTAGACGAGTTGGTTGAGATGGCTCGCATAGGCGGTTACTCGTTTGCAAAGACGCCAGAGGTCCGTCTTCTAGCGGACAATGCTGTGCAAGCTCACCAGGTCTTAGTCAGAGCACAGTATGCCCATCCTGCTACGGAAACCGGTGTGATGAAAGCGGCGGGCGAGGAAGTCTTGTCACAGCCTGCGCCGAAAGCGATCCTCATTGTCAATGGTAAGTCCCATGTCCCTATTGAGCGGCCTATCCTGAATCTGGGCAGGCACCGCGACAATGATGTAATCTTCGAAGATATACATGTTTCGAGACATCATGCTCAGATCCGACTTCGTTTTGGGAAATACGTTTTGTTTGACTTGGGCAGTTCGGCAGGCACCCTAGTGAACGGGCATCCCATACAGGAGGCTGTTCTCCACTCTGGTGACATCATCATGCTGGCAGGCAACAGCCTGATCTATGTTGAAGAAGGGCAGGAAACCAGCTCTGATCGCGAGGACGGCTCCACTACCAAGCCTTATGTTCCACTGGATACTCCGACGGAACAAGATGTAACTGAGGATTGAATGCCGCTGGAAGTCATCATTCTCGCCGTCAGGGTAGCAATAGCTCTCTCACTTTACGCCTTTCTGGGGGCCTTATTTCTTCTAATCTGGCGGGATGTACGGGCGGTTAGTGAAAGGTCCCCAGAGGGCCAACGCTCATTTGGACGACTGATCGTTGCGGCCTGTGGCGATGTTCCTCTTGAGGTCGGACACGTGTTCCCGCTAAAGCCTGTGACGACATTAGGGCGTGGCCCCACTAACACGATCGTACTGCCAGATGAGTTTGCCAGCACTGAACATGCTCAGATCGTCCTTAGGAAGGGTCAGTGGTGGCTCATGGATCAACACAGCCGCAATGGCACTACCGTCAATGAGATACCAGTGACAGGAGCTGTGGTACTTTCATCAGGAGATGTGATTGGCATTGGGCGTATCAAGTTAAGAGTGGAAGTAGGGAATCATCCTGCCAAACATACTAAGGAGCTGAGACAATGAGCCAAGAACCTGTCCGTATTGCCGTCATCGGGGGATCAGGGCTATATAACATGCCCCAGTTAACTGACGTAGAAGAGCGGCTTATAGATACTCCCTTCGGCAGGCCGTCTGATGCTATTGTCATTGGTACACTGGATGATGTCCATGTAGCCTTTTTACCCCGGCATGGGCGGGGACACGTTTACTTACCAAGCGAGGTGCCCTACCGGGCAAATATCTACGCCCTTAAGCTATTGGGAGTGGAATATATCGTAGCGATCAGCGCTTGCGGCTCCCTGCGTGAAGATTACAAGCCAGGGCATGTGGTTGTCCCCGACCAGCTCTATGACAACACCAAAGACGACCGCGGCAGAACCTTCTTTGGAAATGGCGTTGTGGCTCATGTGGGGATGGCACAGCCGTTCTGCCCTGATCTCAGCCGCTTAGTAGCGCAAAGCGTCAGGCAGGCTGGCGGTGTGGTCCACGAAGGGGGAGCCTTTATTACAATCGAGGGGCCTCGCTTCAGCACAAAAGCTGAAAGTAATGTTTACCGCTCATGGGGAATGTCGGTTATCGGAATGACTACCTCGCCAGAAGCCCAGCTATGCCGTGAAGCTGAAATCTGCTATGCCGTGATGGCCCATGTGACCGATTACGACGTGTGGCATGAAAGCGAAGAGCCAGTTACTGTCGAGATGGTTATACGAACGCTGGCGGCGAATCTGGAGTTAGCTCAACGGGCTGTAGTTAACCTAGTGCCGTCTTTAGCCAAGGCAGAGCGTACCTGTGCATGCCAAAATGCCCTTGAGACAGCCATCCTTACCGACCGGCGCAAGATCCCAGAGGAAGTACGACGACGGCTGGAGCCGCTGGCAGGAAAGTACCTTGGTTGAGACATTCCCCTGCCGGTAGAGGACATTCTCAGCACAATGGACCACTTTTCTGAACGCCTTGACCCGGCAATAGTTGCTCGTCGTGAGTGGTTATTGCTCATTTTGGCCGCGCTGTTTGTGACATTGAACCACGTCGGCCTGCTGTTGGTCAACCAAGGGCAGTGGTCTGATCTGTGGCCGCTGGCGATCTGGTCTGCCTGTGCGCTAAGCACGCATGTCCTGCTTAATCGTCTGTTGCCCCGACGCGACCCTGTTATCTTCCCTATCGTCATGACACTCTCTGGGTGGGGGTTGGTACTCGTCGCGCGTCTTGCTCCTCCATTTGTTGCCCGCCAAGCCATCTGGCTGATCCTGTCAACTCTTGCTTTGCTTGGTACAGCCGCCCTGCCTCCTGACCTCCGTCTGTTGCGGCGCTACCGATATAGCTGGTTGCTGGCCGGGTTAATCTTACTGGCTGTCACACTGGTCTTTGGAGTCAATCCATCCGGCAATGAGTACGCGCCACGGCTGTGGCTGGGCTTTGGAGTGATCTACTTCCAGCCGTCGGAGATGCTTAAACTATTGCTGGTGATTTTTCTGGCGAGCTACCTGGCAGAGAAGCGTGATCTTATTGTGCCCAGCAGGGATCAGGTCTCACGCTGGCGATTTCCTTCCTTGCCCTACTTAGCCCCTATGTTGCTAATGTGGGGATTTTGCATGGTCATGCTGATCTGGCAACGCGACCTTGGAACAGCTTCTCTCTTTTTCTCTATCTTCCTGGTTATGCTTTATGTGTCTACAGGGCAAAAAGTATATCTGTTGGCCGGCTTGCTTTTGCTTGGGATAGTAGCCCTCGCGGGCTATCAACTATTCGACGTAGTCCGCCTGAGGGTAGATACGTGGTGGAATCCATGGCCTGAGGCCAACGATAGAGCATTTCAGATTGTCCAGTCTTTATTGGCAGTTGCCTCAGGAGGGATATTTGGTCAGGGAGTGGGACAGGGAGCGCCCTACTATGTGCCTGTGGTGCACTCGGACTTTGTGTTTGTCGCCATCTCAGAGGAATGGGGGCTGACAGGAGCGCTGGGAGTGCTTGCCTGTCTGGCAATACTCATCTCACGAGCATTACGTCTTGCGCTTGAGAACCTCTACAGGCCGTTCCATTCCCTGCTGGCGGCAGGGATTGGAATCTCTGTCGGGATGCAGTCCCTGCTCATTATGGGGGGGGTCCTCAAGCTCATTCCCCTGACTGGCGTGACTCTTCCCTTCGTCAGTTATGGGGGTAGTTCCCTGCTTACCAGTTTTATCATGATGGGTCTGTTGTTACGCATCTCCGATGAAGATCATGGCCGACCGGCTTATCCTCTGAAGGAGATATCCAGAGCGTTGGACTTTGCGCCATGATCACTTCTATCCGGCAGGTAAGTCGTTTCTTTCTGGTCGCTTTTGCTGTGGTAGCACTCACTCTCGGTTATTGGGGACTCTTGCGCCGGGATGAACTGCTGGCACGCGCTGACAATCCGCGCCGCATTGCTTCTGAGCGGCGAATACAGCGCGGCCAGATCGTTGATCGCAACGGCATGGAGTTGGCTCAGACACTGGTTGATGGAGTTACTGGTATTGCAACACGGTATTACCCCTATGCCAGCGCGGCACATGTGGTTGGATACTATAGTCTCCGCTATGGAGTAAGCGGGATTGAGGCACAGTATGATGCGCTGTTACGTGGCGACTCGGTACTTGACCCCCCCCAACGTCTGCTTAATGATCTGCTGCACCGCCCTCAAGTGGGTGGTGATGTTCAATTGACACTCGATATAGCCGTCCAACAGGCCGCAGATCATATGCTTGAGGGACAGAGAGGTGCTGTTGTCGCCCTGTCTGTTCCTCAGGGTGAAGTCCTTGCCATGAGTAGTCAGCCTGCCTTTGACCCCAATACGCTAGATGACAACTGGGCCAGCCTAAGGGATGATCCATCTGCACCTTTGCTCAATCGCGCTACGCAGGGATTGTACCAGCCGGGTGCGATCCTGCAGAGTGTCCTATTGGGGGCCGCTTTGAATGCTAATTTGCCTGTCTTTGAGGTTGGCTGGGAGGGTGAATTGTCCTCTCACGTCAATGGCGGGGTTTTGCCCTGTGCAGGCGAACCTGCCCTTGTAGACAGCGTCATCACAGCCTTTCTGTGGGGATGCCCTGCCCCCTTTCAGCCGCTTGCGGTGCAGATTGGTATACACCGTCTAGAAACTGCTCTGACGGACTTTGGACTGTTGGAGGTGCCTGACTTTGTGCCTCCCGGCGCAGCCACTAGGTCGGATGGGCTGTCAGCAGAGGATAGCCTGCCGCTCATTGCCATTGGTCAGGGGCCGCTCACTGTCAGCCCTCTACAGATGGTTTTGGTGGCTGCGGCCTTCGCCGATCATGGCAGAATGCCGGCTCCTCGACTTGTCCTGGCTGTACGAGAGCCAGTAGGGGATTGGCAGGCTGTTGTGCCGGAAGGCAATCCGCGCGGGACGATCAGCCGTAGCAGTGCAGATACCGTAGCCCAGCTCATGGGCCGCTCAGTAACAGAAGGAGTTGCTCGTGCCGCTTCTTTGCCGCATCATGCCGTCTACGGGCACGTCGGTTTAGCCTTAGCCGGTCCCCAGCCTGTTTATAATGCTTGGTTTATCGGCTTCACTTACTCTTCACCCAACCAGGCAATTGCCGTAGCTGTCTTACTCGAAGACACAACCGATACCAGCAGAGCCGCATGGGTTGGGGGACAAGTACTGCAGGCCGCGTTGGAGTTCTCCCCCTAGAGAACCTCAGGACTGGGCTAGGGCACTGGCCTTGTTTTTAAGCGTTTCAAGGCGTTTGGCCATCTCGTCATTCTTGGTCCGGTAGAGCTGCTCAACCAGATCGCCCATGATCTCAAGCAGTTGAGGGGTAATCTCAGAGCGCCGCTCTTGCAACATCTTCAGCGACTCGGCCTCTGACCCTGCAGAAAGCAGGTCGTTGACCAGCCTGACCTCTGGAGGGGCCGCTGACTGGATCAAATTCATGACCTCATCCCGAATCTGCCGTAGCCTGCTGGATGCCTCGACATTACCTACACGCCGCGCTTCCTCTAGATTAGCCTGCAAGACCTGTAAGAACAGCTCATCAATTCGGTCAATGTTAGCACGAATAGCACCCTGTATGTCGCTGGCCTGCAACAACATCCGCAGAGTGTCAGTAGCTCGCTGAATCAGTGCCCGGCTCTGCCTCTCAAACTCAGCGGCCAGCTCAAGTAATCTTTCTCTAAGGGAGATAAGTTGCTGTTTCTCCTCGCTGGTTTGAGCCTGTTCAATACGCTCTGTGATCATCTGGAAAGTAGAGTAGTCCAACAGAGGGCGTGCCAAGGTTGCCAGTGTGTTGATCTTTGTTGGGTTGTCAGACGCCCTGACGAGCAGGTCAACGAAGGCCTCCCGGCTCACATTCTCACCCAAAGCTCGCAACTCCTGAATGGCTTCAGCGGCGGCGGCCTCCTGAGCCTTGCGCTGTTGGCCCGCTTCGGTGGTCTCCATCAGATGTGAGCGCACATTTAACAACCGTAAGGCAGTGCGGCTATCCCCGCTCTGGCTGGCTGATTGGGCCGCTATGGTCAGCAGGTCAAGGAAGTCCATGTCGAGGAGGTCCTGATTCTCGGCAAGTAATTGGGCCCGTTCTTTCTCCCCAGCTTGTGCGAGCTGATCGATCAGGTCAACCTTACGGCGCTGAGCCTGAAGAACCTCTTGGGTGATGCCATCAGCCTCTAGGACAAGCTCTACCATTCCCTGTAGTGTGAGGGCTGACTTGGGCTGGAGTAAATATCCCTTGGAAGCGTCCTCTGGCAGGGAACGCATTACTGCGTTGGTCATGTCGCCAATCAACTTCTCACGCTCGGCTTGCGGCAATCCCAGCTCCATAGGGACATAGACAATGGCAAGGGGCTTTGAAGGGTCGTGGTAAAAGAGGGGAGTTGCGATCACACCTTGATAGCCGCAATGGGGGCATGTGATCAGGTTAACACGCCCGCTTAGTAGACGCTCCTTGGCGGTTGGATCGCGGCCTGCGTCCAAGATTCGCTCCAGGAAGGCGTTAAATTGCTGTCTGCAAGCCGGGCATGAGATCGTTGTAGGCATGGGTTTTGCCATTTTATATCCTTTCAGAAAGGTAATTCAAGCTCGCTCTGAGGCGTGCGCTCTGGTCAACTTAAGTTTATCGTGAGATGAGTTCTCGGATGTCAGCAAGTGCGGGATTGTAACATGCAGTCTATGCTTGGGTCAAAGGCAGGGTAAAGCTGAAGGTTGCCCCCTGTCCCGGACTGCTGTCCACCCATATATGCCCGCCGTGTGCTTCTACAATAGAACGTACAATATATAATCCCAGCCCTGCCCCCTGAGTTTCGCGTGTCAGGGCATTGTCAACGCGGTAAAAGCGCTCGAAAAGATGTTCCTGCTGTTCCGGCGCAATACCGATTCCTTCATCGCTGACGGAGATTTGGACTGCATCGCTAAGTACTTGCCCCTTGATTGTGATCTGTCCTCCCTTAGGGGAGTATTTGATCGCGTTGCTGATCAGGTTAGACAGGACTTGGCTCAGACGCCGCTCATCGCCTTGAATAGAGGGGAAGTTGGACGGAAAGTCAGTGATGATGGAATGATTGGCACTCTGAGTGCGGAACTTCTCCGCCAGCCGCTCTGCTAAGTTGCTTATGTCAACTGAGCCAAACTGAAGCGCCAGTGTGCCCGCCTGAAGGCGTGTAGCATCAAGCAGGTTATCTATTAACTCTGTTAACTTGTCTGCCTCTTCTTCAATGACCCTCAGGCCGTCGAGCAGAGTGTTTCTATCCCACTCGACGTCATCCCTCCGCAGGGTGCTGGCATATCCCTTGATCAGCGAGACAGGAGTTTTTAACTCGTGAGATATGACAGAGATAAAGGTGCTCTTTGCCTCCTCTGCCTGACGAAACTTAGTGATGTCACGAACGTTTGCAATGATGTTCTGCAATTGCTCTGTCATGTTGAACAAAGGAGCATATGTGATCCCTACACTGAGCTGTGAGTTGTTCCGGTGGCGCAGGTCGCCCTCAACGTATAGGACGCTTTGTTCATTGAGCGGCCACCCGCCGGCAATGGCACTCTGAATGTCCAACCCCGGTTCCCGGCGTACCCACTGGATTAGCTGGTCATGATGAAGCCCTTTGGCTTCCTCTACACTGACACCTGTCATCCGAGATAAGGCAAGGTTAATGCTGTCAATACTCAGGTCAGCATTCAGGATCATGATCCCGTCGGCGCTGTGGCGCAGTATTGCATCTAGGCGCCTCTTCTCAGTGGAAACCTGCTCATAGAGCCGAGCATTGTGTACGGCGATGGCCGCCTGATCGGCGAAGCTCTGGAGCAGGCGCACATCGTTGCGTGTAAAGCTCCCTCCATAAGAGCGGAAGATGTACACCACCCCTACCAATTCATGTCCGATTGCCATCGGCAGGGCAATCACCTGCCGCCATCCCGTTCCAGCCGTCCGGGCAACCAGCCTCATCTTCTCATTCAGTTGGGGTATTACAAAGCTGGCTGGGTCTTGGCGGGGAATATCCGTCAGCAGGGGAGCAAAGAAGTGTAGCAGTGCCGGGCTGATTCCGTAGCTGGCCCGAAAAGCGAAGGTGTCTGCCTCGGCCAGCGCAATTAACCCCGCTTGCCCCCCCAGCATCTCGGTAGCTGAACGCAGGATGCGGCGCAGGACCTCGTTGAGGCTCAGCTCTGAAGTGAGGGCACGTGAGATATCGAGCAGGTATTCTCTCTGACGTATCAGGTGATCAATCATAGCTTCATTTTATCATGCCCCATGCTTGAAAGAGGAAGGCCACAATCCGTTGTGGCCTTTTCTAACGATTTTCTATTGACGCTAGTGCACAGGGTTCATAGAGCCGCTTCTATAGCCCCGATGGCCGCATCTAAAATGTCCAACGCTTCCTCCACAAGGGGCTTCTCGATCATAAGGGGCGGCATTAATCGAATAGCACTTTCTCCTGCGCCTAACAGAAGCAGGCCATGCTTGAAGGCATAGCTGATAATTTGGTCGCGCAGGTCGTGAGCTGGTGTACGCTTCTCGCGGTCTTTGACGATCTCAAGGCCAATCATCAGCCCTTTTCCACGCACATCCCCGATCAGGTGATGCTGGTCCTGTAGCTGATGCAAGACTTCAAGCAGATAGTTTCCCATCTCGGCGGCATTTTGCATATAGCCGTTCTCTATCAAACGAAGGGTTGTCAGAGCGGCCGCACATGAAACCGGATTGCCGCCAAACGTACTGCCATGTGCTCCCGGCTCCCATGTCATCAAGCTGGTACGTGCAATAAGCGCCCCTAACGGCATCCCACTGGCGATCCCCTTGGCGGAGGTTACAATGTCCGGCTCGACGCCGAAATGCTCAATGCCCCACCATTTGCCCGTGCGCCCCATACCGCTCTGTATCTCGTCCGCCACCAGCAGGATACCATAGCGATCACATAGCCTGCGGAGTGCCGGGAAGAAGCCGGCAGGCGGCACAACATAGCCGCCCTCGCCCAAGATCGGCTCTACAACAATAGCGGCCACATCCTTAGCTGGTACACTGCGGTGGAGCACCATCTGCTCGATGTAGTCTACTACTACTTCGCCATAGTCATCATCTGGGCTGCAATTCAGCACGGGGCGGTAGGCGTCAGGGTAAGGGACATGTGTCACGCCCGGCATTAATGGTGAAAAGCCCAGCTTCTGGGAATATTTACTGGCTGTCAGCGACAGAGCACCCAGTGTGCGGCCATGAAATGCCCCAAAGAATGCAATAAAGTGCTGGCGGCCTGTGGCATAGCGGGCTAACTTAATTGCCGCCTCGATTGCTTCAGCACCAGAGTTTGTCAGGAAGACACGGGCTTCTTCGTTGAAAGGGGCAATGGCGTTTAGTTTCTCGGCCAGCTCTACGGCCGTTTCGTAATAAAAGTCGGCTAGACAGATATGCAGGAACTTTTCCGCCTGATCCTTGATCGCCTGAACGACCTCTGGATGGCAATGTCCGGTAGAAGTCACAGCAATACCTGTCATGAAGTCAATGTAGCGGTTGCCGTCTACATCCCATACCTCTGCACCTTTTGCGTGATCGATCACCAGCGGGTACGAGCGTGGCAGTGAGGGGGATATGACCTGTTTGTCGCGGGAAATGAGGGCTTGGGCATGCGGCCCTGGTACATTCAGGTCTAGGATTGGTTTCTTCAAGGTGATTCGTCCGGTCATTGAGATGTGCCTCCTGATACAAGCCCGGCTGTATCACGACGCCGCGATACTGAACGCCAGGCATCTTCTATATGATCTAGGCTCACAAAACCTAGAAAGATACCATTGTTAACAACAGGCAGGTAATAGAGTTGTGAGATATCCATCTCCTGCAGGGCAACCCACAGGGTATCATGAGGCCGAAGGATGGGGAAGTCTGATCGCATCAGATGGGCAACTGTCACAGGCTGGTGCCGGCGGGCGCCTTTCTGGGCATCTGCATGGGTTAACAGCCCCACTAGCCGGTCCCCAACCATGACCGGGAGGACGCGCTCTCGCTTGAAAAGCCTCTGGACTAGAGGAGGACTCACCGTATCCCATGGCGCAATGACATGGCTGGGTAGCCGGCAGATGCTACCCACTTCGGTCCTGACAAGCGCTCGTTGTCTCCGGACGTGCCTCTCTTCCTGGTAAGCCCCCATGGCAACCACAACTGCCACGATTAGCAAGAAGGGGTTAGGCATTAGGCCGACTGACGGCCAACCCGCAAGCCCCAGAACGATCATCAGGATCGCTAAGGCACAGCCCAACCCAGCGGCCAGCCGCGTGGCCATCTCATAATCAAGCACTAAGGCCAGACTGGCTCTCAGAGTTCGGCCCCCATCCATGGGAAAGGCCGGCAACATGTTGAAGAGGAAAAGGGCTATATTGGCCCCCATTAGGTAGAGTGCCAACCCTGTCAGGGTGGGAGGATAAAGGGAAAATAAATAAGACGGCCAGTTGGCTAATGAAAGTGATGGCTGTAAGAAATAGATCGATACCCCTAAGACAAGAGCCAGTATCAGGTTAACCAGCGGCCCTGTCAGTACAATGATCAGTTCCTGCCAAGCATAGGCGGGGGAGGTTTCGAATTGTGCCAAACCGCCAACGGGGAGCAGTGTGATTCGGCTGGCGTTGACGCCCAGTGCCCGTGCCAGCAAGGCATGCCCTAGTTCGTGCAACAAGATGCAAGCGAAGAGAAGAGCAACTGCCAGCAACCCGTACAGAGCGCCTGAGTAGTTACTGTACCGTGACCACCCCTCCCAAGCTCCCCAGAAAAGAACCAGTCCAAAAGAAAAATGAATGTCTATTACAATGCCGCCTATTCTGGCGACGCGAATTGCCCCATCTCGCCACACGACATGTTGTCCGATCTGTCCCTCGCAAGCTATTCCCGTCTGAGCCGGCTCACAGGTAATTTGGGACGCCCTATGACGGGGCGGCCCTTCCAGGTGATTTCCAGCCCACTTGCTACACGGATCATCCCGTCCAGCAGGATAGCAGTCACGATTAGACTGCCAACAGGGTAAGTAATACTAGACCAAGGCGGTGCGCGGAAAGCGGCCATACGCATCAACGCATAGTAGCCAAGCTGAAGTGCCACCACCGTGCCTAAGACAGCAACAATGAACCATTCTCCCCTTGATAAGGCCCATGCCAGCAGGACTACAGGCAGGACATTGATCAGCACAATGGCCAAGAGCCCTAATATGGACTTAAGCCACCCGCCGCTTATTTCGACAGCCGCCTTAAGTGCTCCCCTCCATATCTCTTGCAGGTTGGTGTACAGACGCACACGCATCAGATCCATGGCCTCAGCAACGAAGAGGCGATAGCCTGCCCGCTTGACGTTCCTTGCCAGTGAGAAGTCATCCATCATGTGATCGCGTATACCGGCATGGCCGCCAACCTTCTGATAGACCTCACGCCTGATAAGGATGAACTGCCCGTTGGCCATCACAAGGCTGTCGTTGGGGTCATTCACCCGATGAGGGGGAAAGGCCAACAACAAGGGCAGAAGGCCATTCGGCAGGACGATGCGCTCCCACAGTCCCCGCATCTCGTACCAAGGTTGGAGGGTCAGCATGTCAACTCGGTTGTTCAGCGAAAACGCAACAGCACGGCTAATCAGGTTGGGTTCTGCATATGTGTCGGCATCCATGAAGCACAGCCAGTCGCCTCTGGCAGCCAACATCCCACAATGGCACGCCCACTGTTTGCCGTTCCAGCCGTCCGGCTTGCCTTCTGTGTGTACCACCTTGATACGCTGGTCTTGGCTGGCATAGCGGGCTAGGATGGCGGGGGTGGCATCATGTGAATCATCGTCCACAAAAACCAATTCGAAGTTAGGATAACTTTGCCTGATTAACCCTAGCACGCACCGCTCAATGTTACGTTCCTCATTGCGGGCAGGTACAATTACCGAGACTAAGGGAGGGTTTTCGGGTGGGGGATAGTGTTTTAGCGAGCCTTTGAAGCGTAGCCCCACTATTCCACCCCACAATAAGACGATCAGCACGAGTACGGCATAAATGATCAACAGCCATACCATATGAAGTCCGTCTTTCTCCTCTACTCAACAGGTGCCAGTTGCCGGCTACTGCGGCATGGCTGTGATGCTGCCTCTCACGTGTTCTGTGGGTCGTTGCCTGCGTCAGCGGACTGACCACTTTGATAGCTTTTCAGCGTACTGAGGACAGCCAGCACGAGGCCGATGCTTCCCGTCAGAGGTCTTTCACGCTCCCAGAACATAGAGAGCAGGAGAACAGACAGCGCTAATAGGCCCAACCATCTGCTGCCACGCCACATGGAGAGAGCCGTGATCAGGCATGCCCCTGCCAGTATTCCGCTGACAGCAAAGGGTTGCCAGCCCGGCGGTTGACCGAACAGCACAAATGCCAGTGCAACCCCTGCCATCAGGGCAGAAACGATCACCTGTCTGGTTAATGTGGTGGAGCTTGCCTCAAACCTCATAGGGTGGATTATGCCTTTGTTTACGTCCGTAGACAAATTGCTTGAAAAGTCTAGGAACGCGTCGTCCCATAAATCAAGACGCCCAGCGCGGCGATCAGGAAGCCTGTCAGCATGCCGGCGGCTTGAAGCCACCCAAACAGGGCACCCGCGCTGGTAGTGTGCGAGCCAAAACCCATAACATCTGCCATTGTAGCGCCCATAGCAAAGACCAGACCTGTCAGCCCCATTCGGATGCCAATGTCCTGCAAAAGTGTGCGAGGGCGTCCACGGTGGATAAGCGCAAAAACAACCACATAAGCCCCCAGTGTCAGCAGAGATAGCCCTACCAGCATGGCCGCTATCTGAGCGAGTCCTGTACCGGGGGTGCTGTCTGCGTCAACGGCGGATGGGAACAGTCCCAGAAAAAGGACCACTGCTCCCAACACAGCACAAAAGACGCCTAACTGCGCCAGATGACTCATGTCCTGAACAGCCTTCGTTGAAAAGTATCTCTCTTCCTTTACGAACAATTGTAACATGGGTAATCTGTAGTGTCAGCCGGGCAATGAGTTAGTCAGGAGGCGTAACCAGTTTCCTCCCAAGATATTGGACACCTGCTCGGTTGTATAGCCGCGTTCTTCCAGTATACTGCCTAATTTCTTCAGATCAGCCACTGTATCAATCTCGGCAGGCACGTGTTCTACCCCAAACCCGCCGTCAAAGTCGCTACCAATGCCAACATGCATGGCATCACCGGTGAGCTGGCATATATGGTCAATCACATCAGCTACATCAGCGAGATGAACGGCTGATTTAGGGTCTCCCTTATGCCATCCCGGTTTTAAGAACGCGTTGTATGGAACTACGCCGATTACGCCGCCGCGTTCTGCTAGCCTAATGATCATCTCATCAGACAGCCCCCGACTGGTTGGCAGGAAACGTCGTGGATTGGCATGAGTGACAACTATTGTTCCTTCGTATCGGTCGAGGGCTTGATAATAAGCTTCTTCGGCAAGATGGCTGAGATCAAGAATGAGTCCCAAGTCAGCCATGATTTCGATCAACTGGATGCCCGCACGTTTCAATGGCCCTGGCTCATGCGTGCCGCCTGCGTAAGCGGTTTCCTCCCAGGCCAACCCCACTATTCGAACCCCTTGCTCGTACCATTCCTCTACCATCTTAGGTTTCGGAATGGGATCAGCCCCCTCCATCAGGGGCACAAGTCCAATATAGGGGTCTGCAGTAGCAGTCGGGGGCGAGAACCAGCTATCCAAAACTTCCTTTAGATCATTTTGTGTGCCTATTAACCTAAATTGAGGGCATATATCGGCCAGACGGCGATAAGCATCCAACTGAAGGTGGGCAAGACGGTAAGCTTCGCGGCTGTCCTTGTAGGTCTGCGTGTCCCACTCTCCCAGCTTACGCCTGGCAGGAGACACAAACAGAGTGGCAAATATCACGCCTACTCTACCAGCCAGCCACTCTTCCCTGCCGAGCAGGGTATTGCCGTTGTAGGACGGCACAGGGGTTTCTCTCTCTTGCATTCTAATCCACGAGGCGCTACGCGTATAATCCCGCCCAAATGTTAATATATTCCATGCTATGTCCTCATGGGCATCTACAATAAGCATTTTTGTCTTCGTCCTCCAGCGCTGAAGAAGGTGAAGCTGTAGGCTCGTCTGCTCAGCCTGCAATAAGGTATTCTGCTATCAGCATGGCGGTAGCCACGAGGCTGTCCTGATGCGTGCGCTCGTAGTGATGCGAGGCGTCTACACCAGGGCCGATCAGCCCGACAATAACATCACCCCCTGCTCTCCAGAATGCCTCTCCGTCAGACCCATAGTAAGGGTAGGTGTCGAGTTTGTAGGGAATACGGGCTTGCTCGGCCAGTGTAGTTAGTTTGCGTGTCATTGCAATATGATAGGGGCCTCCCGAATCCTTTACGCAGATGCCAACAGAAAATTCGTCTGAGTTCTGTGAGTCTCCTACTGCCGCCATATCTACCGTCAGTAACTCGGATAGATCGGCAGGCAGTCCGCTAGAGGCGCCATGTCCTACTTCCTCGTAATTGCTGATGAGGATCGTGGTACGTTGGGCGGGAACAATATTGGCGTCAGCTAGAGCCTTAACGGCCCCGTAGATGCATGCTACGCCAGCCTTATCATCTAGATGGCGGGATCGTATAAATCCAGACGGGCTGACCTCAACGCGGGGATCGAAAGATACAAAATCCCCTATCTCGGTCCCCAGTTTGCGTGTGTCGGCGGCGGAGAGGGTACGAGCGTCGAGACGAACCTCATAAGCCTCGGCTTCGCGCTTGAACTCACGCGCCTCGTTGCCATGAATATGTACCGAGGCCTTGAGAGGAAGTATGGTACCGCGAATCTTATTGCCGTTCTGTGTGTGGACCGTGACACCTTCCCCCTCAACCGAACCCCATGCCCAGCCGCCTATCTGGGTAAGCTTGAGCCTGCCGTTGGACTTGATCTGGGCGACCATAGCCCCTAAAGTGTCTATGTGGGCTGTTAGACCGCGCGGGGCATCAGACTTAGCCCCCTCCCAGGTGGCAATAAGCGCCCCCTTCCGGCTTCTGCTCAGTGAGACGGGTAGTGTAGCAAATACTTGTTCGCAGTGGGCGATGGCCTCTTCGTGAAAGCCGGTGGGGCTGGGGATATTGAGCAGGTTGACCAGAAAGTCAACCATAAGTTTGTGGTCGAGTGTATAGTCAGGCATTATTTCCTTCTTACCCTGCGGCTCTACTGAATCAAACTGCGTCTCGCGGATTATAGCTGTCTTGTTTAGGGGCTACCATTCTTCTCTATTGAATTTCGAAAATTCGGATTGCCGATCTTACCATAGCGAGGTAAAATTAACCTTAACTTGGGGGATAGTTTAACGGGCAGAACAGTGGACTCTGGATCCATAAGTCGGGGTTCGAATCCCTGTCCCCCAGCCTTGTTGTTTTAGCGCGGATGCCAAGGGCATCCTCTTTTTTTGTTTCACTCTAGAATAGCCCTCCCAAGCATGGCATAGCGCCGATGCGTTGACAGGGTCATTACTAGAGGTATAATCCCACCGCGCAAAATGAGAATGAAGGAGCTATCCTGTGAGTGAGTCACTCTCTCCCCTATCGTTATCTGACATAAAACCAAAGATGCAGCTAAAAGGCGTGGTCAAGCGGATTGGCTTGGCTGGAGCATTGGTAGATGTGGGCATCGAAGGGTGTGATGCCTTGCTCCATATCTCCCAGGTCAAAGGACGCCACGTGAATAACGTTCGTGACGTTCTCTCAGAAGGCCAGGAGATCACAGTCTGGGTTCGCAATGTCGATCCAGTGCGTTGTCGCATTGACCTTACCATGCACAAGCCCCCTACCCTCGATTGGGAGGAAATCCAAGAAGGCCAGGTCCTCACTGGTAAGGTTGTGCGGATAGAGAAATTTGGCGTCTTTGTTGACATTGGAGCAGAACGCCCCGGCCTGGTCCATATCAGTGAGCTGGCGGATGGGTATGTAAATACCCCCAGCGAGGTTGTTCAGAAAGGTGATGTGGTTGAGGTCAAGGTCATCGGCGTTAACCGCCGCAAGAATCAGATTGACCTGAGCATGAAAGCATTGGCAACACCGGCACAACCCGAGAGTCGGGATGAGCAGAGTGAGGTTCCTACGGCTATGGCGCTGGCGCTTCAGCGTGCTCTAGCAGAGAGCGACATGCGCGCCCATCTCGCTGAGCGCCAGTCATCTACCCGGCGTTCCTCGCAACAGAAGCGATCTGAACAGGATGACATCCTGCGGCGCACACTTGAGCAACATGAGGGTGAAAAGCGTTAGCTAGGTAATTGTAAGTGGCTCATCTGAGAGGATAGCTAAGCCCTCCGCTAAAAAGCGGAGGGCTGTTTGACTCTCCGAATTTTTGCAACGACGCTCTTACCATTCAGGGCGGTGAGCTTTGGAATATGCTTAACTCGAAGGTCAGTGGAGGGCCAACCTGTGTGCCGTCGGGCAGGAGCACCACCCATGTACTGGAAATAAGAGGGCTACGCTGGTTGTAAGCTGGCGTTCTCAAGGGGATCACGATTTCAAACTGCTCGCCCGGTTGCAGCTCCCTGTTGAACTCAACATACTCCGGCCCCTCAAGAGGATAGCCGGACGAGAAGACCAAGCGGGTATCATCGTCGAGCGGGCATCTGCTGTCGTTAACAATCGTGATTCGCATCGTGAGGGACGTTAGTTCTGGATAGGGCGCTCGGTTTTCCGGTGTCTGGGTGACTACTTCGTAGTCGTAATCGCAGGCCGCTACTGTTGCTGTCAGATCAGGGGTGGGTGTGCCGGCAGGGAGTGTCGCTACCAGCGTAGCAAGTGCGCCTACTGTCAGGCTAATTTGGGTGGCCTCTAAGTTAGGTGTTGGGGTTTCGGCGATAAGCTGGCCTGGGGCTTCTTCGGTCAGGCCAGTCCCTGGATTAACACCAGGGAGAATGTCCATTGCCGTATCGGGTATGAATGGCAGGTATCTATTGAGTAAGCCTGCGAAAGATAGATAGAAACCTGCACCTGCCGCGATCAGGGCTACGATTGAAGCGAGTAGCCAGCCCGCGCACCCATGGAGGGGGGCTTTGGGTTGCACTGATGGTGCATAGCTTTCCAGTTCTGGCTCAGCTTCTTGCCCCTCTACTACCTGCGGAGCCGCTACGCTGGGCGGAATGATAAGTGTGGAAGCGGCATCGAGGTTGTCGAGGTGGATGGCCATCTCTTCGATGTTCTGGTAGCGTTCCTCCGGTGATTTGGCGAGTGCCTTGTATAGGATTCTTTCAAGCCCCTCCGGGATTTCCGGGTTAATGCTGGATGGCGGCGGCAGGGGATCATTTACGTGTTTGAGGATAATGGCAATGGGAGTATCGGCGTCATAGGGAATCGTCCCTGTGACAAGCTGGTAGAGTACTACTCCCAATGAGTAAATGTCTGATCGGTGGTCGCCCGGCTGACCAAGCCCTTGCTCCGGCGACATGTAGGCAGGCGTGCCAACCATAGACCCGCTTGCAGTCATGTTGGGGCCGCTCACGATCCGGGCTATACCAAAGTCTGTCAGCACGACCCGGCCGTCGGAGTCGATCATGATGTTGGCCGGCTTGATATCCCGATGCACCATCCCACGTGAATGTGCATAGGCCAGAGCACCGGCCAAATCCCGCGTGATACGGATTGCTTCTGAGGTAGTAAAGTTCTGGCCTTCAAACCGGAGTTGCATCAAACGGCTTCGAAGTGTAGGGCCGTTGATATACTCCATTACCATGTAGTACAGCATGCGCTGTGGCTCGACGTCAAAGTCGTATACCTGCACAATGTTCGGATGGCGTAGCTGAGCTACATTGCGGGCTTCTCTCTCAAACCGTTCCTTGAATTCTGGGTCTTCGCTGAGGAAAGGATGGAGGATTTTCACAGCCACGTATCGGTCTAGTGAGGCGTGGTAGGCCTTGTATACTTCGGCCATCCCCCCTCGCCCGATCCGTTCATGTAACTCGTACTTCCCTATGGTTCTACCGACCAGGTCTTCGGACACAGCTACCTCACATCCGGGTGCTTAATGGACTGTTTACGCCGTGTTTTCGCAGGGAGAGCCGTCGGGTAGTTTGAAAGCCACGCTGAGATCATGTTGTACCCGTCCTTGCTCGTAATACAGGCTTGCTTGAAGCGTGTAACAGCCTTGATGAGTGTTTGTTCCTCTTATGTGTAGGGTAACATTCAGGGTTGGCTGTGTTGTCTCAATAACTGTGAGTGACCCTGCCTCATCCCCAGAGGGGGCATACACCGCAACTTCCAAGTTGGGTCGGTCAAAGGGTGAGAAAGGTGTCATCTCGATTTCGACCTTAACGCGTTTCCCATCGGGATAAGGTGTCGCGGTCACATTTCGGATGCTGACCTGCTCACGTGGGACGGGGACAGAGGCTGGATCAGTCATAAAGTTTAAGTCGGCCATATCAAGGATTATAAGGCATCCAAACCAAAAAGGCTATATAGGGGCGGCCTATTTTTATTCAACATACCCCACGAGCTGGGCTGGCATTTTACTCGTCGAAGAGGAAGGTCTCTTCGGCATAGAACCTTACCCCTTTCTGGTTGAACTTCTCTTGGATCCAGTTTGTGAGTTCTTGATTCTTTTCCTGCAAGGAGGCAGGTGCCGCCAGCCTTTGTAGGGGATAGTTCAGGCGTAAAGCCCGGCCATGGATGATGTGTCGGGTGATGCCTGCCGGTACCTTTAGTCCACTGCGTGCTAGTTCCAGGATCTCAACCGGCTCATAACGTGGGAATATGATCGCGGCGACCATGTCCGGGAATATGTTTCGAAGTCGGTTGATGTTGTCTGTGTTGGCACGGTTGAGGTGCCCGGCCCGAATGTAGGAATCAACAATCATCCTCAGCATTTGGGTACGCTTCTCCAGCTCGTGTGCCCTGCTTGCCAGTGTCGTGACCTGTCCGTCCGTTTGAATGTAGAATGCCAGGATGTCGCGCCGCGCTAAAGCCGCGCGTGCGTGGAAGATGTTTGTTGTAGCAACATTGATTTCTGGAAGGTGGGTGAGGTTGTCCAGAATCTGAGTAGCCTCTGCACCTGAGATGACATGGTACCATGTGTGCAGGTCAACCTGTGGGCTTTCGTAGTCTACCACCTGCACAAGGACATGAGGAATGCCTATTGCCTCCAGCGCCGCAACCCGATTGGCTCCGTCGAGGATAACGAACTCGTCATCTGTGCCAAGCGGTGCGATAACAGGGGGATTTTTCAGGATACCTTCTTCCCGAAGACGTACGGCGAGCGGAATGGCCCTCTGCTCGTCGCTCATTTCATGGGGAACGAGCTTGCTGAGCGGTACAATACGCAGGTCAGGCAGTTTGATGTCGAACATGGGCCGATTTGCCTCAAGAGTGGTAGGCAGTGAGCTGATCAGATTGCGCCTCCGACAGGGTTATGATTAGTTTATCTTGGTCGTCGTAGTGGTAGTGTCCGAAGAAAGGAGGAGCTTGATCTGGCGTTGCCAGCACGTACGGCAATAAGATAGGCAAGTCTTCTACGAGCTTGTCAGTCGGTAGAGCGTTTTTGTCGAACCACTCTGGTATCCCTTCATGCGAGGGGCTGACCTCCCGCGTAGGGCTAACTGCCGTCATGACAAACAGCAGGATTCCGGTAGATGGATCACCGGCGTCAATGGTGATGATCCCTCGTAGCTTCAGATCCTTTACCTCGGTGAGACCAACCTCTTCCCTGATCTCCCGTAGCGCAGATGTCCGGATCGTCTCACCCCGCTCTATATGTCCTCCGATGCCATTGTAGAGGCCGGGCCAGATACGCTTGTCAGGTGAGCCTCGGAGTAACAGGACAGCGTTTTCATGCGTAATAAAGATCAGTGTGCGAGGTACAACATGGTAACGGTTTTTTGAAGGGGTAAGCCCTTGATCTTTTGCACCCATCTCTCACCTGATTTGCCCCGCGATTATGGGCGGATTATAGTAAGTAATACTTCCTCTGACAATGACGAGCCTCGTTTCAAGGGAAGTTCACAGCTAGATAGTAGAGGGGAGTGAGCGCATGTCTTCGCGCTGTCGAATACTTGCTTTCGTCTTAGTACTAGTGGTTTTGCTGGTAGTGGCTTCGCCAGCTCAGGCACAGGATAAGACCCTTCGCTGGCATCGGTGGGATGCTGATATTCAGATTAATTCGGATGGTACTTTCACTGTACGTGAGGAATATGAGATAGAGTTCATTGGCGGGCCATTCACCTTTGGCTACCGCAATATTCCTATAAACCAGTTTGAGGCACTCACTGACATCAGTGTACGCGAAGGGGGAATCCAATATACAGAGTCCTATAGTCAGCAACCCGATACCTTTTACTGGACTCAGGATGAGGGCCAGTATGTGATCAACTGGTTTTATCCTTCCACATGGGATACAACCCGCGTCTTTACTGTCCAGTATACGGTTGTGGGTGGTTTGATTATTGACGAGCAGGTAGGAGATCGTTTCTTCTGGAAGGCAGTAGGCCCTGAGCATGCTTACCCGATTGAGTCGTCTACTGTGACTGTTCGCATGCCGCCCGGAGCGACGGTAGATATGACACTTGAGCCTGCTTACTTTGGTGTGAATGCTACCTATTCTCTGTCAAGCGATCTGACGACGGTTACCTACTATGCTACCGCCATCCCCGCGAATCAATATTTTGAAGTAGGGGTACGCTTTCCTCATGGGTTTGTGCCGAATGTGAAGCCTGCGTGGCAGGCCGCCTACGAGGAACAACAGCGCTGGAACGATCAGTGGCGCCCGCTTGCTAATCTGGCTGTTGGCGGGATGGGTGTCTTGTTACTCATCGGGGGCATACTTGGTGTTTACTTCCTGTGGGTTCTAAGGGGAAGAGACCCTAAGACTGGCCCTGTCCCTTCCCTTCTTACAGAGCCTCCCTCAGATTTGCCGCCGGGGCTGGTCGGAACGCTGTTAGATGAGAAAGCTGATTTGCAAGACATCATCGCTACCCTGATCGATCTGGCGCGGCGAGGCGCTCTGGAGATAGAGGAGCGGGCTGTCACGCTCTTCGGGATAACAACTTCCAAGAAGTTCATCTATCATCGCAGGCCTGACTTCAGCGGGCCGCTTCGTCCTTACGAACAGGCTTTGTTGCAAGCAGTTTTCGGCTCAAGGGAGGAAGTTGAGCTGGACGACTTACGGGAGAGATTTTACACTTCTATCCCGCGTATCCAGAGCAAGTTGTACGAGGAGGCAGTAAAAGAAGGATTGTTTCCCTCCAGCCCTAAAGCAATACGCACACGTTACCTGGTACTTGGTATTGCGGGGCTGGTGCTCTCTATGGGAGTTGGTTTCTGTGTGGCGGCAGGGCTGGCTGGTCGTATAGATGCTATCCTGTGCCCCTTTATCTCTCTGGCGATTGTCTCTGTTGTCATGATAGCTGTTGGTCAGGCTATGCCTACGAAGAGCAGGAGAGGTGCGGAAGAAGCCGCCAAATGGCGTGCCTTTAAGGCCTATCTGGCTGGTGCTGAGCGGTATGCTGATCTTACACAAGATACCGACCAGTTTGACCGCTATCTTCCCTACGCTATAGCCTTTGGCCTTGAAAGAACGTGGGTGAATAAGTTTGCACGTATTCCCAACACACCAGTGCCGAGGTGGTACTTCCCAATGGGTATGCCTTACCCATACTATGGCTCTGGCGGTGGTATGGTCAGGGGGAAAACGGTCGGGGGGGCAGGCGGCGAGCTACCCGATCTGCGCGGCGAGGCTGTGCGGCCAGCGCCCTCTCTCGACGGTGTGAGCGCTCAGATGTTTGGCAGCTTGAGCGGCATGGCCGGCGGCCTGTTTTCAATGCTGAACTCCACCGCCAACGTGTTTACTAGTGTTCCACGTTCTTCAGGTTCAGGCGGCTTTGGCGGTGGATTCAGCGGAGGGGGATTCAGCGGTGGTGGCGGTGGCGGCGGCGGGGGTGCCGGCTTCGGCTAAACCGAGGAGTATTAGGAGTGGCTTATGACACGTGTAGTGGGAATCGTGCTGATCATTGTCGCTGTGGGAGTCTGTCTCATAGGCAGTGCTCTGCTGGCGTCTGGGGTGGCGCAGGGCAACTTACAACCCCCTGGTGCTATATTGGGCTTTGGTCTGTTGTTTGTGATTTTGGTTGCCCCGTTGGCCGGCGGCGGGATTTTTGCGTTGGTTCGCGGGCGGCGTGAGCAAGAGGAACAGAAGCAATCCGAAGCGTTGAGAAAAGTCCTCGATGTAGTTAAGACCAGAGGAAAGGTCAATACTTCTGATCTCGCCATCGAGTTAAACTCTGACCTGCCTACGGTGCAGAGTATGATCTACAGGCTGGTGGGGTTGGGTGTTTTTAATGGTTATGTCAACTGGGATGAGGGCGTCCTCTACTCGTCTGATGCGTCAGCGTTGCGAGAGATGACCCAATGCAAGCATTGCGGGGGCAACTTGAGTCTAGCGGGTAAGGGCATACTCAAATGTCCTTTTTGTGGGACAGAGTATTTTCTGTCATAGTAGCGATGGGTTCGTTCATTAAGGAGAGTTTCGAATGGTGGATTTTTTTCAAAAGATTGTTGACTCACAGGGGTCTGTTGAGGACTTGATGCGTAAGATACCCGGCTTCAAAGGGTATTTTGAGAAGCAGGATCGCCGTGCGGCGGATCGCTTATTGCGTGAGCATCTTGTCCGCGTTTTCAATGAGTTGCTGGTCGAGTTTACTCAGCTTCAGAAGAGGCTGGTTGACAAGGGGGGCTTTGCCTACATGGAGCGTGTGCAGAGCATTGATACCCGTCTACGCACCTTTATTGACAGGATTGAAAGTGCCGCTCAGGGGTATGCAGGTCTGTTTGATGCTATTAAAGTAAAAGAAGATGCTTTAGCTCGTGTCTATGCTTTTGACAGTGCACTTCTTGCATATCAGGATCAGTTTGCGGCTGGCCTGCAACGGCTTGCAGAGGTAATCGGCACTGATGAGGTAGATGGTGTTCTGACACAGCTTGAGAGTATAGTTATGGAGGCCAACAATACCTTCCTGCGGCGGGTTGAGGCAATGCAGGGGCTTCAGGAATCTGTGTAGCACCTTGCAGTCATGATTTTGTAAAAGGAGAGGATTTCAAGATGGCGAGAGTCTTTGACATTATTGAGCATCCCAACGTGGGAAGTGAAGAACTGGCTTACCGTGAACCCCAGGCTGGTAGCGGGGACTTCCGGATTGGCTCGCAGGTCATCGTCCGAGCGAATCAGGCCGCTGTCTTCGTGCGGGATGGGCAGGCACTTGATGTTCTGGGGCCTGGCTCTCATACGATTACCACGGCTAATATCCCTCTCTTGGTTGATCTCATCGGCAAGGTCTTTAGTAACCAGACACCTTTCAAGGCCGAGGTCTATTTCATCAACCTGGCTGATTTCCCTCAGGTCGGCTGGGGGACTTCCCAGCCGCTGGCCTTGGAGACACCTGGCAAAGGGTTGGGGTGGCTTCTGCTCCAAGGGCACGGAGTCATGGATTTGCGCGTGTCGGACCCTCAACGTTTTGCCAAGCAATACGCAATAGGCAAGCCTGTTGTACGGTTGAGTGATATCAAAGAGCGCCTGCTTACGATGGTACTGGGTGAGATTCAGGACGTTATTGCCACGCAGGCACCGGGCGATCTGATGGCCCTTAACCGGATGATCAACGAGATTGAGGCTACTACACTGGCACGTTTGCGGGAGAAGTTTGAGGCGGTTGGTCTGTTGCTGAAAGCATTTGAAATGAAGCCCCTCTCGGCAGTCACCACTACTGCTGAGGACCTGCGCAATATGGGATTGCTTGATCTGGCAACTTATCAAGGGCTACAGGCCGCCGATGCACTCCGCGATGCGGCCAGAAACCCCGGCGGCATGGCGGGGGCAGGTGTTGGGCTGGGGGCCGGAATTGGTTTAGGTCAGATGATGGGGAGCGCCTTCCAGCAGGCTCAACAGCCCGCCCAGCAACAGGAAGGGTCAGCTCCAGCCAAGACACCTACTACCCGTGAGGAGATACAGGCCCTGCTGGACAATTTAGACATGCGTTTGGCTAACGGCGAAATCACGCAGGAAGCTTATGAACGGCTTGTGGCTAAGTGGCAGGCCAAGCTCGATGAGATGAAGTGATCCCTGCTGGTTTGCCCTAGGGAGCAGGAGCAGGCAATTCTCCAGCCTGCTCCTGCTTTTTGCTTTACCTCGGCAAGATATAGAACGAAAACAATATGGCTTCGTCAGCACCGGCCTGAGGGATGTCGTTGCCGAGAACAAGACGCTGACCGGTGCGGGGGTTATAGAATCCTACTGTGACTGTATACTGACCGGCATGCATGTCAGGTGGTAATATCAGCTTATATACATCTCTGTATAACTGCCCGCCTATCCAGCTCTGGGTTGAGATACGCCCATTCTGTGGCGGATGGTCGTCTTGAGTCCACAGGGGCGAGCCTTCAGGGTTGGGTGGCCCCAGAACATGTACGAAGATGGTCAGGCTTTCCTCTGATTGTTCTAGGGGACTCCAAAATAGCTCAAGGTATACTGCCTCGCCAGCTTTCCACTGGGATTGAGGAGGTGTAACGCGGTATCCATTTAGCCTTGCCAGATTTCCGAAGGTCAGGGTCGTTGGGTTGGTTATATCGTCGGTTTCTGCTTCCCAGGAGGTGTATTGGAGCAGATGGGTTGAGCCGATCCATTGCTCTGAGATGAACTGGGTGTTTGCCCATAACCATGTTGCAACAGTCTGGTCTTGGTCCCATGCTGAGCTTTCGATGGGTAAGAACCACAGATAGTCGTATTGCGTGCAGATTGTTTCAAGGGCTTGGGCCGTCTCAGCGGGAGTAGCGTTTGCTTGTACCGGCAGGATGGTATATGGCGTATCGCCCTTGTAGTAGTAGTCGAAGGCGGGGTCCGGGAAGTTACGGATGATCAGGTCTGAGGTCGTGGCTTGTTCGTTCAGCGTTTCGACAATCTCTGGCCAGTCTGGTGCCTTTGCGAATTCAGAGTCGAAGTGGTAATGCCATATTCCGGTGCCATTTAAGGCAATAATCCCTAAGGTAATCAGGACTGTGCATGCTAAGGCTGATCTTCTGGGGACGTCTTTGCTCTCTAGGATGGCAGCCGGCATGGATGCTGTTGCTACGATTAGTGGGAGGGAGCTGGCACTTATGTATCGTGCTCGGAAGTAACCTTTGCCTGTTAGGATTGTCAGCCCAGCTAGTAGGATGGCGGGTAGTAAAGAGAGGAGGGTTAGGATGGCGGCCTTCCTTTTACTACTATCGTTGTTGCTGCGGTTAGATAGCCACAGCGCGGCGAGGCTTGCAAGTAGAAGTGTGAAAGTGATGAGTGTTGCTGGGCTGATGGTTTGAGAGAATTGTTGTGTCAATGGAGTTTGCAACTGGGTTGGGAGGGTGTTTCCTATCAGTAGCGTTTGCAGGGCTAAGGTGATGTCTGGTTTCCCTGCTGTGGGTTGGTATCCGCTCCTCCACAGCTCTGGGCGGAGGAGCCAAGGGCTGAGTAGCAGAGCTATCCCTGCTTGGCTGGAGAGCCATCGGAGGAGAAATCGTCTGTCTTCCCTTAATGTGTAAAGCGCGTATAGATTCTGGGCGATGAGGAGGAATCCCTCAAGGTAGAAGGTGTACACGCTGGCGGCTGAGGCGAGAGTATAGGTGATTACTCTTCGAGTTTGCCCCGGTTTCCTCAGGAAGACTAGGAATGCCCAGCAAGCGGTTGCGCTGGCGGCCATCCACAGGCTGTAACTGCGTGCGTCCTGGGCGTGCCAGATTTGATAGGGGTTAGTGGCACATATAGCCGCCGATATTATCCCAACCTTTTTGTTGCCGAGCTCACAGCCGAGGCGGTAGGCGAGAGCGACGGTGACGGTGCTTGCTAGGGTTGAGAGCATTCTGACTGCGAATTCGGTGTATCCCGTGACCTTCGTCCACCCGTGGAAGGATAATAATGCTAGGGGGGGTTGAGGGTCAATGAGCGCGATCCTGCCCAGCAGGTCGTTGAGTGGGGTTTGTCCCCAGTTGATCACGCTGAAGGCTTCATCTCCGCTGAGTGCTTGAGAGTCTAGCCTATAGATGCGCAGGCTGAAGCCTGCCAACAGGATGAGGAGGGCAAGTGACACATAGGTTGCTTTCATCACTGTCTGCTTGGTTGGCGAGGGCGATTCTGCTGGTGGGTTGTTACTCATAGGTGTTTCATGGCTTTATGAGCAGGGTGTTGATGTGCTCTATGTCCTCTGGAGAGAGTTGAGGGGGTGTTTCGCAGAACCTGCGAATATAGAGCTTGAGGGATGGCTTCTGTTTGCTGGCATGTACAATGGCTGGCTTGAGGCCGTCAGTGCTCTCTATGGTGGCCTTGGGGTGAGTCATGACCACTATTGGGTGTACTTCAATCTCTCTTTTCATTTGCCTCTTGAACCAGAGGCTGACACGTTCGGCGTCCTTTCTGGCGTCCCCGAGCGGATCCCCGAAGCTATCCTGCCCTAGCCAACCTAATACTTTTTGGAGGAGGTTTTGCCCTGTCCTGAGTTTGTTTTTCTGGAGGCTGACGCTTGTGGCGTGGTGTCTTGTCGTTAGGGTGAAGACTTGCCCAAAGGCGATCACAACATGCTTGGCAGGGAACCAGTAGTGGTAGATAGTCGCTTGTTTGCCAAGGCCTTTCAGTGCTGTATTTAGGACTTCATG